>Ga0326728_10012178_pt1 | contig 19223 bp, 18 predicted proteins | sample MB3enrmetagenome_FD_207602 | JGI IMG/M metagenome (GOLD analysis project Ga0326728, IMG submission 207602) | Lab enriched peat soil microbial communities from McLean, Ithaca, NY, United States - MB31MN | ecosystem: Environmental > Terrestrial > Soil > Wetlands > Peat | place: USA: New York... | reverse complement strand
CTGCAGGCCAGCCAACTTCCCCAATGGCTGCCCGATCAGTGGAAACTTCTTCAAACCGCCCGCATGGCCGCCATACGGAACCCCGCCCTGCAAGCCGAATAGAGGATGGGGTTCAGATAGCGCTCACGAACCGCTGGGCTAAGAGCGGTGTTTTGGACCGTGTCTTCGAGAAACTGCAAACCGAGCAGATTGTGCGCATCAAAATCGAAGCCTTCTCTCTCGACTCAACCTCCATCAAGGTCCATCCCGATGGCACTGGCGCTTTAAAAAAAACGGACCACAGGCCATCGGAAAATCCCGCGGCGGATGGAACACCAAGATTCATATGGTTGCCGCGGATGCTCGAACGGCTGTAGTTTTTGCTCTTTCGCCGGGCAACGCGCATGACGCGCCGCAGGGACGGTTGCTTCTTGAAGAGCTTGGCCCGATGCCGGAAGGGCTTCCTATGCTGATGGATAAGGCTTACGAGGGCGATGAAACCCGGCAACTGGTGCTGGATCTGCAAATGATCCCAGTGGTTCCGCCCAAATCCAACCGCCTCAATCCATGGGAGTACGACCGCGAACTTTACAAAAAGCGCAACGAGGTGGAACGGCTCTTTCGCAGGCTCAAGGGATTCCGCCGCATTTTCTCCAGATTTGAAAAACTCGATGTCGTCTTCCTTGCCTTTATCAACTTCGTTCTGATCATTGAAGCCCTCAGATAGTGTTAACAGGCCCTAGTTTCCCATTGGGAGATTCGGCAAAATATAAATCCCCTCCCGGATCGCATCAGACAACGTCGGTTCAATCGGCTCGTATTTTCCTTTCATCTCAGAATCTGCGGTGAGGTCGCCCGGAGTGATTGCAGTAACTAAGGGACGCGGCTCATGCCGTTCCCAACGCAACAATGCGACTTCCAACTTATGCCGCTTTGACAAAAGGAGTTTTTCACCTCCCCAACTGGAGGCAATATTGAATGCAAGGAGCAGCGCTGCAAATATGCAGATGCCCGTTCTAAAAACCAGGGGCCGAATACGAATACCATAAAACTTGTCTGCCAGGTAGAGATAAAGCAGAATCGTCAGAAGCGTCGAATTGATTCTGTACGGGGAATTCATAGCCGTCGTAAGCCCAAGAACTGATCGGTGCCCAGAGACTGCTACACCAGTGACAAAAAAGAATAGCGCAGAATAGTACAGCGCAGGGCGTTTCTCGAAAAGACGATCCCAGGTAGCATAAATAAGAACGCCACAAAGGATCGCGCCGTATAGTATCGCCGGCAATGGGTTTCGAATGGCGGCTATATCGCCCAAAAAGGCCAGGGCGTAAGCCGGAGAGAAATGTTGAAAGATGCTGATTACATTATTGCTCGAATGTGCATGGGCTTCCCCTACCTTGAAGTTGTATTTATAAAAATAGACCATGCAGGCTGCCACGCTGCAGCAGCACCACGCAGCCAGTCTCTTGTACTCCTTGCGTTGAAGGAATAGTGCGGCTCCGATGGGAATCAGGAATAACCCATTGGCATTGGATGCAATGCAAAACAACAAACTGAGCAGCGCCCACAGAAAGGTCTTTTTACTTGCCTGGCTTGCCAGAAATAAGGTGAGCAGCGCGAACATCACTATAGGAATAAGTTGAAGCGAACCGGTCACATTATTCAGCGCCCCGGCATATTGCAGTTGAAACAGAATCCACGAGGCGGGAACAAACGCCAGCAGGGTATATTCGCGCGCTCGGCCGCATTGGCGCCATATCAGATAGAGCACACCGAAGAGAGGAAGAACAAACAGGTTGCCGATAAATGCCAGCACTTCAAGATTGACGTGACCGAGAAGCGCATATTGGATACCGATGAACGTATTTTCAAACATGAGCCTGTAATCATTGTCCTGATAGGTCACTATCTCCAGAATGTGGCTGATTCCACTTTCTTGCTTCCACCGCAAGAGAAATCCCAGAACCACATGATAATCGTCATCAAAAGGAACAGCCAAGCGTGACTTCACAAGGAGCGCATAAAAAGCAAGTGGCGGAAACAAAAGCGCTATCCATGTGAAGGTCTTCTTAAAAATGGACATGATCACTTCTCCTTGGCATCTGCGGTTCAAATGAGATTCTCAGTGCGGCCTTCCCGACCGTGCGACAGCATACTCTCTGATGGCTAGGCCCGCTGCTCTAATTGCCGTCGTGCTTCACGGTACCCGTACGCTGGCCGTGGCGTTTGGAGGGCCATGCTCCGACATGGTTAGAGGGCGGTTCCAGCAGCCTCTATCCGGAAAGGAAGAGCGACGGAATTCAAACAATCCGATATACTTATCGCATGTCGAACCATGGTCTCCTGTCTCAAATCCTACTACAAGCTTGTCTTGGATGACTACGGCTTCGGTTTGATGGAGTGAAAGGACAGAGATTTTGCAAAGAGACAACAAAACTTCCCCAGAATTCGATAGCTATGCCTCCTCCTATGCCGAGATGATCGATGACCCGCTTCGAAATCGCTTCGCGCGCGATCCGCTCCATTTTCACCGCCGGAAGTGTCTCGTAATCGACAGAATGCTGAAGCGCGCAGGGATTGACCCAGGAACACGGAGATGGCTGGATGTCGGCTGTGGTCAGGGCGATCTTCTGCAGTTGGCGGGGAGCCGTTTTGCCCAGGCCACGGGCTGCGACCCCTCTGCCGGCATGTTATCTTCCGACGTACGGTTCAAAAGACTCCAACAGCCTTCCCCAGTCGAGTTGCCCTTCCCAGATCAGTCGTTCGATTTTGTGACCGCCGTTTGCGTCCTGCATCATGTGCATGGACAAGACCGTGCCCTGCTGCTCGGGGAGATGCGGCGGGTGCTGAGTCCTGGCGGTTTATGCTGCATCATCGAACATAATCCGTGGAATCCCTTGACGCAAGCAATTGTCAAGAGATGCCCCGTGGACGCGGATGCTGAACTCCTTACCGCGCGGGAAACGGGGAGACTGATGGGGAATTCCGGCTTTCTTGCCCCCCGCCGGGAATTCTTCCTTTATCTCCCGGAAAGCCTATTTCCGCGCTTCGGCGCTGTCGAGAGAGCGTTCTCCACCCTGCCGTTTGGCGGTCAGTACGCAGTACTCGCACGGGCTTCTTCCTATTGATCCGGCCGGTAAATACTGACGCTCCTGGCCCCATCCTTGCCGCGTTTGTTGCGGCATGGGTGGGAGAGCGATCACACTATTTGAAGGCCGGATCAATAGTGCGGAATTCCGCCATCCGTCACCGCGCGACCTGATGCCGAGACCGCGTGATTTGTGAATCGGCGAACCGATAAAGCTCTCTGTATTTCCCGATATATGCACGCTGTTCTTGGTAAAAATATCACGTGGTCTCGCTGCTAGAGGCTCTTTTCGATGATAAATCGAGGCCGCGACTTGGCCTCGGAGTATATCCTGGCAAGATATTGCCCGATCACGCCTAAACATAACAGTTGTATCCCCCCCAGCATATAAAGGGGAATCACGATGGATGCCCAGCCGGGAACGGCGGAGACGCCGAAGAACTTGGCGCCTAATGCCCAGGCCGCCATGGCAAAGCTGAAAAGCGAAATCAGCATACCGAGAACCGTAATCACCTTCAACGGAATCTCGGTAAAAGAAGTGATGCCGTTCAGAGCCAGTGCAAGCATCTTTGAGATCGGGTATTTGGACTCTCCGGCGAAACGCGCATGCCGGTCATAGTAGACACGAGCCGAAGAAAAACCCAGCAGCGGAATCAGCCCTCGCAGCAGCAGGTTGCTTTCCTTGCAACTGCGCAGCTCCTCCACCACGCGCCGGCTCAAGAGCCGAAAGTCCGCGTGATTGAACATCAATTGCACACCCATCTTCTGCAGCAGACGGTAGTAGCTCTCGGCGGTCGTGCGTTTGAAGAAGCTGTCTGTCTCGCGGTTGCGCCGGATGCCATAAACGATCTCGGCGCCTCCGGTGTAAGCACGCACCATGTCCACGATTGCCGCTACATCGTCCTGGAGATCGGCGTCAATGCTGATCACCACGTCACCTGGGACCGTGAGCAGTCCGGCAAGAATGGCACTCTGCTGGCCAAAGTTCCTGGAAAGCTTGATTCCGTGAAAACGGGGGTCTTCGCCTGTCAGACGCTCGATGAAAACCCAGGTTTCGTCCGTCGATCCATCGTCTACAAAATAGACTGCAGGGTCGGTGATTGCCCCCTCGCGCAGCAGTCCGTGGAGTAAGTTGCCCAGACGAGTCGAAGTTTCAGGCAACACTTGCATCTCGTTGTGACAGGGAATCACAATGGTTAATCTGGGGCAAGATGCACGTTCGGGGAGTGAGGTCATTGTCCCCCCCTCAGGTTTACTCTGGTCAATCGTTCACCACCCAGCGACATCACCATGAATACTTCTCCGCCTCTACGGCTTTCTCCTGCAATCTCTGTCTTGCCCACAAACTGGAACTATATCATCAGCAGCGTCCGATCGGAAACGCTATTCTCAAAAACGATTCGCGCGAACTCGATCAAGGTCTCCATCCCAGTACGCCGCGACGGATGGATTGATTCATTAATTCCGGCATCGTAGAATGGATCTGGAAACTACGAAGAAAATCGCCCTGTACAATTATTCGCGCAATGCCGCGTAAATGCGCTCCATGAATTTCTTTATGAATTGCGGGTGACTGATGTTGCATCTTGGTTTGGACGAGCTTCCCAAGCCCTTTTGCGGATACGATCTATCATGCGCGACGCGTGGATGTCATAATAATCGCGTCATCAAGCCCGGGCGGGCGCAACGTTTTTCAGCGTACAGATGGAAAAGGATCTGAAGTCCATGGCTACTGACCCGCAGCGCCTCTCTGGGACTCTTGGTGAGAGTATGGCCAAGCTCGATGGCTCAACTTCCCCAACCGTAGCCATCATTGACCCTCTCGGCAAACATGGCGGTTTTCACTACTACGTCGCAGCGCTGGCTGGCGCACTGGCGGCGCGCGGTGTGCGCGTGCTTGTCTATGTGACCCAAATGACCGGTGTGAGCGGAGAAGAAGGATATGAGGCGGAGGTCTCGTTCGGCCAGCTCTATGGCTCCGAATCGGCCCCGATCCGCGGTTGGCGCTTCGCGCGTGGCATCCTAAAGGCGGTGCTCTCGGCGCGGTTTTCCGGGGCACGGGTGGTCAGCCTGCACATCTTCAACTTCGATGCCCGCGATGCGGCTGCGACGTGGCTGGTTCGATTGCTGGGCATGAAAACCATTCAGACCATTCACGACGTGGAGCGCTATGGCAAGAAGGGGCATCGGCTGCTGCGCCGCCTTACGCTGGCTGGGGCGTCGGGCTATATTCTGCACAGCCCATTCTGTCTCGATGCGTTTCGCATGGTCGAAGGCAAGATCGACAAACCTGTCGCAATCATTCCTCACGGCCACTACGGAGAAAGCTTTGCCCATGTACCTACACGCGCCGAGGCGCGAGGTCTTCTGAGGCTGGCCGAAGAGCCCTGCACCTTTCTCTTCTTCGGCAATTCTCGCCCCGAGAAAGGCCTGGATTTGCTGATCGAGGCCTGTGGCCGGCTGCATGGGCGCGACGATTGGCGGCTGCTGATTGCCGGTAAAATGAAGCCCGAGCAGCAGGCTTATTATGCCACGCTGGTGCAAGCCAACGATCCCAACGGCTTCATACGGATGGACGCCAGGTTCGTGCCTGACCAAGAGGCGGCGGCCTATTATTGCGCGGCGGACCTGGTGATTGTGCCCTATCGTGTCTGCTATGAAAGCGGCGTTGCTATCATGGCAATGTCTCTGGGCGTGGCGGTGCTGGTCAGCGATCTGCCGCCGCTGGTAGAAACGATTGCCAAAGGCCGGGCCGGCCTGACCTTCGCCAGCGACAATGTAGATTCACTGGCGACCGCGCTGGAAAGCGTTCTCGAACACCGCCATCAGTTAGATCCGATCGGCGCCATAGGTCAAAGGCATGTGGAGAGCGATCGCGACTGGGAGAAGATCGGCATAGCAACCATGGAATTCATGCGGCAAATCGTGGCTGACAAGCACGAATGAAAGCGCCGCCGCAGCCTCAGGCTCACGAGAAGTACATAATTATGTTCGCCGCTCTTGCTTTACACAGGCTTGCCGAAATACTCACGGCACTACGCTTTTCCCACCAACCTCAAACGGTTAGCGAGCTTCCGAGCGGAGTTCTGCCGAACCTGACGGCAGGCACTGCGCCAAAATAGTCAACGGACCAGCTTGAACGAGGAGCCCTTTAACCACACCATCGACTACTTCGTTCCACGCGTTCGGGTATTGCATACCTACCCGGATGGGCGATCCAATGCCTCACATCCAACCTTTGGAAGGAGCCCCATGCGGTAGTAGCACTCCTGAGGATCGGCGCGGAGGATGAACCGCAAGGTTCGTCCCAACCGCGCCTCTTGCCGCCAGCAAATCCGTCCCGCTACCTAATTCTTCTAATGAATGCTCCATCTGCCGAAACCCAAAGCCCTGAAATTGGTCTCGGCCAATACCTACAAGTCAAATACAATCGAACCTGAACGGGACAGATAACTCGTCACTCCCCATCTGGATATTACTCACATTTAAATCGTTTGTTATTTGGGAGACTTTTTAAAATACAAGTACAGTTCGCGATATCGCCGACAGAAAAACCCGTGTCTCTTAGTTGCTGCATGAACGGCGGCATAGGCTTCTGGGGAGTGAATCTCAATAGCTATGTATCGAGTACGTCCTAGCCAAGGATCCGGATTCATGCTGAAAAGTTGCAACTCAGCTCCTTCAATATCCAACTTAAGGATATCAATTTCTTCTACCTGGGCCTGTTTCATGATTGTGCTTAGCGAAAAGGCGGTGCACCTTTTATTTCCACCCATTTCATTCTGGGCAACAAAAATACCGGTTGGTGTAGATGAATTCAATATAAGATCCAGTTCGCCGTCCTCGACCCAAAGGGCACCATTAATAATGCGTACTCTTGATCCATATGGAGCACAGTTTGCTTCTAGCATCGCAAAAGTCTCTGGAGTAGGTTCTAGCGCAACTATACGGCTGGATGGAAACTTAGACAGATACCAGCAAGTTGTGTCTCCAATGTAGGCTCCGGCATCAACTATGAACTTAACGTCACCCTCGGGGAGATACATGCCATATGCTTCCCTAATGCCCGAATGCACAATTTCTTCGGCGTCCGGCGTTCCAGGTCTAACATAGAGTGGATGTTGAAGATTGTTTATCCGCACCTGCGCCATAGAGCCTTCAGTGCTACCCTGGTCACCATAGAGCAAAGCAATAAAGCGCTCATAGTCATCGGGATGTACTCCATGCTTACAGCGGAAGCGATTATATGCTTGTGCCGCCGGCTGAAACAACGAAACCGGCAAAAAGTTGCGGGCCGACTTGCGTAAAACATCACGCATAATGAGCGAAGGTTTCATCGTGTTATTTCCCCCTTTTTCCAATGGATAACAGGTTCTAAATGCAGGCGCATACCATTTGCCGCCGAGTTGTCAGGTAAGTCTGTGCTTCTGTCAAACGACTTGTTTGTAATCAAATATACGACAAAAGTTCCTTTTTGACTATTGACTGGGCAGTGCTGCGCTTGAATTGGTTCTGGCGTACTTTTGATGAACCACCGTTGGCTTTTCCAGACGACCGGTTTCGCGGCAAAAGTAGATCTGATTCTGGCGATCTACCTGCCCCTGGCGGTCCTCCGCCTCGCCCCTTCGGGGCTTCGCTCCATGCCTTCCGGCAACAACGACACTGGAGAGAAGAGAAAGACGTTCCAACAACTATCGGAGATTTAGATTCTTGTTGATGGAACTTGAGGTTGACAACGGACACAGACTCTACATCATCCCTTCCAAGGCTTATCCTGACGCAAGTTGGGCTCATACCTGGTGCAAGACCTCCGGCCTTTTGGCTGATCTAAAAGAGTGCTGATCCGAATTTTACTCGCTCCGGAGGCAGCACCGTGAGTTCAAGAATGGAACGTACCTCTGATTCCGTGGGCCGGCCGATGCCGCCTGCATCGGGACTTGAAACATACTTACTTTTCTGCTGCAGGTCTGCTGCCTGTAGCCGCTCGCTATTGAAACGACTGGCTCAGTTTGGATGCGTCCAGGCCGGCGAGAAATCGCTGCAACTCCGTGGCGAGAAGGGCGTGCGTTTCGCTCTCCGGCGCCTGAGAAGCAAGTTTGTCGATGCGCACCATGAAGGATACGGGGTGTGCTTTCTGATGTTCAAATGCCATGTACTCAAACTTAAACCTGCTGCCCAAGATGGCGGGCGTGAATTGCATACACGAGGAAAGGGCGCAGACGGCGTTGGCTACAATGCTATCCGTGATTCCATCGTTATAGAATCCCGTTCTGAAAATCACCGTCTTTCCCTGCGCCGTGGCGAATGGACGACTGCTTAGGGATGTTGGCTGCAAGCCGCGCAGAATCAGGCATTCATTTCCGTTGTGGATATGTTCACTGGGAACAACCCAAACCGCCAGGATAACCTCACCACCCCCCGATAAAGAATAGGCTCCGGCTTGCACCGTGGTGATGCCGTCGATCTGCTCGTACCAGGTGCGAATCAGCGCATAGTCCCCAATGGTCTTCGGCATGCGGTCGGCATAGGAGACCTGCACTGCCGCATGTTGTGTATGGTTTCTGAGTGCGGACCCCGGAAGCGCTAGCGCCAATCCTGCAACTGCGGCAAAGGCTGCACATTTCAGAACCTGGCTTTGCCTGCGATCCATGAATCGAGCACTGGATGCGGCGATGGCCGATACCGTCTTGGGGGCAACGAGTCCTTTCACACCACGCAGGAAGTGCAGAGCCAGCAGGGTCGCACAGAGAAACAGACAGGATCCAATACAGTAGTCCGCCCATTTGGCCGCATTTTCCAACGCTGGATGGCCCAGCGCCATGCGGTAATAAACAACCAACGCGCAGAGCCGCGTGAAGTTGAACAAGTATCCCAGCAGCACGGCGCCTACTACATAGGCCAACCAGCGGGGCAATGGGACGCGTTTCAGATAGCCCAGCAGCAGCGCCACATAGCCCATGGTGACGGCACCGCGAATTCCGTCGCATCCGGGCGCGATAAACATGCCAAAGCTGGGCGAAAACATGAGGCGCAGTTGCGGCGTGGAAGGAGCAAATCCAATCAGAATCGCAAAGGAACGTGCGATGTTCGCCGCTGCCTGTTGCAAGGGAAAATCAAGCAGGTCAAAAGCGCTGGGAACCGGTTGGCAGAGCAGCAGCAAGCCAAGGGGAAACCATGCCTTGCGCACCGTCCGCGATCCGGCGAAAAGCAGCAAAGCACCGCAAGCGTAGAGAAAGATGGGAAGTGAGGCAAAAATGGGACTGAGCGATCCATTGCCGGCCAGGCCACGGATCTCAACCGAGCTTCTCAGCACGCTCACCGCGAAGGAGAATGCCAGCAGCGGCAGGCCCCACCAGCTTCCCCGCATCGCCCACCCGTTCTGCCGCCAGACGCGCAGGGTGAGCAGCAGGCTGACGGGCGGAATCAGCATCCCGATGGAGCGCAGTGGGTCTGTGGTCCAAACAATCCAGAGATGCTGGAACTCGCGCGAGAATCCCAGGCCGCCCAACGCCGTCAGCAGCGCCATGCAACACCACAGCAGCGGAGATGTTGGCGAAGAGCGGTCTGTATGCGGCTCCGCGGCGGTGGTTTCTGCCTGGGACAATGCGTGGGTTGCAGAGACGGGGTCTTCCTGGCTGCTCATTATGCCCTTCCATGCTTCACGCATGTGTTGTAGAGATGCAGGTACATTATAAACTCAGTCCAATTCCCCCCAACAGTCCCAGGAGTCACCATGTACCTGCGACCGGCCGATAGGGATGGAAATCGTTTGGAGTCAGAGGCTTTACGATCGACTACACAGCGATAATACACTTGCGATTCCGAGGTCCGGAACAAGTATTTGGCCCAAATCCAACATTGCTGACGCCAAGGGAAATCTCTTATGGAGATGCAGATCCATATATATGGTGGCAGCACGGTGTGAAAACCCAACGAAAAGGCGCTGCCACCGGGACAGCGCCTCTCCGTTGGGTCTGATCGATCGAAAGGTTACTTGCGGCGCGCGCGATATTGCATCGCCAGGGCGCCAGCACCGCCCACCAACGCCAGAACGATCGTGGGATCTTCGGGAGAATCATCACAGCCACCCTGCGCCCGCAAGGGAAGAGCAACGGCGAGCACCAGGAGCAGCAAAGCCAGGGTATAGCGTCGAAACATGGCAAACTCCATTTCTGAAACCGAAAAAAGTTGAATTCGTCCCCTTTGCCCGTCGCGCGGCGGATCTCGTCCCCTGCTCGCGGTCAGGCGGCGGCAGCCCCCGGCTGCCGCCTCTCGGGCCAACTAGGGCAGCACACCCGGCGTCTGCCTGGCCAAAAGAGGCCATGTGGGCGACGCCGTGCCAATCATCTGAATCAAGCTGTTGTTGTTATTAATGCCCGTTCTTGTCAAGTCAGGCGTGGTCCACCACACCGAACCGGTGCTGTCGATAGCCAGATTCTTGGTCGAAGAATTATCGGGGACATAGCAGCCTACCAATCCGCTGCTGCCATTGGGAATGCAGGGCTTGAATCCTCCGCTCTCCGAGACCAGAGGACAGAGTGGCGCAGTCGAAGAAGTGACGCCGTTAAAGAGCACCGTATCGGACGGGGTGCAGGCAACGATACCGGTTGTTGTACTGGAATCGGCGATCCAGAGTACGTTGTTGCCATCGGCCTCCAAACCCTTGGGATCTAAAAGCCCTAGGTTTGATATAGTCCAGCTCGCTGTTTGTGTTCCCGCGGGAGACGCGGTTCCGGTGCTGGTTATCTCGACGGGCACAATACCTACGGCCGAGGTGTTGGTCCCTCCATTTGCGAAAGCATCGACCGTCATCCACGGTGTGCCATAGGCGTCCAATGCAATGGCAAAGGGGTCTGAATTCTCCTGACCGGAGGTTGTACTTCCCCCATCAACCGCGGTCGCGGCCATCGCTCCGGTTTTCCACGTACCTGACGTATTCAGGGCGTATGCTACGGCTCCGTCATATTTCGGGTACGGTGCAGTGGCGTAGCTAGTATCCGCCAGTACCGCGGCCAGAAAGTCATCGTTCGAATTCAGTGCGAGCCAATTGATCGCGGAGCCTATCGTGCCAGTCGTATTTCCTGTGGCCAATACTCCGGCCCCTGTCCCTTCCGGTATTTCCCAAACAGCCTCGGAACTACTGCTGCCACGGTTATGCGTCACGAAGACATTATTATTCTTGTCGATCGCGATCGCTTTCATGGCGTAGCCGTCGTTGGATGTAAAGTTGACCGCCGTATCGAAGGAAGTTGACTTACTCAGCTTCACCACCACGGGAACCGTTGTCGAGGTGCCGGTTCCATTGATATTCGTCATATACACATTCCCAATCGCGTCCGCCTCGATCTGGGAGAGAACCGTGGGCGCATTCGCGGCTGTCGTGCCGCTGGTGTTGGGAGTGCAGTACCAGTTGGAGCTGCCCACCGTAGCGCCTGAGCCGGGGTTCCCGGGAGTTCCTGGAGTGCCCACGTAGGCGGTTACACCGCTCAACGCCGCGCCATAACTGGAGTAGCCAAAAAGACAGGCGCTGTTCGATGTTGTAGTGATTGTCGAGGTTGATCCGTTTACAGCATACGGATCATTTTCGGGGCTGGAGATATAAACGGCGTCGTCGCCATCCAGCGCCACCATGAACGGAAATCCCAGCCCGGTATATGGGTTGGCCGGCACGGGATAGGCGATGGCTAGCGTCCAGTCGCTGGGCGCCGTATTGAGGCTCGGTAAAAATGGCACCCCTCCCGTACTCGGCGCAAAGGTAGAGAGAGAAAGGGAGGTGTTGGGATTGTGTGCAATGTTCAGCACCGCACCCAGGGTGGTCGTGGGATAAGTCGCAGCCCGGCTCGGTGTCGCGGCATACAACGTTCCACAGGGCGTGAGATCGCCATGTGTGCTGCCACTGGCCGATGCAGAGTCCACGCAATACTGCAGAACATTGGCGAGGGTGTTGATGACCGCGGCTGGAGCCGTAGCCGCCGAGTTGGAGAGCGGCGCCGTGCGGGCCGATCCCGCCGATGCCCCGCTGACATTGACCAGATTCAGAAAATTGAAATAGGCGTGCTGTAAGCCGGAAGTAGTCGTAACCGTATTGGTTCCAGTCGTGTTGTTGGTTGTATGACTGCTGCTGTCCAAAGGAGAATAGGTGGCGGGCGCCAGAATGTCGACAGCAGGTGTAGAGAGGGTCCCAACGGAAGCACCCAAAGTCATGTATCCGCTGAATGCATAGGCCGAGGCCACCGAAGTGACTTCATTCACCACAATCCCTCTAAGAGCTGTGAAATCAGTCGATCCGCTCAAAGCTTGGGTGGTGATGACATTGCAATCACTGCCATTGGTTCCGCTAGTGGTTGTGCCGTCCTCAATCCCAATGGGGGCCATGTGGAGAATATTGCTGTTCGTCCCCGCACCGTTGGAGCCGCTGTAGGCCGTGATGTAAAGGATGGTTCCCTTCGTGCAGCTCGGCAACGCGTACGCTCCGCCCCAAGTGAAGCTAAAACTGCCGGTACCGTCCATTGCAGAGGTGGTTTGGTTCAATGGGGTGAGATCGGATCCGGAATAGACGCCACTGTTGCTCCCCGAGCTGGTTCCCGATGCCCACAGGGAGACGACCGCGTTGCTGATGGGCACCTCTCCGCCCATCACCTTGCCCATCTTCACCACCGTCGTGGCATCGGTCGAAGCGGGCACGAAACTGCTGGGGGAACCAGTACATCCGGCCATCCAGAGCGTCGCGACTGCCAACAGCCCCGCTTGGCCGTATCGAATTAAGTCAACACGATTCATGCAATTGCTCCTTGAACCCGGCTCTGGCATCTTCCCGCCCTGCTGCCATCCCGCCGCATTGAATCTCCCGTTCGCAGGTAAAACGATTTAAACCGGCAAAACCATCTGTGTCTCGGTTGAAAAACCAGGCCACGGCCCCCGTATCGCTGCCTTGGATGGGATGGGAACTACCAAATATAGGCCCCTCTGCGTGGTCAGACCATCATAAGGACGGGTAACAGGTTTGTCGAGAAGATTTCGCACAGATTCTTCTTTTTTTGAGTAATCATAAGGACGAGTACCAAAGGGACAAAAAGAGACGGTACGGCGGCCTCGATGTCCGGCAAAACCATTTGCCGCGCAAAGTGTACCGAATGATTTACTATCCAGAACAGTTTCGATATGAGAACCGCGCGCCAACTAATCTCCCTTCTTTTTTGCGGATCGCTCGCCTTCCTGGCCGGGTGCGGTGCTGGCTCCGTCTCCACCAGCGGGCCCAGTGGCCCTGGCAATAATTGCAGCGTAAGCACTGGGCCCGGTCAGACCTCCACCTGCCCAACCATGGTCGCCATCCCTGGCGTGGCGTTGAGCGGAACCGTCTTTGCCGACGCGCGGTCGGTCAGCGGCGCCTCGGTGCAGCTCTATGCGGCGGGTAACTCCGGCAATGGTTCGGCGGCCACCGCTTTGCTCTCCTCGGCGCTGACCACCAACGCCACCGGCGGCTTCAGCATTCCCGCAGGCTACTCCTGTCCGTCGGCGCAGACGCCCCTCTATTTATTGTCCAAGGGAGGCAATTCTGGGGGCGCGATCAACTCCTCTTTGTGGCTGATGAGCGCACTGGGCCCCTGCGCCAACCTCATCTCGGGCAGTTCGTTTGTGGTGAATGAAGCCACCACGGTAGCCGCCGCCTGGGCCCTGGCTCCGTTCATCGCCAGCGGCGGCAAGGTCGGCGCCAGTTGCACCAACGCCTCCGGATTGGACAACGCATTTACCACCGCCTCCCATCTGGTAAACCCGGCTACAGGCGCCTCACCGGGCGCATCTCTGGCTTCCACGCTTACCGTACCCACGGCCAAGCTCAACAGTCTGGCCAACGCTCTGGCCGCCTGCGCAACATCCAGTTCCTCCTGCTCGTCCCTCTTCACCGCCGCCACGGCAGGCAGCACCGCACCCAGCAATACGCTGGACGCCGCATTCAACATTGCCCGCGACCCAGGCAGCAATGTCGCCGCGATTTTCAACTTGGCCTCGACCAGTTCTGCCTACTCGCCCGCCCTCACCACCGCGCCCCCTGACTGGATGCTTGCCAACACCCTGACGGGCAGCGGCATGACCATGCCCACGGCAGTCTCGGTAGGCTCCTCCGGCGATGTGTGGGTGGCCAACTATCTGGCCGGCATCTACGCCTTCTCCCCGACCGGAGCTTCCCTTTTTCCCTCCGGAATCACCGCCAGCGGCATCAATCAGGTCTTCGGCATGGCTCTCGATATCCAGGGCAATGTCTGGATCGCCAATGAGCAGACCTCCTCCAACAGCGGCCTGGGCGACGTAGCCGAGCTCAGCTCCTCCGGCTCCATGCTGCTCAGCAACATCGGCAGCGGAGGCATTGAATTTCCCACCGCCGTCACCGCCGACAGCAATGGCAACATATGGATCGTCGACTATGCCAGCTCCAAGGTGACCTTGCTCAACAGCTCCGGCACGCCGCTCTCGGGCACATCGGGATGGGGCGGAAACTCGCTGGAATTCCCCGTGGCTTTGGCCGTCGACTCCAGCCATAACGCCTGGGTAGCCAATCAGTCCGGTATGCTGCCTGTTACCAAGATCTCCGCCGATGGCAGCACCGTCACCAATTACGATTGCGATTGCGATGAAGCTTCGGGCATAGCCGTTGACCAGAAAAACAACCTCTGGATCGCCAATTACAGCAGCAGCAGCGTCAGCGAAGTGAACGCCTGCGGCACGCTAGTATTGGACGCCATCACCGGCGGCGGCTTGAAGTATCCGCAGGGAATTGCCGTCGACGGGGCGGGCACTGTCTGGGTAGGCAACGTGCATGGAGGCTCCATTTCGGAGATTTCCGGCGCCTCCAGCTCTTCCCCAGGCAGCTTCCTTTCACCGTCGAGCGGCTTTGGCACCGACGCTTCGCTGCTCTTGCCCTTTGCGCTGGCCGTCGATGCCAGCGGCAACGTTTGGGTGACAAATGAAGGCACCAATACGCTTACACAGTTTATTGGCGTTGCGAGCCCGGTAAGCACGCCCATGGCCGGCCCCCCGCAGCTTCCCTAAAGCGAAACCATAATCGGGCGCAGATCGCTTTTGTATCCCAGCTGTGCGCTCAGGAGGGCGGCAGCTTCTGCTGCATGCGATCCACGATGGCGCGCTGCAGGGCTTCCTGCTCTTCGATCTTGACGCGCACGGAATCGGATTCCGGACTATCGAAGGACAAGAGGCTATTGTCGTCAAAATACAGGGAAGTATTCTTGAAGACGGCGCCGGACGAGCCTTCCATGTAATAGAAGCCCCTGTCATAGTATCCTGAGGCACCAAAGACGCTCATTGGAAGTGGCAGGAGGCGTTCCGCGATGCGCGGATCGGACATCGGCAGGCCCTGCATGATGCCGGAGTTGGCAGGAAGGCCAAGGAGATCGAGCAGCGTAGGCATGATGTCGATGTGCGATGTGGGGCGATCGATGACCACAGGATGATCTCATTGAGGACGAAGTGGCTAATACTGTTGGCGAAAGCGGCAAGCAAAGTGCCTGCCGCTTTCGGTGTGGGTTGAATTATTGCACGGTTACGGTCAGCGTGGTGCTGCTGTTAATGGTGCCGTGGGAGCCGGTGAGATTGAGGGTGTAGCCGTTCCGTCATGTCGCTAATTCCATTCGGACAACCGTCATTTCCACAGCAACCGAGACATACCAGTCGCCTGTCGGAAGTAAACTTCACGAGCGACAGTTGGAGTCAGTTGGCGTTGCCTCCGGAAACTGCGTCGGCCAGAACCGTCGCAGTTGAGCAGGTGGTAGCTGAATGTTGACGATGTCAGCTGAATGTTCTCGGGCCAATGCGGTAATCGCCCGCTGTATTTGTTCCGCTCCAACACCAAGCTCGCGAAGAAACTTCTCCAGCGCGGCTTGGCCGGTGAGCAGACACTGTTCCAAGTCACCACCCCTGCTGGCCAATGGTGCGAACATCACCTGGTAGGGGCCCGACGCACCGCTGCCGCTGGCGGCAATCATCAGTACTCCCTCGACAGGTCTGGGGACCATCTCGAGCACCCTTAAGATAGCTAGCGCAGAGGAGAGACGGAGATCCTCCCCGGCCTCGAATTTGACAACAGTGGGCAGGCTTACACCTGCTACGACAGCCAGTTTGCGTTGCGTCAGTTTCATCTGTTGTCGCTGACGCTTGGCAGAAGCTACGATCTCTGGCCAGTCGAGTTGAGTATCTGTTGGAAGGTTCCGTTCCATCTCTTCCTCATGTATTCGGCGAGTTGGTCCTTGAGGTCTTGGGAGCCATAGGGTGCTTCTCGTACTGCTTTCTGAGCAGCCTCGATCCGTCTTCCCAGGTCATGAGTTGCCTCACGGAGAGCTGCATTCCTCAATCCAAAAGAATTGGCCAGCAAGGTCAGATGCTGTTGCCCAATTCCTGCCAAGTTTCTGGGATTCGTTCCCGGCCCAAGTTGCAGGGCCATTCCGGTTTGGCTGAAGTCGGGGTACAGAGCAGCAGCCAGCACATCGTAAAAGGGAGACAGGCGCAGACGCTCCCCTGAATAGAGCAGGCCGAAATTCTTCATGTGAGCATCGTTGTTACCGAGAAGAATCGAGACCAGAATCCGCCGAAAGAGCCGGTCAACATCCAGCAAAGAGCAGCGAGGATTTTGACGCAGCACCTCTGCCATCTCGGAGTACTTCCCCACATACTTGTCATCGCTAGTATGCCCAAGAATCTGATTGAACTCTTCGAAGTGGCTCTTGACGATGGTCCCTCCTTCACGCGGGCGATCGAAACGGCGAATTATCAGGCACTCATCGGCAATGCCTGGAATCGAAGCGATCTGCGTCTCGGCGACTTCATCGTCCGGCAATAGGATGCGCGCTGCCATGGTAGAAAGCTGCTCTAGCGGGACAATCTCTCGAAGATTGCCGCTCGGCAGCTTGGCAATATGTGTGCTTAGTTCGCCTTCTCGAACCGGTCGGAACCCGGCTGCGGTTTGGACCGTAAGCAGCTTCGCCTGTACTCCGGAAATCGAGGCTCGGCTAGCGATCGCAGCAATGTCCTCGGCTGATTCAGGCGCATCTCCGGTCGGGATGCGTGGTTTTGGATCACGCACGGTGACTGCCCCAATGCAGTCCCCGCCAAACGCCAGTAGCCGTGCGAAACGGTCTTCGACAGGAACGCCTAGCCAGCGAGCCTGAACTGCTGCTTGTCGCCCTTCAGCCAGCAGATTGTCGAAATATGGATGCAATCTGCCCGGATAAATATGGGGTTCGGTCTGTGGTGGCAGAGAGACCGCGATAGCCTCAGGCTTACGAAGGAACTCGCTATCATACGTAAACGAGCAGCGGTCACCTGATTCCTGCCGAAGCAGACCGGCAAATCGATCACGAAAGTAGACGTGCCCCCAGAGAAATTCGGCCATGATTCACCTTTCTTGATCTGGTCCATCGTGGATATATAGAGTCAATCTTTGATGATCTAGTGTAGCACCATTGCTAATCATGTTCAACTATAGTTGATCGCCTATATATTGCAATTATAGATCAATCATAATTGATCTCCTTCGTATTGGATTGAGTATGGATTTTCAGACAACTTATAGGGGGCGCTTCAGGAAACGGAATAAATCGTACGCCAAGAGAACATGAACGCTGGAAATAAAAGGGTTACTCGCGTCAGTGAACTGCAAACCTCTTGCACTCTCTGCCGTTATGCAAGTTGTTGATTCTATGGGGACGGAATTTTCTAAACGTGCTTTAAATTCCGTTTTCTGAAGGGACCCCAAGCTGATCGCACGCTCGGCGCGGCTCGGACCCCGCCGAGAGAGGATCTGGCGGACCACTCCGCTTTTCCTAGAATCCTTCGGCCTCGCCAATCTCGATGAACTATATAAGGAGGGGCGCATGGAAGAGGTCTTCGCCTCGGTCTACAGTGCGGAAACTGGGGCAAGCGGAGTTGGAGCGGGAGCGGACCCCGTCGAAAGCGCTGCGGATGGCGAGATCAGAGTCTGGAATCTCTTGCACTGCGATAGCGCAGCGCGCCCCCGACAATATGATACTCGTGCTATATTGCATCTATGGCATATGATGTCGAGGTCTCAGACGAGTTCAAGGACTGGTATGAGCCCCTCTCGGAGCCAGAACAGCTCAGTATCGAACGAGTTGTGAATATGCTCATCGAAGCCGGGCCAGCCCTTGGCTACCCTCAGAGCAGCGGTGTGGAGGAATCGAAGTTCAGCCACATGCGAGAGCTGAGAATCCAGCATGAGGGCCGCCCGTATCGCATTCTCTACGCCTTCGATCCCACCCGGACAGCCTTTTTCCTCGTAGGGGGAGACAAGACGGGAGACGACCGCTGGTACGAAAGAATGGTCCCGAAGGCAGACACCATCTTCGCAGAACACTTGAAGACGATCAATAAACGCCCCCGGTGACCTCCGGGGCCAGCAATGCAACGGAGCGCAACACCATGGCTACCAACTGGAAAGACCTGAAGCACAAGGCATCCCCGGAAGTGCGCGCGGCCATGCAGCGGGAAGCCCAGTCCGAGCTCGAGCGGATCGGCTTTCACAAACTGCGCCAGGCACGCCAACAGACCCAGGTTGCGGTTGCCGAGAGACTCAACATCGGCCAAGGGGCCGTATCTCGCATTGAAAGACAGTCAGACTTTCTGCTGAGCACGCTGCGAGAGTATGTCGGCGCCCTCGGCGGCAAGCTCGAGTTGCGAGTCGTGTTCCCGGACGCAAACTTTGAGATTGAGGCACTGGCACCGGGACCGGCGGCGGCGACGAGGAAGCGGCCGGCGCGGGCCCTGACTACGAGCGCGAAGGCCGCGACCAAGGCGCTATAAAGCAATCGGGCAGGGAAGGGTCTCCGTACAAATTCCAAACGGTGGTTTAGATTTGTACGACTCTATCTTTCCCCAATATAGTGCGGATAGCCATTCGAATCGATAAGGTATCCAACAATGGCATAGCCTTGTTCGAATAAGCTGTTTGCGCTTTCTCCTTGCGAAGTGTCAACAACCAGTATGGGCCGAGGCGTGGTGTCTCCCTGGACGCGTGTGCCAACCAAAATAAAGTGAGCGCTATCTGAAGCCCATCTTGTGAAGCGCGATGTTCAGTGGCAAGCTCTATTCATGGGCACAACGAGAGAGCGGCGAAGAGCAGCCTGGCGCG
>Ga0326728_10012177_pt1 | contig 19224 bp, 13 predicted proteins | sample MB3enrmetagenome_FD_207602 | JGI IMG/M metagenome (GOLD analysis project Ga0326728, IMG submission 207602) | Lab enriched peat soil microbial communities from McLean, Ithaca, NY, United States - MB31MN | ecosystem: Environmental > Terrestrial > Soil > Wetlands > Peat | place: USA: New York... | reverse complement strand
AAGCTGGGGGTCTCCGGCGTGTTTTTCCAGGGCATGGGATTGCCGCGCAGGGGAATACCTTGCAGCATGCCCGCCAAGTCGTCCCAATCCGGCGGCACGATGAGCACGTCGAACTGGTCGCGGAGGTCTGGCGTCTCGCGGATTTTGGTGTCCGCGACGTAGGTGTAGGGAATCTTGAGCTGGTCCAAGCTGACGCGATACCAGCCACCGTCCTGGGTATTCTGCCAATCGTGCAGCAGGGCTACCCGTGGCGCGTCGAGCCCATGATGGGCGACGCTCAGTTTCTCATCGGTTGTCAGGACGCTGATCCCGAAGTCGCGCGCTGCGGCTTCAACCTGGCCGCGGTCTGCGTTCGCAATAATGAAAGTGCCGCGAGCGAACTTGTGGCCGCTCACCTCGAAGGGCTCCTCGGCCGCCTCCATCGGGACGCTCGCCAGCCGGTAGCGGAAGCTGGCCAGCGCGCTGTCGGTATTGTTGTTGACGAGATACGTCGTCTGGCCGCTCCCCTTCACGCCTCCGACCACCCTCACGCTGCCCTCCACTCGAGTCATAGGCACATCAAGGATGGCGGTATCCATCACCCGAACCGTCTTGACGTCCGCCAGAGCGCCCAGCGTCCAGCCGGTGTCGTCGTAAGGCCGCGGATCGTGCGGACTGTAGTACTGGGTGTCGAGCAGAGTGTCAGCGAAGCGGCTGTAAGGCTGATCCATGCGGATGATATAGCTGCCGGCAGGAAAATGTCGGAGGGTAGTGGCCGCGGGCTCCTTCGCTTTTGTCTTTTGCTCCCCACCTGTTTCCTTGGCTTCAGCCGGTTTTGCCTCGCCACGCGCTTCCTTCGCCTCTGCCGGCTTGCTTTCACCACCGATGGCGGGGCTTTCGCCGTTCGGCACCGGCGCATCGAAGTCCTTCTGCGCGCGGGAAATCTCGATTCCCTGCGATTCGAGGATGTTCAGCAAGCGCGCTTGGTCGCCGGGACGCGGGTCATCGGCGGGCATCACCCAGGCGGCCGGACCTTCCGTGCGCGCCTTGGCCACCGCTCGTTTGCTCTTGATGTAAAAGTCCTCCAGATACTCCTGGGCATGGCTGGCGACGTTGTACATGCCCAGCAGCAAGCCGCTCTGCTGGAGGTTGATGTTGTCACGCGCGGACCATTTCACCTTGGGCAGGGGAGGGTTGGGACGGTACCACTCGCGGCTGGTCGAACGGGCCTCGAGCGAGTGCTCGGCGGTGTCTGCGCCTACGTTGCTGAAGGTTTCGTAGAAACGGCCGATCGAGTTGTGCCCCGTTGCCGCCCAGAACATGTAATTCGGCGTCCATCCGTCATAGAAGCCATGCGTCCAAACGCCAATCACGCCTCGGCGCGTGAGTTCTTCCACCTCGTAAAAGGCCATGCGCTGCCACTCGCTGGTGACCATGGGATCGAGCCAGGCGTTATAAGGGCCGGTGCCCGTGGAGATGTAAAGATAGGGGACGGACTCGTGGAGATCATGCAACACGGTGGCGTGCCACGCGAGGTAGGTCCTGGTGATGTTCTTGGAGAGGGCAAGCGCCAGCGTGATCCCGTCGCGGTTGTTGTCATGCGAGACGTAATGGCCCCACCAAGTGAGCGGATAGGTGTTCGCCTCCGGATGGTGCTTTCGGTACATGTAGACATCCACGTAGCGGTCGTGACCGTCGGTCTCCGTCACGGGCGTGAGCAACACAATGGAATTCTTGCGGATGCTCTCGACGAGCGGCGTATCTTCCACCGCCAGGCGATAAGCCAGCTCCATCAGCATCTCGGGCGAGCCGGTTTCGGGCGAGTGAATGCTTCCGTCCGCCCAGTAGATAGGCTTGCCTTGTTGAACCAGCGCCGCGGCTTCGGCGTCACCCAAGCCGCGCGGGTCCGCCAGCCGCGCCGTGATTGCGCGGTAGCGATCCAAATCCTGGATGGTGGCCTCGTCGGCGATCGCCACCAAAATCATTTCGCGGCCTTCCTCGCTCTGGCCCATTGAGAACACGCGTACGCGGGGGCTGCGACTGGCGAGCAGGCGCATGTAGCCGTTGATTTCGGCCACATGGTCGAGCACGTCGGGCGCGCCCACGATGTGGCCGAGATAGGTATCCGGGGCCGGCACGCAGGAGCTCCAGGGCAGGTGATCCACAAGCTCCGTGGAGAAGAATGCCTCCGTGGTGTTTTTGCGGATTGCGGCGGTGTAGGCGGCATCGTCCTTCAGCTCACACGGCGCGCCCGATTGTGCGCCAGACGCAGGTCCGGCGGGAACGAGTGTGAATAAGGTAGCAAGTGCGAACAGCACGCACAAAGTTCCAATCCGATTTCGCATGATTCCCTCCGGTACCCTCACGCCACAACAGGGGCGAGTTTGCTGCGCCCTTTTTCGATGCTCCCAAACCAGCATCGCCTGGTGACCGAATCTCGCCTCACGCGTCAAATTGATTGCATGGCGCTCAACGCTTCCCAGGAGTGTGATCTACAATGATTCAATCCGTCCCGCCACTCCCGAGATCACCGAACGGTTCTCCCGACAACTGCTTCAAATCCCTCCGCAGTCGAAACGGCGAACCGGTCAGCCAGCGTAGGAGAGTAGCGTGCAACTTAACGCCTGTCAATGCGTTGGCACACGCGGTAGCGGGTCAGTCTGGTGTTGTAGCGGCGATCCCGCGTTTGCGGAATTGCCAAATGGCGGCGTAAAGCCGCCTCTACATCAAACTGATCCACTACCTCACACGCGGTCAGTTTGACCTTGAGGGATAAGACAAGCTAGAATCCAGACGCAGAAAGACGGGAAGCTCCCGAGTTCGGAGGATTTGATGGTAACTCAGAAATCTTCCTTTGTTGGCCTCCTCAAGGTTTGGCTCTGCTTCTCATTGCTGTCGGTGGGATTGGCGTCTGGCAACGCGCGGGCGCAGTCAGCCAACGTGTGCGGTCCCGCGCCGGCCGTCAAGGCGGCCCTCGACCAGTTGCCCCAGCAGACCCCGGCGCTGACGGACTGGCAGTTTCACGAACAAAGCGGCGCCGCCCTTCAAGCCTTGCTGCGCCAGTACCCCGAAGACGTCTTCGTCCAGCGCGCGTACATCGGCTCGATGGGTCGCAGTTCCGACAAGGACAAGGTGATTGCCGAATACAAGGCGCGCTACGAGCGGAGCCCCGACAACCCGCAGTTGGCATACCTCTACGGCTTGACGCTGGTAGGACGCCAGTCGCCGGAGGCCATCAAGCTGTTCAGCGCTGCGCTCAAGGCGGATCCGAAATTCCCTTGGCCGCATTTGCAGCTTGTGAGCATCTACAGCTCACCGGTGTTTTTGAACAAAGAACAAAGTGCCGCCCACCTCCGAGCCTTCCTCGACGCTTGCCCCGCCTCCCTGGACGGTTACGAGCCGCTGACCCGCATGGACGACAAGGACCTTCTGCGCGCCTATGCCACCCAGTTGCGCACCCTGCTCGCGAGCCGCAGCGACCCCGATGCCGTCGGCACCTACCGGACGCTCTGGTCGCTCGAGTTCAAGGCGCATCCGGCGTCTGAATATGAGGCGCTGCGGCGGCAGGTAGGCCAGGACCTCGAACGCCTCCGCCAGCTTAAACTCGAGGACAGGCGCCAGTGGTACGAGGCGCTGGAAGACGGCTACAAGCTGGTGAACGATCAGAAGCAGTCCGACTGGGCGCAGGAGCAGGTCCAGACCCGTTTCCCACGACCCAGGGTGCTGGCTGCCATGTCGAAATGGGAAAAAGACCACCACTGGCCGGGCGAGGATGCGCCTCCGGACAAGAAACGGGCCTATTACAGTGATCTGTTGCAGCAGACCGCCCAATGGGTCAAGGAGCGCCCAAACACAACCTTCATCTGGATGGAGCGCTTGGATGCCATGGAGCAGCTTGAAGATGTGGCGGCGGCTGACGTGAAGGCGGCGGCGGACCAAGCGCTCAAAGTCGCAATGAACAATGCCGGGCCCGACGGCCCCAGCTCCGATGATTACGGCGAGATGGCTGAGGTCCTCTCCAAGAAGCATCTCGAGCCTGAGCGCGTGGTAGAGTTGGCGCAGAAGGGACTCGCCCAGTGGGAAATCGAGTCCAAGCAGCCGTTCTACGATCTCTACGCCACCAAGGAGAACCTCGAGGACAACAAGTTTGATCAGGCCTTCTCGCGCCTTCAGGGACTGGAATTCGAAGTGGACGGCTACCTGCAATTGAAACAGGCGGACAAGGCCCAGCTCTTGCTGACGCAGATGGACGAGCGGCTCCAGGACCTCCAGTCGCTCGCGGGTGACAAGCAGGACCGCAAGAAATCCTATGAGCGTAGGCTCGCAGCCTACTGGGGGCAGATGGCGCGCGAAGCGGAACTCCGCGGGCGCAAGCTCGATGCGATGGGATTCTACGAGAATGCGCTGCTCACCCGGCTCGATGCCCAGCAGAAGCCTGAGACCGGAAAGAAGGATGAGCTCGCGGACAATGCGCACGAACTCTGGGCCAACCTCGGCGGCACGGACGAAGGCTGGAGGCTATGGTATGGCCGCCGGGCCGATGCCTTGGCCAATCAAGCCGGGTTGACGTGGGAGGATGCCAACCTACCCCTGCCTGCCTTTGAACTCGCTGACCTCGGCGGCAAGACTTGGAATGTGGCTTCGTTGAAGGGCAAGGTGACGTTCCTGAACTTCTGGGCGTCCTGGTGAGGGGCATGTCGCGAGGAGTTGCCTCGCTTACAAAAACTCATCGACGAATATAAGAATCGCTCCGACGTTCAGTTCGTCTCCTTCAACATGGACGAGAACCCTGGCCTCATCGCGCCCTTCCTGAAGGAGCATCAACTCGCGTTCTCTGTCATCCCGGCGTACAGCTACGTGCGGGAGACGCTCAAGGTTCAGGGAATCCCGCAGAATTGGATAGCGGATGCTAACGGCGTCGTCCTCCTGAAGGGCCTTGGCTACGACGCGACGGAGAAGTGGGTGACCGGCATGAAGGAAGCCATCGAGAAAGTTCAGGCCGCCGCGCCTCCTTCCAGCCCTCCCGCAAAGTGAGCGTGCTGTCGGGACAATCACGGGCGCGGTTGTGTTTGGCGACGCTGAAGTTAGAAAGCCGGTCATCGCCGGTCCCCAGGTCCGTTCGCCTCCGGCCGGGATCTGGAATCTTGCTTGACGAAGCGAAAGACACATTCTCCCTTCTCGTAGGAAATGTGCAAATCCCATCCGGCGCTTCGCGCACGGTCGAGCCATACCACCTCAAAGAGACGGCGATAGTCGTCGATGTTGATCTGCTGCTTGATGTCGGTCCGGTCATAGAGAGCAAAGGCCCGCGGCGCAAATCGAACGCGTGCCTCTTCGTCACTCAGCTTCTCCAAGACCACGGGTTCGCCCCTCAGGTTCGATAAATCCCAGCACAAATAAAGGATGAACGCTCGGGCGGGAGACACGAAAGGGACCCATGTTTGTGCCTGAAGGTCGTAGCCAAAACCGTCCCTGAACCAGTCTAAAGCAAACTCCTTGCCTTTTTCCCGATTCAGGTACGTAAATAGTCGTACATCCTTATGGGTCTGGATCTCGTCACGCATCCAAGCCTTCCGCTCCTCTGGCAGATCGGGAAAGCTGGAGACCGGCGGCTCTCCGATCTTGTCGAGCCGGATGAAGATGTTCTCCAGGCGCTGGAAGTACCACTGGCCTCCTTCCAGAACCAGGGTGAAGCAGAACGTGCTCTGGGGCGTCAATGGGACGATGTAGTGGACTTGGTTCCCAACATGGAAGACCTCCGGCGTTGGGCCTCCGTCTTCCCACTTGAACGCTTTCCGTAGCTGCTCGAGGACGCCCATCATGGGTTGACGGAGTTCCGGAAGAAGTGTTCGGTATCGGTCAGGGTCAGCCATCCGGCCCGATCGGAGAGCTTCACAAAAGCTCCGCCAGATCTGAAGATCGTCAGGCTGCTCCGCAGCGACGCAGAGGCCGGCGACGATCATCGTTGTGGCGATGACGAGTAGCGCGCTTCTCAACATGTGCCCTCCTGTCGTGATTGACCCCGCAACGCGTGATTCTGGTCTTTGCAACGACATCAAACTCAGCGGCGAGCGCAGCGAATCCGCTGGAGCGCCTGGTTAGGAGCCCCTGCGGCGACATCAGGCGGAGACTTCACGCCCCGGCTGCGACGGCGTGCTTGCGGAACCAGATGAGTTCAATAGGGGCGCCGTTATGCACGATCATGGCTGCGCGGACGCCTTCGGACGGAGACCCGGGGGGACAGATGACTTCTTGACCTTGGAGAGCAGCCTCGAGGTCGTCCACCTCGAAGGCGATATGAGGCACAGTCTTGATGAGCTCGTGTAGGGGACTGTCTTTCTCGAATCGCATCCACTCCACGCCGTACGGGCTGGTGCTGAACCCCGAAACGTACAGGCCGAACTGTTCGAGATACGTCTCTCCGGGGCGCGCGACGTCGGTTGGAATACCCAGGTGGTGATAGCGCCAACCGAGTTTCGCGACTGCCGGTGGGGGCCCGTGATCGAGCCGGCGATCCGCAGCCGGGACCTCTAGGGACGAACGCGATGTGTCGGCCATGGACTCCTCTACCAGTTGGTCTGTGCGCACGACCAGGCGGGGCGCCTAACTCGTGTTTGGACTAAACGGCACGCCTTGCTCGCGCGCCTCCAAAAGCATGGATGGTTCTAGTCCCTGCAACCACCTCGCCGCCGTGTGGGATGCCTTTCGCGATCAAGTATTCCTGCCCCGATTTCAGGCTGATGCGTTGCCCTTGGATGAGTAGCGTGTAACAACCCTCCGCAACGATCATATACTCATCGTAGTCATGAACATGTTCGGCTGATTGAGCGGTCTCGCGGCAGGTCCAGAAAGCCATCTGGCTCCCGTCCGCGCCGTCGTACACGTAACCTTCAACCCCCGGTGTATGTTGGGAGGAAGAAGCGATCCGATTGATTGGGTTCTTCATAAACGAAGGAAAATCATGCATTGACTCTCTCCATTAGGCGCCCAACTCTTGTCTTTCGGTTAAACTTCGGGCTTGGCAACGACAGAATGATACCTTAGTATCACTTTTATGAAAACTGAGCTGGTTACAACATTGAGGCGCAACGCCACCAAGATTCTCACGCAACTTTGCCGCACACTCATTTGTCTTACTTGTTTCGTATTTGCTCTGCCGAGCGTGGCGGCCTCCCAAACCGAGGCACGCTTCTCCATCTCCTTCGCGAAAGCTCGAAGCGAGCAGCCCATCGACGGCCGCCTGCTTCTGCTTCTCTCCAACGACGCTTCCGCGGAACCCCGCATGCAAATCGGCGAATCTCCCCGTACCCAGATGGTGTTCGGGATGGATGTCGAAGCGATGCGCCCCGGCCAATCGGTCATCGTTGACCAATCCGCCTTTGGTTATCCAGTTCGCAATTTGCGGGACATCCCGGCCGGGGAATACTATGTTCAGGCCGTCCTGCACCGCTACGAGACCTTCCATCGCGCCGATGGCCACACGGTCAAGCTTCCTATGGACCGGGGCGAAGGTCAGCACTGGAACCTCGCGCCGGGCAACCTCTATTCCTCTCCGCGCAAGATTTTGCTGACTGCCTCTTCCGGGATCATCTCGGTCGTTCTCGAGCAGGAAATTCCACCCATTCCGCCCCCCAAGGACACCAAGTACATCCGGCACCTTAAGATTCAAAGCCAGCTCCTTACCAAGTTCTGGGGGCGCCCGATGTACCTCAGCGCCAATGTGCTCGTGCCGGAAGGCTTTGATACCCACCCCCAGGTTTCTTATCCTTTGATCATCTCCGAGGACCACTTCAACGCGGATTTCGAGGACTTTCGAACCGAGCCACCCGATCCCAATCTAAAACCCGACTACAGCGAGCGATTCCACATTTCCGGCTACAACCGCATCCAGCAGGAAGAAGCCTACAAGCTCTATCAGCAATGGATTTCGCCTGGCTTCCCACGCATCCTGATCGCGGAAATCAACCATGCCAATCCTTACTATGACGATTCCTACGCGGTGAATTCCGAGAACCTCGGCCCCTATGGCGACGCGATCGAGACGGAACTGATCCCGGCGATTGAGAAGCAGTTCCGGGGCATCGGCCAGGGCTGGGCGCGGTTCGTCTATGGCGGTTCCACCGGCGGCTGGGAAGCCATGGCCGTCCAGGAGTTTTATCCGGACCACTATAACGGCGCATTCATCGCCTGCCCCGATCCGGTGGACTTTCGCGCCTACACCACCATCAATGTGTACAACGACAAGAACGCTTTCTATATTCAGGGAGCGCACACCCAGATCGCGCAGCCCGGGATGCGGGATTACCTCGGCCGCACCTTTGCCACCGTCGAGAGCCTGAACCAGTACGAGCTTGCCCTGGGCTCGCACGCTCGCTCCGGAGAACAATTTGATATATGGCAGGCCGTCTTCGGACCGGTCGGCCAAGACGGTTATCCCAAACCGATCTTCAACAAGCAAACCGGCGACATCGACCCCGCAGTGGCCGCGTACTGGAAGGAGCACTACGATCTCAGCGCCATTCTGCAACGCGACTGGGCCACCCTGGGCCCCAAACTCCAGGGCAAACTCCACATTTATGTGGGCAGTGCGGACACTTACTTTCTGAATGACGCCGTGTACTATTTAGAAGATTTTCTCAAGTCGACTACGAATCCGCCCTACGAGGGTGAAGTCAAGTACGGTGATCGTGCGGAACATTGCTGGAACGGCGACCCAAATTTGCCCAACTATCTTTCCCGTCTTCACTACCACACCATGTATATTCCCAAGATCCTCGAGCGCATGCAAAAAGCCGCACCTCCGGGCGCCGACCTAACCTCTTGGCGCTACTAAGGGCAATTTGCGTGCCTCCGCCCACAAGCCAAAAAGTCTGAATCGCCAGGAATTCCCTTTTCAGCAGTTGCCTAAGCCTTCATATTGGCTTAACATTTCGTTGGTCCAGTGCCACGATAGCCCGGACATAGCTTTGGCGTTCCTAATTCCGGTGTCTGCGGAATCGGTGGGTTGAGATAGTGAACGGCTGAGGGCGCGTTGGAGGCTTGGAATCCCTGCCGCACACGCTTGCGTACTGTTCTCGCGAACAGGATGTATCAAGAACAATGCTTGAATGGCTGGATAGGCGATTAAGCAATTAACGGGAGGATGTGAGCCTTGGCGACATTACCCACACCACATCTGGAAGCGGTGTTGCAACACGACATCGACCTCATTTGCACCAAAATGCTGGAAATGGTGGCGCTGGACGAGCAGGCGCTGACTAGGGCCTTACATGCCTTCTTGAAGCGCGATGGGCAACTGGCTTACTCCGTGATTCTGCGCGATCAGGATGTGGACGCCTTTGACACCGAGTTGGACCGGCTCTGTCTGGAGTTCATCTTGCGGCACCAGCCGGCCGCCGGTCACCTACGGTTTGTGTATTCGGCCAGCAAGATTGTCAACCTTCTGGAGCGCATCGGCGATTACGCGGAGAGTATCGCGCGGCAGGTTTTGCTCATCAGTTCCCTGCCTTTCGAGGTGCCCACCGACAAGTTCAACGAGCTCGCGAACATGGCGATCCCCATGTTGCACAACGCCGTCCACGCCTTTGTAAACAAGAATCCCGACCTCGCGCGCGCCACTATGGCAAGTGAGCCGCGGGTCAATCAGGTCCGCGACAGCCTCAACGCCGACTTGGTGGAATGGCGTCAGCAAGGCCGACTGCCACTGGAAGCGCTGCCGCCGATGATCACCGTGGCGCGGCGGTTTGAGCGTGTTTCGGACCAAGCCACCAACATTTGCGAGCAAGCGCTTTACTTCGCCACCGGAGAATATTTGCGGCACCTGCCCCGCGAAGGATACCGGGTGCTCTTCGTGGACGAGACCAACGGGTGTCTGAGTCGGATCGCCGAGGCGATCGCCACCCAGATGGAGGCCAAAAGGTTCTCCTTCAGCAGCGCGGGGCTGACAGCGGGCGCGGTGGACCCGCGGACCATCTGGTTCCTGGCGGAGAAAGGTGTTGATATATCGCATCAGGCTTCCAGATCCGTCGAGCAGGTTCCAGACCTCGACCAAATGCAAGTGATTGTGGCACTCTGCAAGGAGGCAGAAAGGGCTTTTCCACACAAGCCGACCAAGACCCTGGGCTTGCACTGGTTGGTACCCGATCCTTCCAAGGCGCGCGGCACGCCCGAAGAGGTCCGCGCTAAGTATGAAAGGGCTCACAAATCGCTAACCAACCATATCCGGGATCTGGTCCAGGCAATCCTCGGAAATGACCAGGAAGCAACTCATGAAAGCACCAGTCCTACAACTTGAATCCCGGCTCGTGAAAGCCGCGGCGAGGGCGTTGGTGGCCGCCATGCTGGCAGCACTGCTGCTCGGTTGCACGGGTTCGAAGCAACCTCGGAAGACCGTGATCCAAAACACCGGGTCGGACACCATGGTCAACCTCGCGCAGGCCTGGGCGGAAGAATACGCCGAGGTGGAACCCATGGTCTCCGTGGAGGTGTCGGGCGGCGGCACGGGGACGGGCATCGCCGCGTTGATCAACGGCACTGTGGACATCGCCAACTGCAGCCGCCGCATTGAGTCCCAGGAGATTGGGCAAGCCAAGAAGAACACTGGCAAAGAGCCCCGCGAGTTCACCGTCGGCTACGATGCCTTGGCCGTTTACGTGTACAAGACCAATCCACTGGAGGAAATCAGGCTGGACCAGCTCGCCGAAATCTACGGGGAGGGCGGCAAGATCGCGAAGTGGTCCCAGCTCGGCGTTTCGATGCCCGGGGGCGCCGACAAGATCATCCGGGTCAGCCGCCAATCAAACTCGGGGACGTACTATTATTTCCGCGAGGTGATTCTCGGCAAGGACCGCGATTTCAAACTGGGCTCGCTTGACATGCACGGTTCCAAGGATGTGGTGGAGTTGGTTTCTAAGACCCCGGGCGCTATCGGCTACAGTGGCATGGGTTATGCCACCTCCGAGGTCAGGACACTGCGCCTCGCCAGGAAGTCGGGCGACAAGTCCTTCGCGCCCACGGTCGAGAACACGCTGAACCACACTTATCCGATTGCACGACCGTTGTTCATGTACACCCTCGGAGAACCCGCCGGCCCGGTGAAAAAGTACCTGGACTGGATTCGGTCCGAAAGCGGCCAGAAGATCGTGATCCAAAGCGGCTATGTGCCTCTGCCCAAAACGGGCGCGCAACCTTAAAACGGATGGAAAAAGCTGCCAGGTCCATACAGAGTCGACCACGGTGGGAAGTCCTCACTGAAACTGCGATTGAGTGGCTGATCCGACTGTGCGGCATCAGCGCCATCTTGTTTGTCTTCGGCATCTTCTTCTTCGTCTTCCGCGAAGGCAGCGGGTTCCTTTTTCACGGCTTCAACGTCCGCGAGTTTTTCGGGAGCACAGAATGGTATCCGAATTCGCAGAGTCACGTGCGCTACGGCGCGCTGGCGCTGATTGTGGGCACGGCCAGTGTCACTGTGCTGGCCATGTTGATCGCGGTTCCCTTCGGGATTGGGGCGGCAATCTTCATCTCCGAATTCTGCGGGCCACGGTTGAAGGAAACCCTGAAAATCACCATCGAACTGCTGGCGGCCATTCCCTCGGTGGTCTGGGGATTCATTGGCTTGACTGTGATGAATCCCCTGATCATCAACCTGTTCCACACCCCCATAGGTCTAAACGTGTTGAATGGCGGCTTGATTCTCGCCTTGATGAGTGTGCCGATCATCGTGTCGATCGGTGAGGACGCGCTGAAGGCGGTGCCCGACTCGTACCGCGAAGCGGCGCTGGCGCTGGGGGTGACGCGGTGGCAACTGGTGCACCGCGTGTTGCTGCCCGCGGCAAAAAACGGCTTACTGGCGGCGGTGTTGCTGGGCGTAGGGCGCGGCGTGGGCGAGACGATGGCGGTGCTCATGGCCACGGGACACGCGGTCCAAATCCCCACCAGCCTGATGGACTCGGTGCGGACTCTGACCGCCACCATTGTCGCCGAACTGGGCGAAGCGCCAGTGCACTCAGACCATTACCAGGTGCTGTTTATCATTGGCGTCCTACTGTTCTCAATTACGTTTGTGGTCAACCTGGCCGCCGACCTTATCGTGAGAGGGATTAGAAGCAAATGAAGAACTATTGCTTCAAGGGGTGACGCGTCGTGTTTCGAGCCACTTCATTGACAAGTCGCAAGCAGCTCAGCGAGGTCATGGCCAGGACGGTCTTCCTGCTGATGACCTTGCTGATGGTCGTGCCCTTGCTTTTGATCATCGGCTATCTGGTCTACCAGGCGTGGCCGATCCTGTCGCTGGACTTTCTGCTGACCAACCCGAAACACGGCATGCGGGCCGGGGGCATCTGGTCGCCGTTGCTGGGCACGATCTATCTGGTGGTCATCTCGCTGGCCGTCGCCGCGCCCATCGGCGTTCTCGCCGCAGTTTTCCTGAACGAATACGCACGTGACAACTGGTTCACCCGAATCGTCAACCTCGCGGTCGTCAATCTCGCAGGTGTACCGAGCATTGTGCACGCGCTCTTCGGGCTGGGCGCCTTCGTGCTTTTCGCCCGGCTGGGCAAATCAATTCTCGCGGCTTCCCTGACCCTGGCGATCATGACCCTACCGGTCATCATCGCCAGCACTAAGGAAGCCTTGGCGGCGGTGCCCAAGGCCTTTCGTGAGGCGTGCTGGAACGTCGGAGCGACCCGCTGGCAAACCATCCGCCACATCGTCCTACCCAACTCGATCAGCGGCATCCTTACTGGGGTAATACTGCAGGTATCACGCGCCGCGGGCGAAACCGCCCCGATCATGTTCACCGGGGCGGTGTTTTTCAAGGCTATCCAGGAAGGCCACCTGTTCGCCTACAGCCTGTTCGACCAGTGCATGGCGCTGTCGATGCACCTCTTCACGATTTCCACGCAGGTGCCGGACGTGCCCAAGGCGCTGCCCTACGGCACCGCGGTGGTGTTGGTCAGCAGCGTTCTCGCGGTCAACGCCCTGTCGATCATCATTCGCGTCCGGCTGCGCACGAGGAGAAAATGGTGACGCCCGGTCCCACGCTCGAGATTGCCAATCTTCGGGTGCGCTACGGACACCGCGAGGTTCTGAAAGGTATCAGCCTCGAGGTCCAGCGGAACGAGGTTCTGGGCATCATCGGCCCGGCCCAATCGGGCAAGACTACATTGCTCAGGATTCTCAACCGCACCCTCGACGACGTGCCCGGGATCGTCATCACCGGCGCCGTCAAGGTGGATGGAGTGGACGTGCGCCAGGTAAAGGACGTTTTCGCACTGCGCCGCAAGATCGGCATGGTAGCTCCGCTGCCCGTCGGTCTGCCGCTCTCCATCTTCGACAACGTCGCCTTCGCGCCTCGCATGGCCGGCATTCGGGACCGAAGCGAACTTGAGGAACGCGTCGAGCGCTGTCTTCGGCAGGCCACGCTCTGGGACGAAGTGAAAGATCGCCTCCACAGCCTCGGCACTCGGCTCTCCGGCGGTCAGCAACAGCGGCTGACGATCGCCCGCGCCTTGTCGCACGACCCCGAGATTCTCTGCCTGGACGAGTTCTCCGTCGCCATCGACCCCGTGACCACCATGCGTATCGAGAACGTGCTGAAGAACTTGCGCGCCCAGATGACCATCATCCTGGCCACCAATCTGGTTCAGCAGGCACGGCGGCTCGCTGACCGCACGGGCTTTCTACTTAACGGTGAGCTGGTGGAGTTGGACCGCACGGAGGTGATCTTTTCCGACCGCCCGGCCAACCGCAAAACCTACGATTATGTCAACGGATTGTTCGGATGAGCACCCCTGGGCCCGCGATTCACTACAGTATCGAAACCAAGGACCTTAGTCTTTGGTATGGCAGCTTTCAGGCGTTGAAGGATGTCTGCGTCAACATTCGTCACGGCCAGATCACAGCGCTGATCGGGCCCTCGGGGTGTGGCAAGACGACGCTGCTCCGTTGCTTCAACCGTATCAACGAGCGCTACGGTTACGTCACCACCACCGGCGAGATCAAGGTCCTCGGACAGAACATTTACGCGCCAGAGGTTTCGCTCATCGAGTTGCGCAAGGCGGTTGGCATGGTCTTCCAACGCCCCAACCCTCTGCCCATTTCCGTCTATGAAAACGTCGTCTTCGGCCTGCGCATCCACAGTAGCTACGGCTCTTTGAAAAAGTCGGAGTTGAACGACGCGGTGGAATCGGCCCTGCGCGAGGTGTTCCTCTGGGACGACCTCAAGGATCGGCTACGCAGCCGCGCCACCACGCTGCAACTGGAGCAACAGCAGAGACTTTGCATTGCCCGGCTATTGCCGTTGAAGCCCGAGGTCATCTTGATGGATGAACCTTGCTCCACTCTGGACAGCGAATCCACGCTCGGCATCGAAGAATTGATGCTCACCCTTGCCGACCGCTACACCATCCTCATCGTTACCCACAATATGGCTCAGGCCCGTCGCGTCAGCCAGGAGTGCGCTTTCATGCTGCTGGGCGAGGTCGTCGAACACGCTCGCACGGAGAATCTGTTCCTCACTCCCAAGGACTCGCGCACCGCCGACTACATCGAAGGCCGCTACGGCTAAGAAGCAGCGCCGCGCCTGAAACCACTGCCTTATCCGCAGGACATACAATCTCAGGGCGGGCGGATTTTGACCGGGCCGGTCAAGGTGACCGCCATGCTGAGCCCGCAGAGACACCTCGCGCGGCGAACCCGGCTGGCAATTGCGTTCAGCGGGGGGCAGGTGTAGATTATCGGTCGGGCCGGAGGTCGATAATGGGAATTCCGGATGAGAGGCTCGACGGATTGTCCCGCTTGGTCGGCAACACGCCTCTTTTGGGAATCGGGCTTACGTTCCGAGGCAAGCGTCGGGTCATTTACGCGAAATGCGAACAGCTTAACCTCACCGGCAGCATAAAGGACCGCATGGCGCTGCACATCCTGAAGCGCGCGTACGCCGACGCTTCTCTACGCCCTGGGCAACGAATTGCCGAGGCGACCAGCGGCAATACAGGGATCGCCTTTGCCGCGCTCGGCCGCGCTCTGGGGCATCCAGTCACGATTTTTATGCCGGACTGGATGAGCCAGGAAAGACGAAATCTCATCCGGAGCTATGGCGCTGACATTGTCCTGGTCGGAGCCGAACATGGAGGATTCCTGGGCTGTATCCGCATGGCCGAAGAACTTGCCGGCGCCGACCCCAAGAGCGTGTTTCTTCCTCACCAGTTCTCTAATCAGGCCAACATCCAGGCCCATGAAACCACCACGGGTCCGGAAATCTGGGCGCAGTTGTCGGAGGCCGGACTGAAACCAGATGCCTTTGTCGCCGGAGTTGGAACGGGCGGGACTGTCATGGGCGTCGGCCGTTTCCTGCGACGCAAGAACCCTGCCGTTCAGATTCATCCGGCAGAGCCGACCGAGTCGCCCACGCTCTCCACCGGGTGCAAAGTGGGCAAGCACAGAATTCAGGGAATCTCCGATGAGTTCATTCCTGCGATCATCAACTTGGCGGAATTAGACGGAGTGATCGCAGTCTCCGACGGAGATTCAATCCTGATGGCACAAAAGCTCGCCAAGAGCCTCGCGCTGGGCGTGGGTATCTCTTCCGGGTGCAACCTTCTGGCTGCATTGCAGGTGCAGGAGTCCTTGGGTGGGGATGCAGTTGTGGTGACCGTGTTCGCCGATGACAACAAGAAATATCTCAGTACGGACCTCCTTCAGGAGGAGCCGGTTCGACGAGAATACCTGAGCTCGGAAGTTGAACTCACCAGCGTGATTCCTCTTCCGCCTTCCTGCGCCTTCTGTAGTGGGGCGCGGAGCGCCAAGCTCCCGGTTTAATGAAGGACGAGCAGGAGCAGGCGCCGGAGGTCGCGGCTGAGTTCTATCCGGCACCGGTAAATGGCTCTTCGGCTGCGGAAGGCCCAGCAGCAGGTTCTCCTTCCGATACAATCCCCCCCGCTGCCGCGCCACAGCCGACGATGAAGCCTTCGCCCCCTGAGAAGAGCACCGCCCTGGCCGGCGGGAACGGATCTCCCAAGCCACGCGGGGACGCGGCCGCCTCACCTCCTGCCAACAACAATGGTAACGGGTCGGCCGCAAGTTCGGGATTCAACCAGCTTCGCAACGAGTTCCTGACAGCGGCACGGCGTGTGGCCAGAGCCAAGAAGCAAGCCATCGGCGAAGTAGTTAAATGGGCAAGCGGTGGCACCTTCAAGTACAGAGATGTCGGCCGCATGAGGGAGGCCGATTCCCCGAAGCTGCGGGCGGCCACTGAACTCATGGCGTCAGCCCTTGCGGGGACAGTTCGCTGATCAAGAGCGCATCTCTTTCCCACGTTGGCCTGCCTTGTAACCCTGCCTCAACTCCCACCCCCAGGATGGAGCGCTGGCCTGGCCGCTGCTCTTTGGACAGGCGCACGGCTGCCGGTGCTCCCGTCCGCTTGATCCCTCTGGACAGCGCCAGGCAGATTCCAGCAGATGATCGACTGGACGATTGCAGGGTCTGGCGCGCTTTCTTCCCGCCGCGGCCCCCCTTGGATGGTCCGGCTATGGCGGACCAAGAGACGTCCCCCTCTTTATCGATCGCCTGCCGTTCGGATTTTTCTCCGCAAGCTGTGAGAATACCAGGCGCCCGCAAGGATTGAGATCAGCGCAGCCCCCCCAATGGCGACGAGCTTCAGCTTGCAGGGTGACTTCGACGTCGTCTGGAACTGCGGTGGTTTGTGGGCAGCGAGTGGGTGGCTTCTTGCCAGCGCGGGCCTGCTCCTTTGTGCCTGTGTACCCGGAGCTTCGACTATTGTCTCCGCTGGAGCGGGAGGCAAAGTCTACATCGGCACCTTCTGGTCAACCAATTGGGAGGACACCGGATATCGGACATTACTCGTTTGGGAGGATCTGACACTGATCTCTCATGCAAGCATACAAACTGGTGCCGTCGAACGACACTCCCAGGCCAGTCGCTAGCAAGTTTGAGGTTGACGTGAGTTGCGTTAGAGCGCCAGTCGACACATCCACATTGTAGAAGCGGGTCAGCCCAGCGTCTAAATCAGCAGAGGCGACGATCACTGCGCCGTGTGCTGTATCCACGGAAAGGCAAATAGGAATGCCTGGGAGGGTAACGCGGCCCGTCACAGTCATGGTCTTCAGATTAATCAAAACCACAACGTTGTCAGCCTGACTCAGCAGGCCCACTATACCGGTCCCCGGAGCTGCGGCAGAAGCCGGTGCCGTGTACAGTCCCGTCGGAGTAATTGTGCCAACGGTGGCGTTTCCGCCCTGAATTCCGTTCACCGACCAAGTCACATTCGTGTTCGATGACTCCCCTACGGTCGCCGTGAATTGCTGGGTTGCACCGGGCGTTACGGAAAGTGCGTCGGGACTGATGCCGACGACAATCTCGCATGGTCCGCCGCTTCCCGGCGTTGTGCAATAGTAGACGTATGCTGTCGCTGTTTTCGAGGGATCGGCCGCACTCACTGCCGTGACCTTAGTCAATGTCTCCGGCGGGTACGTCGGTAAAGTAAACAGACCGGAAGATGTGATCGTGCCAACCGTGGAATTCCCACCGGGTACCCCATCGACGAACCAGTTAACTGCGGTGTTCGTAATTCCAGATACCGTTGTTGTGAATTGCTGTTGGTTGCTGTTAGAGAACTCATTGCTACCTACGGCTGATGGACTAATCGTTATGTTGATAGAGGTTACGGTGGGGTCAATAGTAATTCTCGCGTTTGCGAACAACGCGGGGTCAACCTGCGTTGTTGCTGTAACCACGAGCTGCGGCAAATTAAAGGCAAGGAGTTGCCAGCTAGCTAGCGTAGACTGTTGCGTAGCTTGGCTGTAGCTCAGAAGGTTAGGAATTGTGAGAGTCCCTACGAGTGTATTACTGCTTGGGCTTGCGGCGACCTGGAGCACCGAGAGAGTTAAATCAGCCGGATCGTAAGTAACGCATACCGGCTGGCCATTAAGCATAGTCATAACAACTGGCCAAGGAAGATTGCCTGTCTGGGTACCTGGAGATATAGGGAGTGGGCTAGAGAAAACATTCAGCGACGATAGGGGGCCGAAGGTAGAGATGGACTTGTCTCCGGGGATTGAGACGCATCCATATCCACTACCCGCCGCGACAGCTTGAACCACTTGGCTGTCGGACGTGGCGGCTTCACCCAAGAAGTTCAGGGCGATGTCCATGACGCTTACGTTGAAAACACCTTCGCCCACAAATGACGAGACCAAGACGTCACCGGTCCTATCATCGACTGCAATGCCGTTAGGATCGAAGTTCCCTCCCCCTTGCTTAATTAAGGTTCCGTTGCTCAGGTCATAGTATTGTACTCCCCATCCTGGGACAAGAAAGTACCCATTGTTGCCCATCGTGGCGAGCGCGTTGTAAGGACGGAGGTAGGCAGAATGCAATGTATTTGAAGTTCCGCCTCCTGGCCCGCCCGGCGGCGTGGATACAGAAATATCCATCCATCCGGGGAGATCCTGGGAGGAGCTTGGTGGCAAGGCCACCGCGAAAAGAAGGGTCTGGGGGTCCGTCCCTTGCGCGAGTGGTGCACTGTCACCCAAGACGACGCCGAAGTGTACGACACCTCCAGGGTAGAAACCTCTTCCATTTAGCTGAAGCTCCGTGATCTCAAACAATCCCGTAACGTCGAACGCTGGCGGGGCCACGGCCGTAAGCAGTGGCACTGGATATTCTAGATTGACGTTCGCTGAAGCCGATGCTGTACCGGACCCGTTCGTTGCAGTGCAGCTGAGCGTTGCGGAGAAGCTAGCGGGTTGTGGCAGCGGCACGGAATAGGCTGCCGTCGTTCCCGAAACCTGTACCGACCCTGGTCCGTTGACAGAGCACGCCACAGATGGGGCTGGGCTGCCAGCAATTGCCATTTGGAAGGCGGACGAGGTGCCGAGGGGAACGGTTGCACTTGGAGGAGAAATCGAAATAGACGGCGCTACTGGTGCCTGCACCGTAACAGTCGTATTTCCCAACTTGGTCGTGTCCTGCGTCGATGTCGCGGTGACCGTTACGCTGCCTGCGGTGGAGGGAGCGGTGAAAAGTCCTGAGGAATTGATCGTGCCCGCGCTCGCGCTCCATGTGACGGCCGAGCTATAGCTTCCCGTTCCCGTGACTGTCGCGGTGCATTGCGACGTCTGTCCGGTCTGGATGGAACCGGGGTTGCAGGAAACGGCGACCGAGGTGATGGTCGGCGACGGAGGCGACGCGCTGTTGCCCCCACCCCCTCCGCCGCAGGACACGTAG
>Ga0326728_10012176_pt1 | contig 19225 bp, 14 predicted proteins | sample MB3enrmetagenome_FD_207602 | JGI IMG/M metagenome (GOLD analysis project Ga0326728, IMG submission 207602) | Lab enriched peat soil microbial communities from McLean, Ithaca, NY, United States - MB31MN | ecosystem: Environmental > Terrestrial > Soil > Wetlands > Peat | place: USA: New York... | reverse complement strand
AGGCTTCGTTTATTGGGGAGTGAAAATTAGTGAAGTACTTAACTCAGAAAACTACTAATAATTTAAAGAAGCTTAAAAAAAGGAGCTTTAAAGATGCCTTTTCACGTAATGATTATACCTACCCTTGGTTGCCCTGCTAATTGCAGTTACTGCTGGAGTTCCGAAGAAAAATCTCAGATAATGAGAATCGAAACGATAACAGAAGTTGTTAAATGGCTTAAAAGTCTAAGGGGAGATTCTGTTACTTTTACTTTCCATGGTGGGGAGCCGCTCCTGGCAGGCGCAGATTTTTATATGGATGCACTACCGATACTTGTTAAGGGTTTAAGCCCACGGAAAATGGCGTTTGCGATACAGACAAACCTCTGGAAGCTTACCCCGGAAATAGCTAAAATTTTTGCTGAATACAATATCCCCATCGGCTCCAGTTTGGATGGTCCAAAGGAGCTCAATGATTTTCAAAGGGGAAAAGGCTACTACACAAAAACAATGATGGGCTACGAAATTGCAAGGACTCACGGACTTAATGTTAGATTCATTACCACTTTCACCTCTCATTCCGTAAAGTTCAAGGAAGAAATTTTCAATTTTTATCTTGAGCAAGGTTTTACTCTCAAATTACACCCATGTCTGCCTTCTTTAAAAGGCGAAAATCCCAAAAAATGGACAATTGATCCGGAAGAGTATGGAGAACTTTTAATTTACCTTCTCGATAAATATCTGGAAAATATGGGTAGAATTGAAGTTATGAATATTGACCATCTGTGTAAATGTGTATTTACAGGAAGGGGAACTGTTTGCACATATGTTGATTGCATGGGAGACACATTTGCAGTAGGACCTGAAGGAAATATATATCCATGTTATCGCTTTGTGGGTATGGACGAATGGATTATGGGTAATGTATATGACCATCCGACTATGGAAGACCTTTCCCAATCCAATGCATGGAAATGCTTGAACAAGTTTAAAGAATATGTAGACAAGGAATGTGGCAAATGTGCCCATATTAAATACTGTAGAGGAGGGTGCCCATACAATGCCATAGTTCCCACAGACGGTGAAATAAATGGTATTGATCCTTATTGCACTGCATACAGGATGATTTTCGACGAAATAACAAAAAGGTTCAATGATGAAATGTTCGGTTCCTGTGGGATGGACATTTTTTTGCCACAGACAATGAACTCTTCCAGACCAGGCATAATGTCCCTCATGCACAAGAAGATCTGAAATGCCGGGTTATGATCAACATTTAAAATCCATAAAGCCCATCGGTTGTGTCTACGCGACTGTCAGTCCCAAAAAAATTAGACACCCTTTTAAGCACATAGCTCATGAAATAGTCCTCAAAGTAAAAGGTTCTGGTCAGGCTGCTCTTGAGTAGGGCTTAAAAGGTAATATGCAGTTTTTAGTTCCTAAAAGGGGCTTAACCCTGAGAACTCATCGGAGGAGTTCAGGAAAAGGTTATGTGAGCTGCAAAAAGACTCTTCTTCAATTAAGCTTTTTATTTTCATTTTTTATCAATGTATCAAAAGGATTTTGAAATAATGGAAGAAAGTATCACAGTGATGAATAAAAACACTGCATCATATGTTCTTGAGATTTCCTCTATCAGTCGAGATCCAGAAAAAAGGGATAAGGTGCTTCTGACCGATTTATTTATATATGGAAATGATGTGTATAGTGATCCATAAGCTAGTTAGAAACCGCTAATTTATGAGAATTTCTGGCCATTTTCTGGATCATAATTTTTAATACAGGAGCTGACAGCTGTTGTATGAAGTGAGGGATTCAATTTTGGAAACGCGAAGAAGGTTGGAAATTTCATATGAAGCATAAAGAACTTGCAGAAAACACAAACTACAACAAGTAATATGAAATTTGTGGCGAAGAATTCAGATCATTCATATATATTAATTAAGGAAAACTCACCTGAGCATGAAAAGAATAAGCTAATTGACTTGAAGGTATGAAGGATCATCCAGTAGCATATAAAAATAATAGTACATATGGAAATCACTTTGGAGGAATCACTTGGCACGGAAGAAAGTACAGAGAAAGATCGACGGATGGAAATCTAAGGAATGGTATAATATTGAAGCTCCTGTCTATTTAAACAGGAGTATTGTTGGGAATACTATGGCAGGAGATCCTTCCTTGCTGATAGGGCGCAATGTTGAAACCACTGTTGGAGAACTTACCAACGATATGACCAAGAACAATACAAAAGTCATTCTCAGAATCAACAATGTCATCGGAGAAATAGCAACCACTGACCTTATGGGCCACGAACTAACAACCGACTATGTTCGCTCGATAGTAAAGAGGCAGACTTCCAGGATAGACGCCAACATTGAAGTTAAAACCAAAGACAAGTATGTCATTCGTGTAAAACCAACTTGTTTCACCATTAAGAGGGCACGCTCAAGCCAGATGCAAGCCATCAGGGAAATGATGGTTGAAATAGTCAAAAAGCGTGCAGCAGAAACCGATTTTGAAAACTTTATGCAAGAAGCAATACTTGGAAGACTTTCAGCAGCCATTTACAGGCAGGCAAAGTTCATTTACCCGCTCCGCAGAGTAGAAATCAGAAAGACTCAGGTGGAAGCTATGCCAGCAGTTGCACCTACTTCATCATAGCTACTTTTATGGTTAAGGAGTAATGGGAAAAATTCTTTAGTGTTTTTCTTATCTCCCATTTACGATCTAATTGCCTTTTCAGCTCTATTTTCTATAGTATACTTGGAGATAATGCTACATAAATTATAAATTATAGTCTGCAAATAAAAATTAACACTTCAACAACTTAAAGCAATAGATTCATAGTCAGGAATATATATCATTCTACTAAACTCAAAAGCAAAATTTAGCCACAAAATCATTCCAACTGCTATATTTCCAACAATCCACAAAAATATTATTAATAGTTCTAAGTAAATTACTGATTTCAAACTACTGTTAACATCTATTCACAAATTGTAAGCTAAGCAAAAAGAAGAATTTTGACAAAGCAATTAAAATGGACCCGCAGGATTCAATTGCAAGGGCTATAGAAGGACGTTTAGCTAAACAGATTAAATAAATCCAATGTGTAGTTTAAATAATTTCTTAATTTTCATTTATTTTTTATGATAGTGTGCCTAAAGGTCTGTAAAATCTGATTGGCTCTCTAATAGGTTTTGAAGTAAAACATATGTATTTTTCTCTGTCAACTTTCCATTACAATTTTTTGCACTATTACCCTTACATGCTTAAGACTATAGTTAAACGCAGCCCAATTTAATTTTAAATAAGCTAGCTCTCTTTCAGTCCAACTTGTTTTTCTGTTTGTAATGTGATACTAAATATCTTCTCATTTTCACGATTCTAATGTCGGATGCCCACTGATTTTATGTGGGATACTCTACTTATAATCATGAAACTCAATATAATCAATTCTTTACATATCGATTTTTTGGAATTTTCACAACTTCAATATATTTGACTATATTCTGTTCCAAAATTTCCATATCATCTATTTCAGATTTACCAAGACTGAATTCAGATTTGGTTTCGAAATCATAATCAGGGACTTTAGGCTCCTACCTAGTCCATTATCTCGATTATACCTACTGAATAATTCTATGTAAGGTGCATAACTACAAGTTTTGATACGGTCATAAGTTTAATTGGGTGTTTAACTATGTGCCAGCACGATCGGCAAAATCGGCAAAATCGGCAAGATGCAAGGCATCAGGATCAACCCGACTCCTTCGATGAAAGCTAGCACAACATTGAGTTACTCAGTGTTTTACGTAAAGGTTGGGGAACTCTTTCTCAAGCGCTTTCACTTTCGGCATATCGTTGATCGAGATGTAGGGATCAGACGGATGAAGCCTTGCATAGTTTTGGTGATAATCCTCAGCGGGATAGAAAGCCTTTAAAGGCTCCAGCCTAGTTACAATCGGAGCCTTAAATATTTTTGCTTGTTGCAATTGGTCAATATAAGCTTCAGCAACTTCTTTCTGTTCCGGCGTCGAATAGAATATCGCTGAGCGATATTGTGTGCCGTGGTCGGGACCCTGGCGATTAAGCTCAGTCGGATCATGGGCGACTGAGAAAAACACTTTCAGGATTTGCCCAAGCGTTATTTGCGCGGTGTTATACGTCACTTGTACCGACTCTGCATGTCCTGTTTTGCCGGTGCCTACGCTTTCGTAATGCGCCGTATCCGCTGCTCCTCCAGCATAGCCGGCTACAGCGTTAGTCACGCCTTTGACATGTTGAAACACGGCTTGGATACCCCAAAAACAACCACCAGCCAAGACTATGCTAGTTTGCGATTGGTATGCTGTTCCAACACTCGGTGCCAAAGACGTGTCGCGCACAGCGTCGGACAATGTTGTGGTGCTCGCGTTTGCAATGCTGCAAGCGTGGATCGTTGCCGGAGCAAGACTAAAAATATTTGGTATCAGCGATCCTCCTTTGAGCAAGAACATATTTCATCACTCTTTCGGTACGAACTTGATCGCTACAATGTCTGTGCCTTTTGAACTTTTGGCGTTTACTGCTCCAGCTGTCAAGGATAGTAAAAAACCAACTACCAGTAGAATAAAAATTGTCCTTTTAATTCGACCTAATTTTTGTATACTCATATCTGTAATCTCCATAATTCACATCTTTTTAACAAATCTTCTACTTGTGTAATACCTGTCATTTTTTGAGTTTTTGAGCAATAGCATTAGACCCGCAATCATTCATTTTAGTTTACCTTCAAAATTGCATGCCGTTTATGCACTGCCGTTTTGTGCCTTACTGCCTCAATCGTCACTAATAGTAAAAAAATAAACTATCAGTAGAATAACAAGTGTCTTTTTTTGCTCTACTAATATAAGTCCACACCTTTGTCAATGATTAATCGTGTCGTATTTATAAAATTTATTATTTTATTAATATTATTTAACTCTTTGGACGATTTTAATTTCGTTTTTTGCGGCGTTCTTAGAAATAAAATATAGCTTGGAAAAATAAGTTAATCTGATAATGCCAAGTTAATAGAGATCAGTAAAGGGAATATGATTAATATTGATTTTTTTTAGTATAAAAGACATAGTTATTTCTTCAGTTGTCTGAATAGCAACTTTTTTGATAAAATATAGGTAAATTTGGTATGTTTGTATCATTTCAACTTCTTAAACTTGGAGCTTTAAGAGCAAAATCAGTAAAAGTTTCCATAATTAGAATTTAATGTTAAGGGGTTTAAACTCTTCAATACTCAAATGCATAGGAATTTATCGAAATTCTCTAAAATCCATATATGTTCTCAACGTAAACTCTCATTAATATTTTATTCATTAGTACCTACTCACAAACTGAAAAGTATAGAAAAACGTATGTATGTTTAATTTTCAGCAAATTAATTTATTTGCAGTCCAGTTAGCTTCTATACTTGTATAGCGATACTAACTGTTGTCTTATTTTTCATGATTATAATGATTATAATATAGACTGTCCACTGCTTAGAATATAGGTATCCTAGGTTAATATTGTAAATATAGAAAGGAATCAGCCAGTGATAGGTTCATGATAAGGTCTTCATTCGATAACAATGACAATGCTAGCCACCATAAAATAGATCATGGAATCTCTAAAGTGGTTCACGTTGGCTATGTAGGCTAAGGGTTTTTGGATCGCATATTTAGTAGAAGGTTTAGTAACGATAATGCATGTTTTAATAAAACTATTCTTTGTTGGCACAAATTGGTCAAAATATCTAGGGAGTTTGGCTGGAAAACGAGTAAGTAATAGATTTAGACACAAAAAAAACTATGCATAAGTCAAAACGATAAATCCTGTTTTTTGTGGTGAAAAAAGTATAGAGTCAATCAGAAATGACAGAACTTACAGTACAATGCCTAATTTCTGATATGGTATATTCAAATACTTTTTATAGTCGGCATGTTAAATAGAAAATTTTAAATAGAATTATATATCCAGTACATTACCGGTAATATAAGAAATTCGTTGAAATCAGAGGTCTGTTGAAATTTTCTATATTTTAGCATGCTATTAATTTGAACAAAATATACAGGAGTAAAATAATGTTGAAACAATCATGTAGTAAAATAAAAAAGGTACTTACTATTTTGCTGACAGTACTTTTTGTTGTATCGTTGACAGCATTGGCAGCTAGTGGACATGGCGGCGGCTGGGGTGGTTATCCCTATTGGGGCTATGGTACAGGATGTGTATGGGTGAATGGTAATTGGAGTTGCCCATCATATGTAGGAATGCCATACACGATGCAAGCTTCAGCGCCTGCAGCCCCAGCACCAGCTCCAACTACAAGTCCAAATTTAGCAGGAGTAGCTATCTTTTCATAAACAGCATCAATAAATCCCGAAATATCACCAGCTGCAGCAACATCGATAAATTCTTCAGGTAACTAATTTAAGCTACGTTAATAACATTCCCTTTAGTCACAGTATAGGATTTCGGTAAACCACTGATTTTTAAGGAGTCAGGTAGTATACTTTCATAAATTTAGGACTCATTTTATGGGTTTATAAAAATCATCTACTAATTATTAAAAGCCCTTAACTTATGATCATTATTGATTCTTATATTTAATTAATGATATATATTCATAATTAACATTTCTTTATATATTATATCTCTTGAATATCAATAATCTGATGCTATATTTAGAAATCATTTCTATCGGCAAATGCCCTATCTTCATTAATTTATTATACTTAAGTCTCTTTAAAATTAAGCTGGACTAGTTGCTTACAATACTAGTTTGTGAACCTGTTGGTGAAATACTAGTTAGTTAAATAATATTTCCACAGCACATCTGCCGATGGGAAGTGCATTGAAAAAGTAACAGTATAAAAAGTATATCCCCAAAATGTATCATAATAGTTGTATCAAAAAAGAGTATAGTAGTAAACAAAAATTAGGAGAGGAAATCGGTGAGAAAACAAACATTTTCCAAAATAAGAAAAACAATAACTATTTTATTAGTAGTCTGTTTTGTAGCTTCTTTGGCAACTACAATAGTAGATGCTTCCCGCAGTGGCGGAAGTTGCGGTGGTAACGGTGGCTGCGGCAGTTGTAACAATGGCATAAGTGGCGGTTGTAACTGTGGCTGCGGCAATTGTAACAATGACTGCGGCTGTTGGCTTGACCCAATTCCACCAATGCCACCAATGCCTTTCTGCGGAGGATGTGGCGGATGTGGAGGAAATGGCGGCTGCAATCGTTGTTAATATTAAAATCTAATTACAGTACTGCATGCTAAAAATGAATACTCCAAAAATTTATAGAATTTACGCAGTAGTAGGTTCTGGATATTGTTCCCCCCCACTCTTTCAATATTATAATCAAAATTTTGGTAGCAACCCCGCTGCAAGCAATGTAGCCTACTCTCGCCACTGCTATTGATATCAAGAAATAATTTAATATCAAATACTTTTGCTCGCGCATATGCTTTTTTTCTTATTAGTCTCCATTACTTTGCAACAAGTTTTTAGTGACATTGAAAGTTGTACCACCCCACCCATCGATATAGTTCACAAGAAGCAACTCAAAAACGATGGAGATTTACAATTCATATCTTAAGATCACTGAAGCAATTTCATTGGAGAATTTAACACTTAGGAGAGAGGGAACTATACAAGTGAAGATGCTTCGATAGACATTTTTTTAGTTAATAAGATATCAAACGGAATAATGAACTTATTTGTTTAAAATCCATTATTTATATGTCTCTTATACATTTAATTTTGTGAGTGTAGAGTACTAGTGAATAAAATAGTAATGGGGAGTTTACGTTGAAGATAGACATAAGTTTTTAACAAAACATAGGTAACTTTGGGATGTTTGTATCATTCCAACTTTTAAAAATTGGAGCTTTAAGCCCTTAAAATCTCTCCTTTTCAGTTTATATCTGAAAATTAGAAGACTATATTAAGTTTTATCTGTTTTAAAAAATTAAATTTTTTGCTCTTTACGGGCAACTTTAATTATAAATCGAATTTCTATAAGGGCCTATAATAAAAGTGATGCACTTACTGTAACTTTGAATTAAAACCATTGACCTCTCAATTAAGCTCTATGATAGATTTGAGCATACGGTTTTTATTAATCAAAAGTTAGGAAGAGGTGAGCAAATAGTCAGTATTTTTTACACTTTGCAAATTGCTAGTGCTTGGAAACCTAAGAAACTATTATTAGGTTATTGTAAGCCAAAATAAGAAACTATCATTTCATAAAACACTTAACTTAGTCATGTCAGATAAAGTGATTTGGAGTATCGGATTAAGAAATATATGGCTCTTCGCTATTTAGGTTGTGTAATTTATTTACTTTTTAATATCTTCGGGGATTATTAAACTAGTACCAATTAGTTTTTTTATCATAATGAATTCTCAAATAATGCTAACTAATACCAAACTTGGTAATTAATTGTAAATTGAAGCCAGAGTAGCGATTTTGGTGACATGTCGTGTAGCATGAAGGAGGATTCTATCTTCTTGCTATATAGTGATAAATATTAAGTCTACGTAACTCTTAATAGATCACTTACTTTTCATTACCAGATTGATTTTACTTAATTATGCGTTCCAATTGACAAGCCCTATGTACATCAACATGAATCGATTATTGCAGTAATATTTTTAAAGTTAACAGATTCCTTAGAGAATATAAATGCTATATACACTTAAATTATGAAATTTTCCTTAAACAAATAGAACGCCAGGGGGAAACTAAAAACCACTAACATCTTTCATTTGGATTAAATCTTAAAGATCCGAATAGCCTTAATTATTACGGTTTAAGCCCCTTTTTGGAGAAAACAAGATGAATATACTACGAAAACCTTGGTATTCATCCCTTATAATATTTCTAATTTGGTTGATTGTCATAATGAGGGTACAAGATTTACCGTTTGTAGTCCATCACAGACCACTACATCAATTTACAGGAAAATCTATCGACTTTCTAGAGTTGGAATCACTTGCCTTTTTTTTGGAGCTATTACTTATTTGAAATGGTGGCCTCAAGTTGGGTTGAAAGGTCTAGATAATAAGAGAGTTGAGATCTTTTTAGGAGTTGAATTACGATATTTACGTTTTTTGTGGCTACCTGTCCTGTTTCTTTTCATTCATATACTATTAGTTTTATTTGCAGGTCTACCGCCAACCCTGGTTCTTATGTTTGTACTCATCAATACTTTGATGGTAGGGATCTGCGAAGAGTTGATGTTTCGAGGCATATTGTTTCATGGAGCTTCATCATCATTCGGGATCTGGCGTGCAGTGTGGATCACAACAATTATTTTCGGCGCTATACATGTATTAAGTGGTTTTGTCAGTGGTGACTTTAATACGAGTATACTTCAGGCTTTTTATGCATTTATGTTTGGTTTCTATATGGTAGCTTTGCGAATCCGCCTTGATACTATTATTCCAGGAATCATTATTCATTGGCTGTGGGATTACTTGATTGATCTGACACATTTCAATGGGTATTCGGGGGTATGGGTAGAATCAATTCTTTTTTATATTGCGTTTTCGCGTACGGCCTATGGTTACTTCGAGACTATATACCTAAAAGATACAATGATAGATCGCAAACAAAATATTTCTAAAAATACTTTAATAGCTGCATATGTGAGAGAAAAAATTAAATCATTTGTGACCCATTACTTTCTGCAACCAGACCAAACTTAGCTAGAATTTGGTTTCTAATTATATCTGCTTTCTTGACTGTTATCTCAACATTTCCGTTTTTGTTCTCTGAAACAACATTTGTTTTTCGATATTGTCGTCTGGCGAAGTCTTCCGGGAAACGTCGCTCCAAGATCCACATGCAAACTTGACAATTCCCAGCTTTTGCTGCTGAGTCTAGGTGTTCTAAAAGTGTTTTTGCAGCATCTACGTTGCATTTTTGAATGTGCTGTGAGAACTTAAAATAATTTCCAGATGTTGAATTTCTTCCTCTTTTCAGCCATTCGTTAAGAGTCTGGTACTAATTCCTGCTGCATTGGCAGCTAGAGCATAGGGAAGTCCTAAAGCAATGTTATCCCCAATTCGAGTGGTTATATCTGGGGTAAGTTTCGAAGGGCGAGCCATGTTAACACCGTTTTTACTTCTTATAATTGATATAAGTGAATCTTGTATTTATCATTTAGTTAGTTATCTTCTGCATAGAAGCGGGGTTTATATACGTCAAATCAAATAGGAGATATTATCAGGCACTGTGAGCCATTTTTATGACTGATAATGATATTAAAGAACTTACAATAAAAGTCTCACTAGTGACTCTATAATAAGTAATTATTTAGACAAAAACTCAATCCCCATGATTTGACTTTCTATAACGATAGGTTGCTCCACGAGATTTTGTATACATTTTTATACTTTCAGAATAATAAAATTAAGCTTATAACTCTTCTGCTCAGATCTTCAGATAGAATTCTACATATTTTTCTAACTATTTAGTTATAATAGTATTATATAAATATCTAAAAAAGATATATTAACAATTAAAACTAATTATATTTTATAGGTTCTCAAACCTTTAAACAGATTATCTACCGACTGCAGGTAACGACCCCCCGCAGTCACAAGATCAACTTTTCTACATTTTAGATTAGCCTGCTCACCTATACTAATTAATAAAGTAGAAGATCAATTATGGGACGATTTTAAAACAATTTCCTGAGCAGGTTAGGGTTATACTACATTGGATTAATTGTAACCATGTTGTAGGAGCTGAGATTAAGTCATTTGTTTACTAGCATTGAAGGCTTCCTTATGTCATAATTAGCGATATTTGGCCCACGAATTTTAATACTAAATATTTTAAGTTAGGATAATATATCTACAAAAATATATAATTAAATAAATTTAATTACAAATGCTGTATAACCCCATATACTCAAGTAGATATTTGATCTAGCTGTAGGCATTTCCCCCGCAGCTCACAAGATAAACTTTTTGACATCTAAGATCAACCTGATCATTTAAATTAATAAAGAAAACTAAGTAATTGATGGCTTTCGACGATGCAGTAGTTGTTATTTGCATGCTCGATGACAAAATTAAGGTGAAGCAAACAGTATTTTTTATAGTTAAAGTCATTATTGCTGGTATATTTTTTGGGATCTTGATAGGACTATTTGCTTTGTTTCTCTCCGTAAAACGGACTTAAAATAAGCACTGGAGAGATTAAACAAGTCCAAAGCAATGATAAAATAAAAATCAGCCCACCGATATTTGTTCAATTAATCTTAATGAAGGCGATTATTGAAAGTGTTTTTCGCTAGCGGAAGAATTTATTTCTCCTGAAATACAATTTTTAACCCACGAAATCAGAACCACATAATATGAATACTAATTAGTTTAAGTTCGTACAATATATGTATATAAGTATATAACTTATTAAATTTAATTATACTAATTAATTCCCCCGTATTTTAAATGAGATATGCGATCGAGCTGTGGGGATCCCCTTCGCCTGCATCTCATAAGATCAACTTTTTTGATATTTTAGATCAGCCGGATCACTTAAACTAATAAGAGAATTTTGATTTTTTTAGTCAATAACATTATCTTTTGCAATATGACCTATCATGTTAATTAATAAAAATAGATGGCATACTCCACAGTCTTTCAGTCCATTATAACGTTTGATTCACTTTTTTTTTGTTGCACTTTATTTGTTTAAAAGCTAGTTGACTGGTAAGATGAAAAATTAGATTATATTTGACCTATTAAGGTACTTTCACGGTTTGGATACAAAAATCACACTGAATTGAAACCAAAAATCTATTTTCAAGGCGTATAGTTGATTTTATTTTAAAAGAAAAGGGAAAAAACAATGTTTGAACTGATTCATGTAATTTTGGCACATCGGACAAAAAAAGATTTAACCAAAAGAAGATACAACTGTCTAAAGATCACAGGTTTATCAGGTTTTTTTTAATTCTGTGCATAAGAAAAAAATATTGGTTATTATGATAGTTAACTTCCTAAAGAGTGGTGAAAAATAATATATAATAAAAGGAATAGGAAAAAACCAAATAAACCTGTGATTTTTTGATAAATATGGAACAAAAAATGAAAAATACTCTCCTATACAAATGGGGTGTTGTATTAATTATACAAGGTCAAAAGACCAAAATATCCATAATGTTCTACACTAGTATGTGGAAGAAAAAAATAAAAACAGGAATGAATTGAATGTCGAAACAGCAAGTTAGTAAAATAAAAAAGGTACTGCCTATTTTGCTGGCAGTCTTATTTGCAGTATCATTGGCAGAAGCAGCTGCATAAAATGAGAATTATTACAAAAACATTAGCATTAGCAACGGTTGGCACAATATTATAGTGAGCTTTCGTGATTTCGGCGGCGCGCATTTCTTTGAAAGATACAAAGGCGACTTCAAAGGAAATTATACTCAGCACGTCGAAGCAAACAATGAACTTGTGTACAACCCAGTTTTGGATAGGGCTGTGAAAGTGAATTTAGTGGAAGATATAAACGTCAAAAACGGGGTGTGAAACACCACTACAGAAATAGACGGGAAGCCGGTAGACCCGAATGACCCATTAGCCGAGCAGGCAGCAAATGCAGCTCACGGTAAAATTGTAAACTTCCAAATCCATGCCGACGAAGCCGCCTGAGAAGCCAAACAAACCCCCTATCTTGAGAATAATATTCCGCAATAAGTCAACGACACATCTGTGTACACGTGGATTCACTAGTACTTACACTCACAAACTGAGAAGTATAGAAAAACACATATGTATTTAATTTTAAACAAATATGTTTATTTTAAGTCAAACTTGACTTTCAGTTACAAGTTTAATACCAAATGTTGTTTCATTTTTAAAATTATAATACAGGATATCCAAAGCATTAGATATGGATACCCCTATCTAGAAATCCAACTATTTTTTATCTACTTTAAATACTGATTGATTTTTTCTGTTTTATTGTGTTTGGAGTGATTTTTTGTTTATGTTTACTCAAAGAAGCTTTAGCTTTGGAACTATTCAATTTAGCTTTTTGAATATTACCACCTATAAACTGTCCGAAGGCAACGGGCTGGGGTCTTACAGTTACATTAGTTGTAACATTGTTTGTGGTCGTGTTAATCACAGAGACAGTGCTTGGAGCATAGTAACTTTCTCCCATGCTACTATATCCTGCGGGTTCGCCACCGTTTACTATATATGCATTTGCTCCATCCTGGGCGATTGCCACTCCCCCCAGTTCACCGTTCACTTTTACCGTGGATATAACTGTGTTTGTTGCTGTGTCAATTACAGAGCCAGCCTATCCAGGGTAGTCGCCGAAGTTCGCTATGTTACTTTTGTAAATAATTATCAAAATTTTATCATGGTTCATCTTTACATGCTTCTAAACCACTGATTTTTCAGGAGTCATATATATACTTTCATAAGTTTAGGACGAAATTTATAGGTTTATAGAAATTATCTACCGATTATTGAAAGCTGTTAATTTATGGTAATCATTTATTCCTATATTTAATTAGTAATATATATCCATAATTGTACTTTCTTTATAAATTATATAGTTTGAATATTAATAGTTTGATAGTTTAATTGAAAATCATTTCTACTGGCAAATAAACTTATTTTACTACTTTGTAGTATACCAGTCTTTTAGAAATAGAGCTAACTAGTTGCTTACAATACTAGTTTGTGAACCGGTTGGTGAAATACTAGTTAGTTAAATAATATTTCCATAGTATATCGGCCAATGGGAAATGTATTGAAAAAGTAACAGTTTAAAAAGTATATCCCGAAAGTATATATATCATAACAGTTGCATCACATAAAAAGTTTATAGAGTAAAACAAAAATTAGGAGAGTAAATCGGTGAGAAAACAAACATTTTCCAAAATAAGAAAAACATTAACTATTTTGTTAGTAGTCTTTTTTGTAGCTTCTTTGGCAGCTACAATAGTAGATGCTTCCCGTAGTGGCACAAGTAGCGGTTGTAACGGTGGCTGCGGCAGTTGTAACAATGGCTGGGGCGGCTGGGGCGGCTGGGGCGGCTGGAGCTGGGGCGGCTGGGGCTATGGCAGCTGGGGCTGGCCTGGCTGTGACGGCTGGGGCTGGGGCGGCTACTGAGGATGTAGCGGCTGGGGAGGACGTGGATTCCATGGAACCACCATCAAAATCGCTTCCGCTAATCGAAGCACATTCGTAATCAGAAATTAATTTCTTTTTTATTTTTTATTTAATTGAATTTTTTTCTATGGTAATTTCCTAAAAGGACTATAAAAATATTCTTAATAGTCCGAAGTAAATATTATTTCTCAAAGTTTCATGGATCTTTTTTGCTTTGACATTGGAGCAGATTTGGAGCGGGTGTAGAGTTATGGACGAGTACCAAGAATTTGCCCAAAAGCGGGGTTTATATACGTCAAATCAAATAGGAGCCATTATTGGGCGTTTAGAGACGTTTTCTGGATATTATAATGTTTTCCCATAGGACTTCTACCAAAAATTGCCTTAGATAGCTCATGTTAGTCATTGTTTGGATAAAATGAAATCACCATGATTTTACTACCTTGTGACTTGGGTTAGCTTCACTATATTTTTCATGTAATTTCATTATTTTAAAATTATATAAATAAATGTATGTAAACCGCACTTAACTTTTTAGATAGAAACCATCGTTTAAGCTATTGAAATTGAATTGTTCTAAGGTAATTGCCATAGCTTTAAGATCTTGGCTAATATTATCCACAAGATGATTAGAAAGAAAATCCTATGTAGAGATTTATATTGAACTCCCAAAATAGAAACCGAATTTTGATCAGCAAAACTGTTGACTCTATATCTTGTTTTTTTGTGATCAAGTAAATTGATACAGAGTCAATCAGAATTTACAGATTTTTAGGTACATTACTTACAAAGAGGATTTATTTAATCCATTTAGATAAAGTACTTTTATTGTACCAGGCTTCTGAGTTGGGGGTAATTTGAATCGCTTGTCATATGCTTTTATTGCTTCATCGGATTTATTTAAATTATCAAGAGTAACTGCTTTATTGTACCAAGCCACTGAATTCAGCGGATTAGTTTCAATTGCCTTGTCGTAGGCTTTTATTGCTTCATCTGATTTACCCAATTGTCCTAAAGTCGCTCCTTTATTAGTCCAAACATACATATTTTGGGGGTTAGTTTCAATTGCTTTGTCATACGCTTTTAGTGCTTCTTCGTACTTATTTAAATCATTTAGAGTAACTGCTTTATTGTACCAAGCATCTGAGTTCTGCGGGTTAATTTCAATTGCTTTGTCATATGCTGTTATTGCTTCATTGAATTTATTTGATTTATATAGAACAATTCCTTTGCTGTACCAAGCTTTTGAATATTGTGGATTAAATTCAATTGCTTTGTCAAATGCTTTTATTGCTTCATCAAATTTGTTTAATTTATACAGAGCAAGGCCCTTATTATTCCAAGCTTTTGAATCCTGCGGATTAATTTCAATTGCTTTGTCGTATACTTTTATTGCTTCATCGTACTTACCTAATTGTCCTAAAATTTTCCCTTTATTATCCCAAGCTGTTGAATTATGTGGGTTAATTTCAATTGCTTTGTCATAAGCTTTTATTGCTTCATCTGATTTATTTAAATTCGATACGTTGTTGCTGCCTAAGTTTGGGATAGCTGCAAACGATACACAGTCTGCGATACTCACTAGCATTAAAAACATAACCGCAGTGGTTCCTAAAACCCTTATGAATATATGCAATCGACTCGCTTCATTACATTTAGATGTATTCATATTCAATCTTCTGGTATTGTTTTAAACATTAATGATGGAAAATAACTAAACAAATGTACAAGAATTAATACTTCACTCTCTAAATAAAATCTACCTACTTAAAAATTATATTATTTATTTTATTAAACAAACTTAAATATTATTTTTAAAATTTATCTGAACTTTCAAAGCTCCATAAATGCAATAACTTTTTAAATTGAAAGAAGCTGTTCAGGAAAAAACTTTTAATTGAATTAATATACAAGCCAAGAAAAGTTGCATTTTAAGGTCGAAGATAACTATTCAAAAACAATGATGGATAAAGAATACAATCAGAGTCCTAGGGCCTGCAATAAACAATACAGAATTGGAATCGATAGTCGGATGATGTGGATTAATTTTAAGTCTTACAACATGTCACTATTAGCGATTTAGAGAGACTCTAGTCAACTACTAACTTTTTGGGGCTGTATAAGATACATTTAGGAATCTGATATGGAATTCATTGATGAATTATAAACTTGTTATAGGGATGAGATGAAGTCATTTATTGATTGTCGGGAAAAGTCTTCCGTCTGTTATAATCTGTGAGATCAGGACTACAGAATGTAATACTAATTAGTTTAAGTTCGTACAATATATGTATATAAGTATATAACTTATTAAATTTAATTATACTAATAAATTCCCCCGTATTTTAAATGAGATATGCGATCGAGCTGTAGGTATCCTCTTCGCCTATAGCTCACAAGATCACCTTTTTGGCATCTAAGATCAGCCTGATCACTTAAACTTTTATAAATAATTTTGATCGGTAAATCAACATCAATCCTTCGAAGAATACTAGATAGGATTCTATGTTGTCTTCAGGCGCTGGACAAGTTTATAGGTTCGACACTACTGAAAAACACTATAAACGCCCGAAGACTACACTGAACCAATATTTGAAAAGCTTATTAACCTAAAGACATTCATTTCTCTTTTGAAAGCTGCTGAGAAACAGAGAAAATGAGATATTCTAGGCTTTATGATTGTTCGTTCATGTATATACTTCTTATTGCAAGTGTGTCTTGGGTTAATTATATTCCCAATAGTTCCCAATTATTCCCGCTATTTTCCCGTTATATTCCCATTAAAAATAATAGAAAAACAATAACAAGGGAATTAAAATCATACAAAAAAAGGGAATTATGTTCCCAAAATAAAAAAATTGATTAAGGACTCCGCTTTTATTCATTCCGATCTTGGCTATGCAAAAGCGGAAAAACCGCGAGAAAATGAAGCAAAAATAAACCTAGTCAAAAAACAGGCTAAGCCACACCATTGAAAATAAAAGTAGTATTTTAGGGATAACGTAAACTATCTTTAAAATCAAAAAATAATTAACCAGAAAAGAAAATATCGGGTCAAATACAAAAATGTGCGAGAAAAACTTGGACAGGATTACAGCGATGAAAAAAATTTGGAGATAAATCGGAATCCTCTTCAGATCTTCAAGTGAAATTAGTTTGAATAGTAATCTCTTCCCAATGTCTTTGTATTGAAGCAACTAAGTTTTACCTAAGCATTTGCCTTAAAGGTACTGCTGGGTAATAAACAATTAAGTCTTGCTATATTTCCCCATAAATTCCCCTTCCGCAATGATGTGCTCTCTCATATCGCTTTCAAGCTCTTTTCTGCTTGTTCCTTCTTTTAGCCCAAGATGCTTGTCTAGAGCATATACTCTGAAAAAGTACCTGTGAGTGCCTGAAGGAGGGCATGGCCCTCCATATCCTATTTTTCTAAAATCATTTATGCCCTCAACCCCTGGTATACTGTTTTCATTTATTTTTGCAATAGGTGCTATATTCCAAACAATCCAGTGAGTAAATACCTTCATGGGAGCATCAGGATCTTCAAGTATGAGCACTAAACTTTTAGCTTCTTTAGGAATGCCTCCGAATTCCAGAGGTGGATTTATATTCTCCCCGCTACAAGTATACTTTCTTGGGATAGTACTATTAGATTCAAATGCGTTGCTAAAAACCTTTATATTCTGGATGGCAATATTTCTATCTCCTTTGTTGCTGCTGCCGCCTTTAGAGCTTACTGTTGTAGCGGTCAAAGAAGCCACAAAGCAAACTATTAACAAAATTGCGATTGGTTTCCCAAATTTCATTGACTCTCTCCTTTATCCACATTAGGACCTTCGCATGTGAAGCAAAAAAATCATATGCAATAAACTTTCTGGTCAAATCGTCTGTTTAAACAGTTTGAGGCTTAAATCATAATGCATTCTTTGCTCCACTCTTTTTTAGTTGTGGCATGTCTATATTTCGCTAAGTTTGAGGTTTAAATTATAACGAGTTCTATTTCATTGGTAAAATCTTAAATATATATATATATATCTATATCTTATATATGTTCATATTAATATAATTTCAACTTTTCGATTTCAGCATATTTCATCACCAGATATTGTATGAATATAATTTGATCAATTAAAAATCATATCAATATTTGAAAGACCTATCCACTAATAAAAAAATTGAATTTGTATTCGTTTAAGGAATCTATTAACGGCAAAATGACTACTGCAGCGATCTATTCATCTCGATTTGCATTTATGGGTTCATAGAATAAAGTAGCAAAAAAAGCATATTTCTTAAAAATAGTATTTTAGCCGAATATAAAGGAGGAGTGCATCTCAGGGAAATAACGAAGTATCCGAAAACAAGGATAATAATTTTCAAGTAATGATAACCGATAGCTGTAAACAGTACAAATATTTATGGTAGTTTAAAGATACATGTAAAGGTTTTCATTCAACCAGATGTCATCATGACGAGTCATACTTCGATATACCGTCAAGTTTCCATACATTTTTCCCTGTATTTTTTTACTATATCCTTTTTTCAGCTCCATATAATTTTAAACTCCTCTGACCTATCTTATCTCACAAAGATCATTAAAACTTCCTTCTATGTATGTAATCCTCGCCGACAGTTCAATCCGGGAAGCTGCTATTCAAAATTTTAAATGGACTTCTCAACTGATAACTCGGTATCTAAGCTTGGGTATTTCTCAAAAAAGATAAGGCTAATATGCAACCGTACAGTATGAATAACAGATAACAGGAAGGGATTGAAATATTCGATGACTTAAAAAACAGCGTAAGAAAGCTGATAACTCCCATTGCCCTATTAATTCCCCTATCTCCAAACACACTTACCTTACTGGGTTTATTGGTAAGCATGGCCGCAGGCATGGCTTTTGCTCTAGGAAAACTTTTTGAGGGAGGGCTCCTCATTCTATTCAGCGGAGTCCTTGATGCTTTTGATGGAGGAGTTGCGAGAGCAAAGGGCATAATAACTCCTTTTGGAAGTGTGCTTGATTCGGTATGTGACCGTTACTCCGATGGGCTGATGTTTCTAGGGATTATAGC
>Ga0326728_10012175_pt1 | contig 19226 bp, 16 predicted proteins | sample MB3enrmetagenome_FD_207602 | JGI IMG/M metagenome (GOLD analysis project Ga0326728, IMG submission 207602) | Lab enriched peat soil microbial communities from McLean, Ithaca, NY, United States - MB31MN | ecosystem: Environmental > Terrestrial > Soil > Wetlands > Peat | place: USA: New York... | reverse complement strand
CCTTCGGGCTCCTTCCGAGGCCTCAGGCGTCTGTCCCTGTTCTCTGTGGTTCTTCTTCATGGCTTACCTCCGTGTGGGTCAAGAATACCCCAGTCGGAGTGTCCAAGGAAATACTAGCGCGCGGCAACCAGATGCAAATCCTAACGATCGATGATTCCGGCACCATGCGCGGCTTAGTCCGGCGCAGTTTGGAAAAGCTTTTTCCGGGTTCCACCATCCGCGAAGCGGAAGATGGGAAGAGCGCGATCAAAGAACTCGCCATGGGTCGCTTTGAATTGATCGTCACCGATCTGGAAATGCCGGGAATGGATGGGCGTACTTTCCTCGAAACTCTCAAAAAAAACGCACTGCTCGATCGCAAAAAAATCCTGGTCTTTTCCTCCTCCATCGACGACCGCATCCGGGCCCAGTTCAAGGATAACCCGAGCGTCGCGTTCCTGGCCAAGCCTGCCACCCCGGAGGAAATCGGGAAAACCGTGGAAACCCTGATGGGCCGCTGACGGCACTGAAGCTTCGCCTAAGCCCCTCACGGGTCCCGCTAAAGGGGCCTTCCCGTGGTCCAAATCCGGGAACTAATCCAGGAGTACGCATGAGCGCCAATCCGCTTTCACCCGCCGAATGGCTGGACCTTGAGGATCGGTTGACCGGGCTGGCGATGGCCGGAGCCCTTCTCGATGCTAGTTCCCCAGACGAAGCGGCCGTCGTGGCGCAAGGTTTGGCGGAACTATTGGCCGGTTCGGGTTGGGACGGATTCAAGGATTTGGCCTCTACCGCGAAAGCGCTAGCGGAGGATTTGAACGGAAGCGTGGGGGCGATCGATGGAACCACCCGCCTCCAGAAAATATTGTCAGCCGTGAACGCCCTCGTCCGTTCGAACCTTTCTGAAATCCATGACCCCGCTGATGCGCCCCCACCGGAGCCAAGGCCAAACATACCCGAAAATAGCGCCCCCTCCCCGGCTTGCGCTTCCGCGAGCGATTACGTCGACCTGGAAACGGCGGATCGGCAGGGTTGGGTCGATTTCACCGCAGAAGGCTCCGATTTGGTCTCGGCCATCGAAAACCATGTCATGGCTACCCTCCGAGGAGAGCCATTTGAGGCCCTCGTCGTGCTTCGTCCGCTGCATACCCTAAAAGGGATTTGCGGAATGCTCGGACTCGGCGGCCTGAATCGACTGATCCATTCCTGCGAAGATGCGCTGCAACCCTTCAAGTCGGAAAAAAGCCTACCTGGCCCCCAAAGCAACGCGGTGCTTTGGGTATGCGATGTCACGCGCCGCCAGATCGAAACGGCGGCGGCCAATATCAACGGGCCGGGTTTCGACGTTCTGCCGATCGATGCGACCCTGAATCCGCTCTTGGCGCTCGACCCCCAGACGGCTCCTCCCTCCCAGGTGGCCGCCGCTGCGCCGATATTGCCCCCGTCAAAACCCAGCGACACTGCGCGGATCGCCGACAATTTTGTGCGGATTCCCGTCGCCAAGATGGATTCCCTGCTCGAAGCGGTGAGCGAACTGGCCATCTGCCAGGCCCAGGTGACCGAAGGCGTGGTGGCCTTGGACCTTGCCGGGCCGCTGACGGCCGAGGCGAATCGGCTTGCCAAGATTTCCCGTCAATTGCAGGAGGTGATCCTGTCCCTCCGCATGGTCCCGGTCGAGCCGCTGTTCAACCGCATCAGCCGCCAAGCCTGGGACCTGTCCCGTGATCTCGGAAAAAATCTCCGCCTGGAACTGGAAGGCGAAAAGACCGAAGTGGACAAAGGCCTGGTCGAGGACCTTTTCGAGCCCTTGCTGCACCTGGTCCGCAACGCGCTCGACCATGGATTGGAGACCCCGGAAGAACGCGTCGCCGCCGGGAAGCCCGCCGAAGGCTTGTTGCGCCTCAGCGCTCGGCACCAAGGCGGCGAATTCGTCCTGGAAATGAGCGACGACGGGCACGGGTTCGACCTGGAAAAAATCGCGGAAAAGGCGCGCGGCCTCGGCTGGATAGGGCCGGACGAAGAGGTGCCTGCCGACCGCCTGATCGCGATGATTTTCGAGGCGGGCTTTTCCACGGCGAATCGGGTAACCGACCTCTCCGGGAGAGGCGTCGGTTTGGACGCCGTCAAACAGCGCGTGATCCTGCTCAAAGGCACCGTCAGCGCCCGGGGTGAAAAAGGGCAGGGGGCGACGTTCACGCTTCGCCTTCCACTGACCATGGCCTTGATGGAGGCGATCCTGGTGCGCGCGAACCAAGAACGCTACGCCCTGCCCGCCGGAAACGTCCTCAAATTTTTGGCTTGGGATCCGGAAAAGAAGCATGCCGTGGCCCACGGGGCGCCCTGGATCGAAGCTTCCGGGAAAAGCCTCCCTTTGGTGAACCTGGGTTCCGCCTGCGCCAAAGGCTCGGTCGCCATGCATATCTCCATCGCAGGCAAAGAGGCTTGCCTGGTGGTCGACGAAGTCCTGGGAAAGCAACAGGTGGTCATCAAGGGGCTCGGCGAACTGCTCAAAGACACCCCGGGGGTGGGCGGCGGAGCCGTCCTTTCGGACGGACGGGTGGGCCTGATCTTGGACCTGGAATCGTTGATACGGGAAAGAAGCCTCTGCTGACGATGGTGCCGGCGGCGACGGAGTCCCAATCGGCTGGAGGTCTTCCGGCCCACATCAAGGAGGAGCCGTGCAGGATCGTACGGAAACAGGCTCAAAATACTTGACCTTCAGGCTGGCCGAAGAGGAATACGGGGTTGCCATCCTCAAGATCCGGGAAATCATCGGGATGATGCAGATCACCGGCGTGCCCAAAGCTCCGGCCTACATCCGTGGGGTCGTAAACCTCCGCGGCAAGATCATCCCGGTCATCGACCTAAGGCGCAAATTCGGACTTCCGGACGCGCCGAGCAAAAAGGAGAACTGCATCGTCACCACGGTGCTGGAGTCCGAAAACAAAACCGGGGAACTCCTGATCGGAATTTTGGTGGACAGCGTCAATGAAGTGCTCCAGGTGGCCGACGGCGATATCGAACCGCTACCGGCCTTGGACGAAATACGAATGCCTTTCGTGGTGGGGCTGGCGAAAAGCCAGGACCGGGTGCGCATTCTATTAAACATCGACCGGGTGGTCCGTGAAGACGTCGGCGGCGCACTCCAGGATCTACGCGACGTGTCGGCGCTTGCGAGCCAGGCCTAACCCAACATCTATCCGCCCCGGCGGGAATTCAAGGAGGGACCTGAACATGAAAAGTCTCAGCTTAAGGGTGAAACTTCTGCTCAGTTTCGGATTGGTGATCCTGATTTCGGGCGTGATCGGTCTGGTCGGCTTGAATGGACTCGCCACCCTGGACAAAAGCGCCGTCGACAGCAACGTCGGAATCATACAACCGCTCCAACAGCTGGTCGTGGCCACCACCGCCTTCGGAAAAATCCGCATCAACCTGCGCGACGTCCTCCTGAACACGGACAAGACGGTCATGGAAAAGAAATTGGCCGCCTTCCAGGAACAAGACAAGCTCCTCGGCGAAACCATGGCCGCTCTTGAAAATACCATGTTCACCGATGAAGGAAGAACCCTGCTCAAGGAATGGAAAACGGCCCACGAAGCCTACATGGGATGCGCCGCCGCACTGCTGTCCGCGAAGCAGACCGGCTCCATGGTGAAAGTCATGGAGATCATGAACGCGCCCGCAACCGCGACCATCACGTCCAACGAACAAAAAGCCTTCGACGAACTCGTGGCGGCAAAAAACGCCTATGCGGAAAACATGCTCATCTCCGCCCAGGCTTCTTCGGCGCTGGCCCGCCGAGCGATGATCACCGCGTTGATTGCGGGGATATTGGTGGCCTTGGCCCTGGGATATTGGCTGGCCAGCAGCATTTCCAAAGCGCTTCAATCGGTCGTCTACCAGCTTGAGGAAGGCGCCAGCCAGGTCGCCAGCGGTTCCAGTCAGGTGACCATCAGCAGCCAGCAATTGGCGGAAGGGGCCTCCGAAAGCGCCGCCAGCCTTGAGGAAACCAGCTCAAGCTTGGAGGAGATGGCCGCCATGACCCGGCGCAACAGCGAAAACGCCGCGGGCGCCAACAAGCTCATGGCGGAAACGAACCTTTTGGTCGAAAAAGGCGCCCAGGCGATGGCGAGCACCGTCGAAAGCATGAAGGCCATGAACGAGTCGGCGGAAAAGACGGCCCGCATCATCGGTACCATCGAAGAAATCGCCTTCCAGACCAACCTTCTGGCCCTGAACGCCGCCGTCGAAGCGGCAAGGGCCGGCGAACACGGTCGCGGATTTGCCGTCGTGGCCGAGGAAGTCCGCGCCCTGGCCCAGCGCAGCGCGACCGCCGCCAAGGACACCGCTGTCCTCATCGCCGAAAATTCCCATCGCGCCTCCCAGGGAGTTTCGGTAAGCGCGGACGCGAACAAATCTTTGACCGAGATCGTTTCGGCGGCTCAAAAGATCGCCTCCTTGATCAACGAAATCGCCGCGGCCAGCCAGGAACAAAGCAAAGGCATCAGCGAGGTAAACCAGGCCGTGTCCCAGTTGGATAAGGTCACCCAGCGAAACGCGAGCGATGGCGAGGAACTCGCTAGCGCCAGCGAAGAAATGTCCAGCCAAGCGGTTCTTTTGCGGGACATCGTCGGGCAATTGATCGCCGTCGTCTCTGGCGCCGGGAATGGAAACGCGGCGGCCCCCGCCACCCACGCTTCACCTACGTCCAAACGCGCCTTCAAAAGCCCAAGCCGTCCGCCGAGCCACCTCAGCCACGGGCATTCCCAGCCTCAAGGCGGACATTCTTCCACAACTTCGGATACGGAACCCGAACGCCCGGAAAAAGCGATGCCCCTCACGGACGAGGAACTGAAGGCTTTCTAGACGGAAACTGCTTCTCGGCTTAGGGCGCGCTTCAACGCGCCCTAAGCCGAGAATGGGCGCTCCCCCTAAGACCGGACGGTGGACCATGGCGGACGTGATGGATACCAAAATGAGCGCCCGCGAATTCTCCCGATTTTCGGCTTTTGTCCAGGACACCTGCGGAATCCATCTGCCCCCTGAAAAAAGCGGCTTGCTGGAGACACGGCTCCGTAAACGGCTCCGGGCATTAGGGATCAACCGTTACGAGACCTATTTTGATTACCTTCAAACCGAGGGAGACGCTGAACTCCGCCAGTTCCTGGATGTCGTCTCCACCAATAAGACCGAGTTTTTCCGGGAAGCGGCCCATTTCGATCTGCTGCGTAAGCGGGTCCTGCCGGAATGGTTGAACTCCGAAGGTCCCCGGCGCGGGGCTTTCCGCCTCTGGTGCGCCGCGAGCTCCAGCGGCCAGGAGCCTTACACCCTCGGCATGGTGCTCGCCGAGGCGCTCCCCCCAGGGACCGATTTCAGGATACTTGGTACCGATATCAGCACCCGCATCCTCGACGCCGCATTGACCGGCCGTTACACGGCCCAAGAAGTGAAAGCGATTCCACCCACTTGGCTCCCCAAATATTTCAATAAGTGCGACGCCTCTAACTGGGTGGTCGGCCCCTTGCTCCGGTCCAAGGTCCGCTTCGCCCGCCTCAATCTGAATGAAGGGGAGTTCCCTTTTAAGACCCCCTTTGACGCCATTTTCTGCCGGAATGTCATGATCTATTTCGACCTTCCGACCCAGGAATCACTTGTGCGCCGCCTTTCCACCGTCTTAAAACCCGGCGGTTGGTTGTTTTCAGGAATGGCTGAAAGCCTGCTTTCGATCCACCACGATCTCCTCATTTGCGGCCCTTCGGCCTACAGGAAAAAGCCATGACGCGCCCCCGAGTTTTGGTCGTCGATGACTCCGCTGTGGTGCGGGGCGTCCTGGCTCGCGGCCTGGGAATGCACGGCTTGGACGTAGTCGGCGTCGCCGCCGACCCCTTCGTCGCCCGCGATCTGATCGTATCATTGGCGCCGGACGTCCTGACGCTGGACATTGAAATGCCCCGCATGAACGGTTTGACGTTTTTGGAACGCCTGATGGCGTTCAAACCCCTCCCCGTCGTGGTCTTGTCGAGCCTTGCCCCTGAAGGCAGTGCGCCTGCGCTGCGGGCCTTGGAGTTGGGCGCGATTGAAGTATTGGCCAAACCGGCCCACGACCTTTCCACCGGCCTGGGAAACGACGAGATGGCATGGATCGCCTCGGTCGTGAGGACCGCCGCCGGAGTGAAAGTCCTGCCCCGCTGGACCCAAGGCCTAAAAAACCGCGTCCAAAAGCCGGAAAAGTGCGAAGGCGTTCCCGCCCGTAGAATCCTGGCCCTCGGCTCCTCCACGGGGGGAACGCTGGCGCTGCCCTTGCTGTTGGAAAAACTTCCTGCGGATATCGCGGGATGCGTCCTGGTTCAGCACATGCCCAATGGATTCACCGCCGGCTTCGCCAAACACCTGGACCAGGTCAGTCCCTGGCGGGTCCGGGAGGCCCAAGGGGGCGAATTGGTCCGGGTGGGGGAAATTTTGCTCGCTCCCGGCGGGCGCCATATGGCCCTGGAAAGCGACCCCCAAGGGCTGCGTACGGTGCTCAAGGACGGGCCTGCGGTGAGTTTCGTCAAACCGTCCGTGGACGTCCTCTTTTTGAGCTGCGCCCAACGCATCGGGCCCTCGGCTGCGGCCGCCGTGTTGACCGGCATGGGCCGCGATGGAGCGGCGGGTATGCTGGCCATGCGGAAAGCGGGCGCCCGTACCCTCGCCCAGGACGAAGCCAGCAGCGTCGTCTTTGGAATGCCCAAAGAAGCCTGGCGCCTCGGGGCGGCCGAAGCGTTGGTCCCCCTGGATCGCATGGCGGACCGACTTTATCGATTGCTGACGGCTCTGCCTCCGCTGCCCCCATTCCGTTAAAATCATCCCGGGAATAGGATTTGGACTTTTAACCAAGACCTTGGTTCAAGCCCTTCCGGGCGTTCACAAAAAGCCCCATCGGCTTGCTTCGGGGCCCGATCCGGGCGTATATTCGAACCTCACGGGGTGCCCCCGCCAAAATCCCCATCTTGAGGTTCGCATGAAACGAACACTATTCACCGCCGCCCTCGCCCTCTTCTTGGCGCTGGCAGCGGTCGCGGTCCACGCCGACGAAAGGGTCACCGTCATCCTCAAGGACGGCAGCGTGGTCAAAGGATCGCTCCTGGGTTCGGACGCATCGTCCTTGACCGTCCAAGACGCGTCCGGATCCGCCCAGGATATCGAGCGAGTCCAAATAAGACGCATTTTCGATTCCTCTGGAAAACCCTTGGTTTTGGATTCGGCGAATTCCGCCCAGGTCGAGGATGAACCTTCAACGACCCCGAGCACCGAGGAACCCATGCGCCCCACCCGGTCCCATCGGCGCGCCGCGCGTTCCCACCACGGTCGGAAGGTCGCCGGAGAGGTCCTGACTTGGTCGGGCTTGGGCGCCTTTGCTGCGGGTTTGGGGGTATTCATCTACGGCGAAACCCAGGAAAGCGACGCGACCTCCACCTATTACAATTCGACGGGTTACACAAGTTCAGGGGATTATGCGTACGATACGATTCCCGGGAAACCGGGTTACTATACTGCCAGCCAATACGACCAATACTATGTCGGGATGACCTGGGCCGTGACCGGTTGCGTCATCGGATTGGTGGGCGCCGGCTGCATGATCGCGGGCGTATGCATCCTTCCCCACGACCGAACCGAAGCCGAGGACGCCGCCTTGATGCACTACGAGGGAGGCCAACTCTCCTTGGGGATGCCTCCGATCTCCGTCAGTTCCGCCAATGGCCCCCGCGCTACCCTGTTCACGGCCCGTTTCTGACACCAAAACGTTTGCCTTCAGCGCGAGAAAAGGCCGGGCTCCCGCCCGGCCTTTTCTTTGAGATCATCCCCTTCCAGACCTCAATCCTGCGCGCCGGGCCTGAGATAAAACAATTCCCAGACCGCCGCCAGAGCCTTGCGGTCCCGGATCGTCGGAAAAGCCGCCGAAAGGGCTCGATCCACTCCCACTCCGCTGTTATAGGCGCGGACAAATTTCATAAACGATTCCCTGCCATAATCTTCGATGAGCACATAGACGATGCTAAAGCCTTGCGGATAGAAAACCTCCACATCGCTGGGGCTGAGGCGCCTCGGATCCAGCGTGAAAAAAGCGTCAAACGGCAGATAGCGCCGCTTCAAATCGGAAAAATAGCGTTCCTGAAGCCAGGCTTCCCGCGGGATGCCGGCGCGGCCTAGGCCGAAACGAAAACCAAGATAATCGGCGAGCCCCTCGTTCAACCAATCGTCCGGGCTCGAACCCACGAGCCGATAGTAGCAAAGGTGGCCGAGTTCATGGGCAAGGGCAACCTCGAAATCCGGGGTGCGTCCGGTTCCAAAGGAATGGATATAAATAATGTCCTGGTCCGGCAGCGCGCACGCGGCCTCCCAAGACGGATGCCCCGGCGCGCGGTTGCGATACTCTTCCTCTGAATCGCAAAGGTAGAGGCGCACGGCCCCTGGTCCAAAGGAATCGCGCGCCAACCCCAAAAAATCGCAATCCGCGTCCAAAGCGGTCTCCGCCGCCGCCGTTGCCTGATCCCGAAATGCGGCATCATGGTAGAAGACGCGAAATCGCCCGCTGTCGGCTTCCATAAAAGCGCCGGTCTGGAATTCAGCCGCCCCCCCCCTCAGGGGCCGGTGTTCAAGTGCCCAACCCAAAGCGCCCGTTCCAGCGGCCACAGCCAACCCCAAGGCGGCCATTTCGGATGTCCGCCGCCGCCGATCCGGGAAATCCGATACGAAAGTCGGAGCCCGCACGCCCCACCAAGTCTTGTGGCGGCGTAGCCCTTCCAAAACCCAGGCCCGCTCGCCTCCGGCTTCGAGGTGTTCCACGGCCTGACCGGCGTCCCCTCCCAACGCCAGGCTACGCCCCAAGGCCAGCCGCAAGCCGGGTGTCTGGGCCGCCCCCTCGATCCTGCGCAAAAAGGCGCTCGCCTCCTCGAAACGCCCCTCTTCGAAGGCCGCCGTCGCCGCCAGCGCAGCATGCAAATCCTGCCCGACCAAATTTTTAGAGTGGATTTCCGAGGGCCAACGGCCGAACGCTTCGATATAGGCCAAAGTTCGGGCCGCCCACGCGAATGCCCAACACGCGACGCAGATCAACGCACAAAAAGCCGGAATCGCCTTGTTCCAAGCCGTCGGCAAGACACCGGAAGGGGCCGCCAGCACTACCCCCAATTCCAAAACCGTCGCCCACAAGGCGATGGCCATGCCTCCCACAAGCAGAGCCGCCACGATCCGATGCGGCCAAAGCGCCCTGCAGAATCGTCCGCTCACTCTTGATCGCCGGCGAAACGGCCCAACAACTCCCGGGCATGGGTCCGCGCGCTCTCCAAGGCCGCCCCGGTCCCCAACATCGCGGCGACCTCCGTTTCCCGCCCGGCCGCGTCCAGGACCTCGACCCCCGTCACGGTCGAGGTCTTCTCAAAGCGCTTGCTCACGCGAAAATGCCGTCCCGGCAGACTGGCGATCTGCGGAAGATGGGTGATGCAAAGAACCTGGTGCCGCCGGGCCAAGGCGGCGATGCGTCCACCCACAAGTTCCGCGACCCGTCCCCCGATTCCCGCATCGATTTCGTCGAAAACCAGGCTTGGGGCTCCCTCTTGACGCGAAAAAACGGTCTTCAGGCCCAAGGCGATCCTGGAAAGTTCCCCGCCGGAGGCGATCCGAGCCAGGGATTTCGGGGCTTCCCCCGGGTTGGGCGCGAACAAAAACTCGACGTCGTCCACGCCGAATCGGTCGCCCCGACAGCGCTTTCCCCCTACCGAGAATTCACCGGAGGCGTCCTCGCGAGGCTTCAAGGACACGGTGAACAGCGCGTTCGCCCCCACCAAGCTGCGCACTTCCGGGTTGAGCGCCTTGATCAGCCGACCCGCCGCCCGTTCCCTCGCCGCCGTCAATTCCGCCGCCGCCACCGCATAGGACTCCCGGGCCTTGTCCAAGGCCGCCTTCAGCCCGGCCTCGTCCTCCAGCAACGCACGCAAGGCGTCCCGTTCCCGGGCGACGTCGGCGCGAATCGCCGAAAGTTCCTCGGGGGAACGCTGGTGCCGCCGCGCCAGGGTTTCATAACGATGTAGCCGATTTTGGACTCGCTCCTGTTCCTGCGGGCTGAATTCAATCCCTTCAAGGGCCGCGCGCAGTTCCGCCGCGACCTCGCGCAAATCGGATTCCGCCCTTTCGACCGTCTCCACCAAAGGGCGCCTCCCAGGATCGGATTCCGCCGCCCTGCGTAAAGCGCTCAGCGCCTCTCCCAGACGCGCCAAGGCCCCCCCGTCCTCCCCTTCCAGCGCCTCCTGGGCACGCCCAAAAGCCTCCGCCCGTCTTCCGGCGCCGGCTTGAAGCCCCGCTTGCGCGCGTAGGTTTGCCCACTCCCCGGCGACGGGATTCAGTTCCTCAAGCTCCGCCGCTTGAAACTCCAACAACTCCAATTGGCGCCGGCGGGCCGACGGATCCCCAGCCGGCCCCTCCAAAGCTTCCCGGCGAATCCGGACCGTCTCCCACGCGGCCGCCACCTTGCGTAATTCCTCGTCATGCCCGCCGAAGCGGTCCAAAATTTCGCGATGTTCATGCACCCGCAACAAAGCCTGGTGGTCGTGTTGCCCGTGAAAATCCACGAGCGCCTCTCCCAATTCCGCCAAAAGGCCGACCGGAGCCGGTTCTCCGTTGATCCAAGCCCGGCCCTTTCCTCCCCGATGAAGCTCCCGTTTCAGGAACAGGCGCCCCGCCTCTTCGGGCAAGCCGTGCTCCTCCAACCACGGAGCCCACTTCCGGCCGAAAGTCTCCGGCGGGGCGAACTCGGCCGAAACCAGGACGCTATCGGCCTGGGAACGGATCAGCTCCACGCTTGCGCGGGCCCCCAACACAAATCCAAGCGCATCCAAAAGGATCGATTTTCCGGAACCGGTCTCGCCCGTGATCAAGTTCAATCCGGGCCCCGGTTCAAACTCCAATTGTTCAATCAGCGCAAGATCCTTTACCCGAAGGCGTTCAAGCACGCCGCCCTCCGTGGAATTTTGGGGCGCCCAGCCAACCTAACTTGTCGCGAAGCACCGCCCAGGGATCATGGTCCGCGGGAAAAACGAGCCGAGCCGCCTGGGGCGCCCGGATTAAACGAACCCGATCGCCCGGCTTGATCTGCCACACCACCCGGCCGTCGGCCGCGAGCTCCAAGCCCGCTTCCGGAAGGTCCAGCACCAGCACGCTGGCGTCCGGCAGGACCAAGGGGCGATGGCTCAAGGTATGGGGGGATATCAGGGCCAACAACAGCACCGGCGAAGCCGCGTCCACCAAGGGACCGCCGACCGATAGGTTATAGGCGGTCGAGCCGGTCGGGGTCGAAAATATCAGTCCGTCGGCCCTGAAAAAAGCCAAAAATCTGCCGTCCACCGTCGCCTCGAACCCGGCCAAACGCCCCGCGCCAGTCCGGGCAAGTACGACATCGTTGAGCGCGTCCACGTGGGCGATTTTCTTGCCGCCACGAAGCAATTCTGCGCGTACCCGCCGCCGTTCTTCGATCCTACAGGCGCCGTCCAGGAGGGCGCGCAACCTTCCAGAAAGCTCGGTCGGCCCCAACGCCGTGATATAGCCGAGCCCGCCCAGATTCACCCCCAAGACCGGCCGATCCATGGGCGCGCCGATCGCGGAAGCCCCCAAAAGGGTCCCATCGCCCCCAAAGGAGACCAACAAAGAACTGGAACGGGCGAGTCCCTCCGCGTCCCGGAACTTGATCCCTTTGGGAAGCGCATGCCGCAACGCCGAAACGGCTTCGACCGTCCATCCCGCTTCCGCGAAAGCCAAGGCGGCTTCGCGGACCATGGCTTCCTTTTCCGGAGCGCAACTGAACGCGAAAAATCCGGCGCATTTGGGCTTCAAGGCCCTCAGCGGGGAGGCCGCATGCCAAAAGGGCCGCGGGCGGGTTTCCCGCCGCGGCCCCGTAGAGGAGCCTGCCGTCACCGAAGTCCCCGCAAAGCTTCCTTCGCGGTAGAACGAATGAGGTCCTCCCGGTCATGGTCCCGGACATAGACGAGCGCCTCCCGCACTTTTCTGTCGCGGATCGCCCCCAACGCACGCACCGCTTCAAGGCGCAAAGTCGGTTTTTCGGAATGCAAGGCCTTCAGCAGGCCGGGAACGGCGGGCCCACTATGCCACCGCCCCAAGGCCTGGGCTGCACGCACCTGGACCGCGTACACCGGATCCTCAAGCGCCCCAATCAGCGCCCCCTCGATATCCTTGTCTCGACGCCGATTGGCCAAGGCCTCGGCCGCGTAGGCGCGCTGGGCTCCATCCGCCGAGCCGAGCTGTTCTCCCAGGCAAACATCCGCTTCCGGCCCCTTGAGCCCGCCAACGGCAAGCGCGGCGGGTCTGCACAGTTCCCTTTCCGGCCCCGCCAGCAGGGGTTTGAGGGCGGGTAAAGCGACGGGATCCCCAAGCGCCCCCAAGGTGCGGACCGCGGCCTCTTGCACCGCTTCGTCCTTGTCCCCTAGGCAAGCGCTCAAGGCATCGATATCCTCCCGTCCGCCCAAAGCGCCCAGGGCGGCGGCGGCGGCGGCACGCACCGCCGGAGAAGTATCCGCCAACAAAGCATTGACGTTCCGGGCCTCTTTTTTGTCGCCCAAAAGTCCAAGCGAAGTGGCCGCGGCCGCCCGAAGCTGCGGATCCCCGTCGTTCAACGCAGCGTCGATCGCCTTTTCGGATTTCCGGTATTTGAGGATCCCGAATGCGCGTACCGCTTTGACGCGATCTACGGCGTCCAGCCCGCCGTAGACCGCCATGATTGCCGGGCCGCTCGTCGGAGCTTCTCCGGCGAGCACCGTATCGAGTGCCTTCGAACGGTCCTCGGCCGAGCCGTACCGCAGGGCTTCCTCGACCTCGGAGCCCGAGGCCGCAAGCCCTGCGGCGCAGGTCAACGCCCAAACGAACAATGCCGCTGTTTTCATCCTCACTCCATCGCGTCCATAACGTCCTGGGGAATGTCAAAATTCGCGAACACGTTCTGGACGTCGTCGTTGTCCTCCAGCGCGTCGACCAAACGCAACATCCGCGCCGCGTCCTCGCCTTCAAGCTTGATGTAATTGGCCGGAATCAGGGTCAATTCGGCGCTGGCGGCCTTGACGCCTTTCTTTTCGAGCCCCGCCTTGACATTCTCGAAGTCCTCGACGGCACACACCACATCAAAGGTCTCTTCGCCGGCCGTCATGTCCTCGGCGCCCGCGTCCAAAGCCCATTCCAACATCTGGTCCTCGGCCAGTCCGGCTTTGGGCACCACGATCAATCCCTTCCGCTTAAACATCCACGCCACCGACCCCGGCTCGCCCATGTTTCCGTTGTTCTTGGTGAACAGGCTCCGAATTTCGCTGGCGGAACGGTTCTTGTTGTCGGTGAGCACCTCGACCACCACCGCCACCCCCGCGGGGCCGTAGCCTTCGTAGCTCAGAGACTCGTAATTCACGCCCTCCAAATCTCCAGTGCCTTTCTTGATGGCGCGCTGCCAATTTTCAGCAGGCATATTGGAGGCCTTGGCCTTATCCACGGCCAGGCGCAGTTTGGAGTTGCTGTTGATGTCTCCACCGCCGGTACGCGCGGCGACGATAATCTCGCGCGTAATCTTGGTGAAAATCTTGCCCCGCTTGCCGTCGATCACGGCCTTCTTGCGTTTGGTGGTAGCCCACTTGGAATGCCCGGACATGCATGCTCCTTGGAATTAACGAAAACGCCTCATTTTGATGCATTTTCCTATTTCAGGCAAGCAATCAAATGCAATCTAAGCCCAAATGAGACGGGTAGCGATGAAACCGTCTCCGCCTTTGTTCCCGACCCATTCCACCATGAGCCCGGCGGTTTGTCCAAACTCCCTTAATAGTTGCGCTATGTGAAATTCCTCCAGTCCTGCCGCGATCCACAGGGGCTCTTCCGGCCAGTGTCCCTCCGGATCCCTGGCCACGCCACTCCCGAGGACGCGGGCGCCGGACGCTTCCAAGCGCTCCTTTAAACGGGAATGTTCCAGCCGGTTCTCGTCCACAGCCCTCAAAACGCTACCGGGGTGGTAGGCGGTCAATCCATAGATCCGCGGAACGCCCCAGGCCGCCAGCACCGCCGCCGCCTCCGGGAGGGCCTTTCCGACCCTTGGTTCAAGTTCCCCGAGGGGAGTGGTCAGCGAATAGCGGGCGTCGGAATACACGCGTTCCAATGCTTGAAATCTCAGTTCCAAGCCCATTTCTCCCAGACGCTTCAATTTCTCTAGGGAATCTCCGAATGCCTCCAGAATGGCTTTGCGCCGGCCCAAATCAGGCGCGCATTCCTCAGCCCCCTCGATCGCGCAGGCCTGGATTTCATCCAGGTAGACCGAGGCATCGTAGCCTTCCCCTTCGGCGAGAAGCGCGCACTGGCGACTCAAATCCGCGTCCGCGAGGATCGCTCGCACTCTATTCCGATATTCCGGCTCCAGATGCCACACGGCATGGGCCAATTCGTGGCGCAAGGCCGCTTCGTCGCCCGCCCAAGTCCCGATGACATAAGCCCAGGGACGGACATCGCTCAAAACGCGCAGCACGCTGTTTTCCCTCGGGGTCAAGGGGGCAAAGGCGCCCCTTCGAAACGGCTCTAAAACTGCCCCCGGGAAATTAAAACCGCCCCAATCCTCCGCGTACGTAAAAGCACCCCGAACACTCCGGTACCAACGCACATATTCCGCCCAGGTAAAAATCCGGCCCTTAAACCCGGGACTTTCGTAATGTTCCTGGAAACGCAGAAAATGGAACGCCATATCGGAACCGCCTCCGCCGGGGCCTGTCCCAGGGAATTCAAGGTGGCGCACCCCTGGCAAGGGCCTTTTGACCGCGAATCTCAAGCCGACATAGGGCGACACTTCCCCTCCGACAAATAAGGCTTTCCAAGGGATGGACGGTTCCCTATATTGGTCCACTTGAATCCGCGAATCAAGGCGGGTTCCTGGAACATCTACCGTCATTCAAAGGCGACCATGAGCACCTCCCAAAGCCGGCACATCGTCATCGGCGGAGCTTGGCCCTACGCCAACAGCTCCCTGCACCTCGGACATGTCGCGGCTTTGCTCGGCGGCGACGTCCTGGCGCGTCTCCATCGGCTGCGAGGGGATAAAGTCCTTTTCGTCTCGGGGAGCGACTGCCACGGGACCCCGATCGCCCTGGAAGCCGAGCGGCAAGGTTGCGCCCCTTCTGAAATCGCCGACCGTTATCACCGGGAATTCAGCGACACCCTGCTGCGACGCCTGCACTTTTCGTATGACCTGTACACCAAGACCACGACCCCGACGCATCGGGAAGTCGTCCAGGACGCGTTCACGCGCCTTTTGGAGGCCGAGCTCATCGGCAAACGCACCCAGCAACTCGCCTACTGTGAACACGACCAACGTTTTCTTCCCGACCGTTATGTGGAAGGAGTCTGCCCCTCCTGCGGTGCCGAAGGCGCCCGTGGGGATCAATGCGACGCCTGCGGGAAAATTCTTGAAGTTTCCGAGCTGATTTCCCCCAAATGTAAATTCTGCGGAAACGCCCCGATTTCCCGGGACTCGGAGCATTTCTTCCTGCTGCTTTCGAAACTCCAGGACCGCCTGTTCCAGTGGCTGGACTCGTCGCAAGGCTGGCGGCGAAACGCCACCAGCTACGTTAAAAACATCGTGTCCGAAGGTTTACGTGACCGCGCCATCACCCGGGACACCACTTGGGGGGTGCCCTTGCCCCTCGAGGGTTACGAAAGCAAAAGCATCTACGTTTGGTTCGAGGCGGTGACGGGCTACCTTTCAGCTTGCGTGGAATGGTCGCGGCTTCAGGGCGACCCTGACGCGTGGAAGGCCTACTGGACGGATCCGGACGCGTTCCACTATTACATCCACGGCAAGGACAATATCCCCTTCCACGCCATCATTTGGCCGGGAATTCTGATGGGCCTGGGACACCACCTTCCGGACCGCATCTACTCTTCGGAATACCTCACCTTCGGCCAAAAAAAGTTCTCCAAGAGCCGAGGCCTGATCATCAAGGCGGACGATATCGTGGATCGCCATGGATGCGACGCCGTCCGTTATTACGTCATCGCCAACGGCCCTGAAAATTCGGATACGGACTTCACCTGGGAAGATTTCCAGATCAAGATCAACACCGAACTCATCGGCAAACTCGGGAATTTCGTCAATCGAACCCTCTCCTTCGCGGCCAAATATTGGCCCGAAGGGCTTGGCGCCTCGGCGAGCCCCGCCGACCTCGATCCCGAGCTCACTGCGGAAACCGCGGCCGCCTACGCCGCCGTGGAATCCTCGATTCTGGCGGGAGAATTCCGCGAAGGCTTGAAAGCGATCATCCGGCTTTCGGAGACCGGCAACCGCTACGTCGACACCCAGGCGCCGTGGAAAGCCGTCAAAACCGACAAAGCGGCCGCGGAGCGCATTCTGGTGAACTCGCTCTGGCTGGCCCTCGCCATCGCCAAGCTCTGCCGGCCCTATCTCCCGGACTTTTCCGAGCACCTGCAGGCCCAGCTTGGTCTGGACGTTCCCGAAGAAGACCTCCAGATTCCCGCACGGCTCCATTTTCGGGCCACCAACGTCGCGCCTTTGGTGCAGCGCGTTGAACTGACGGAAGAGGAAGCGTGAGGCCGGACAAAGGCTGAGAAAGTAGCCGCCGGAGCGGCTACTCCGCTCCGGCGGCTAAAACGGCCTGCACAAAAAAATGATGCAGTTGGGCGCGGGGCGGCAACGCCGTTTGGGCCCAGACGATTTGGCCATTGGGAAGACCCAATTGGATCAGGCGCACGTTTTCCCCCGCGGCGTCCGCCTTAAGCTGAATCCCCAGGGGGGGATTTTCCCCGGCAAGCCGTTCTTTTTGATTCAACCCCTTTAAATAGAAATCCATCAGTTCGTCCGGGACCGCGCTTCCCCCGAATTGAAGCCCAAACGCGAAGAGACAACGAAGTCTCCGCTGGTAGAGAAGCAGATCAAGAAAATGGTCTTCGGGACCGACCTGAAAATGCTTCCAGCGTTCCACAAAACAAAAGCCCGCCCCCAAGTCCAACAAATAATCTTCCATCGAACGGATCACCGCGCTGCGGGCGTCGGGAGACTGGTTTCCCGCCCGGCCGAAAAATCCGAGACATTCGAGGTCCCCGCTGGGTTGCTCGGACCTGCCGGCCTCCCCAGCTTCCGGGGGCTCCGGAGCCGCTTTAGGGCGGTTCCCAGTGTTTCGGGCGTAGCGGTATGCCCTGATTTCCTGGCGAAGGCGCCAAGGCGTCCAGGCTTGCCGCAGGCACTCGCGGCGATAATATTCCCTTTCCTCCGACGTCTTCAGCGACACGATCGCCACGAGGTGGGACCAATGTAAGCCCTCCACCGCCTTCAACCCCGAACGTTTGGGGAAACATTCGTGGAAACGAATCATCCGTTCCAAGGCCGCTTCCGAATAGCCGGAACCATACATTCGGGTCAGCGCGCGGGCCACCGTGACCACCAGGGATTTTCGGCGGACCGAAGGTTCTCCGGAGGGCCTTGTGGGCGACGGCGAAACGAGCATGCGTCCAAGCTCCCAATACAAATCCAGCATCCGCCCGTGCACGTCCTTCTGGGCGCGCTGCTGCGCCGCCTGAACCAGGCTGCGCGTTGCTGAAATGAATTGAATTCCTTGACGTAGATCGGCTCCGGCCGACGGAAAGTCGTCCTGGCGCTTCTTCGAATCCATGGCACCCTCTGAAAAGGGCACCTGACCAAAAAAAGCCTGACAATGCGAAGGCAGGTGCCGGCGCTTTGTCAGGCTTACAAACATACAAAAAAAGTTTACGAATTTGAGCCCCTGCGGTCAAGCGCGTTCGCTTTCGCTGGGCCTCCCTTTTCTTGCCCCCAAGGCTCGCCCCATCGCCAAGCGGAGCGAAAAGGAAACCCTCCGTCCTCCCCACGCCCTTCCCGCTGCCCCCCCCGGAACAAGGTGGAGCCGCCTTGTTCCCATCCGGCTCCCCACTCCAGCAAACTATTCTGTCGGCTTACGCCGCGGAGCCCAGAATTCCTCGGGATGCTGCCTAAGGACGCGCAATAAATGCTGTCGCCGGTTGCGGGCATCGCCTTCGAAATCCGGTACTGCGTCCTCTTCAAAAAAAACCGCGTCCACAGACTGAACTTTGAGGAAAATCCCTTGCCACCGCTTTTTGATCGCCGCCACCGATAGGCGTAATTCTTCGGCGATATCCGGGTCGGGACGGCCCTCCATGGCCAAACGAAGCACTTCGTGGTCGCCCGTTCGGAACCCAAAGCGGGGTTCGCGTAAACGCGCTAGGCTACCGGCCGCCGTCAAACGGAGCTCCGGACGCTTCAGCAGATCGGCGAAAACGGCTTCCATCAAATACGGATGGTTGCGGGTGCCGGAATTCCGGCGGGCGCTTCCATCCCGGGGGTAGAGCCGACAATCCCGCAGGCCCAAGCGCGCCAAACGCTCGCGGTCCGCTTCGCCGTAGGTCTGCTGCAGGAATTCGCGGGCGCGAATGTGGGCCAAGCCCACCTGAAAAAAGCCCGAAGATGCCTCCACCAACAGCCAAAAGTCGTTATCCCGGTAGCGTTGTTCCTCGTGGGCCTGGTGCAGCATGGCGACGCCCAGGCCTTCTCCTGCGTGTTCCCGTTCGAATTCCGGGGGTTCCAAACGCACCCGCCGGCCTTGGTCCCACCAATCGCGGCAAATGCCGTCGACATGAAAATTTCGCCCGGACCGGACTTCCGCCAAAAAGTCTGCCCGCACGAATGCCGCGATTCCGAAGGAAGCGATCCGGGAATGGGGCGGCCGATCCAGATCCTCGACCACCCCGGAAATGTGCATGCGCGAATCCAGGATGTCCCGCCAAAAATCCGTCACCCAAGGCCGATCCGCTTGGCCATAACCATAGCGTCCGGCGGCGATTTCGAAACACTCGGGAATGTCCTCGGCGCGGGCCGGACGGGCCACGGGATACACGGTCGGTGAACCTCAAACAGGGATGCTAAAAATACGATTTCGAAAGTGGAAGCGCGGCCGGCCAGAATTCCTCCGGATGCTGGCGCAGCACCCGCATCAATTGGCGCCGACGATTGCGTTGCAAGGCCCCTGGGGATTGGGACTCCCCCAAATCGAAAAACTGGGAATCCACGGTCTCCACCCGGATAAAAACGCCTTGCCAACGCTTTTTGATCGCCGCAAGCGATATTTTCAGCTCGGCGGCGATCTCCTGGTCCGTTCGTCCGTCGAGGGCCAACCCCAACACTTCATGGTCAA
>Ga0326728_10012173_pt1 | contig 19228 bp, 14 predicted proteins | sample MB3enrmetagenome_FD_207602 | JGI IMG/M metagenome (GOLD analysis project Ga0326728, IMG submission 207602) | Lab enriched peat soil microbial communities from McLean, Ithaca, NY, United States - MB31MN | ecosystem: Environmental > Terrestrial > Soil > Wetlands > Peat | place: USA: New York... | reverse complement strand
GTCAAGACAAATATACCAATTACATGACTACAACTCGACCCCGAAAATCGCGCAACTCTCCTGCATACAACGGTCTCAGTTAATTACCATGAGGAAGATCCGTCTGGATGCAAGATCGTCAGTGCTTGTTTTCTTAGCAAACATTCTATGGATTTCGAGACCCCTCATCCGACCTCGTTCCTCGGCCACCTTCTCCCCAAGGGAGACGGAAGGTTATTCCCTACCCTCTACCGTGGGGAGAGGGCGGTTTAATTTCCAGCCTTCTCCCAGGGGAGAAGGTGCTGAGGTACGAAGCAGATGAGGAGTCTCTTGGATCGAAGCCGCGACTTGCAACACTCGCCCCAAGGTGCTTGCTAAAAAAACAAGAAATTACGAGCTTGCAATGCAGAGTTATACGCAAGCGCCTTCCTCTGCGGGACTTCTCGGGAATTGTGCCGGGAGGCAAAAAGCCGGAGAGTAATCCCGCTGTGCGCGGGATAACTCGGCGCTTGGAGTGGGTCAAGGCACGACGTGGTCTTTAAGGAACGATTGAGAAATCCTGCGCGAGTTCCTGTACCGGTCGGTTCGTCTCGGTGGAATAGTGGCTGAATAGATATACGTGCAGCTTGTATGCGCCGGGGGCCAACGGTCCCCAGGGGAGGCCGAGCTTGTCGTTAATGGGCACCTTTTCGCCCGGGGCCAGGCTGTCCTTGCGCACCTTGATGAACTGAGTGGAGCCGGCGGCCACCGCCTTTCCGAAGTGCCAAAAGCCCAGCGGGACCTTGGTGGTTTTCGCAGTGTCGGACATCGCCTCCCACCCGTAGTTTATTTGGATGACGTTGTCGAAATTCCCGCCGGGGATGGCGACAATTTTTCCCCCAATGTTTGTGATGACGAATGAAAACTCCACCGGCGCGCCCGCTCGGTACGCCTTTGATTTGAGGCGCAGCTCGTCCAGCCGGATGCTTTTCTCGGTGATATCCCGCACATTGTCCGCCGCAACGGCAGGCTCGCGCAGGACAGGCGCGGGATTCGCGGCCAGCACGGCGGGAACGCCCTCCAGCCCGATGGCGATGACCCGGCAGGCCATGAAGTAATCCTTGCTGGTGCACATAGAGATGTTCGCTCTTTCCGTTGAGAAGTCGACCTTCTTGCCTTCGGTGTCGAACACCACGGTGAAGCTGTAGGGCCTTCCGGCCTCGAAAACATAGTTTTCGTCATGGTATTCGGGGTGCTCTTTGGTGAAGTAGTTGCCGAATACCTGACTGTCCTGCGGCCCGATCCAGGACGGGTAGGTCAGGTAATGCCCGGTTTTGGGAAATTTCAGGGTGTAGTTGACCGCGAACCGGCTGCCGCCCCGGTCGGAGGCCAGGGCTTCAAACGATGTGCCCGCCAGCTCAATCCGGTTCAGCATGTGCTGCTGCCACTCATGATGAACCAGGATTCTGAAAAAGCTCGCCGGCAGCGCCACTTCCGCCGAAATCAGTACCACAATCACCCACGCCCCCAGCGCCAGGAGGCGCCTGCGACGCAGAAACCTGTGGGCGCAGAAATACCCCACCCATATTGCCGCGATCTCGCACAGGAAAATCCCGATAAACGACAGCGGGAAGGAATAAATTGCCATTTCCTTCATACCAAAACCGAACATGACCAGGTTCTGGATGAGGGCAAGAACGGTAGCGATGAGCGCAATGATGAACATGATCAGCTCCCCTCACCTGTCATACCTTGTAGCTGATTGCTTCGAGTTCTTAACTCCATCTAAGGAGGTGATAATAATCCTCCTGGAATGAGATTGGTTGTCAAGTGACGCGAGAGTGGCGAGCCAGCACGTGATGGTGCTTTTAGGCGTGGGTCAGCACGATTCCGCAGGCGTCTCAGCGCTTTGGTCCAAGCAGACCTTCTTCCTCGAGCCAATCACCAAATCGCTCGATCCAATGGTCGATCGGCAGACCCCGCTTCTTCATCCCGAAGCCATGGCCGCCTCTCGCATAAAGATGCAGCTCGACGGGAAAGCCGGCGGCTTTCCACCGCGAATAAGTGGCGACGCTGCCTCCCTGGGCGATCGAATCGTCGGCCGCGCACAAAATGAACAGCGGTGTGGCGTCGGCCGGAGTTGCCTCGTTGTCGTCGACAATGGCGCCGTAAATGGGGGCGGCAAAATTCGGACGGCTGCTGGCGTCGTGTTCCATGACGACTCCCATGGTTACGACTCCTCCCGCGGAGAAGCCCAACATGCCGATGCGATCGGGAGCAATGCCCCATTCGGAAGCGTGCTGGCGCACCACCTTCATGGCCTGCCGTCCGTCCGCAGTGGCCAGAGCCCGGACCTTGCGCATGGACTCCGAAGGGCCACCGCCCTTGCCAATGGAGCTCATCATCGCCGCCACCGCCTGGCGGAAACCTTCCTCGGTGGGCCCAGTGTCTACCGTGCGATACTTGAGCACAAAAGCGGCTACGCCCTTTGCGCTGAGCCACTGGGCGGCTACCGCGCCCTCGTTCTCCACGGAGACAAAATGGAATCCCCCACCGGGGCACACGATGACCGCCGTCCCGGTGGCGATGGAGGGATCCGGCAGAAAAGCGGTGAGCGTCGGCTGAGTGACGTTGCGGATAAGAAGGGCGCCGGTTGCACTCTTCGTAGCGGCTTCTTTCTGGGTCCAGTTTTCAGACCCCGGCGCCACTCCGGGCCACACCGGAATGACCAACTGCTGAGCCTGGGATGTCATTGCTACGGCAAAGAGAATGATCAAGGCCCCGCAAGCACTGCTCTTCCCCCACGTTGCACGCATGGAATTCTCCTTTCCCCCTGTTACTACAAATCCCGAGATACTTCGTGACGCGCGAAGATTTCGTGCCACGGGCGTCCCGCCCGTGCTCGAGCATGGCCGGGACGGCCATGGCACGCCTTTGGTTGCGGCTGCGCCGCCCTGTAGTACCGCGACCGCAGCCCGACAGGCGATCAATCTACGCTCAACTCCGTGCGGAGACAAGCGGAGTCTAATGTCACCGTAGCGCCGCCATCCTGGCAGCTCAATGCCGGCTGGAAGCCGGCGCTAGATGTGAAATTGCGATAGCACCCACCCGCAAGAGACACTTGACCCGTCGCGCATCAAGCCGTACAGTCATGCCGCCCATTGGCCGGATCGCACAGAGCTCAGACTGGAGAAAAATCCCTTCACAGGTTTGTCGGGGGCGATCAAGGAGGGGTCATGAAAGTCCTAATGGCGCCGTGCACTCGGCGAAAAATCCTGGCGAGGCTGGTCAAGTTTGCGGGTGCGGCGCTAGTCCCACCGCGCTTCGTCTGGGGTTCACCCGGCCAAAGCGCGAGTGGATATGCTCCGAAACTTTCTGTGGAGGGCTACATCTGGACCCAGTATTTCGCTTCCCGGAGAGTGACCCTGGCCGAAGGCGAGGAGGAGGCGCTGCGGGAAACGCATCAGGCGGGATACCAGCGCGTGGAACTTTCTGCGGACTTTTTCAAGCCGCAGGTGCGCGGGCAAACGCGCGAAATGCTGGCGAGATTCGAGTTGAACCCGGAAAGCGTTTACATCGGCACCACCCTGCACGAAGCGCCCGCCGCCGAGGCGTCCATTCAGTCGGTTCTGGAGCTGGCGGGGTTCCTCAAACCCTTGGGAACTCGCGTGATTATTACCAACCCCAGCCCCAAGCCGAACCAGGGGCGCAAATCCGAACATGAGCTCAGAACTCAGGCCCACTACATAAACCAACTGGGCGCAGCCTTGCGACGCCGAGGAATAAGGCTGCTGCTGCACCACCACACCCCCGAACTCCGCGAAAACGCGCGCGAATGGTGGTACGAATTGCGGCATACAAACCCCAAGCTGGCCGGTTGCTGCGTGGATATTCATTGGGCTTATCGTGGCGGTCAACAAGTGATGCCCTTCTTGCGCAGCGTGGGCTCGCGGGTCGAGAGTCTGCACCTGCGGAACTCCCAGCATGGGGTGTGGATGGAAGACTTCGGACCGGGAGATGTCGATTACTCTCAGGTCGCCGAATACTTGCACCAGATCAACTATGCGGGGTTCCTGGTTGTGGAATTGGCCTACGAAAAAGAGACGGCCATGACCCGTGGGCTGGAAGAAGACCTGCGCCGCAGCCGAATCTACACCGAGAAGGTCTTTGGCCTGGGGTCTGGCTGACCGCGGGGCCCAAATTAGGGAATGGGAGGGAAACTTGATACGGCTCCGCCGCCTGCTCTGCGGAAAGCCTCCGGCTTTCCTGGCGAATTTGCCAGTTATTTCCTCTGTGCGCCGCCGGAAGGCATAAGCCTTCCGGCGGCGCAGATGAGGTTGGGGAGTGAGTGTCCGCAACGGAAAGGCGCAGCCTTTCCGCAGAGCAAGCGGCGGAGCCGCAAGTAATGCCGGTCTGTCTACGGCATAATTTGGACAAGCCTGGGCTGACCGCGCCTATGGGGTTGACCGGCGAAATGGCAAGCGGCGGCGATCCCTCGAGAGAATCCTGCTTCTCTCGCGCGAGCGCTAAAATTTAATGTTAGAAACCTTGCGTCAGGGCTGCCGTGGCCCTAAGATCAGTACCCGAGAAAGAGATGATCTCTTTCCGGGCCACTTTGCAAGCGGGAGGACTATGGAAACCACACACGCGATCGCCGGAGCCCCCGAGGTTAGAATCGCCGTTCGGGTCTGCGGCCTGTCGCATGAGGAGCACTATTTCGATGAACTGGCCTCTACAACCCGTCTTACCCAGGATTTCATTGTGATTCGCCTTCGCGAACGGGTTGAGCCCGACTCCGAATTGCACATTACGAACATGCGCACCCTGATCGGAGGCACCTATCGGGTGGCATGGATTAACACTCGCGCCAAACAGGGGCTTTATTCTGTCGGGCTCGAGTTGCTTAACCCGGAAGGAGAGATTTGGCAAACAGATTCAATCCCGGGTGGCTGGAAGAGGAGGGATGATCCGCCCGTTGTTCTGTTGGAATGCCAGCGGTGCCATCAAAGGGTTTCTACACCGGTGCCTGAGGCGGAGACCGAATCTCTCGGGGAAGGCTTCATCCTCGCCCGGCCATGCGATACCTGTAAAGCCACCACAGGCTGGGTCTTTACTATGGAAAGACCCCCTGCGGCGGAAACATCGCCCCGCCAGGAAATAGTTCCGGCCAATGCCCCCGCGCACCGGCTGGTCGAGTCCGCAAAAGAACAGAGGCATAAAGGGCGAGCGCCCATCCGCCTAGCGATCAAGATTATCCGTAACAAAAACGGTGCGTATGTTTTCGATGTCGGCGAAACAATAAACGTCTCGCGGACCGGAGTATATTTCGCTACCCAGCAAAAATATGAAGTGGGAGGAGACGTGAAGGTCATCGTGCCCTACGATCCGGACAGCGTGGCCATTCCGGTTCAGGCAAGGGTGATACGCCAAGATGAGCCCCTGGGAACACAACAGAAGCGCGTCGCCGTCCATCTTATTTCCGGAGCGGCTGAGTAGCGCTGATCCCTAGGGAAACAATGAGCCGGGTCAAGGAAGATCCATTTCTCCCCCGCAACGGAACCCGACGTCGAAGTCCCTATCGCCTGGATTGCGCCTGCTGCGGAGCGATACGCGTATATCCCTGGGCCCGCCGATCCAAGACCCGCCACGCAAAAGGCGTTCTGTCCCGCTCGACGGCCCTACGGGGTCTTGAGCCGGGCTGTTCTGGTAAAAACTCGGGTCCCACCAATCAATCACCCACTCCCACACGTTCCCCAACATGTCAAACAGCCCGAGCTCGTTGGCACGCTTCTGCCCGACCACGTGCAGGCCGTTGCCATTTTCGGTCAAGTACTTGAGGAAATGAGCTTGGTCTTCTTTTCTCCTCATCATCTCGCTGTCCAAGCGTTGAAGCCCACTATTATCCGCGTACCAGGCAATTTCATCCAGGTCGCCATATCGCGGGGTCGTGCTCCCGGCCCGCGCCGCATACTCCCACTCGGCTTCCGTCGGCAGTCGCCCGCCCGCCCAACGGCAATAGGTTTGCGCATCATCCCAGGTCACATCGACAATGGGCATGGACTGGTCACCCCAGGCGGGGTTGAGGGGCCTCCCATTAAGGTCCGGCTCAGGTGGCATTTGCCTTCCTGTAGCCCCTGCAAAGCGTTTATAGGCATCCACCGTAACGGGCGTTTGCCCCAGCCAGAAACCTTGGGTGATGCTCACCGAGTGCGAAGGCTTTTCAAAGTCATAACAGTCATTGTCGCCGGGCGAACAGCCCATCATAAAAGTCCCGGGGGGAATCCAAACGTACTTCAACCCGTCGTGGGGATTGACCCGCACCTCGCCCTCTTTCACCCCATGGTGCGAAAAATACAAGGCTCCGGCCACGATTAAAACCAGCGCACCCATTCCCAGGGCGACGAACTTCAGCTTGCTGGGTGGCTCCGAAATAATCTCGAACTGCGGAGGTTTGGCCGGCGCGGGTGGACTGCTTGCTGCCGCCAGAGGCTTGCTCTCTTGCGGCTGTGCGGCTGGGAGTTCAGGAATCCTTTCCGGCGGAACAGGTGAGGGAGTTTGAACGGTCGTGCCCGACCCGGCCAGGGGTTCCACATCGCGGCCACAGTGCTTACAAACGCGGGCCTTTTTGAGAATCCTCTCGGCACAGTAAGGACATTCGCGTTCCTCGCGGACCTCGCCGCCAAGGCGGGCGCCATCGCGCGCACAGAACTCAACGTCGTCGGAATAGGCTTGCTGGCAAATGGGGCAGGTCTTCATGAGCGCCGCTGAACCTCTCCTGCGGGGCGGATTCTAACAGAAGTGTTGCCGCAAGGGGAATCGACCCTTGAGGGCGCCCTTCATTTTCTAATTGACACCACTACTCCCCTCCAGGACTGAGTCGCCGCCGCTCAAACTGGAGGAGAAGGGCAACCGCTTGAAAGCATAGCATCTTAGTGCCACTCCGATATGCGCCATAAGTCCTATTTCGACTCCACCATCGGTCCATTGTTGGAGTTTTCTAATCCACTAAACTGGGTCTGCGTGCGGACATTCCACGGTTTGATTGAAGGGATGACCGGCGGGGAGCAAAGAAGAAAAGAAGCGAAAGAGGAGAGATCAGATGATCACGGAAATTTTTGCTTCACAAAGACCACCGGTAAGGATTCTGGGCGACGGGGCACCGTTCAACGCTCCCAACCGGGAAGGGGCCGGTGGCGAGGATGCCGGGTTTAAGCTCGTGCCGGAAGAGCTTTTCCGCAAGGTGTTGGCGATTGAGCGGAAAAGGAGTGAGCGCTCTCAGCAACGGTTTGTGCTCATGCTCCTGCATGCCGACAAGGTTCTTGCGGGCGACCAGAAGGAGAAAGTCCTTAAGGGAATCACCGAGGCGCTTTCCAGCTCCGCGCGAGAGACGGATTTGCATGGCTGGTATGAGAGCGATTCGGTGGTCGGGGTCATCTGCACAGAAATCGGTAATGGGGACCTGAGCACCATCCTCAGTGCTCTGGAATCAAGGGTGGGCGCAGCCTTACAGCAAAATCTGCGGCTGGAGGAGAAAAATGTGATTCGTATCTCCTTCCATGTGTATCCAGACGATTTGGACCTCAAGAAGGGCCGCCGTTCCGCGGACATCCGCCTCTATTCCGATTTACTGCCCAAAAACATGACATCCAAGACCTCTCAGCTCACCAAAAGAGCCATCGATGTGATCGGAAGCCTGGTGGCGCTGACCCTGCTATCCCCGCTCTACATCATCATTGCGATCGCGATCAAGCTGACCTCGAAAGGGCCGGTCTTTTTCAAACAGGATCGCGTGGGACAGTTCGGCAAGCACTTCGCGTTCCTGAAGTTCCGCTCGATGTATAACAAGAACGATACGAAGATTCACGAGGAATACGTGCGGCGGCTGATTTCCGGGAAAGAAGATGGCCAGGGGGCAAACAGTGATGGAGTGGTTTTCAAAATAAAGGACGACCCCCGGGTTACCCCTGTCGGGAAATTTCTGCGGAAGACCAGCCTGGACGAAATTCCTCAATTCTTCAACGTGCTCAAGGGCGAGATGTCACTGGTGGGACCCCGTCCCCCTATCCCTTATGAGGTTGAGGTTTATGAAGCGTGGCACCGTCGGCGCATCCTTGTGGCGAAGCCTGGGATCACGGGCTTGTGGCAGGTGGAAGGACGGAGCCGGACGAAGTTTGACGAAATGGTCCGCCTGGATCTCCGCTACGCGAAAAAATGGTCTCCTTGGTTGGACATCAAACTCCTCCTGCGAACCCCTGGTGCTTTGGTTAAGGGTGCCTATTGATTCTTGCAAGGCTGTCCGCTGAATTGGGACTCAAGGAATGAAGACTCATGAAGACAATGAAGAGTTTGATGACAACCCGATGTATGGACTTTATGAAAGGAGACGCGGTCTAAGCAGAGGAAATCGCCATAACCGCGAATGCAGCCATGACTAACCCTCGCCGTGACCCGGTCCGGAAAAACATCGCCCGGCCGGAACGCTTCCCGCTCAACATTCCTGTGCTCTACCGCGAACCCAACCGCCCGGAGTGGCTTGAGGGCAGGACTGAGAACATCAGTTGCTCGGGATTGCTGTTGCACACCGAAGCCTCCTTACAACCCAAGATTACGATTGAATTAAGACTTGAGCTTCCCGTCTCCATCCTTGGAGAAGCGCCCGGGGAGGTTATCTGTAAGGGAACGGTGGTTCGAACCCAAGAGGATCCCTTGTCAGGTATTCCGACAGCCCTAGCAATTGCAATCCGGAGTTATCGCCTGACACGCGGAGGACAACAAGTTCATTAGGGCATTTGGGGAGGGGATTGCCAATTATTTTGGCAGCGGGTAATTTCCGTACTCCGCCAACAACTCCAAAACATATTCCGCGGTCTCCACGCTGATGTCGGGGCCCCAGGAGTGCGTGCCGAAAACAAATCCGCCGCCGCGGCCCGCTTGCAGCAGGTAGAGGACGTGCTCGCGAATTTCTCCCCGATCGCCGCGCGGCAGGATATCGGAGTTGTCCATACCTCCCGTCAACACCAAGCGATTGCCGAATTGCTCGCGCAGTTTGACCGCATCCATCCCGACGCGGTACTCGACGGGGTTGATGGCATCCACGCCAGCGTCCACCCACAGGTCGAGGAGCGGAAGGATATTTCCATCCGAATGGTGCAGAACCCAGCGCGCGCCGGCATCCTTGTAATTTTTCACCATGCGCCGCAGGGCGGGCAGGAACACACGCTCGTAATGCTTGGGGCCCACGAACGGCCCCTGGCTTGATGCGACATCATCGTAGATGGCAACGCCCGTGTCCTGTAACCCGAAACGCCGCATCGCCTCTTTGGTTACGGCGACCATATGGTCCGCGACGCGATCCACAAACGCCCTCGCCCAGCCGGGGTCCTCCACCACATCGATCCAAAACTGCTCCTCGCCGCGCAGGAAGGCCGCACGCAGATAAGGCCCACCGGATTTGCACCAAACGAAATATTCATCCTTCAGTGCCGCAGCCTGCTGGCCGGCCTTTTCAAAGCGGCTCTCCATCAGTGGATCGTCGAAGCGCAGGGTTTCCGGATCAACCCGCTCTTTCACGGCGGGTTCAAGCAACTGGCCCATCACCTGGCCGGCGGGATCGGTGAAGGACGTCAGCTTGATCTCACCCCAACCCGTGCGCACCACGATACGGTCGCCGCGACGCTCTACAATGCCCGCGCGCGCCGGCCACGCGGACTCCTCCGGCTCGACCAAACGCATGTCGTCACCGAAGTGACCGAACAGATCCGTGGGGCCGTAAACTCGCTCCCAATGGGCGATAAATTCAGGCCAGAAGGAGGAAAAATAACGCGGAATCCGGTCCGCCTCCTGGAAGTTCATCGCTGTGGTCACGCGTTCTTTGCTGGTCATGATGGTCGTCCTCAGGCCAGACTCCTGCGTCAGGAGTGGTGAGAGCGAAACGCGCCGGCGGGAACATCCACCACAGGCTTCACGGGGATTTCAATCGGTGTGAAATACTTCCTGCATATCCGCCCACCACTCGCCTTCTTTCCGTGTGGGAATCGGCTGCTGCATCGGTTTCATGATGGCCCACCAATCCTGCGTCACGGGGTCGGCGGCCATCTTCGCCATGTCGGCGGCAAAGTCATCGCCGAGGTATTCGAAGTAGGCGAAGAGCATGTTATCCTTAAAGAAAATGGAATAATTGCGGATATTGCAATCGTAGATCGTCTTCAAGACTTGGGGCCAAACCGCGGCGTGGTATTTAACGTACTTTTCGTAAACTTCCGGTTTCAGCCCGATCAATTGGCCGTAACGCTTTATTTTTGGGGTTGCCATAGGATTGACTCCTCAGTTCAGGTTTCAGTGCCATCGACGGAAGGGCACGACACTGGCACGCGGCTTTGCGCCGATGACGCCACCGCCTGCTCCGTCACCCAGTCGGTCCAAATTGAACTCTCGCCACTGGCGAGCAGCGGGGCGCCGTCGAGCACGGCCGCCACGTAATTCTCAATGCAGGGATAATGCAAATTCGCGTGCGCAGGCAATTTCTCATGCCCACCGGTGTAAACCAGGTCGGGGCCGCTCAGAGGCGTGAGGTCCATCTCCCCGTCTGTTCCGATGATCCGAAGCTCGTCCTTTGGCACGTGAGAATTCCAACGCACATCAACGATGCCGCGCACTTTGTTGGCATATTCGATCAGCACGGTCGCACAATCCTCGACAGCCATGGCGTCGACTGCGTTGGACAACTGTCCCGCCACCCTCTGGGGTTCGCCGAAAAGGAAGTTCAGCACGTCGATGCGATGGGAACCAATATCAAAGAGCGGACCGCCGCCCGCCAGAGCCGGGTCAAATTGCCATGCGCGCCGGATTTCCGCGGGCGAGCGCCACTCGTAGCAGGTGATATAGGCGAGCAGTGGCTGCCCAATCGTCCCTTGCCGCAGCAACTCTTTCGCTCGCGCCAGCTTGGGATATGTGCGGCGATAGTAAGCAATCCCCAGAGTCTTGCCCGCCGCGCGCGCAGCCTCAACCATCGACCGCGCCTCCGCATAGTTCATCGCCACGGGCTTCTCGCAAAGCACCTGCTTCCCCGCCCGGAGCGAGGCAAGTGTCTGCGGCGCGTGGAGAAACACAGGTGACGCCACATAGACGGCGTCCGCCCCTCCGGCCGCCAACGCCACTCCCAGATCCGTAAAGACCTGCACTCCGTAAGGAGCGGCCTTCGCCGGGTCGCGTGTGACAATTCCCCAAAGTTCGCTGCGTTTTTCCGCAAGCAGCGCGGGAATCACTCGCTTGGTCGTGATGTCGCCAATGCCAATCACCAGCCACCTCAACATATTCGAATGCACTCCAGCCCTCGATATTCGCTCACAAAGCAAAGCGGCCGCCGAAAGACGGAACCGGCCGAAATTCCCGCCGCCCGGGATCAATTATAAGTACACTCCCGTGCCGCGTCCGCCATCACCTGAATATTTTCGGGCGGCGTGTCAAAGAAGTGGTCGCAAGGAGAGCAGATATAGCCGCCCTCCGGCCCCACTTTTTCGAAAAGTGTGTGCACGGCTTCGCGAATCCTGGCGGGTGGCCCGGAGGTCAAAACATTGAACTGGTCGACCCCCCCGATCATGGCGAGCCGGCCGGCAAATTTCCGTTTGAGATCCCAGGGCTCCTGATTTCCCCCAATGCTGAGCGGGGCCAGTGTTTCCGAGGCATCGGCGTGGTTGGCGACGATCAGTTCCTCGATTCCCCGTGTCCCCCCACAAGTGTGATAGACCACGGTGAAGCCCAAATCGTGCAGGGCATCGTGCATCTTGGCGTCGTACGGTGTACAAAACTCGCGGTGCAAGGAAGGCGAGATCACCGTGGAGGAGCCTGCCCCGCCCCCGGTTTCCACCAGGTCGAACTTCGCACCCTTCATCGATTCGATAAATTGCAGTTTCTTATTAAGAAGGATCGTCAGGAGGCGATGGACCCAATCCGGCTTGTCGATGCAACGCATGATGAGCTCGGTGACGTCCATCAAACAGCAGGCGTGCTGCCAACACCCGGCTTGGTCGCCCCAGACGAAGCCGCGGACGATGCCCTTGTCTCCCACCTCGTCGTAAACGGCCTGGACAGCGGCCAGGTCAAGTTTACCCACCGGCATGTACTTGTCGAGGAGCTCAATGTCTTCATCACGCTTGATGATGTATTCGGTGATCCAGGTGGTTTTGCGATCGCCGCGGGTTTTGTACGTCAAGGCGCCGCGGGGGGTCCGGATGACATGATGAGTGACGCGGTTCTCCGGATCGCTGCTCACGCGCGTGACGTCGTCGCGCCATTCGGGAGTGGAGTGCTTGCTAAAGTCACAATCCACCAGGGCGGTCTGGCCGACGTCACCAAAATACTGAATCTGGGCGTCCATCCCGAACTTTTGAAATGCCTCCAGCGCCGAGATTCCGTTGAGGTAGTTGTCAAGGTGATACGCCTGCCATTGATGAACCGAAATGGGCAGGCGATCCGGCTTCTCCTTGCGAAGAGCCACGATAAGCCTTTCTTTGGGGACCATTTGAATCTCCCTCACCGCCTTGCCGCTGCGGCCGCCTTACCAGAGCTTCGGGGTATCGGTGCGAACCAGTCCCTGTGTTGGAACTGTCCAGTCATCCGTTCGGAACGGCGGCGCCGGCAATCCCACCTTGTTATAGAGGTTGCACTTGGGATCATTGGCCCAAGCGTACCGCGCGGCCGCAGGCTTAGGAACGCGCGAACTGGACAACACCACCTCGCTGCCCACCACCTTGGCCTCCGCGGGGAAGAACTGCTGATCCTGCCCGGCGATCTCAAATCCCATCAAGCTCTGGCCGCGGACCACCAATCCCCCGGCCACATGAGTAAATAGCAGGCGCAGGGTTCCTTGGTCGGCGCGCAAGGATTTGAAGGTCGGCCCCCGGTACTCGATTTTCCGGCCGTACGCGATGCCTTCCGCTGCCAGGGCCAGACGCCGCCCTACTTCCTGTTTGTTTTTGGGGTGAATGTCATGCGGCTCGCCAATGTCGATCGCTACGGCCATTCCCGTTTTCGGCAGCGCCAGGGTTTTTTCCTGCGATTCCCTCAACACAGCCCAGGTATTGGAAGTGTCTCCGACCGGATTAAAGCTGGCGAGTTGAACAAAGAGAAACGGAAAGTCTCCCTCACCCCAGGAGGTTCGCCACTGTTGAATCATCGTCGAAAACACCTTCCGGTATTGGTAAGCAAACGGTGCGTTCGATTCGCCCTGATACCAAATTGTACCCGCGATCGCATAAGGCGTAAGGGGCGCGATCATCGCGTTCCACAACCCGGCATCGCGCCAAGGATGGCTGCGGGGGTCTTTTGGAGCGTCGGGAATGGGCAGTGCGACCTTACCGTTGGCCTCGGCCTCTTCCGCGGCCTTCTCCCATTCTCCCAGTTTCTGCTCGTACTGTTCGAGTACGTGAGGGAATTCCGCAATTCTCTGCTCCCAGGAATCCGCCACGACCTTCAAGTCGGGGTCCGCTTCCAAGACCTCATCGCTTGTCCAGGCCTCGGCCTCCGTCCCGCCCCAAGTGGAGTCAATCAACCCCACAGGGAATTTCATGGCCCGGTACAAATCCCGCCCGAAAAAATAGCCCACGGCGGAAAAATTCCCCACCGTCGCGGGGCCTGCCACCAGCCACTGGCCCTGCACGTCGCTTTGCGGTTTCCCCGCCACCGCCTTCTTCACGATAAAGAGACGCATCAGAGGATAATTAGCCGCCGCCACTTCCTGCTCCGCGTTCTTCGCGCCACCGAACACACCGTGGTTCCAGAGGGCGAACTCCATATTCGACTGCCCGGAGCACACCCACACTTCGCCCACCAGCACGTTGTGAATGGTCACGGTATTTTTCCCGGCGATGGTCATTTCGAACGGCCCGCCCTTCTTCAGGGGCCCCAACTCCACTTTCCACTTTCCCTCGGAATCAGCCGTGGCTGTTTCCTTTTGTTCCCCCAGGCTTACCGTGACTTGCTCGCCTGCGTCGGCCGTTCCCCAAATCGCCACCTGCCGGCCCTGCTGCAAAACCATGTTGTCGCTGATCAGCGCCGGCAACTTGACGTCAGCGGCTGCTCCCGCGGCGGCAGTCAGCACCAAGAGAATGACGAACTGAAGACGCTGCGCGCAGACTTTCCATGAATGCGCTCCCCCACGTGCAACTTTAGAATTCCATCCCGATCCGTTCGTCATCAAGACCCCCTCCGACAAGTTGACCAAAATCCTCCGCTAAAATTGCGGGATAGATACTAACACCGCCTCCCGATTGAGGCCACAAACTCTCGCGGGTGCCGCGGCGATTGGCGCACAGAATACGGGCATACGGTGCGCAAGCTTTGAAGGGCGGGTTGTAGGGGTACGGCTTGACGTATCCTCTGCATTTTTATCGCGAGACCGAACCAAGAGGGTACGGCAAGCCCGTTCCGCCACAATCCGGCAGTGCCGCAGGTTTAACCTACTTCTCACGCCTCTTCCAAATAGGTGGTGTAGTTCTGTTCGCCGACGGTGTAAAACGGCACGAAACGGACCACTTCCGGAAGGGCCTTCATCTCAAATGCCTGCACGGTTCGGGGAATCGGAGTCAACCCTGGCGAAGAATTGAGTAAGTTCCCGTCGAGCTTCAACTGGGGGTCAAGCGCTACCAGCATGAGCGGTCCCCACAACAGTGCCACTATCTTTTGGTGATGGTCATCAATCGGCTCCCTGCGGAACGAAAACGGCAGGCCAACCTGAATCGTATCGTTGTTTTGCCAAACTCGCCGAAGCGCTGCAAAAGTCCGGGGGACAGTGGGAATCGAGGTACTTTTTCCATTCACAGAAAGCTGTGCCGACGATTGCAACCAGCCGGGAATTCGCACGTATACGGTGAATTGGGCCGGCGCGGGGACTTCCAGCCGGAGTTCGGTGGACTCAGACTCCGGGTAGGCGGTAGTCTGGATCAATTTGACGGGTTGATCAGCAATCTGGAATTCCACTTCGGAAGGAGTAAAAAGGTTGACGTAGATTCCGTCAGAGCTCCGGAAGTAGGTGCTGATCACATAATCAACCACAGCTTGCGGCAGCGTCCCAGCGCAACACGGCCACTTTTCCGGGAAAAAACGCTTCTGCGTTGAGGGGTGGTAGTCGGAGTAGTAAAAGAAGTCACCATCCCCGCTCGGATCCTTGGCGCCCAGGATGGTGTTGTAGAGGACGCGTTCCAGGCCGTCGCCGTACTGCGCCTCGCCAGTAATACGTAAAAGATAGCGCGCGAGTTTAAAGTGCGCATAGGCCCCGCAAGGCGTCTCGAAATGAGCGTGAGTCCCAGCTAAACTTTCACCGAGTTTCCCCTTGTGCGGCTCCACAAACGTCTCGTTGGGACCCCAGCCCCCCGAGGCAAATTGCTGGGTCATCTCAATCATGTCCCAAGCGTTCCGAATGGCCTCGAAATATTTCGTCTCGCCAAGAACCAGATAGGCTTTGGCGGCTGAGCTCAAAGCATTGCAGTGGCTGTAGGCATGACGACCCGGTAAGACGTTCTCACCACGGCTGAGGGGATCAAAATAAGGGGCATCGAGCAGATACCTCTTCGCCATGTCCAGGTATTGCCTCTCGCCGGTGACCTCATAAGCATAGAAGCAGTTTTCGCCCAGGGTGTAAGACTCATCATCCGCGCCGACGGGGTGGGGGTCAAGGTACCGGTCGAGGGCTCGGGGCGGCATTGCGGGGATAGCGCCCTTCGTAGCACGATCGAGTATTTCCACAGCGGATGTGATCTGCGCGAATTCGTGCGCGTCCAAAAGACCCACCATATACTTGTCGTAATTGTAAGCCGGAAAGTTGGTCGAGGCCTTCTGGCTTGGGTAGCAATAGCCGTCGGGCGCAATTGTCGCTCCAAACCCCTCCACTAACCTTTGCGTCTTAGCGTGGGTCGCTTCGTCGCCCGTTGCATCGGCAAACCTGGCCAGCGCCGAAATGAACTGACCCAAGCAATGGCCCGGTGCGAAGCCATCCCGATCATACCAACCACCCATGTACTCCCCAGGGGCAGGGAGGCCGGCGCGGACACGAAGTTCCTTCAGCAACCGGTCCTCATCTAAGGCCAAATAACTGGCGTGAATGCGATCGAATTGCGCCTTGAGGGGGCCTCCGGTCAGCTTGATGTCCGAATAGCGAAACAAAAAGAGCTTTTCCCGAGGTGATGATGTCAGAGTCCCCGTAGCGAAGACTCTGCCTGACGAGCTCAACGCCGCCACGCCCGCCAAACCCTTAAGGAGTTGTCTCCGCGATAGTGAAAGTTCATTTTCCATTCGACCCCTGCCCTCGTTGAGGTGGGTGGCTTTGCCGAGGGCGTCCGCACCCCTGCCGGCCCAAAGTAGCATACCATGCTCTCTGGCTGCAGATGCCGCGATCAGAGCGCCTTTTCGTAAAGCGCGAGCATGTCCGCTTCAGTGCAGGGGCGGGGGTTCGACTGGTGGCAGGCGTCTTCCATGGCTTTCCTGGCCAGCAACGGAATCAGGTCGCGGGTCACGCCCAGAGCGCCGAGGGTTAAAGGAATGTCAACTTCCCGCAAAAGCTTGCGCACCCGTGCAATAAGCGCCGTGGCGGCTTGCGCGGCCGACTCCTTGGAATCTTCGAGCTCCATGGCGACGGCAAGATCACGCAGGCGTTCTTCCGAAACTGGCCGGTTGAACTCCAGCACATGCGGCAAGAGGATGCCATTCGTGGTGCCATGATGTAAGTTGGCAATACTCGAAAGAGGATGAGCGAGCGAGTATACAGCGCCGAACCCCTTTTGAAAAGCTATTGCTCCCATCATCGCCGCCATCATCATGTTGCTTCGCGCTTCCAGGTCTTTTCCATTTTGAACCGCTGGCGCGAGATTACGAATGGCCAGCTTGGCTCCCTGGAGCGCAATGGCGTCACACAGGGGGTGGTAACCCAGCGCCAGGTAAGCTTCCACGTTGTGGGTCAGCGCGTCGAGTCCCGTGCCGGCTGTGATCTTCGGCGGCATGCCCAGGGTCAGCTCCGGATCAGCCAAGGCAACGTTGGGCATCAAGTGCGGGCTGAAAATCACCGTTTTGCGGTCCGTGGCTTTCAGAATGATCACCGTGCTTCGCCCCACTTCGCTGCCCGTGCCCGGATTCCAGGGGCCGCGCTTGTCCATCCATTGGCTCTTCCGCCGCCAGCCCAAATAGACAGGAAGCTCATAGGCCAGGTAACATGCCACGACGCTTGGCACCGCGGGGCACGGAGGCGCAAAGAAATGAAAACAAAAAGGTACTCTCTCTTTCTCCCAGCGCTTCTGTGCCATCGTCTCCGCTCCGGGCAGGTTCGGAAGGTGGGCGCTATAAGTGCCATCCTATGGTCCGCATGGCGCCAGTTACGTTCTTTTGTTGTTTCCCTACCCGTCAAGGCTCGGGCTCGACTCCATAAGAATTGTTAAAGATATGAAACCCTGTAGCGCACAGGCACGTCTGATGTAAGGAAGGCAATTGCCGGTGGAAGGCAGGTACAGGCGCAGCAGCGGCACGCTTCTTTGTGCTTCCCAAAAATCACTCTTGCCCCCGGGAAGAATAACGTCTCCAGATGCTTGGGGAGAGCCGAAGACGTTGGGTGTGGTGCTGGGCCGTCAAGCCATGGCATTATTTGAGGAGACAGAATGACATTCCGGATCATTGGAGCACGAGCGCCACTGGCGGCTTTACTGCTCTTTTCGCTAGTTTCCCCAGGATTATTGCTTGCGCAAAACCCCTCTGGTGCGGTTCACGGCCAGATTTCTGACCCCTCGGGCGCCGCTGTCCCGGGTGCCAGAGTAGCTGCCGTATCTTCCACGGGGCAAGCCAAAGCAGGGGTGGTTCATTCGGACGGATCATATGATATTACCGGTCTGACCCCCGGAACTTATACGGTCAGAGCACGGGCCAAGGGCTTTGCGATTTTTCAGCAGCCCAACGTTCAGGTGACCTCCGATAAAACCCTCAAAGTTAATATCGCTCTCAAGATCGCGGAGGAAGTGGAGAAAGTGGAGGTTACGGACCAGACCAACCAAGTGAGCGTCAACCCCGAGGAAAACTCCAGCGCCATTGTGATCAAGGGAGAGGACCTGCAAGCGCTTTCGGACGACCCGGATGAATTGCAATCGGAACTGGAAGCACTGGCAGGACCCTCCGCGGGACCCAATGGCGGCCAGATTTACGTGGATGGTTTCACCGCCGGCCAACTGCCCCCCAAAGCGGACATCCTGGAAATCCGCATCAATCAGAATCCCTTCTCTGCGGAATATGACCGACTGGGCTATGGGCGCATCGAAATCACTACGCGGCCCGGCTCCAGCCAATTCCACGGCCAGGTGATGGGCGATATCAACGCCTCGCCTTTCAACACGCGCAACCCCTTCGCCGTGCAGGAACCCGGATATCACACGGATTTTTATAACGCCAACGTAGGCGGGCCACTCAGCAAAAAGGCCTCGTTTTTCTTCAGCTTCTTTCGCCGGGACATCGGCGACGACTCCGTCGTGTCGGCGTTTGTTCTCGATCCCACGACGCTCGCGCAGACTTCGCTTAGCCAGGCGGTCGCCAGTCCCCGCACCTTAACCAACCTGAGTCCGCGCTTTGACTTACAGTTGAGCACTAACAATGTCCTCTCGGTTCGCTATCAGTTTTTCGACAACAATGCCACCAACAGTGGGATCGGGCAGTTGAATCTTGCTTCCCTGGGCATCAACACCCACAGCGAAGAACATACCGTGCAAGTGAGCGACACCCAGGTGTTCAGCGCCAAGACGCTGAACCGTTTTCGGTTCCAATATCTGCATGATGATGCCACTTCGGCGGCTCAAACCCTTGCCCCCACCCTTTCGGTACTGGGAGCATTCACCGGAGGCGGCAACTCCTCCGGTACGTCGACCGACATCCAAAACCATTACGAGGCGCAGAACCTGACCTCATTTTTCTTCGGGAAGCATTCGTTGGTGGTAGGTGGCCGTGTGCGGGACGTCCAGGATTCCAACAGTTCCGATGCAAACTTCAGTGGGACGTTCACGTTCCCTTGCCTGGCAAACACACCCACATCACCTTGTATACCGCCCGCTCCACAAACTTCCTACCTAACAGCCGAACAAAACCTCCAAGCATGTGAAAATAGTGGAGGAACCAATTGCGAGACGAGCGGGCCCAGCCAGTTCCTCCTTGTTGCCGGGATACCCCTCTCGACCGTCAACCTCCTGGATGTGGGGCTCTTCGCCCAAGATGACTGGAAACTTCATTCCAACATGACGCTCAGCTTGGG
>Ga0326728_10012172_pt1 | contig 19228 bp, 8 predicted proteins | sample MB3enrmetagenome_FD_207602 | JGI IMG/M metagenome (GOLD analysis project Ga0326728, IMG submission 207602) | Lab enriched peat soil microbial communities from McLean, Ithaca, NY, United States - MB31MN | ecosystem: Environmental > Terrestrial > Soil > Wetlands > Peat | place: USA: New York... | reverse complement strand
GCCTTCGCGCTTTGTTTGGCCGAGGCGGACTTCAGGAACTTCATGGCCTGTTCGCAGTTTGCCGAGACGCCGTGGCCGTAAAGATAGGCTTCACCCTTACGGTAGTCGGCATCGCCGTTTCCTTCGGACGCGGGCATCTTGGCTGCAACAACGGAATCCGCTGCGGAGGAACGTTCAGCAGGCGTGGTTTTCGAACGTTTAGCAGTGACGCGCATGGCTGGGCTGGAAGGAGCTTCCGCTTTCGCGACGGTCTCGCTGCTTTTCGCCGGTGCGGTTGCAGACTTCGGCGGCTCAGCGTGCGTTTCCTCCGGAGCTGCCGGCGCAGGCTGCGACGCCTCTGTTGCGGATTGCGGCTCAGGATTTGCCGGTGCTGCTGCTGTGGGAGCTTGAGGCGAAGTTGTTGCTGGTGAAGAAGCGGGGGAAGGCTGATTCGAAGCTGTGGCGCCCGTCGAACTACCGGTCGCGCGGATATAACTGTAGTAAGACCAGCGCGCAGCCGCGCCCAGAGCCAGGAGAAGCGCCACGAGGGCTAGAATGCGGCGGCGGCGGGTGACGTGATCGTCCGGCTCAAGAACGGCTCGAGAGCTGCGAAAGGGATCATACACGTCATCGTCGATGGATCTAGCTGGGTTCGGCTCGTCCAAGCCGAGCAGGGAAGGCCCGGAAATCGCTGACATCGGTTCGTCTGATCGTGGGCGGATTTCAGGAAGTGGGGGAAGGGTTTGAGCTTGAGACCGGCGCTCTTCGGTGCTCTCGGGATTCGGCGTAGGCGCTGGCTTTCGAGCGCCCGATAAATCGGACGTGCGTGCAGCGGACTGACCTTGCAGCAGCGTACCGCACATGCCACAAAAGTGGTAAGCCTGTGGATTGTCTTCGCCGCAACTGGGGCAAAGCATGCCGAATTCCTCGCGTTGGTTTATTGTACAGCGGAACGCACCAGCCAGTTTGCGCGACCGCTTCGTATTAGAATTCTGCCGATCTCTTTCTTCTCCAGGACTCGATCATCTTCTATATGGCCCAATCGCCAGGAACTAAGCGGACAAACCCGGCAAGAAGCTTTAACGCCCGGCTCGAGCGCATGCGCTCGCGCCTGAACTGGACGATCATCCGCCTGCCTTTTGATGCGGCCAAAGTCTTTGGGGCGCGCGGGCAGATCAAAGTAAAAGGCACAATCAACGGTTTCGCGTTTCGTACGGCGTTGTTTCCCACAGGCGATGGCGGACACATTCTGCTGGTCAACAAGCGTATGCAGAAAGGCGGGCGCGTTGCGGTCGGCGGAAGCGCGCGGTTCGAAATTGGACTCGATAGCGAAAAGCGAGTGCTGGGAATACCGGGAAAGCTGGAGCGAATCCTGGCTCAGGATCGTGCTTTTCGCCGCTGGTACGACCAGCTGAATTCCTCTACGCGCAACGAGATCGCGAAGTGGGTGAATGAGCCAGCGAGCGCGGAGGCACGCGACCGGCGATCGGAACAGATTGCCGAGCGGCTGCTGGAGACGATGGAAGCGGAAAGGGAATTGCCTCCGCTGATTCAGCTCGCGCTGGCGCGCAATTCGCAGGCGCGAAAAGGATGGGAATCGATGTCGCTCGCGCGCCGACGTTCGCACTTGCTGGGAATTTTTTATTACAGAACTCCGGAAGGGCGCGCGAACCGGCTGGGCAAAATGCTGGAAGATGCAAGTGCGATCGCGCAGAGGAAACGCGCGAATCGAAGTTGAATATTTTGTTTACTGGATGGTCCCCCCCCCAGCAAGGCCGGTCTTTGAGAATAAAGGACTTGGTATAAGTTGGCTCGTAAAGTATTTTTAAAACTTAGACTTAGACTTAGTTACGATAAGTACTATTCGTTATATTGTGTTAGATCATATTTCGAGGAATTCTTGCGTAAAGTATTTATACTTCAATGAGTTGCCTGTAGTCTATTGATTACAAGCTATTTATCACGAGACTCGCCAGCGTGTGGCAGATCGAATCTTACTCCTGTCCTTTTGCCGCTTTGTAACTCATAAGTTAACAGTAGCGCTCGGCGAAAGTTAGGTCAAGAAGAAAAACGGCGGCCAAGCTCCTGGCTGGGAGATCAAGCTGCGTCGCGGAAGGGTGCCGGGGGGAAACGGGGCGACAAGGCAGTGAACGTTATGTCGCCCCAGTTTCCCACTCGCGCCATGGGCGCAGCCGCCTATTTGGTAACAGTGAAACGCTGCTTGCTGGTGGCGGTGCCGTTGGGAGTGGTGATGGTGATCTTGCCGCTGGTGGCGCCCGAGGGCACCTTCGCCACAATCACATTCGGCGCCTGCACGGAAAAGACTGTAGCGGGCACACCGTTGAAAGCGACTGCGGAAGCATTGGCGAATCCACCGCCGTTGATGAGAACTTGCGAACCAACCGCGCCATGCCCGGGACTCAAGGTGGTGACGGTGGGCAGGATATGCAGGGTCTGGAAGCTCGGGATCTGTTCTTCTCCGCCGGCCGAGTTGATGGCGGTGACGGTGACCTGCCCGTCTATTGCACCGGCTGGCACTTGTGCGGTGAGATAGGTCGGCGAGATTTGCTGAAATTGTGCCGGGGCCCCCGCAAACGTGACGGCTTCAACCTCTTCCAGATTGACGCCGTAGATCTGGACGGGCTGATCGAGAATGACGAAGTTGTTGCAGCAGAGAGTGACGGTGACCCAGGGATTGAAGGGTGTCAGACTGTAGGCGACGCCGCAACAGGTATCCTCGCCGCCGTTGTACGCCGTTCCATAGAGTACACCGCTCGGATGTTGCCACAGGGGTGTCTGCGGTAATCCGCCAGGAACCGCGCCTCCGTCGCCAGTAAAATCGAAGAGATTGATGAAAGACCATGCGCCGCCGCTTTCGGCCTTGAGTTCGAAGATGGTGCCTTCGCCGGTGGGCCCGCCGGATAATGCGGTTCCGTAGAAATTACCATCGCTCGCGCCAAGGAGAGCTGCTTCCGGCTGGGCGCCGTCGGCGTTATAACCATTGATATCCACCGCGCCGAAGTCGTACAGATCCGTGAGCACATTCGTTGATGTGTCGAGTTGGAAGATGTATCCGGTGCCGTTGGCGCCGCCGAGTCTCGCGACTCCATAGAGGACGGGTTGGCCGGTCGCGCCGTTGGGTTGCGCCAGCCCGCCGATGGGGCAGTCGGCGCTGCTGAAGGTGTAGAAGGTATTGATGACGCCTGTGAGTGACATGGTGAAGACTGTGTTGCCCGCAGGGACAAACTCGGAACATGAAGTGCCATAGAGGTTTCCATCCGACGCCTCGTACAACGGACCGGAAGACCCCTCGCTCGTGCTGCCAGAGAACGGCTTGTAAGCGCCCGAAGTGGCGTTGATCCTGTACGGTTTTCCGAATCTGGTGACGCCATAGAGGTTGCCATCTTTCCCGACGACCGGGGCAAATAAGAAGCTGTCGCCGCCGGGTTTCGTAAGGGCGTGCAAGACCTGCATGGTTCCGCCGGACGGGTTGTAGCGAAACACTGTGGAGTCGCTGGACGTCGCCCCGTAGAAGTAGCCGTTGGCCTGGGTAAGCCCGGATACCGGCCCACACTGTCGCGGATTGCCGGAGCCATTGAAGGCGAAGACGTCGTTGTAAACCGAAGTGGAAACGCCAAAGATGGTTCCGCAGTCGTTCGCACCGCCGAGCTGGCTGGTCCCGTAAAGATTGCCATCGCTCCACAGCGTGAGAGGGCTGGCGTCGATCGGCTGGTATCCGGCCGGGGACGCAAAGTCATGAATGTCGGCGTAAACGAACTGTGCATGGGCGGGTGCTGCGGCCAACGTGAGCAGCAGAGCGCAGGCCGAGGCTGGGGTGCAGAGAATGATGAGTTTCTTGATCCAATTGGCGAAGGACAGGGAGAAAGTCATGAACGTAGCTCCTTTGGGACAATGCCGATGGAATGGTGCCGATCTCTCAGAGAGCCGGGAAACCCCAGAAAATTGCAGGCATTGTCCCACCAAGTCTCTCTGCCGTCAATGTGAAAAATTTTCGGTGGGATTGCCCCTGATGGTATGAGACACCGGACCAGCACTTCCGAACTTCTGAGAGTTGGATCGGATCTTCCCTGAGCCGCTCCGCCGCGGGCGGTTCTACATAACCCGCCTCGTGATTATTGGATGATCGTCAGCTCAACATTGACCTCGCCCGAAAGCTTTCCAGATGCACCTGTGATGGTCACCGTGTAGGTGCCGAGCGGGGCTGAGTTGGTGGCGGTAAAGGTCACGTCGCTGGTGGAAGAAGTCGGGTTGGGACGGAAGGTGATGTACATGCCTGCCGGCAGTCCGGTGGAATCGAGAGTGACCTGTCCAGTGAAACCGCCTGTGGGCACAACGGTGACGGTAGAGGTGCCGGCGCTGTCCAGAGATATGGTTGCGCTGGTCGGAGAAGCGGTGAGGGTGAAGCCGGGCACGGGAATCTTGATGGTCAGAGTGGTGGCAGCGGTCAAAGTGCCGGAGGTGCCGGTGATGGTGATGGTCGCGGTTCCGGTCTTGGCGGTTTTGCTGGCGGTCAAAGTTAGAGTGCTGGTAGAAGTTGCCGGGTCCGGGGTGAAGGCCGCGGTCACGCCGTTGGGCAAGCCGGATGCGGTGAGGGCGACGCTGCTATTGAAGCCGTTGACGGGAGTGATGGTGAGGGCGCTCGTAACCTGGCCGCCTACAAATAAGCTCAACGTGTTGGGACTCGTTGAAAGCTTGAAGCTCGGCGGCGCGGCGATAGTAAGGCTGAGGGTGGTGGTTTCGGTCAGAGTGCCTGCGGTGCCAGTGACGGTTATGGTGGCGTTGCCGGTGGTGGCGGTTGCGCTGGCCGTCAGGGTCAAAGTGCTGGTGGAGGTTGCGGCGTTCGGGTTGAAGGCCGCCGTCACGCCGGCGGGCAAGCCGGAGGCGGATAGACTCACACTGCTGTTGAAGCCGCTTCCTGCCGAGATGGTGATCGTGCTTGTGCCATGGCTGCCTTGAAACACGGTCAACGAACTCGGGCTTGCGGAAAGAGTGAAACCGGCTTGGGGAGAAACAGAAAGGCTGATGGTGGTGGTCGCGGTCAGGCTGCCTGAAGTGCCAGTGACGGTGACTGTGGCCGTGCCGGTGGCGGCAGTCGTACTGGCCGTCAGCGTCAGGGTACTGGAGGAGGTGGCCGGATTCGGGGTGAAGGTCGCGGTCACGCCGCTGGGTAAGCCAGAGGCTGCAAGGCTGACACTGCTATTGAAACCGTTGGCAGGCGTGATCGTGATGGTGCTGCTCACCTGGCTGCCTTGAGCCACACTCAGCGTGGCTGGATTGGCGGAAAGTGTGAAGGTGGGCGGCGGGGCAACGGTAAGACTTATGGTAGTCGTCTGGGTCAGACTGCCCGACGTGCCAGTGATGGTGACTGTGGCTGTGCCGGTTGCGGCAGTCGTGCTGGCCGTCAGCGTCAAGGTGCTGGTGGACGTGGCTGGATTCGGGCTGAAGGCTGCGGTCACGCCCGTGGGCAAGCCGGAAGCGGTCAGGCTGACACTGCCGGTGAATCCATTGGCCGGGGTGATGGTGACGGTGCTGCTGGATTGGCTGCCCTGAATCACTTTCAGAGTATTCGGATTGGCAGACAGCGTGAACGTGGGCGGCGGGGTAACGGTGAGGCTGATGGTAGTGGTCTCGGTCAGGCCGCCCGAGGTGCCAGTGACGGTGACGGTGGCTGTGCCCAGAGCGGCGGTGGAACTGGCCGTCAATGTCAAGGTGCTGGTGGAAGTGGCCGGGTTCGGGTTGAAGGCTGCCGTTACGCCATTGGGTAAGCCGGAAGCAGAAAGACTGACCTTGTCATCGAAGCCGTTGGCGGGAGTAATAGAGATGGCGCTGGTAACTTGGTTGGCTTGAACCAACGTCAACGTGCTTGGACTGGCGGAAAGGGTGAAGCCGGCTGGTGGGATCACGGTGAGGCTAATTGTCGTGGTCTCGCTGAGGGTACCGGAGGTGCCGGTGATCGTAACCGTCGCGTTGCCCGTAGCGGCGGTGGTGCTGGCCGTCAGGGTGAGAGTGCTGGTGGAAGCGGTCGGATTTGGGGTGAAGACTGCCGTTACGCCACTGGGCAAGCTGGAGGCGAGGAGGCCGACGGTGCTGTCAAAGCCGTTGAGGGGCGTGATTGTGATCGTGCTTGTGCCCTGGCTGCCCTGAACCACTTTCAATGAATTCGGACTGGCGGAAAGCGTGAAGGTCGGCGCGGCGGCAACCGTGAGAGCGATGGTTGTCGTTTTAGTAAGGCTGCCGGAAGTGCCGGTGATGGTCACCGTGCTCGTACCAGTAGAGGCCGTAGCGGTTGCGGTCAGGGTTAGAGTGCTGGTGGAAGTTGCGGGATTCGGGCTAAAGGCCGCGGTTACGCCGCTGGGCAAGCCTGAGGCAGTAAGGTTCACATTGCCGCTGAAACCGTTGGCGGGCGTGATGGTGATGGTGCTGGTACCCTGGCTGGCCTGAAGGATCTTCAACGTATTCGGACTGGCGGACAGCGCGAACGTGGGCGGCGCAGTAACGGTAAGGCTCAGGTTGACCGTTTCCGTAAGACTGCCCGAGGTGCCCGTGACCGTGAGCACGTAGGTTCCGGCAGTGGCATTGTCGGTTGCCGTGAGAGTTAAGGTGCTGGCGGAGGTCGACGGGTTGGGGCTGAAGGCTGCCCGAACGCCGCTGGGCAGCGCGGAGGCCGAGAAGGAAACGCTGCCGCTGAAACCGTTCAAAGGAGTTATATCGATCGTGCTTGTAACTTGTGTGCCCTGGGACAAGGTCAATGTGGTTGGATTCGCCGACAAAGTGAAGGTCGGAGTTACAGGCCAGTTAGTAACAAGATTATATGCATTTACCGTGCCGATTCCGCTGGCGAAATCCCATCCGACGTCCGCACCGAAAGCCGGTTGATAGGCCGAGTCGGAAGTGGACAGGACTCCATAGGAGCCTGAGGGCAGGTAGCAATCGGCGGTTTCAATGCAGGGAACATCATTGTCGCCTTTGGTTACGTCGTAGAAAACGCACGAACTGGCAGCGGCATTGCCCAGGGTGGAATTGCAGGACTTGTCACCGGCGGTGCCGTATTCGGCACCAGCCAGGTTGTAATAAACGAAGCTGGGATTTCCCTGGCGAGCATTGGCTTTCTGGTTTACGAGTGCCTGAATACCGGCCATGATCGGCGCGGTAAAAGATGTGCCTCCTGCTAGCTGCCAATTCACCGGCGCTTCGGTACAGGGGGTGCCACCAGGCCCGGTAAAGCAGATGGGGTAAGAATGGAGCCAGACGCCGTCGGCGGCAAAGAGCGCGAGGTCGGGTAGGTCGCGCACAGTGTCATTCGGGTTTCCGAGCAGAGATTGGTAGGAGGGCTTGGGCCAGCCTGCGCAGGTTCCGCCCGCCAGTTGAGATTGGCTTGGCGCTCCGGTTGCGCATGCACTGGGGCCACCACTGGCTCCAATCGTATCGAGGTAGTTTGCCCCTTGGCTGCTATTGCAGAATCCGGACGTTCCATAGGTTTCGCTGAAGCCATTAAACTCAGCGAGAAGCTGGCTGGCGCAGGAATCATTCCACGGTATCTCGGGAATGTAAGACTTGGCGGATTCGAAAGTCTTGGAGTTGTTGCTGTTCCAGTAGGTGCTGTTAGTCCCGGCATAGGTGTCGCCGAAGTCAGTGCCGCCTACGGCCACGTCGTAGGGGCTGGAGGCGTAACCCGAGACTGCGATGCCGTAGTCGGCTTCTGCGTCAAATTGGTCGCACATCGCGGCGGCATGATCGCCTGAAGAAACGAATACGGAGACGCCTTCGGCAACTGCCTGTTGATAAGTCGAGTTAAAAGCTGCATTGGAAGCGGCGCCGTTGACGGCTTCGCATTCTCCATAGCTCAAACTGACGATTTCTGGCGGTGTGCCGGTCTGATTGAGCAGATTGGCAAGCGCGACCAGACCGCCAAAGCCGCTGGCGCTGTTTTGGCAGGAAGCCAAAACAATGGCGGCGCTGGGGGCCGCGGCGCTGGCATACTCGGCGTCGACAATGGCTTCGAGGTCGGCGCCGGAGATCGCCCCCGGGTCAGTGCAGTTGTTCGTGCCGCTGGGCGGGGCAGGATGAATCTGGGTGAACGACCCATCCGTGTATGAAGAGAGACCGAACACGGAGCGGAAAGAAGTCCAGTCAGCGGTCGTGTAGACATCGGTGTCCTCAAGGACCACCACGGTGCGACCCTGTCCTGAAATGCCGCTGCTGAAAAGTGGATTGAGATTGTAGATCGTTTCCAGATCACCCGGAACGACGAGGTAATGGGTTGTCCCATTATCCGCGACCGTGTATTGGGCGTGCGGCTGGTACATGGGACGGGGCCGGAAGTCGTGCAGAGACACGATTCCCTGGATTGCGGGCGCCAGAGCGGCCGGAATCTGCGGGTCGGTCATATTGGCAATGTGCTTGACGCCGCCTAATTCCAGACTGTGAATCTCGGTGTGGAAAGCCTGGCGCACCTGCCCGGCAGTGCCGGAAAAGTCGATGAGGATGGCGCTGGGATAATCGACGTTGATCTTGAACCCGTGCGAACGCAACCAATTCTTGATCGCCTCGCGGTCCTCTTGCGCCACGCCAAAGCGGATTCCAAATTCTGTCGCCGTGAGCCATTTATGAAAAGAGGGTGAGGAGGGATTGTGAAGATCGTCGATAAGCTTTTCCAGATCGCGCTCACGCTGCGGAGAACGCTTCAGGAGCAGGAAAAGGTGTTCGATGGGAAGACTGTCAGGAACGCGGCCGCGATCATACCTTGGCTTTGCTTCAGGACGGGTGTTGCCTTCCAGGGTGGTGAGCTTGCTTTCGTCTACGGCCTGCGTGATAAGAAGAGGAGCGACGTTTTCCTCGGCGCGCGCCTGGAAAGGAAGCAGGGAACAAAAGGCAAGAGCAACGAGCGTGAGCCAGTTGAATAGTCTGTTGCTGCAGGCCAAGCGAAATTGCCGACTGAAAAGGCCGGCGCACAATGTTTTCCGAAAGGGCATTCCCCACGCGAACCGGTGTCTTTGCATGCTTGCCTCGAAAAGCCGAGCCGTACCAGAGGACCAGCCCGGGCCAAGGAAGCTGTTTCGGCCCGACGCTGGTGTTGAGTCGACTTTTCTTCCTTTGTTGTGGCATCGCCGAAAATACGGCGAAGATTGGCCCTAGGCCTACCCCGGGGCATAGGTTTCCTGAGCAGGGGGAGATACTCTTGAAACCTTTCCATGCTAGGAAGCGCAGGCATAGGCTGTCAATTCTCTAGACGAAGTGATTCTTTTGGAGGGTATGGCGGGGCGACTGTCCCGGCGACGCCGGATTGACTTGGAACTTCTGGAATCAGCTGAGAGGTTGCGGTGTAAAAGATTGGTAATAAAGGCACATATTTTGTCTCCGGCGGATTCGCATTCCTGAATTTCCCGGGTTGAGAACGGCTCTGAAGGGAGGCGTGGTTGGGCCATTATGTCGGGCGCTGGGCCGGCCACGTTTTTGCCGGGACGGCGCTGATGGCAACGGCAACGGCGAAAATCGCCAACGGCCAAGTTCTTGTTGGCCCGTGGCAAGACTGATTCCCGCCGTTCGAAATCACACGGTCATACGCCGCGTGTCACATCGCTTTCCGCGCAAGTAGGTGAACAATGTCAGGAGAAGGCATGGTCAGCTGCGCCAGCGCCACATTTTCGTTTTCTCCACGCCCTGAAAAAAGGGCTAGTGTGCGGGCGGAGAGCGCACCTATGCATTCGCAGGAAAATACACAGGAAACAACATGAGGAGGCACTATGGCGGTTACCAAACAGCAGGCCCTCGATTATCACCTTGGAGCCCGCCCGGGAAAGATTGAAGTTTCTCCTACCAAACCTTGCCGGACGCAGCGCGACCTGAGCCTGGCCTATACGCCGGGCGTTGCGGAGCCTTGCCTGGAGATTCAAAAAAATCCACAAGACGCTTTCAAGTACACAGCGAAGGGCAACCTGGTGGCGGTGATCAGCAATGGAACCGCGGTGCTGGGACTGGGCGACATTGGCGCCCTCGCGGGCAAGCCAGTGATGGAGGGCAAGGGAGTCCTGTTCAAACGGTTTGCCGACGTCGATGTGTTCGATATCGAGATCGACAGCCACAATCCTGATGAAATCATCAAAGTATGCCAGCTTCTCGAACCAACCTTTGGCGGCATCAATCTGGAAGACATCAAAGCGCCGGAGTGCTTTTACATCGAAGAAACGCTGAAGAAAACGATGAAAATTCCGGTCTTCCACGACGACCAGCATGGCACGGCCATCATCTCGGGGGCGGCTCTGCTGAACGCGCTCGAAGTGGTGGGCAAGAAGCTCGACGAAGTGCACGTGGTGTTCAATGGCGCGGGCGCGTCCGGGATTGCATGCGCGGAGCACTATGTGTGCCTGGGCGTGAAGCGGGAGAACATCACGCTTTGCGATACCAAGGGCGTGGTCTACAAAGGCCGCACCGAAGGCATGAACCCTTACAAGGAGCGTTTCGCTCGGGAGACGCCGTGGCGCAAGCTAGCCGATGCCGTGAAGGGCGCGGACGTGTTGGTCGGTTGTTCCGTGAAAGGCGCCTTCACGCAGGACATGGTGCGCTCGATGGCGGAGCGGCCGATTGTCTTTGCCATGGCGAACCCCGATCCCGAAATCAGCTACGAAGACGCCAAGGCCTGCCGCAGTGACTTAATTATCGCCACCGGGCGGTCCGACTATCCGAACCAGGTCAACAACGTTCTGGGCTTCCCGTTCATCTTCCGCGGCGCGCTCGACGTACACGCGACGGCGATCAACCAGGAGATGAAAATGGCGGCCACGCGCGCGCTGGCGAATCTGGCGAAGGAAGACGTACCCGATTCCGTGTGCCGCGCCTACGGCGTGGAGAGGCTGAAGTTCGGGCCGGACTACCTCATCCCGAAGCCCTTTGACCCGCGGGTATTGCTGTGGGAAGCGACCGCAGTGGCGGAGGCGGCCATGCGCACGGGTGTGGCGCGCACGCCGATTCCGCTCGAACAGTATCGCGACCAACTCGAGGCGCGGCTGGGCAAGGCGCACGAGATCGCGCACATGATGGTGCAGAAAGCGCAGGCTAAACCGAAATCGGTGGTATTCCCGGAAGGCGAGCACGAGAAGATTCTGCGGGCGGCACACATGCTGCTCGAAGAAAAAATAGCAAATCCGATTCTGCTCGGGCATCCGGATGTAATTACGAATGCCGCCCGGGACCTGGGTCTGGACCTCACGGGAATCAAGATCGTGGATCCAACTGCGTCTCCGCTGCGGGAGCCGTTCATCAAGGAGCTGTATCGGCTGCGACAACGCCGCGGGGTCAACCTGAGCGAGGCTCGCATCATGATGAAGGAACCGAACGTGTTTGGCTCCATGATGGTGCACATGGGCGAAGCCGACGCGCTCGTGGCCGGCGTCAGCCAGCACTTCCCGGATACGATCCGGCCAGCGCTGCAAATCATCGGGACCCGCGAAGGCTTGCGCCGGGTTTCGGGGTGCTATCTGATGATTACGCGCTCCGGCAAACTGTATTTGCTGGCCGATCCGAGCGTGAACATCGAACCTACGGCGGAAGACCTGGTCGAGATCGCGCTCTGCGCGGCCCAGACCGCACGGCGCTTCGATTTAACGCCGCGGGTGGCGATGCTCTCGTTCTCGACGTTCGGAAGCACGTTGCATCCACAGTCGTTGAAGGTGCGCAAAGCGGTGGAACTGCTGCACAAAGCGGACCCAACGCTGATCGTTGATGGCGAGCTGATGGCCGACGTTGCCGTGTCGCCCGAAATGCTGGAGAAGAACTATCCCTTCAGCACGCTCAAGGGCGGCGCCAACGTTCTCATCTTCCCCGATCTCGCTTCCGCAAACATCACGTACAAACTGCTCTCGAAGCTGGGTGGAGGAAGCACGCTCGGACCGATCCTGATGGGCATGAGCAAGCCGGTGCACGTCCTGCCGCGCGATGTGGAGGTCGAGGAAATCGTCAACGTTACTGCCATCGCGGTGGTGGATGCGCAGGAAAACGAAATTGTTTCCTGGCCAGCCCGCCCGAAACGGATGGAACTGGTCGGCGAGTGAAGAAGTCGACAACTAACATGGAGGGCACGGCTGCGGCTGTGCCCTTTTTTTTGGGGGGCCGAAGTCTCAGTTGTCAGGTCTCAGGCCCAAGATCTCCGACCTAAGTGGGCAAGCGGGGCGAGATTAGGACACGACCCATGCGGGCACAACTTTTGACAGCGCAAAAAGGCCGCTGTTAGTATGAATGATTGCAGCCAGTCTGGCATACCGATTGTGGCCACCACAACGTCCCCGTCGTCTAGCCCGGCCTAGGACATCGCCCTTTCACGGCGGTAACGCGGGTTCGAATCCCGCCGGGGACGCCAATATTCCAAGGCAGTTAGCCCACAGAGCGTTTTCCGCGAGAATCTCCGGGGACGCTTTGGAACGATAGAACCGCAACTTTGCCCTTGTTGTGCACTCTTCGGTGAGCTTCCCTAATTTGTATCTGTCTCCGCGGGCAACTGCAGCAGGTTTCCAAATGTGGGGAGCGCGCTACTATTACCTCCTCGGCGCCGTCGCCATCACTCTGTTGCAGGCGCAACAGCAGCCAGCTGCATATCGTTTTTTTGAACTATAGACGGCAAAAAGGGAAAACAAAAAGCGCGCAGCCGGTGAAGGCTGCGCGCGGATGAAAAACGCGTTGTAGGTTAGCGGCCGGCGGCCATGGACATCGACATCGTCTTCGGCTGCTCGCTCTGCTCGACGAGGCTGACAAACATCTTGTACGACCGGTAGACGCCGAACAGTACCGCAACCACGGCGGCCAGGCTGACCAGACCGACGGTGGTGAACTGCGAAGCGAAGGCAGCCAGTCCCGCTCCAACTACGTAGTTCGGGAATGACCACAGGAACGCCTTATGCCAGATGGCCATCGCGTTCTTGTCTTCGGTAAGGCTGATGATGGCGGCAACCGGCGCCGTATTGGTCAGGAAGTAGACCGCGGCAGCCATTGCCAGTGTCCCCATGCTGCCAACCGAAGCCGTCAGGAAGCGGCTATGGTAAACGGCGTAAGCCAGGGCGGTAGCGTTCATCAGCGTGCAAGTGTTGAAAAGGAATTGAACCGGTTTCAGTTTGCCGGAAGCGGCGGACTGCGCAACGGCGGCGGTCACTGCGACCATCAAGCCACCGAGCAAGCCGAGCTGCGTGATTCCCAGCAGGATGACGGGCAAATTGCCGGACATCGTGCTCGTCAGGCCGGGCAGTTTCACCCTGAGCTGCGAGGTGAGCGCTGCCGCGATCATCAGAAGAGCCAATTGGGACCAGGTTGGGGTTTGCCAGTTCGCGGCGCCGAGGGCAACCGGGCACAAACTCGCAACCGCCACCATTCCGATCATGACCTTTGCTTTATTAGGCATTGTGTTTGTCATGTGATTTCTCCGAATATGGTTGCATCGGGTTTGTGTTAGTTGTCTCCGGGGTCGCCATCGCTAAGAGCTGCGTCCGCGCTGGCGACATTCGAAGTAGCACCCCAAACCACGCTGTAACCGGTCTCGGAGAGTGACCCCCAAACTACGCTGGTGGCGCCCCACACGACCGAAGTGGCAGAAAGCACGTTCGAACCCCAAACCACAGAGTTGCCCCAAACCACCGAGTTCGCACCCCAAACCACGCTATTGCCAGCGAAGTTTGAATCCAAAGTGGTGCTGGTGATGGTGATTGATCCGTTTGAGTTGACGACCGCGGTCGGGGAAAGAGCTACGCCCGTGGCCAGGTTGGTATCGCCCAGCGCGGTATCGATATCCAGATAGCCGGCTCCGTAGGTGAAAAGATCGTACTCGTTGTTGTAAAGGTTGCCGAAGCGGTCGTGAGACGATGTGAACTGCCCCACGCCCTTCCACGCGGTCCGCATCAAGCGCGCTTTCACCTGATCGGGAGTGAGCGCGGAGTTCTGTTGCAGCAAGAGCGCCACCGCACCGCTGACGACCGGCGTTGCCATGCTGGTGCCGCTGAGCACGAAGTATGCCGAGGTGCCGTTGCTCGAAGTCACCTCATATTGTGGGAAGGTTGTGTCGAGCGTGCTGCCGGCGGCGCGCAAGGAAACCTGCGCGTTGCCGGGCGCGACCAGGTCCGGTTTCACAATGTGATCGAGAGTGGTCGGGCCTTTGGAGCTGTAGCTGGCGATCTTGTCGTCGACGCGGGTAGCGGTGCCTTCGGTCATCGTCGCACCCACGGTGATGACGGCGGGATCATTGGCCGGAACGCCGATGGTGCCAAAGCCGTTGGTGCCGCCCTGGCGTCCGCTATTGCCGGCGGCGCAAACTACCACGATGCCGGCCTTCCATGCGGCTTCCACGGCCTGGTCGACGGGATCGAGCGTGTAGCTCTCGAAGATGGGGCGTCCCAGCGACATGCTGATGACGCGGATGTTGTAAGTGCTCTGCAACGCGATCGCCTGGTCAATGGCAGCGATCACCTGGCTGTCGGAACCCGATCCGTTCTGGTCCAGTACGCGCAGGTTGATGAGGTTGACGTTGGGAGCCATGCCGGCATAAGTCGCCGCATAACCATTGGCGGTGCCGGAACTGGAGCCGTTGCCGCCGATCAAGCCGGCCACGTGGGTTCCGTGTCCGAACGCGTCGTTCGTCGTCGTGTCGCCGGCGACAAAGCTCTGGCTGTAGACGACGCGGCTCACGCCGCTGGCGTTGTTGAGATCGGGATGAGCGGAGATGCCGCTATCGATCACTGCCACGCCGATGCCAGTGCCGTCGAAGCCAAAGGTCGAAGCGGCGATATCGGCCTGGACCGCGGACGCGAACTCTTCGGTCGTAGGATTGGCGGCCATTTTCTGGGTGCGGTCGGGCGTGACATAGAGAACGTTCGGATCCTTCGCCAGTTCCGCGAGCATGCTGGCGGGAACGTGCATCGTCACCGCATGGATGCTGTTAAACTTCGAGCTGATGATTGCGCCACGACCCTGCATGTCCTTCAAGTGCGCGATGGTAGGCATCTTGCGATGTTGAACGATCACGGTCACCGTTCCGTCCTGACGCAGGTGATCGTTGATGTCCGCGGCAAGCTTTCTCGTCGGGGCGGTGGAAGAGCTCTGGCTACCGTTGCCAGAGGTCGACGAGTTCCCGCTGCCCCAAACCACCGAGAGGACCTGCGGTTTCGGTGCGCCGGTGTCGTCGGCGCGGGCAGGTACCGTTGTTGCCACCAGCAGCAAAATCATGCCGGCGACGCCGCCCCAAGCCGCGCTGAACAGCGACGTAGAACGGAGAGCTTTGCTCAGCTTCCGCGTCTGCTTGTCGTTTGCGTTTTTCATAAATTTCTCTTTGGCGATATTTGAGGGAAGCCGATACGAAACCCCTCGCGCCTGGCCTCTTATGGGCAAGCGAGTAGCCATTGACGAGGACATAAGTGACGTGCAATCAATGGATTACGGTCTTATCGAAGAAGTGCGGGTTGGGACAAATTGGCCCAAGAATCCATTCCCAAGACGGGAAACACGCCCAACCTTCTAAAAAGAAAGAGTCGGCAGGCACGGGCGGGATATGGGACAAACTGGCGCGTCCAACCCCGGCAACTGCGGGCGACAAATCCCGGCGACGACTACCAGGGATGGCCTCCTACGCGGGAACCCGGTCGTCCATTGCCAAAGCGAGGTTGTATCGCCAAACTGAATCTTCGGCTGTGAAAAGCTCATGAGTAACCAGAACGGTGATTACAACCGGTTCCTTCTGTTGGTAGCGGGCCTCGGCGGCCTGCTCTACGGCGTGGATGTGGGCATCATCGCCGGCGCCCTGCCTTACCTGGAGGCGACCTCCGGGCTCAACCGAGGACAGCTTTCCATTGTGGTTGCAGCCGTGTTGCTCGGCAGCGTGATTTCTACCTTGTTCGCCGGTGCTCTGGCTGACTGGATGGGCCGCAAGCCGCTGATGATCGCCAGCGGCGTGATGTTTGTCGCCAGCATTCCCGTCATCGCGCTTTCTCGCGGATACGAATCGCTTGTGCTCGGCCGGCTGTTGCAAGGCATTAGCGCCGGTCTGATCGGCGTGGTCGTCCCGCTTTATCTGGCGGAGTGTCTGTCGGCGTCAAACCGGGGCAAGGGAACCGGCATCTTCCAGTGGCTTTTGACGCTCGGCATCGTGGCCGCGGCCCTGTTCGGCATGTATTTCAGTTTTCGCGTGGAGCAAGTGGCGCGGCTAGGCGATGCCGCACAGCTACTCGCATTCAAGAACAAGGCCTGGCGCAGCATCTTCTGGGTGTCGCTCCCACCCGGCATCTTCTTCGTGCTGGGCAGCTTTGCGCTTTCCGAGTCGCCGCGCTGGCTGTTCCGCCGTGGTCGCCGCGAGGCTGCTCACGCTGCTTTGCGCCGCTCGCGCACTCCCGACCAAGCCACCACTGAACTGGCAGAGATGGAGCAGACTCTTGCCGCTGAGAAAGCGAAGAATTCAAGTGTCTCGACGGCACGGGAATCACTTCTGCGCCGCAAATACGTGATCCCATTCCTGCTGGCCTGCGTGATACTCGCCTGCAACCAGGCCACTGGCATCAACTCCATCATCGGCTACAACGCCGACATCCTGTTGCAGAGCGGCCTCTCCGACGTGCAGGCGCATTGGGGCTATGTCATATTCACGATCGTTAATTTTCTGATGACCATCGTCGGCGTCGTGCTCGTGGACCGCCGTGGACGCAAGTTCCTGCTCTCGCTTGGCAGCGCGGGAATCATCGTCTCGCTGCTTGCCACGAGCGCGCTTTTCCACCAGACGGAAAAATCGCGGGTGGACGCGCGCGCGGCAATTCAATTGATGGTGACCGCGGACCAGACCGTGTCGCTGCGCTATGACGAAAGAACCGCGAATGCGCTCATGGCTGCGAGTGCAGGTGTGGGCACGGAAACGCAAGCGGCAGGGAATCGGCCAACCTCGCTCGTCGTCATCTATTCGTACGGCGATTTTCGCGCCGCGACGAAAACGGCGCGCTCCAACGACGAATCCGCGACGCCGGTTGAGATTACGCGCGAAAGCTGCATCCCAAATAATAAGGTGGTTGCCTTCTTCTCCAACCCATTCGCCGATCTTGAGGCCGCGCGGCGCGCCCCACTCCGGATCGAGAATGCCCTGATTGCGCCCGTGCCCAGCGCGCACAACGGTTGGCTGGTCGCGGCCACGCTCTTTGTATTCGTCGCGTTTTTCGCCAGCGGCCCGGGAGTTTGCGTTTGGCTGGCGCTTTCGGAGTTGATGCCGACCCGCATCCGCTCCAACGGCATGAGCATTGCGCTGCTGCTCAACCAGGCGGTTTCCACAACCATCGCCGCCATCTTTCTGCCCACCGTCGGCAAGCATGGTTATTCGGCAGTATTCTTTGCCTTCGCAGCGTGCACGGTGATCTACTTCATCACCGCCGCCGTGTTCCTGCCCGAAACGAAAGGGAAGACGCTCGAGGAAATCGAAGCCCACTTCGAGGGGCTCCGCATGAATGCCAGATGACATGTAGCGCCGGTATCTTGCCAGCTGTCCCGAGGGCGTCTGGCCCTTGGACGGACAACGCTCTTACCGATCCCGTCAGTCGCTCTCCATTCCCTTATTGGGAATTTTAATGGCACGGTTTTGTTGTCCGGGCGTCACTGATATCGAGTGTCGGCTTTATGCAAGGTGTTACCTGCGAACTTCACTCGCGGCACCTCCAAGGTCTCGGCGCAATAACCCCTCCGTTGCGGAGCTGGTTCAATCTCTCCAGTGCAAGCTGCACGAGCGCGCTCCGAGAATTGTGCTCGGTGGAGCAGCCTACCGCATGGCTCCCCGCTTTGCCCAGGAGATCGGCGGAACTGGAATCACAGACCTCCGGCAAGCTCTCACCACGCTCTGAGGCCTACGCTCAGGGCCCCATGTGGCCGAAAGGCCAAGGTCGGCCGCAAGTTCCATCCCGGCCAAGTACCTCAATCGCAATTGACAGCGCCCGCGCGCTCACAAACAATAGGCGTACATCACAAAGACTGGAGGCATCCCTATGCCCGAGCCCGAAGGCGAGTCGCAGAACGTCTATCACCCCGAATCCGGAAGCAATATCGGCAAGTGGGTTCTTATCGCCGTGGCTGTTATCTATGTTGCAGCATCGGCGTTCTTTGGCTATGACACCCATACCAAGCTGGCCAAACTTACTGACGATCAAACCGCCAGCCAGCAGCGCATCGCCGACCTGACCAAGCGCATGCAGTCCGCCGAAGCCGACGCCGAAAGCCTCGGCGAAAAAATCGGCATGACCAAGAAGGAAATGGCCGAGCGCGCGGAGGAATTGCAGAAGGCGCAATCGGCCGCGGCCGCTCGGCTTTCTGCGCAGGAAAAAAAGGATGTGAGCGCCGTTGCCGGCGAAGTCGGCAGCGTGAGAACCGACGTGGGCGGCGTGAAGAGCGATGTGGCTGCCACCAAGGCCACGCTCGACGCCACCGTCGCCAAGCTGCAATCCACCATCGGCGATCTCGGCCAGCAGAGCGGCTTAATTGCCAACACCCGCTCCGATCTCGAAGCCCTCAAGCACAAGGGCGACCGTCAATATTATGAATTCACGCTGATGAAGGGAGCCAAGCCGCAGGCCATTTCTACCGTTACCCTGCAGCTCAAGAAAACCGACGCCAAGCGCGGCAAGTACACGCTTAACGTCACCTCCGACGACAAGACCATCGAGAAGAAAGACAAGAATCCGAGCGAGCCGGTGCAGTTCTACTCGGGCCGCGATCACATGCTTTACGAACTCGTGGTCTGGACCGTAGACAAGAACAAGATCACTGGCTATCTGAGCACGCCGAAGAACGCGCCGATACCGATCACGGCGACACCGCAATAGCCGCGGCATTTCTCGCTTGGGTGGCTGTGGGCTTTGCCCCGCCGGGACGGTGCGGAGCCCTGTCGCCGCACGACCCTACGGTCTCGTCATCTTCTCCGGCTTCACCAGCGCGTCAAACTCCTCGCCGGTCAAATGCCCCAGCTTCACTGCCGCTTCGCGCAGGCTTGAGTGCTCGACGTGCGCCGTGTGCGCAATTTTCGCCGCGTTGTCGTATCCCACTTTCGGAGCTAGCGCCGTCACCAGCATCAGCGAATTCTTCACATACCAATCAACCTTCGCCTTATCGACTTCAATGCCCTTGACCATGTACTCGACATAGCCGTGGCAGGCGTCAGTAATCAAAGTCACCGAGTGCAGGAAGTTATAAATGATCACCGGCTTGTACACGTTGAGTTCGAAGTTTCCCTGCGAGC
>Ga0326728_10012171_pt1 | contig 19229 bp, 9 predicted proteins | sample MB3enrmetagenome_FD_207602 | JGI IMG/M metagenome (GOLD analysis project Ga0326728, IMG submission 207602) | Lab enriched peat soil microbial communities from McLean, Ithaca, NY, United States - MB31MN | ecosystem: Environmental > Terrestrial > Soil > Wetlands > Peat | place: USA: New York... | reverse complement strand
GACTAAGAATTCCATTTCTGATTCTGCTGGCTGGTCTTTCGCTTCCCAATCTCGACGCGGCCGCCACGGTTACTGTTGACCACCATCTTTTCCCCGGCTTGGCGGAGATGGACGGCAACTGGGCGGCGCTTTCGGTTGGGAGTGACGGGAAAGTATATGCGGGTCTGGCCTGCCACGGATGTGACGGCCACATGGTCATGTACGACCCGAAAGCCGACCGCGTCACCGACATCGGCAATCTGACACGCCTGGCCGGAGAGAGCAACTTGGGTGTAGGGCCGCAGTCCAAGATTCACGCTAAGTTCGGCGAGGGCAAAGACGGCCGGATTTATTTCGGCACGCACGCCGGCTTGTGGTTCGACTACGCGCGCGTGGGGACGCGCGAAGGATATCCCGGCGCGCACTGGATGGCTTACGACCCCAAGACGGGCGTGGTCCAGGATTTCGGAATCGGCCCGCGCTTCGAGGGAATCAACACCGGGGCCTACGACCCGAAGTTTAACCGCATCTACGGCGTCACTCACCCGCGTGGGCATTTCGTTTATTACGACGTGGCCACAGGGAAGGCCGTGGACAAAGGCCGGATGAACAACTTTGAGTCGATTTGCCGCACCCTCGGCATCGACGATGAAGGCAATGTGTACGGCAATATCGGCGCGGGGCAGATTTACAAGTACGACCCGCGCACGGACGAGATCACCGAGTTGCCCTTGCACATTCCCGTGCGGCAGAAGGGAATCTCGCTGGGGCGCGACTACGAGAAATCCGAGACGCATTGGCGCACGGTGGTGTGGGATGGTGTGACGCGCAAGTTCTACGGTGTGGATGAAAGCGCCAGCTTGCTGTTTTCTTTTGATCCGTACGCCGGTCCCTTCGGCGAGGTGAAGGCCTTGGGCCAGTTGTGCGTCCAGGGCATGGAGGACAGCCGCGAGATTCCTTACGCCACCCTGGCGCTGGCGCTTGGCCTCGACCGCAAGCTTTACTACGCCGTTCCCCAAAAGGAGTTCGACTACGGCGGCAGCGCAGGCGCCGGCGTCTCACATCTGCTATCGTACGATTTGCAAACTGGCGTCAAGGAAGACTTGGGCGAAATGCGCCTGTCGGATGGGCGGCGCGTGATCGGACTAAACTCCGCTGACACCGGTCGTGACGGGAGCATCTATTTCGTCGGGGCCATCGAAGCTCGCCAGGAACCCGGCCATCCCCTCGAGTCCGCCGGAACCATCGGAGGGGTTCCCTACCGGCTTGCCTTGGTGATCTACCATCCGAAAAGGAGCGGCCGATGATGCGCCAAGCGCTTCTACTCTTGCTCCTGACGGCCTTGTCGAGTCCGTTCGGGCGCGCCCAGCGCGGTCCCGAATATGATGCCGTGGTCGTGCCCCAGAATCGAATCGACGCCCGTGATCTTGGCTACCCGCCGGTGGATGTCATCCCCAACGGTGACTCGGCAATCACAGCTCTCACCGTGGCGCCCAATGGCAATCTGTACGGCGCGACGAGTGGCAAGGATGCTTATCTCTTCGTTCTGAACCCCCGCCACGCCTACGTGCAGCCGCTGGGGATGATTCCGGATACGGCTGCGGTTACCGAAGCTTTGGTCGTGGCGAGCACAGGCGAAGTCTACATCGGCGCTTCGCCCGGCGGGCATCTGCTCGAATACGTGCCGCAACGCGAAGACCGCCAGCCCATCCGCATCAAGGCCCCGTGCGCGGTGAAGGATCTGGGTGTCGCAGTGAAAGGCGAAAGCGTGGCGGCGCTGGCCATCGACCGGGAAGCACGGACGATTTACGGCCTGAGCTCTCCGAATGCCCACTTCTTCAAATATGACATCGACAGGGGAACCTTCACTGATGCGGGCGTGGTCGCCCATTCGAAGCCCTATGGCGAAAAATTTGAGACGCGGAAGATGTTCTCGCAAATGCTGGCGCTCGACCACGCTGGCAACGTATACGCCTCGGGTGAGAACGGTTTCCTTTACAAATACGACCAGTCGAAGCAGACGCTCGAAAGGCTGCCGCTCCAGGCGCCTGCCATCCCGGGTCGCGAGGCGTGGACGCGAGTCGAGAGCTTTGTTACAGACCCCGCGGGATTGATCTACGGCGGCACCTCCGACGGCTACCTGTTTCGATTTGATCCAGCAAAACTGAGTGTGCAAAATCTGGGAAAGCCGCTGCTGGCTCCGGAGATCACGGCGCTGGCTCTCGCCTCCGACGGGAAAATCTATGGCGTGGGCGGAAGCGACCAGGACATGGCCCGCCTCTTCTCCTACGACCCGGTCGAGGGTGCCTACCAGTTGCTGGGCTTTGTAGACGTGAACCGGCGGCCGTATTATTCCTGGCAAGCCTACGTGATCAAGGCCATGGCAAGCGGGCTGGACGGGACGATCTATATCGGAGAGAGCGAGCGCATCTCCCGCCTCTACCTCTTCTATCCCGTCACGCGAGAAGCCGAGAGGACGACGAAATGAATCGCCGAGATTTCCTGGGAAGCGTGGCTGCGACCGCGGCGGTGGGGCAGATTGTGACGATGCCACTGCCCATCGGGTCGAACGTGCGCTCGCCCCTCCCGCGCGCCAAGTGGCTCGAAAACGGCCTGATCGACGCCGGGGGAAGCCATGAACCTTACATCTTCGTCATTCGCCGTGGAGGCGAGCGGCTGGACGCGCGCAAAGACTACGAAGAGAACCAGAGCGAAGAGCTGATTCGCACCCTCCACGGCCAGGGCATCGAAGTGTTCCACACGCACCTCCACAAAGGGTTCGGCATGGCGGCGGAGAAGCCGGAGATGGAGGACACCCGCCGAGCGGCGGCCATTGCTCATCGTTATGGTATGAAAGTGGATACTTACATCCAGTGGAATACCATGATGTATGAGACCTTTTTCGCGGAGGAGCCGCGCGCCAAGGATTGGATCCAGCGTGACGCGAGCGGCCTGCCCATCCTGCTGACTTACGGCTACCAGCAGTCATACCGCTACCGGCCCTGCTTCACTCACCAGGAGTACCTGGATTACTTGAAGAAGATCGTCCGCTACGCCGTGGAAGAGGTGAAGACGGATTTCATCCACTTTGACAATTTTGATCTCAACGCAGAACCGGATTCCTGCCACTGCCCGGCGTGCGTCGAGGGATTCCGCGCTTTCCTGCGGGCCAAGTACACGCCCGAAAAGCGCCGCGAGCGCTTTGGTTTCGAAAACGTCGACTACGTGAATCCCCCGCAATGGAACCGCCAGAATCCGCCCGAGAAGATGGCCGTCATCTTCGATCCTGCCATCCAGGAATGGATCGATTTCCGCTGCCAGGTCATGGCCGACGCCTTGCGCCAGATGGCGGAGTTCGCCCGCTTGCTCAATCCCCAGGTGGCCATTGAAATCAATCCGCATGGCATCACGGGAGGGAACCGCGCCTGGGAGAGCGCCATCGACCACGCGCGCCTGCTGACCTCAACGGACGTCTTCTGGACGGAGGAAGGCAATCCCTGCGTGTACCTCGCCGATGGACGCCTGCTCTCGAAGATCCGCAGCTACAAGCTGGCGCGCGCCTTTCACAACATCCTGCTCACTTACATTGCGGACAACCCTGTGGCCATGGCCGAGTGTCTGGGGTTCAATCAAACGGTGGGTTTCGCCGGGAACGCGCCGCTGACGCCCGCCATGCTCGAGCACGTGGCGTTTTACCGTAAGAACCGCGAGCTTTACGTGGGCACGGATGACGTGGCCCCCGTCGGCGTCCTGCGCTCCTACGCCTCGCTTACTTACCACCACGCGCGCGCCCAACTCAGCGCCATCCTGGTGGAGCAGGCTCTCATCCAATCGCGGATACCTTTCCAGCTCGTGTTCGACGAGCTCCTGCCTGACCTTTCGAAACTCCGGGTGTTGGTGCTGCCGGATTCGGAATGCCTCTCGGACGAGCAGTTGGCGCGGATTCGGAGCTTCGTCGAGAGTGGCGGCGGGCTGGTAGCCATCGGCCAGGCGGGCCTCTACGACGAGTGGCGGCGCCTGCGGCCCGAACCGGGACTCAAAGGACTCGTCGATGGCCAGGTGCGCGCCCGCGATTACGAGGAGCGGGTCGAGGAAATCGTCGCAGCCGGCGCCTCACAGCGGAAAACCTATGGAAAGGGCGGGGTGGTTTACCTTCCCGCTGTCCAATTTGACGGCGCCCTTCCGCAAGCGGAAGCGTATTTCAACATCAGCAACCGCTTCTGGAAACGCCCCCGCAACTGGGAGGAGATCTCGGCCGCCATCCGCTGGGCGGCCAATGCTGACCTCCCACTGGAAGTTGACGGGCCGGATTTCCTGGTGGCCAACCTTGTCGAGCAGGGCGCCCGGCAGCGGAGACTTATCCACTTGGTTAACTACGACGCGCGGCACACGCCCGCGATTTCCTCCCTGCGCTGCACCGCGCGAGTCCCCGGCGGAAGAGTGGTGAAGGAAGTGAAGATGTTCGAGGTCGATGCCGACTCACCCCGCCCCCTCGACTTCAGCCCCGGCTCCTCCTCGGCAACGTTCACGATTCCCGAAATGAAAACCTACGCCATCATCGCGGTCAGTTGGTAGCGCGGCGCGGCTGTGCCGCAACCAAAATGGACCACTCCGTATCCTCCGTGTTTTCAAATCAGTAACACAGAGTCCCCGGAGAGTCTCAGTGAACTCTGTGTCGAGCTCTTCCGGCTAGCCCGGGCCTCGCGCCGGAGGACATTCCGCCCTGCGAAGTTTTCCCTTGACATCCACTGTGACTGTAAACTAAGCTCTTAGTACTTAAGAGAAGGAGGATAAGGCCATCGTGTTGAAACCCAAGAAAACTGTGCCCACCGGCCAGGAGCTCACCATCATGAAAATCCTTTGGCAGCGGGGCCGTTCGACCGTGCGGGAGGTCTACGAAGAGCTGCGGAAGGAACGCCCGCTGGCTTACACCACCGTCCTGACGATGATGGGAATTCTCGAGCACAAACGCTACGTGAAGAGGACCGCGGGCGAGAGAGCGTATATCTACAGCCCCACGCGCCCTCAGGAGCAGGTGGTGGGCGGCCTGGTGAATGATTTCGTGAACCGGGTTTTCGACGGCTCAGCCAAGCCTCTGCTGGTGCACTTGATCGAAAACCGGGACCTCAGCGAGCAAGAACTCCAAGAACTTCGGAAATTGATTCGCGAGAAGCGGGGGAGGGTGTGATGGCGGCCTTGTATCTTGACAACCTTCTGCACTGGACCGGGCAAGTGATGGTGATCGGCGCGCTGGGGCTTCTTTTGCCCCTGATCCTGCGGCTGCGGCATCCGCGCAGCCAGCTTCTCTATTGTCATTTTTTGTTGGCGGTATGCGTGCTGCTTCCCCTCATTCAACCGTGGCGTCACCCCTTGATGGTGATTGGGCGCGAGGCTGCTACGCCTTCCACAGGAGGGCCGATTTTCGCAGGCGCGCATGTTGTCAGCCCGGCCGTGCCATGGAATGTCGTCCTGCTGTGGATATTGCTGGCCGGGGCCGCCGCCCGTCTGTGCTGGCTGGCAGTGGGACTGTTGCGAATCCGCAGATACCGTGTGGCCGCCACGCCCCTCATTCCCATCCCGGCGGCGGTGGAGGCCGCCTCCGCACTCACGCAAGCCGACGCGCTGGTTTGCATTTCCTCCTCCGCCCCCGGCCCCGTCACTCTGGGATTCTTTCATCCCGTCGTCTTATTGCCGGAGTCGTTCCCAGCGCTTGGCGAGGAGGCCCAATGCGCCATCGTTTGCCATGAGTTATTGCACGTGCGGCGCCACGACTGGCTGGTGACGGTACTCGAAGAAATCGTCGGCGCCGTGCTCTGGTTCAACCCGGCAATCTGGTGGCTGTTGGCACAGACGCGTTTGGCGCGCGAGCAGGTTGTGGATGAAGAAGTGGTCCGCCTGACCAGCGTGCGCGATCCTTATCTCGACGCCCTGCTCGCCATCGCCGGCAAGCGAGCGGAACTGGATCTCGCACCTGCTCCCTTGTTCCTCCGCCGGCGCCATTTGACCCATCGAATCCATTACCTTTTGAAGGAGGCGCCCATGTCCAAGGTAAGACTTCTCATTTCGTATGCTTCCATCGCCGCAGTGCTTGCGACGGCTGGGTGGTTCACGCTCGCCACGCTGCCTCTGGTGGGTAGCGCGCAGGTGAAGGAAGCGCAGACGCCGGACCAAACCGGCGTCAGCGTTGATCCGGGCGGAACCATCCTGCACCGTGTTGCCGTCCCTTATCCCCCCGCGGCGCTCTTTCACCATATCGAGGGGACAGTGGTCGCGGAACTCACGCTGCGAAAAAACGGGGAGGTGGCGGACGCCCACGTGGTGTCCGGACCGGAAGAGTTGCGCGCGGCGGTGCTCTGGTCGGTGCTCCAGTGGCACTACGCCACCGAGGGTCAATCGCCGCAAACCGTGCAAGTGACGGTTAATTTCAGCGCCCCCGAGCCTGGCAATTCCCCTGCGCCAAACCCTCAAATGGAAGCGTTGGCCAATTCCAAAGAAACCCATGGCATCCTTGCAAGCATTGACGTGGGCGCACTCCCCGAGCCGCTTCAGGGCGCGGTGTGGGAAAAGGTCAAGAGCTTTCAGGGCCAGCCTTTTTCCAACTTTCTCATGCGGCAAGTCGAAAAAGCTGCAAGCGGAGTCGATAGTCATATGGGATTCCGTTGGCAGACGAGCAAAGATGGAACCAACCAGACCCTCACCTTTTTTCTCGCCCCTAGTTTCATCCCCGCTCCTCCCTTCGATCACTTCTCCTTGGAGCGCGGCGCCTCCTCGGAGACAGCCAAGCAATTCCCCTCCAACGACAAGCCTCGAATCGTGGTGGGAGGAGGAGTAATGGAGAGCAAGCTCGTGAACAAGGTGGACCCGGTCTATCCACCTCAGGCTGAAGCGGAGGGCATTACAGGCACCGTGGTGCTCGACGTTCTGATTGCCTCGGACGGAAGCGTAGCCGCTATCCGCGCATCGCACGGTCCCCCGCTCCTGGTGCCGGCGGCCATGGAGGCGGTGAAGAAATGGACCTACAAGCCAACCACGATTGGCGGCAACCCCGTGGAGGTCGTAACGCAAGTGCGCGTGCCTTTCGGCACCGAGTAGCGCAGACCGCGACCGAACCATCAGCCCTCTCCCTTGGGGAGAGGGTGTCGCGCGCCGGCGCTTTCACCAGCCGGCGCGTGACGGGTGAGGGGTTTCTTCTGCGCCCGGTGCAACCTGCGGGATTATCTACAAAAGGGAGGTCTCTCATGCGATACCTGACATTATCCTTTTGCCTATTACTCTATTGTGCTGAAATGGCGGCGCGGGCCGGGACCGTTCCCTGCCCGTGCGAAGCTCCGCCCGCCGTCCGGCAGGAGCTCGCGCGGCTCGATTTTCCCAACGATGCCGCAATGACGGGCGAGGAGCGCGCAGCCAAGCGCCAGGCGATCTTCAGCGACCTGCTCCGCCGCTATCCCAACGACATCTTCGTTCAGGCCCGTTACCAAGACATCAAGCAGCACATCGACGCGTCTGATGCCCAACTCGACGCGCTGATCAAGGAATACCAGGAGAAGCTTGCGAAGCATCCCGACGATCCCGCGTCACTTTATCTTTACGCGCGGACATTGGTCGATGTGAGGACGGCCGAGGCGGAACAGTATTTCGAGAGGGCCCTCGAGCGCGCCCCGGAGTTCGCCCGCCCGCATCTCGATATAGCCAGAATCCACTCCTTCGGCCGCTACCGCGACCTGGCGAAGGTCCAGGCTCACCTCGAGGCGTTCATGAAGCTCTGTCCCTCGAGCCTCGCGCCCTACGGACGTGTGGGCCAGCTCGAGGACAAAGCATTTATGCGTCAAAGCTTGGAGCGCTTGACGAAGCTCCTCGAAGGCCGGTCTGACGACGATGCCGTCACCGCCCACCAGGCGCTTTGGGACCTGGAGTTCCATGTGGCGCCGACCTCCGAATACGCGCAGGCGCGGGAGCGCGTGGGTGCGGATGTGGCGCGCCTGCGGGCGCTCGGCCGCGTCGGAAGCCTCAAGTGGTTTGAAGCCCTGCATCGCGGTTACGAGCTTTTGGGCGATGACGCGGGCCAGAAGTGGGTGGAGGGTCAGCTTCTCGACCGCTTCCCGCAGTCGAGCCTCACCGTTCGGTTGGTTATGGGCCGCTGGCGGCAGGAGAATCCGCGTCCGAAAGACGGTAGCCCCGCGGAACAGCTCGAGGCCTACAACCGGGCCTGGCTTCGGGCCGCGGACGAATGGATCAAACGCTGGCCTGCCGCGTCTACGCCGCGAAGCGAGCGATTCTGGGCCATGACGGCGCTGAAAGATGTTCCAGCGGCCGACTATGAAGCGGCGGCGGAGGCGTTTATGTCCGCGTTAGCCAAGAATCATGACGTCACGGCCACCAAGCCCACACCGCCCATGCTGGTCGCTCAAGAATACGTCAAGCGCGGCATCGAGCTCTCCAGTGTTCCCCAGCTTGTCGAGAGCGGGCTCGCCCAATATCTCGAGCTGACGCACCGTAATTTCCGTTCCGACCTGGGTCCCCCCGAGGATTCCCAGAGATTCGCGGTGAACGAGACCTACTCCGCCCGCTGGCTGTCGTTCGAGATCCTTACGGACGCTTACCTGAAACTGAATCAGTCCGAGAAGGCGCGCGAAATTCTTTATCAGGCCGAAACGCTTCTCGGCGAATACAAGGCCGGCCGATCGGCGACGGAGAGTGGCATGCGCACTTACCTCGAGGGAACCTACTGGGAGATGATGGCGAGGGTGGCTGAGGCGCAAGGCCGCAAGCTGGATGCGCTGGCTTGCTACCAGAACGCGCTGGCGCATCCCCACCCGCATCCCGGGGCTGACAAGAAGGACGACGACCCGGCCAAGGCGGCGCGCACCCTGTGGCGCTCCCTGGGCGGAACGGAGGAGGGCTGGCAGGCCTGGATCGCGGAGCGCGCCCCCTCGACGGCCGCCGCCGGAGAAGCAAACTGGACAAAACTGGACAAGACGCTGCCGGAGTTCGCCCTTGCGGATCTCGAGGGCCGGACGTGGCGGCTCGCCGACCTCAAGGGCAAGGTCACGTTCGTCAACGTCTGGTCCACCTCCTGCGGACCCTGTCGCTCCGAGTTGCCTTATGTTGAGAAGCTCTACCAGCAGATGAAGGAGGGGCAGGAAGTGCTTGTCCTCACGCTGAACGCGGACGACAATCCGGCCCTCATCGAACCCTTCATGCGGCAGAACAAGTATACGTTCCCGGTTCTCCCCGCGCTCTCCTACCTCGAGCACCTGGACCCCACCTTGGTGATCCCGCAGAACTGGGTTGTGGACCGGAACGGCATGCTGCGGAGTAAATCTGAGGGCTTTGGCTACAACGGCGACGAGTGGCTGAAGGGCGCCACGAGGACCATCGAGGAGGCACGCGCCACGCCGTCGGCCGGCGCCCATCCGTGAATGGACGACGTCGTGTCAAGCCAAGCGCCACCAAGCGAACTTACGCTGGCTGGCGCAGCGGGAAGCTCTGCGGTCTCCAGGCATTAGAAATCCGCCGGCCTGAAGAAAAAGCGGTTTGAAACAAGTGGGTTTCCCAGCCCCCGCAACCCGACCCCTGCCCTGTTCCATCGCGCGCGCAGGCCCGTGACGGGCAGGCGCCCCGGCGAGTCGGGGCGGTGCGCCAATCGAAACTTTGCGCTTGACACCGGAACCGAGTTGTAGTAGCCTATGTGGGTTGTCGAAGGACAGGGCTCAAGAATTGTCGCAACAACGGAACCCGAGATGGACCGGGCAAGGGGGAAAAGGCGCGGAAATACAAAAAAGATACTAAAATAGAGGGAACGAACTCAGTCATCTATGGCAAACAAAGGACTTATTGTTTTTGGAGTGCACAAAACGAACTGGTTTTTGCATGCAAAAATGGCCAAACGAACTCCAAAAATGGCCAAAAAACCACCCATTGTGCGTCCTCGAACCCGAATTTCCGTGTCGAAAGTAGCCGGCGGTCGCACGGCCCGAAGGGGGGCTACACCAGCATCGAGTTTGACATCTTCTGGTATCCGCAGGATGTTGATAAGCCCTTTTGGGCTTGTCATTCCGATCCGTCAGTTGACGGACCGGAATGACATTTGACTGAATCGGACTGATCAAGCCACCGTTGGACGTAAAGTCCGAAGATAAATCCAGGCAGACATTGAAAAAAACTTCGTGCCGCTGCAACCCATTCGACAATGGCACGGTCTAATGCATAGGAAGGAGGCAAGCTGATGCGCCGAGATGAAAGCCCTCCTGAACCACACCACGTATTAATCCTCAAGGTCCTGGCTCAGAGTGGCGAACTGCAAGGATCTGAGTCCGCCAACTGGCCCGAGCGTGTTCCCGAAAAGGTTTTGCAGGTTGAGGAAAGCTCACGCGGGAGCGGACGCGTATTTGGAGGAAAAGCCGACTCTGTCCGAACTTGGGACGAGCTATCCCAAAATCGGACACCTCAGCCGAGGGTCAAGCCGGCTCTTCTCGCTAACTCCTTGAAAATGAGATGCCGATTAACAAACAGATTGGAACTTCTCGTGCCCTGTAAGCATGATGAAAACAGGTGACATCGCGCAAGGTGAATTTGCAGAATTTGGGGCCATTATGAGAATCAAACAAATCCTTTGGGTATCAGCAGCAATCGTTTTTGCCAGTGTTCTATCCGCGCAGGGGCAGACGGGGGCAATAATACCGAGTACAGTTGGACACGCAGAGACAACGCCGGGATTTGTTCCGAGCGAGTTGCATCAGGCTGAGATGCAAGGAATGCGAAACGACATAGTCGAGCAGAAGGGGCCTCACGCGCTTACCGTGCAGATCGTGTTGAAGGAAATCAAGAAGGGTCCTGCGGAGACCGTGATCAAAGATGTGATGGATCACGGGGTGGATTTTGAAATGAATGCGAGTATCGAGAAAAAGCTGCGCAAAGCCAATGCGAACGACCAAGTGGTCGACGCAGTGCGTCAGGCAGGGCCGAAAGAGCGCGAGCAGATGGCGAAGCTGATCATAGGGACAGGCGAGACCGGGTTTCAGTCGATCCCTAAGGAGCAAGCCCAGGCATTCGACGCCATCAAGGTCGAATCGGATCCTGATAAGGAGATTGCGCTGATCAATGACTTCGCCAAGAAGTATCCCGACAGCCCCGTGCTCAGCTACGCTTATGGCTTCGAGGCCAATGCTTATGAACAAAAGGGCGATCTGGAGAAAGTGGTGGAGTACAGTGGCAAAGGCCTGAAATTGAAACCTGACAACATCATGTGCTTGATTTTTAGCCTTGGCATGCTGCCCATGCCACAATACCTCAACGCGCACCCGGCTGACCGAGAGAAGATTCTGGAGGAAGCAGAGAGCGAGGCCAATCGCGCGCTCCAGCTTATTCCGCAGGTTCAAAAACAACCCAATGAGATTGATGCACATTATAAGAGGCGGCAGACCGACCTTACCAGCGAAGTTCATGGGGCGCTAGGCATGGTCCACCTTGATTTGGCGATCCAAGCCTTGCAGGGCGCGGACAAAGATGAACTGGCGAAGGCTGAGCAGGAATTCAACGCCGCCGTGACCACCGCGAGCCATCCCGATCCCCGTGATTACTATCGTTTGGGCGAGACTTATAGGTTGGATGGCAAATGGGACAATGCCATTCAGGCTTTCACGAAGGCGGGCGAGCTCGGGCAGGGTACATTGGTTAAGACTTACGCCGATGAGGAAATCGCGCAAATAAAAAAGACAAAGACCTCGGCTTCGGCCGTCCCCAAATCGTAGAAATCCTGAGGTACGAAACTCGCGGGCGGCGCTTACGTCGCGACGGTTCTTGTCGGTATGTACGCGCCCCTCGACGTGCCATCACAGCGTCTTGTCTATGGACAAGATCAATCCACGCTCGGACTTAAAGTCTAAAGATATGTCCAGGCAGACATTGAAAGAACCCTCCTGCCGGTGCAACCCAGTTGATAAAGGCATCTCCAACTTTACCAAGGAGGCAAGCCGATGCACCACGATCAAACCCCTCCTGAAACACTCCACCCGTTGATCTTCAAGGCCCTGGCCCGCGGCGGCGAACTGCACGGACGTGAGATCGCCAACGACCTGCTGCAAGACCTCCGTTACGGCGTGCGCATGGTCGCAAGGAACCCCGGTTTCACGCTGTTGGTCGCTGGGCTTCTGGCTTTGGGGATCGGAGCCAGCACGATTATTTTCAGTTTGTTTGAGGCGGTGTTCTTACGAGAGTTGCCTGTGCGCCGCCCGGGGCAGTTGGTCCGGATGGTGCAAAAGTCCCGCCTTCCAACCGTCCCACCCCAGAGCAATTTCGCTTACCCGTACTACAAAGCCCTGCTCGACCATTCCACAACTCTTGCGGCAGTATTTGGAGAGACCGGCGTGAACTGGCGTTTCGCCATGAGTGATCCTGAGCCAGCCGAACAGATCACCGTGGATGCCGTGACGCCGGAATTTTTTCAGGCGCTCGGCGCACGACCCTTGCTTGGCCGCGTGCTGCTTCCCCAGGATGACGCCCAGACACCGGGCATGCTGCCGGCCGTCTTGAGTTATGGCTTCTGGAGCCGGCGCTTTGCCCGCGATGCCAGTGTGGTGAACCGGCGGTCCCTGCTGGTGGGCGGGCAACGCTTTCTGATCGTCGGGGTGACGCCGCGCGACTTCAACGGGCTTACGCTTGACACAGCCCCAGACGTGCGCGTCCCTCTGCGTTCATTCCCTCTCTTGTTGAAGTGGCCCGAAAATCAGTTGTGGTTTGAGCTTTCGGGCCGCCTCAAACCGGGGGTTATGCGTTCCCAGGCGGAGGCTGAATGCCTGGTGCTCTGGCGGTCCACGATGGAGGGCATATTTCGAGCTTGGAAGGCGCCGCAGCAATTCATAGACCAGCAGCTTGCCACCGGCATGCAACTCGCGCCTGCGGCGCGGGGCGAGTCGATCCTTCGCCACCGCTATGGCGACGCGCTTAAGTTGCTCATGGCCTCTGTTGGGGTTCTGCTTCTCATTTTCTGCACCAACATTGCAGGGCTTTTGCTGGAACGAGCCGCGGCAAGGCAACAGGAGACTGCGGTTCGCCTGGCGGTGGGCGCAACCCGCTTCCGCTTGGTGCGGCAACTGCTCGCGGAAAACCTGCTGCTTGCGATTTCCGGGGCGGCGGGCGGCTTGCTGGTCACCCTGGCGGGATTGCCCTTGGCCCTGCGAGCTTTGCCGCCCATGCGGCGGTATCCGAGTCCCGACCTCATGCCGCTCTCACTGGAAGTGGGCATCAACTGGAGGGTCTTTCTTTTCTTGCTTGCCCTCTCGTTGCTCATCACGCTTCTATTCAGTGTTAGCCCGGCGTTCGCTGTTTCCCGCCTGAATCTTGACACCCTGCTCCGCGCGGCGCGAGCGCGCGCCGGCGTGCGCGGGCGGCAGGCCCTGATTGCTCTCCAAATTGCGCTCTGCACCTTCCTGCTCGCCGTCGCCAGCCTGTTCGTGCGCACCTTCCGTCAATTGCAGCGCATAGATCCGGGCTTCGATCAAAACCACATTGCCACTTTCACTCTCGAATTCCCGAATAACTACGCCGGCAAGGTTGACGTGTTTCTGAAGACGCTCACCGAGCGAGTGTCCGCGATTCCCGGAGTGGTATCTGCCGGAAGCTCTGCCATGGGCGTGATGCGCGGAACCGGGTGGCCGGCAACCGTGGCGCTGATAGGACAAAGAATTACCTATGCCGATTTCATCAACAGCAGCAGCAACAACGTCTCGCCCGGTTACTTCAGTGCCATGGGGATGCGCATCCTGGACGGGCGCGAGTGCACCCCCGGCGATGCCCCAGACCGAAGGCAAAAGGAGCCAGTCCCTCTCAAGGCGGTGGTGAACGAAACACTCCAGCGGCGGTTCTTCCCAAATACGCACGCTGTGGGTAAGTTTTTCGGGACCGGTGACGCCGGTCAAGTGGCGGGCGCGAAAGGCCTCCCAACCTACGAGATTATTGGAGTGGTGAACGACGCCCGGTACACGACGCTACGGCATTGGCTGAAGCCGACCTTCTACACCTGCGACACTTCCTTCAGGGGCTTTGTGCTCAACGTGCGCACTCGTACTCGCCCCGACGCCCTGTTTCAACCGGTCCGGAAGGTTCTGGCCTCCCTTGATCCCGCCCTGCCTTTTACCGAGGTCCATACCATGGCGGAAGAGGTGGATAGCACTATTGCTGGTGAGCGGATCTCCGCCGCGCTTACGGCTCTGTTCGCCGGTGTCGCCTCGCTGCTGGTGGGCGTGGGGATCTACGGGCTGCTTGCCTACGTCGTGACCCAAAGGCGGCCCGAGATCGGGCTCCGCATGGCGCTGGGTGCGCAACCTGCGCAGGTGGGAAAGTTAATTGCCCGTCAGACCTTGGCCATGACTGTAGTGGGGATCATCACTGGCCTCGTCGCCGCATTTGCCGTGGCGCCTGCAATTCGTTCGTTGCTATACGCCGTCTCACCGCAAGATCCAAGATCGCTCGTTGCTGCGGTGATACTAGTGGCTCTGACGGTGGCAGCCGGAACCATATTCCCCGCTTTACGCGCCACGCGTGTAGATCCGATGGTAGCGTTGCGGTACGAATAGGTGTCAGGCGTCGGGTCCCAGGTATCAGAAAGTCCGAGGATGTATCCAGACAAAGATTGAAAAACCCTCGCGCAGGTGAAGCCATTTGGATAATAGCATATCTAATTATACCAAGTAGGCAAGCTGATGCGCCATGATGAAGGGGACTCCTCCCTGCTTTCCAGCGCCTATCACCAAAGCATCGGGCGGTTTTTCCTCGACCGCGCACGGAGATTGTGCTATACGGCCGCCATGGTGAGTGTGCGCTGCAGCAAGTACGCCTATATCGCCTGCGCGTTGTGGCTCCTGTGGACTGCCCCGCCGCTGGCGGCGCAACTGGTTGCTCCTGCGGATGAACCCTACTTCGAGGCCTATCGCCGCAGCGATCCCATCACCCAATGGCCTTTGAAAAAAACGCTGCATCGGATCCCGGAACTTAGAGGACTCAAACCCGCCACGGACCAATCTCAGCTTCCCGAGATCCTGCGGCGCGTCAGTAAGAATCTTCAGGAATTCGTCACAAACTCCGTCAATATCACTGCGCTGGAGACCATCAAGGGGACCAAAAAGGGGCCATTTGCGTCGGTCTCCGCCTCGCAGAAATTCCGTTACTTGGTGCTGGCCAGGAAGGAGGATAACGCTTTCAATCTTATCGAGTACCGCACCGATCTACATGGGCGGGAAGAACAACCTAACAAACTGACAAAGAACTTCATCAAGATGACAGGCTTTGCCGCGACGCAGCTTTTCTTCGGGCCACTGGAACAGCCTTGGTCGGACTTTCGTTACCTGGGCCGGCAGAAGATCGGCGGCAGTCCCACCGAGGCGGTGGCCTTCGCCGAGCACGATTGGCCGGTGGCGGTTATGGGCCGCTTCAGCATTGGCGAAGCCTCCATACCGATTCTTGTCCAGGGTGTGGCCTGGATTCGTAGCAGCGATTACCAGATCCTCAGGATACGGACGGACCTGCTTGCCCCCCTCACGCCACTCGCACAGGTGACGACGCTTGTGCTCTATGCAAGGAGCCAGTTTCAAGATAGTCCCACAGCTTTGTGGCTGCCCCGCGAGGTGGAAGTCAAGGTGGGCTTGGGTCCCTACCTGTTCTCCAGTCGTCACAAGTACTCGGATTATCAGCTCTTCCGGGTCAAGGCCGTCATCAAGACGGACTTCCCGGCGGCTCAGCAACAATGATGTCAGTCCCGTATATGAGATCGTCAACCGTGCCACCTGTCATTCCGAGCGAAGCGAGGAATCTCGCTCTGGCCCTCCTCCGAGAAAGCAGGGCGAGATTCCTCTCCCGCGACTGCGGGATCTGAATGACAGGGGTGGCTTGCAAAGCTTGAGCCACAGACTCTCTGCAAAACGAGAGTCTGCGTTACGGCCATCGCAGAGAGTAAGCGACAGAGATTTATTGCAGGTTGGGAGGGATCATATGCGAAACGGTTCTTTCAAGTCCTGGCGCTTTAGGCTGTTGATTTTTGGGGGCGTTGCGCTCCTTTCGGTGGTCACGTTCGCCAAGCCGCCCCAGCAAGTCCAAGAGCCTCCACTTCCTGCTGCGGCGCCCGCCGCCCAAACCAGCGGACCAGAGTTCCAGCTGCGCGTGCAGAAGAACGTAGTGGTAGTTCGGGTAGTCGTCCACGACTCGAAAGGCCGGGCGGTAGGCGGACTGCGAAAGGAGGACTTCAGGATTTCCGATAACCGGAAGCCGCAGGCGATCAGCAGCTTCTCAGTGGAAACTTCAGAGGCTGCGGCCGCGCCGGCGCAACCCTCGGCCGCCGCTACGGGGGCAAGGGCGGGGCAAGGATCGGTTGGCACTCCGGTGGTGCCGGTCAGTTACCTGGCCTTCTACTTTGACGATCTGTATTCTGCTCTCGAGAGCATTGCCTGCTCTCGGGAGGCCGCAGAGAAATTCATCGCCGGCCTGCCCCCAACCGAGCGGGTGGCTATCTTCACCTCATCGGGAACTCAATCTCTCGACTTCACGGACGACCGGCAGAAACTCCACGAAGCGCTGATGAAGCTGCGTGCCAATGCCCGCGTCAATTCCAAGGACAACTGTCCGGAGATCAACGACTATCTCGCCGGCCAAATGCTAGACGATGAACATAGTCCTGCCTATACTATCGTCTCGGACGAAGCCGTGAACGTTTGCCACTGGGACACTCGCATGGCAAGTAACCCAGAGATTCTTCGCGGGCTGGCCCAGCAGGCTTACTACGGTTATCGGTTGCAGTCACGCGCTGTGCTCAAGAATCTTGAAAGCGTCATCGAGCGCATCGCTGCAATGCCGGGGGAACGGCAGGTGATGCTCGTTTCAGACGGGTTCATGGATTTGGAAATGAATAATCGCGTAGAGAGTGTGGTGGACCACGCCTTGCGCGCCCGGGTCACGGTCAGTGCGCTCGACGGGGCTGGGCTGGCCATGAACATGGTCGAGATGGATGCGAGCCGGTCCTACATGCCCTCGCCCGACCTGAGTGTTCTAGTGGACACCTATAACACAGCACGGGAAGTTGATGCCACAGGAACGCTGGCAGAAATAGCCAACGGCACGGGCGGGCAGTTCTTCCACGATAATAACGACCTCCTGGGCGGCCTGCGCAAAATTCTGCTGCCGCCGGAGGTCAGCTATGTTCTGACTTTTTCACCCGAGAAGCTCAAATCCGACGGAGCGTTCCACGCCCTGAAGGTCACCCTGGCGAGCGGCAACGGTCTCACCATTCAGTCTCGCAAGGGCTACTTTGCGCCCAAGCAGCAGGTCAGTCCCGAAGAACTCGCCAAAAACGAGATCCGCGAGGCTGTCTACAGTTCGTACCCGCTTCAGGATCTGCCCCTGACCTTCGAGGCAGAAGTTCGCAAGGCGGAGGGACAGAACGCAGACGTCGCGGTGCAAGCGGTATTAGACATCCGCAGCCTGCCGTTTCAGAAACAGGGTGATCGCAACGTCGACAATGTTACGTTCGCCGTGGGCCTGTTCGACCATGACGGCAAGTATGTTTCGGGTAGCCAGCAGACTTACTCCCTGGCTCTGAAGGATACCACGCGGGCGGAGATGGAGAAGCGCGGGCTCAGCCTTAAGACACATGTCTCAGCAAAAACTGGAGCCTATACCGTGCGGGTGGTGGTGCGTGACTCGCAAGGCGGAAAGATGGCAGCCTCGAGCAAGGCGGTGGAGACTCCAATGTAACCGGGCGGGGCGCATACGTGCCGACGATTTCTGCCGGGATGTATACGACCCTCGCCCTCTCCTATCGTCCCGGAAGGGCCGCGGACCTCAAAAGCGGAGGTCCGTGCTACCTGATCCTCACGGGGTGGCAGCGGAATAAACGCGCACCGGTCCGAGCAAGCCCGAAGGCAGCAAGGGCGAGTTCGCTTTGTACGGCTTGACATCCGCGAACGTGTACTTGGTCGTCGCATCGGGTTGCTGATCGCCGATCAGCCGGTTGACCCAGGCATTGATCACCTTGATCGTCACCTGGTTCGAGCCCGGCTTGAGCGCGCTGGTGGCATCCACGCGGTACGGTGCGTGCCACACGATGCCCAGCGGCTTGCCGTTCACTGTCACCTCGGCCAGGTTCTTCACCTCGCCCAGGTCGATCCAGAGTTTGGCGCCCTTCTTGAACCACTCCGGCGCAGCCTGAACGGTTTTGGTATAGGTGCCGATGCCTGAAAAGTATTTCACGCCGGCGTCGGTGCTGTCACTCCACGAGATCAGGTTGTCGAGCGTGATGGATGGCGGCGCGCCGCGACCCGGCTGGAAGGCCACATTCCATGGGCCCTCGAGCGTTGCCAAGTCTGTCTGCACGATCTTGGGTAATGTGCGCGAGCTTGCCGTGGCGGGCTTGCGGAACACCACGAACACCGTGCCCCAGGGCTCGAGGTGCAACGGCACCGTGGTGCGGCCGTCCGCGATGTTGTAAGACGCGGGCTCCGATTGGCCCGTTTCGGCGTGCCAGAGTTCCGGCGCCTTACCGGTCATGCGGAAGGTGGCATCCACGGTTTCGTCGCGGTCGTTGCGGTTATCCACAAAGTAGAGATCGCCATCCGCCAGCTTGCGATGCACGAAGAGAAGGCGCGTGTCGCTCTCGGGCTTGGTGTGGTCGAAGTCCGGCGCCAGGTTCATCGCATTCAGCGCGGCCTCGGCGTTCAGGCCGGCGTAGACCTTGCCTTTGCCCACCGTATGCACGCCGCTGCCATCGCCAAACAGCTCGTCGTTCAGTCGCTGAAACTCCGCCTGGTCGTCGGCGAGGCTCGGATCGTCGGTCGGCTTGGGACCGGCCACGACCGCGCCATCCTCCACCAGTTTGTGAATGGCGCGCAGCACCGGCAACGACATGTGTTGGCTGTAGGGATCGAGGGCCAGCAAACGGTATTCCATCCCGCTCTGGGTGGTAATTCGACCCTCGGTCGCGCTCAGCATGTGGATCAGGCCGTCGGCGTTGATATAGTCGAAGCCGTAGCCCGGGGGCACATCCGGTGCCTTATTGGCAAAGATTGCGGTCAGGTTCGAATCTTCGCCGTAGAAATAAACCACGTCCGCGCCGAAGTGCCCCTGCTGTAGCAGATAGCTGCTGCGGGCAATGTATTTCACCCAGGGGCCGGCCTGTTCCGCCCAGGTTTCGTTGCGGTTGAACCACTGTCCGTAGGGCCCCAGCGTCATTCCCGGCGCCTTGCCCACCAAAGGCTGGTGCGCCGACT
>Ga0326728_10012170_pt1 | contig 19230 bp, 18 predicted proteins | sample MB3enrmetagenome_FD_207602 | JGI IMG/M metagenome (GOLD analysis project Ga0326728, IMG submission 207602) | Lab enriched peat soil microbial communities from McLean, Ithaca, NY, United States - MB31MN | ecosystem: Environmental > Terrestrial > Soil > Wetlands > Peat | place: USA: New York... | reverse complement strand
CGGACGTCCAGTCATTGAGAGAAAAAGCGCCGGGGACGCCGTTCCAGGCGCCATGTGACTGTTGATTTGGCAGACCACCCGCTGACGCCCCAAGATTAACTTTAAGGGCGGTAAAGTCGAAGGGCTGGGCGATGCCTGCGCCGTAAGCCGCCCCGAAAAGCGTGCATCCGGGCACCCACACCAGGATGGGAACGTCAACGTAAGCGGGAAGCTTGGCGTTGTTTGCTTCAGACTGGTTAAATGAGAGCTTGCTGGCAGGAGTGTTCGCGTTAGGATTGGCCACTCCCGGGGCGTCCCATACCCCGTAGCCATGAAACGAAGGAGCAAAATAAGAGTCGTTAATGAAGTAAAACCCCGGAGGAGGTATAGCACCCGCGGCGAGTCCTTCGTCGACCCCTCTCAAGTGGAAATCCCATAATTCTTCTGCGAAGGCAGGCGTGACCATCATCAGCACTGCCATGGACAAACACATTGCTAATAGAAATTTTTTCATCTCTTTCCCCTCGATTACAAAAAGTTAGACTTCCTCAAAACAGGGCCAGTAAAATCGGTCCCCTCCAACTGGTTCTGCTTTGCGCGCCCGCACCACCTCCTCTCTGGATCAATACAAACCAATCCCTGTTTTCAGCGAAAATCACCTTCAAACAGGGCCGGACCAGGACTCTAAACACGGCAACCTCAGCCGGAAATGTCGCCCCTTTTCGGCCAAAGCCACCGCATGTTCCTGCCTATAATACTTTTGCAGGATAGTCAAATTAATTTTTGCAAAAAAAATATCGGCGTTCGAGTAAAAATTGTAAAGCAAATAAAATTCGTGTGAAACAAAAGATGCGTAATGAATAATAAATTAAAGAATAACACCGCTCGTCGTTCCGCGTGTTCATTATTGGGAAAAGCCTCCTTAATACCGGCATTTAACCTTTTAAACCAAATGTGGGACAAGCCGACAAAGTAAATAAAAAGACTTCCGTGAGTTCGTTGATGGCGCCCAGCACGTCACCCGTGATGCCGCCGAGAAAGCGGCGGCAAAGCCTCCTAACCAAAAGAGGGATCGCTACGGCCGTTCCAAAAAAGACAGGAGCAGACATTGGACCGAAAAAGAGGGCGGCAGCCGCGGCAAATGTGGCGGCAATGGCGAGAGTGCCTCGAGTCACATGTTCCGTGCTAAATTTGGCAAGACCTCCCGACCGGGCGCAGTGGCTTTTGTACGCGCCGACAACTATAGCAAAACGGCCAAGGGCCGGCACGACGGCAAGGGGGAACCAGTTGCCCGCCATAATCAGAGAGTAGAGGGCGGCAGTCTTCAACAGGATAACCAGGATCAGGGCGAGAGAGCCGAAGGCGCCGGTTGCGCTGTCCTTCATTATTTCAAGCCGCCTTTCAGGAGTATAGCCGCCGCCCAGCCCGTCAGCCAGATCCGCCAGGCCGTCCAGATGAAACCCTCGCGTAACAAATGTCATGCAGGCGCATGCCCAGACGGCAAGAAGAACAGGAGGCATGACTGCCTTGAGCAAGACGACCATCAAGGAGGTCATCAGGCCGATAAGAAAGCCCACCACTGGAAAGAACGCATAGCATCTTCCGGAATCGGACGCGGATATCTCTCCCGCCACAGGCAGGCGAAAGAGGGTTAAAAATGATAGTGCAATTGCAAATCGCCGCCACATGGTAATCAGCCGTCAATCGTCAGGTACCGCTTTAGTTCCGCCCGCCTCTAACCTCAGGCCCATAATACCTCACCCTTGCGATACTCCAGCCTCCTCAAAGGTGAGCACTTCCCTGAAAACCCTGACCGCACCTTCGATAATACCCATTGCCAGGGCCGCGCCCGTACCTTCTCCAAGACGCATCCTAAGGTCGAGTATGGGTTCGAGTCCGAGATGTTGGAGCATCCTGCGATGTCCGGCCTCCTGCGAGCAATGGCCGGCAAAAACGTAATCGATTGCGGCGGGACATAGAGCTTGCGCTACCAGTGCCCCGGCCGTTGAGATAAACCCATCGATAACAACCGGGCGTCTTGCGCAGGCGGCAGCCAAAATACAGCCCGCGATGCCTCCAATTTCAAACCCGCCGACTTTGGCCAAAGCATCGAGGCCGTCTTCCGCATTCGGACGGTTGATTTCAATGGCTCGCCGGATTGTCTCGGTTTTTCGTTTCAGACCGTCATCATCGATTCCCGTGCCGCGCCCGACCATCAGTTCCGCTGAGGTTCGAGTCAGCACGGCGCCAAGAGCCGCCGACGGCGTAGTATTGCCGATTCCCATATCGCCTGTCCCAAGAAGCCTGGCGCCGGATGAAAATAGTTCCGAGGCGAGATTGAAACCGTGCAGCACTGACTGCTCGGCTTGATTTCGAGTCATGGCAGGTCCCTTGGCTATGTTATGCGTGCCCCGGTCCACCTTGCATGAATGGAACCTGTGCCTGGAGTCAACCGTTACGACGTCCGGGATGATGCCCATGTCCACCACAGCCACTTCCGCTCCCACGTGGCGCGCCAAAACGTTGATGCCGGCTCCGCCCCTCAAAAAGTTCTTCACCATTTCACCCGTTACTTCCTGAGGGAATGCGCTCACGCCATCTGAAGCTACGCCGTGGTCGCCTGCCATGACAAGGAAGACTTTCGAAGAAACGTCAGGCTCCAAAGTTTCCAAGATACCGCAAAGGTGTTCAGCGATATCGTGCAGCCGCCCCAAAGCGCGGGGTGGCAGCGCAAGATGGGAGGTACGCTCGCGGGCTTTTAAAACCCATTCGTCTCCAACCGGTTGAATCCGTTTTATGATTTCCTCAAGCTTCATCGTAACTTATCCTTTCTTGCCCCCATATTTCCATCACTCTAACCAGTGAAAGAGTCAGGTCGTCGAGTGAAAAAACCTCGATAGAGACCCCACCGTCATATCCTTCAAGCGCCCTGCGTAAGACCTCCCATTGATTGTGTGGAATAAGATCGAGGGCGAGGTGATCTTTTCCGTCGCCGACTCCGTGCAGATGCACCATGGAGCTTTTTCTCAAAAACAGATCCGTTTGCTCCGCGAGGTCATGGCCGTATCGAAGCAGGTGGCCGGCGTCAAGGCAATAAGACATATCGAAAGCTTCCACAAAGGGAGAAACGCGGCTCAAAGGATATTCGAGGTTTTCTACGGCCACCCGGCGCAGATCGATGCCCATCGTTCGCATAGTTTCAAGCGACTCGCGCACTCGGGCCTCCCAGGCAGGTGTGTCGGTCACAACCGCCATGTCCGCCTTTCTGCTGTCCAGGTGCAAGATATAGCAGGAAGGAGCCAGAGGGAGAGTCCGCTCGTAAAAGGAGAAAGCCGTTTCGCAAAATTTCCGCCGTAAACCCGCGTCGGGATCGCCAAAGAAAAGGTCCGCGGGCAGATGCACGTTGTATGTGATGTCCAGATCCAAAGCAAGGAGTCGCATCTCCTCGATTTCACTTAAAGAGGGAAGATTGCTTTCCTGGCCGCTTTCGAAAAGCACGAGTTCAATCTCGTCGAAGCTTTTCGCGAGAAAGTGAACGTTGGGTAGAATTTCCGCGGGAAGGATGTATGAAGTAGTGGCAAGACGGAAAGGAAATCTTCCTTTGGTAGGAGGGGCTGATGACAGATGTCGGATGTCGGGTGTCATGAATATATTAATTCCTCAATAGCGCCTTAGTCTCTCGATCCCTCGATTGAAGAATTCAGGAACGTATTGCGAAGTTCATCCGAGAACCCGGCAGCCACCTCATCAGTCCAACTTGCATCCGGGGGGCCATCCAACTTCACCGCAAAAGCGTGCAGTTTTCTAAAGGTTTCGACCAGTCGATCGTTTGCCGTACAATAAGGCTCGTTGCCGTCAGACTCATGCGCCCAGTAAACAGGCGAGGAAGACCTTGCCATCTCCTTCAGGATTGAATGGCAGAGGCGCTTGGTAATTGCAGCCAGCCATCCAACTCTGAAATCACGGTAGACCAGCATGCCTTCGAACCCGAAAAGGCCCCCGGGAAGCAGCATATTCCGTTCAAGCGCGGCTGCGTAGCCGGGAGTTCCTTTGAACGCAATATGTTCGTGGCATAGAAGGTTTGCGGTCCTCCCGAGACGGTCAAGAAGTCTATTTCGCTCGAGGAATTTCAGGTTCTCCGCGATGTCGTCCAGCGTACTGGCCGCATCGAACATGATAAAGCCGATTTCAGGTTCCAGGCCGGCTGCGCGCGCGGCTGCGACGGCCTTTTCGTTGGAAGCGATCCCGGTGTGCTTGCCAAGCCTTTTGAGAACATCAGGCCTGCCGCTTTCAATACCCAGAAGCAGCCTGGTAAGCCCTGCCCTTGCCAGCTCCCGCATAAGGCTGGGGGTCACGTCGTTTGCTCTGGTTTCCATGCCGAAGGTAATTCCAAACTCAGCCAACCGGCGCGCGAGATCGACCACTCTTTCTTTTCCCGTTTTACCGGGGCCGACAAAATTGGGGTCTACGAAGTAAAAGTCCTTCTTCCCCCGGGAGACCAGTTCACCTATCTCGGCCGCAACGTTTTCAGGCGAGCGTCCCCTCCACATGGCTTTTCCAGGGTCTAGAGCAGGAACCAGACAAAAAGAGCACCGATTGTAGCATCCACGGCTCGCCAGCACGCTTACGGTTTGCTCGGATTCAAGCGAGGGTCTGAGAGGAGGGGCTAGCACGTCGAGCGATTGGATCGGCCGCCTCCCTCCTGCAAATGTCGCCTCTTCGTTGTGCCTCATGGCGACGCCTGACACTCTCGGCTGGACCCCTTTCCTGATGCATCGGGCCAAGTCCACAAGTGTCTCTTCCGGTTCCCCGACAATCACAAAATCAACTGCCTTGAAAGAATTGAGGATTTCTTTCCACACAAGTCCTGGGAAAAAGCCGTAGAGGCAGATCGGCGCATCGAATCCGCTGGTACGCAGATTGGAAAGCATACGGAAAAGGGCGCCCGTCCTCTCCCAAAAATAGACCGCATGAACGGCCAATAAATCAGGAGAATTATCCGCCAGATACCTCTCGGTTTGCGCAAAGCTCAGGCGACTCGCATCGACAATGCCTGCTTCCACGCCGGCCAGAAGCAGGCCGGCCCCGGCATAGCCGCTCATGAGGCATGACCATAGCGGCGTGTTGGCAATGTCGTTGAAGCGAGCCTCCGAAGCTGCTCGTGGATGTTCAAGAAGAGTTACGCGCATGGTCGGCTATTGGTTTTTGTTCTCACCAGTCACAACTCACTGTACTTGAGGCGCCCAGGCTCATACAAAATGCAGTCAGTTCATGCCTGAGACCGTCCCAGGGCGGCGGATTGAAATAAACCGGGTAAAGCAGGTCAGGTGCAGGGTCCATTAGACCGTTCAGCAGGATCCTTTCCGTTAGCGGCGCACCCGGGTATAGTCTTAAGTTATTGATGACTACCGCGCCCAGATTACCTTTTGAAGAATGAAGCGAAAAGAGCCTCTCCAGAAGGCGGCGCGTCTCGTCGACCGTCGCCCGCGTCTCGCCGGGCAGGTTTACGAGGAAATGGTAAACAGTCAGAATTCCGCTTCGAGCGGCGATGTGTGCGGCGCCCAAGACCTGCTCCAGGGTCATTTTCTTTGCGAGCAGCCGGAGCGCATGATCGGTGGCGCCATCGGCAGAAAAATACAGAGTTAGAAGACCTGCCTGGCAGTAGAGGTCAAGCTCATCCTCGGAAAGAGTATCTTCACGGAAAAATCCAGTCCACCCGATATCGAGCCTGCGCCTCAAGATTTCCCTGCAAATTGCCTTTAGATGCTCTTTAGGCTGGTTCACCACAGCGTCGGTAAAATGGACGCTGCGAACGCCGAAATCGTGCCTGAGTATTTCAAGTTCATCCACTACGCGTTCCGGGGTTCGAAGACGCAGGCGGCCTCCCTGGAGCACCGGATAAAGACAGTAACTGCACCCGTTGGGGCAGCCGCGTTTGGTTTCAACCCCCATAAAGGCGACATATCGGTTTTGGTCTCCGTATTTGCCCGGGTCGAATATGGCCCAGTCGGGAAGTGGCGCCGTGTCGAGGTCGGGACAATGTATTATTCGGGGCTCACTTGCCGTCAATACCTTGCCGTTTCGCCATAAGGCGCCGGGGATTACGCCCGGAGTATCGAGGTTTTCAAGGAGCAGGGGAAATACAGCCTCGGCTTCACCTGCTAAAGCGATGTCAACCTCGGGGACTTCATCCATCAGGCGCCGGGCAAAGAGCGTAAAAGCAGACCCGCCGAGCACGATGACCGCTTTGGGTGTTTGTTGCCTGACGAGGGTTCCGAGGGTCTTGAGATGAGGCACGAAAGAAACGAGATTTCCTGCCAGCGGATCGAGGTTGCGAAAGGAAATGCCGACCACGTCCGGTTTGAACGTGTTCAGTATGTGCGCCAGATCCGGCCAGGGGTAAGGATAGAGATTCAGGTCCAGGCCTTTGACCTCGTGCTCCCTGCCGATGGATGCCGCCAGCCCGGCGAGGCCCAGAGGGAAAACCTTTTCCCCGTAGTCATGCGTTGAGACGGCCTGTACAAGCAGAACCCGCATTGCTTTCTTTCTTATCGAAAAGGACAACTCCAACGTATTTTACATAGCCCTGCCGATGTGAAACCGGCCTAAGAGCCAGACCGGCCATGCGCGCAGTCTCATAAACGTCCACCCCACATGCCTCAAGGGATGGGCGAGCTTTCTCGGGAAAACGGCAGCGGCCGTCCTCAGGACATGATGTACACACGGGGCAGGGGCCGGCCCCGAAAGCCAGCGCCTCCGGATAGCCGGCCAGGAAAACGGCTTTTTCAACAGCCAGGAGCCGTTCATGAAACTCACGTGCCGGTGGAACGCCCTGAACAAGCAGAGCGCGCCTGTATCTCGACACCACCGCGGCCATTTTCTCCTCATCGAGGGAAGCGGGCGGACAGGAAAGTGAGATGCCATGGTTAGGACAGCCAAACCGGCACTTAAGAGGCACCCAGGGTTCAATGGCAATCCGGTCGGCCTCGATGACGCGGGCAAAGGAAAACCCCAACCGTTTTGCATGGGCGGCCAACATTCCGGCATCAGAAACCTGCCGATTTTCAACGCAGCCCTCGTGCTTTGCCAAAAAGATCGAGGTGTCGCTTTGAAGGTGAAAGAACCGGACGTTTTTCAACCCGGCTCCGTTCAGCATCCCGATCATTTCTTCGAGCCTGTATACCCGTCCGTTATATGTATTTACAAGCATATGGAGGTCGTAGAGCGCCCCTTTTACCGGGTCGACGCCGTGCATGTCCGCGAGGTAGTCATGCACCAGGAGAGTTCCTCCGGGGGCGAGGCACGCCGCAAAACGCTTCACCATTCCTTTCGCCTCCTCAGGACCATAGGCATGAATTACATTTGAAAGCAGCACCAGGTCGAATTCCCTTCCGCCGATGCATGGCGTCAGAATAGATCCCGCGACTGTCTCAATCCCGTGCCATGATTCAGGATGGGGGTATAGTTTTCGCGCCGCCCAAATAGTGTCGGGGAGCTCTAACAGCACCGAGTGAAGCCCCGGCCACAGCCTTTGCAAAGCGCGGGACCAAGCGCCTGCCCCCCCGCCTGCATCAAGAAGCCGGCGCGGCCCTGGCGAGCCGCCCGGGTCGGCATGCGTAGAACGCCCGTACGGCTCTTCGGCATCGCCCCACCCGTGCTCAAACACTGCTTTCAGGTACTCCAGGGATTCGTCCGCCTTGAGCCGCGCCTGAAGGTCGAGCGCTCTGACGTATGCCAGGGTTCGCTCCCTGTAGCTGTCCAAGGGCTCATCCGCCGGGCGTTCGTTGGCCCGCACCCCGTCTCTTATTCTAGATCCAAGCCTTTGCCAGTGGGAACTCAGGTAGCGGCGGTAGAGAAGAAAATCCTCCAGACAGGCGCCATTTCCACGAGTCAGGAAGCGGGAAGCAAGCGGTCCGTTTGAATACAAACCCTCGAATTCGACAACCAGGCCCAGGGCAACAAGGGCGTCGAGAAACCGGGACAACCCGTCAGGATCGTATCCTGTTCTCGCTGCAAGCCGATCAACCGTGGCGGGTGAGTCCGCCAGGAGTCCAAAGATGTCCAATTGCAAGGATGTGAAGAGAACCTCGGAATACCAGTATGCCGTGGCAAGATCTTCCAGTCTCTGGAAGTTTTCAGCGGCAATATCGGTTAACTGGTGCGGGAGCTTCATGTCGAAAAACCTGGAGCGGGAATAAATTTAAGGTTTCTTTTTCTGCGCGCTTCTCGCCCTCCTTTTACTGTTTCTTGGTCCCCTCGACGAGTCGGCCGAAAAGGTCATGGGAACCTTTGTTGGCGCAAAAGTCCCCGCACATGGTGCAAACCTTGCTGTCATGGGGGGAGCGGCTGTTACGGATCGCTTTGGCCTTCTCGGGGAATAAACCGTGAGCATACTGCCCGTCCCAGTCCAGGTCCCTGCGCGCCTTGCTCATGGCCATGTCTCTCTGCCTCATGCGGTCCGGATACTTGGCCGTATCCCCGATGTATGCGCCGAGGCGGGCCACCCGCACACCTTCTACAACATCTTCTTCATTTGGCAGAGCTAAGTGCTCGGCGGGCGTTATGTAACAGATCAGGTCAGCCCCGTAACGCGCGCTGTATGCCGCCCCGATGGCCGCAGCCACATGATCGTAGCCGGCCATAATGTCGGTTGGAATCGGCCCCAACATATAGTAAGGGGCGTTGTTGCTCATCCTTTTCTGCAATATGATGTTTGCTTCGATTTCGTCAACGGGCACATGTCCCGGACCTTCGACCATCATTTGGCAGCCCATCTTGATCCCGATTTCAGCCAGCTCGCAATTGATTACAAGCTCCTGGACCATGGCCCGGTCGAAGGAATCCCAGATCGCTCCGGACCTCAGGCCATTGCCAAGGGAGAGTACCACGTCATACTTCTTAAGGATCTCCACCACACGGTCGAACCTGGCGTAGAGTGGATTTTCCCGCTGGTTCTTTTTCATCCAGGCCACCATGGAAGTGCCGCCTTTGCTCACCAGCCCCCCGTAGCGGTATCCCTGCCGCTCCAGCCGTTCGATCGTGTAAAGGTTGATCCCGCAGTGAATTGCCATGAACGAGATCCCGTCCGCACATTGTTGCTCGATAAGATCGAACAGCAGTTCTTCGTCGAGTTTGTTCGGATCGCCGTAACGGCGCGAAGCTTCACAAAAGGCCTGGTAAAGAGGTACATTTCCTACCGGAAGGGTAACCGCCGCCAGGACCTCGCGGCGAATTTCATCCAGGTTGCCTCCAACGGAAAGCTCCATCAGCGTATCCGCCCCGGCGGCCTCGGCAGCCCGGGCTTTTCGCACTTCGGCTTCGATGTCCACAATGTCGGTCGATGTTCCGATGCTCGCGTTAACCTTGGAGCGCAGTCCCATCCCAATGCCCACTATTCTGCCCGGACGGTTGGAATTGAGCGGAACCACAATCTTTCCCTCTGCGATTCTCTGACGAATTAATTCAGGCTCCAACCCCTCCTGAGAAGCGACCTCGCACATAGCTTCAGTGAGGGTCCCCTGCGTTGCCAGTTCGACTTGCGTAGCCATAATCCCGTCTCCCAGCTTTATCGGAGAATCGAGAAATCAAGGGATTGGCTATTAGGCGCCCTAAGCCTCCAATTCCGCAATCTCTCAATTCGCCTCTGTTTTCGTTCCGCGCAGAGGAAAAAAAACCCCCAGCGCACAGCGTACCAGCGCCGGAGGATTTGCCATCTCCTCAGGAGCACTCCGAGTGTTAGGTCTTCTGACTCCCGGATCTTCCTACCAGCCGCGCCTTCCCGCCCAATTGGCATTGGGCAGTGGCTAACAGCGGCGTTCGTCCCCGGTCACAGCGGCGGGTCCGTACCGGAATTTCACCGGTTTCCCTTTTATGGCCGGACGGCCAACACACGGATGCCAAACCTGTTTTTCAGCTCGCTTATAGGATAAGCCTACTTTCTTGTCAAGCGATCATCAACAATGCACAAGCAGGATGGAGAGGTAATCAGCCTCTTGCTTTTGCCGCCGCAGTTGGCGAAGGTCGCCTTCAACCCTCTGGCCTTCGAGCCCTGCTCGCGCCACGTATACCGCACGGTCCAGAAAACCGGCCTGCTCGAGAAAATCAAGGATCCCGAGGAGGCGCCTGCCAACTTTCATAAGGACTACCGTACCACCCCCGGCAAGAGCCTCCCGGATAACGCCGAGGTCATCGGAGGCAGGGACTATGACCACTCGTTCTCTGCCCTCGCCTATGGGGAATTCAGCCAAAGCAGCGGCGGCGCTGAAGGCCGTGATGCCCGGAATGGTGACGGCCTCCAGTGAAGGGAGCAGCCTGCGCAAGGACCTGAGGAGGTAAACGTAGGTCGAATAGAGCAGAGGATCCCCCAGGGTCAGGAAACACGCATCTTCTCCGGTTCCGATAACTTCTGCGACGCTTCGAGCCGCTTGCTCCCAGTGGCGAGAGAGTTCCGCGCCGTCCGCACTCATAGGAAAGACAAGTTCATAGACTTGGCAATCGTCGCTCAGGAACCGCTTTGCAATGCCGAGAGCGATGCTCGCATCCTCACTCCGTGCTTTTGGAACGAAAACATGCCGGCACACTTGGAGGACCCTTGCACCTTTCAAGGTCATCAAGTCGGGGTCGCCGGGGCCAACCCCGATTCCATAGAGGATTCCCGGTTTCACCTTCTCAGATTCCTTCGATGCGCTTGACGATAAGCTCATCTGGTATGAGTTCCATCAGGCGCTTTCGAGCCTCCCGGACGGTAAGCGGCAGACCGTTAATGGGCACCCCGTCATATCGTTTCATCTCATGGAGCAATGTGGAAATATAAGGCAAACGCAGCCCGGCCCTGTCAAGCATATCATAATCGCCGAACACCTCTTCGGCAGGTCCGTGCCTGAGAACGCGCCCCCGATTAAGCACATAGATTCGATCAGCAAAAAGCGGCAGCATGTCCACAAGATGGGTTGCGAGAACCACCGTAATGCCCTGCCGGCGATTGAGGCCGTTGAGGAGTCGCATCATCGCTTCTTCTCCCGCTGGGTCCAAGCCGGAGGTGGGTTCATCGAGAATCAAAATCGAAGGCTTCATGGCAAGCACGCCGGCCATGGCGACGCGTTTCTGCTCTCCAAAGCTTAAATGATGGATGGCCCTATGCCGCAAATCCGTCGCTGAGACCGATTCAAGCGCCTCGCATACCCGCCGCTCAACCTCGGGTTCCGGAAGGTCCAGGTTTCTGGGGCCAAAGGCAACATCTTCTCCAACAGTGGCCGCAAAAAGCTGGTCGTTCGGGTTCTGGAATACCAGGCCAATGCGCTGATAAAGGTCCCTGGGAGAAGCACCGCAGATGTCGCACCCCGCAATGCGAACCTCTCCTTTCTGCGGCTTTAGCAGGCCGACAAGCACCTTTATGAGAGTAGTCTTTCCCGAACCGTTCGAAGCAAGCATTGCGACGAATTCGCCGGCTTTTACATGGAAGTCCACCTCGGTAAGCGCCTGTGTTCCTTCCTGGTATGTAAAGCACACCCCTGAAGCCTCGACCGCCATCGACACGCAACTCATATAGCACTTGCCTTAAACCGGAGGTATGCAACCACAAGCGCCGCTGACGTCAGGAACAAAATCAACAGGTCCTTCGAGCGAAAGCGCGGCAGCCCGCCGAAAGGCATATCTCCTTTGTAGCCCCGGAGTTCCATTGCTTCACAGGTGCGAATTCCCTGTTCCATGGCAACCGTGATCACCGTGCCGGCCAATATGCCTGAAGAAGCCAAAGAGCGCCTGAGACTGGAATAGCCGAGTCGAACCCTCTGAGCGTCCATGACACAACTGGCCTGCTCCATGAGCATGAATACATATCGGTACATGAACATGCTCACCTCCACCCAGCTTTTTGGAATACCCATCCAGCGCAAAGCGTGGAAAATCTGATGCGCCCTCGTGGTGGAACTCAAGAACAAAAGCACGCTGACAGCTCCCAACACGCGGGCACCGAGTAAAGCGCCGTGAATCGCGCCCTCACGCATGAAAGCCGTCTTCCATCCGAGAAGGGAGAAACTAAAAAGAGGAGTGGAACCGATAAGAAGCGACTGCAGGAGAAATATCACCAGGACGATTCCACAAGGGGCGGCAAGTCTGGCGAAGAGAAGCCTGACAGGCATCCGGATCGTCAGCATACCGGCCATGCAGGCCGCAAAAACGGCCAGTGGAAAAGCGAAGCCGGTGGACAATATGACGCAGGCAATCGCCAGGAGAGCGAGCAAGAGTTTTACTCGGGCGTCTATTCGGGTCAGCGCGTTGTCCCGATAGGCAAATATGTCGGAGAAAAGCTCGAATACCGGTTGCACAACGGTTAGCCCTTATATTTCGGGGGAAATAAACCTCTGAAATAGTAACCGGCCGTAAAACCTCCTGCCGCTCCTGCCAGTAGAAACAGCAATAAGGGCAAGTCACCTCGTTCGATGTTGATCAAAGGATCCGTCGGAGGATGGTTTGCCTCAACTGCAAATTTTTCTATCACTGACTCATCAACCCCGGCCCACTTGCTTTCGGAGATCCTCAGGCCTATATACAGGCCCAGGGCCAAACAAAAGATGAGGACACCCGTAACCAGAATCTTCATAGATGCACCTTAGCCGGAAAAGAGTTCGAGCAGTTCGGGCCTGCGCGTCAGGATGAATCTGTAGGCGCCTACGCAGAGAAATCCTTCGAGAATTCCAAGAGGGACTTGCGTGGGGCAAAATGCCCAAACGACCCACAAAAAATACTTACCAAAGGGAGCGCTGCCGTGGAGAGCGGTGGCAAGTTGAAAAGAAGTGACACTATACGTGGCCCAGTCGGATAGAAGGCCTGCCAGAAAAGCGGCAACCCACCATTTGCCGGAAAGCCTTCTGACCAGGATGAACGTGCCGTAGCCCGCGAAGGCGCCGGCAATCCCCATCGAGGCAAGATCGGCACCCAGAGTGCTAAGCCCGCCGTGCGCGAGAAAAAGGGCCTGGAGGAGCAGGGCTATGCTTGTTACCACCACCGTGAGCAGCGGGCCGATAAAAATGGCCGCAATACCGGTTCCGCAGGGATGCGAACAGGATCCTGCCGTAGGGACGGGAATCGGCATGCAGGATATTATGAACACCGCCGCACCGACCAGGCCTAACATTGGCTTGAGGTAAAGGTTATCCTGCCCGCGCCGGTTCAATTGTCGAAGCCCCATAAAGAGGAACGGTCCGGAGACCGCAAACCACAGTATCGCCCACTGAGGGGGCAAAATCCCCTCTGAGATGTGCATGGCGAATGCCGGGGCGGCGGACAGCAGCAACCACACCATTACAACGAGAGCTATTCGCTTATGCATGGTGGTCTCCGGAAACATCTGAATCGCTCAGCCTTCTGCCTGTCCCGCGGCAGGCCGAACACCGCTCGCCCGTTTCATCCGGGGGTACCGGAACAAACTCGCACTGACCTTCCGGAACAGGATACTTTTCTTTCGGGGGCAGCACTGTCTGCCTCACATCCTCGAAACTCCTCGTCTCCTCAATCCTGGCCTGCACCAGATCGACCAGAGCTTCATCGAAACCGAATCCACGTCCCATTTGCAGAGAGACGTCCGGAAATCTTTTCGCCTGCTCCTGGAGCATTTCAGGAAGATCGAGAACCAAGTGGAGACCCGAATGCAGGAAATAAGGAATTACCAGTACCTTCCCGGCCCCCAGGCGGACACATTTTTCGAAAACCTCCGGGAAATGAGGTCCAAGCCTCGACATGAAACAGACTTCCACGAGTCTGTATCCGTATTTCTCTTTCAGGCGGGAGGCTACCTTCTCCATGTCCTTGCCGGCTTCGGGCACTCTGCTTCCGTGACCCAAGAGTATAACAGCCTCCCAAGCGCGCTCCGCTTTTGGCCCGTCTTCAAGCATCTCACCCTCGGTCATGATTTTCTCCCAAAAAAAAACCGGACCATAACTGGCAGGTCCGGGAATCCGTTTTTGTTCTCGGCTTGTCCACCTCGAGATCCAATCCACGGGAGCTCGTGCGGCTATAAAGCTACGGGCAGGTCTTCTGGCTCTCGGATCACCCTACTCGCCGAGCCTTCCCACCCAATCGGACAGTGGCATGCAGGCGGCTTTCGTCACCGATCACAGCGGCGGGTCCGCAACGGCTTTACACCGTTTTCCCTGATATCCCCATGCGGGGAAAACCCAAAGCTCGCGAATTGATTTTGGCCCACCGCTACAGGCAATGTCAAGGAAATAATCTTTACTCCACATTAACGGTTGCAGTCGCCCTGGACCTGAGGCCCGCAGTATCCTGCACAGTCAATCTGAACGTCAGAGTATTTCCGTACTCGACTGTGGCCGGGGCGGTGAATGAAGGGATTGCCGACGTCGGGTCGGACAGTTTTACGGCCGAGCCTCCCGTCTGTTTCCACCTGAACGAAGCGATGCCGTTGCAGGCCGATGAACTCGACCCGTTAAGGCTAACGGTGCTGCCCGGGTTGACCGTCTGAGTTATTCCCGCGACGGCCCGAGGCGCCGGGTCAGCCCACGTGATGTTCACGTAGCAAATGTCCGTGGACTCAAGGCCGTTATTATCGGTTACCGTCAACATGAAGCTTGCCGACATGTTGCCTGAAAGCGGCTGCGGCGCTATAAACGTAGCCTGGGACGACATCGGATTGGATATCGTAACAGCGGGACCGTCAATCTGGGTCCACTTGTAAACAGTAATGAAGCAGGATTGAGATGCAAAAGACTGCGACCCGTCAAGTGTCACTATCGTTAATCCACCGACCGTTTGATCGGGACCTGCGCTGGCTGTCGGCGGCATATTGGATGATGCGATATTGACGATGCAATTTGCGGTTGATTTTAGACCGTTCTTATCCGTTGCAGTCAACTGGAAGTCGAGAGCGCCCGGCTGATAAGGGGCTTCGATATTCGTTTTGGCGGAATGAGGCGCCACTATGGTTGCCGGCTCTCCAGCGGTTTGGGTCCACAGATATGATGATATCCCCGGACCGCCTTTGTCGGTGGAATTCAAACCATTTAGAGTCATAGAAGCGCCCTCGTCCACTGTCCTGTTAGGTCCCGCATCAGCAACGGGCGCAAGTGCGCAGGGCTTGAACTCCGCCGATATTATATGATCGGCCGTGACATTGGAAAACGTATAGCCGGCGACCGCGCCGATCGAAACCCCATCCACCCCGACGTCGGCCACTTTATACCCGCTGTTGGGAATGATGGATATGTTCTGGCTTGCCCCGTAGCCCACCTGTAGCGCGCCGGAAGGCGTCATGTAGCCGCCGGTCCCTGAAGAAGAGACTATAGTATAGGAGCTCTGGACAAAGTTGGCCGAAACGCTGCAATTCGCTGTTATGGGTTTGGTAGTGTATGTCGTGCCGGATAGCGTTCCGCCGCACGTTCCACCCATGACGGCGGTATAGCCCTTGTTGGGCGTGACGGCGAGGGTCTTGGAACAGCCGCAATTCACCGGCACTGGTCCCGTTGGACTGATCGATCCCGAACCTGTAGCCGAAGGAGTGATTGTGTAGGTTATAGCCGCAAATGTCGCCGTTACGGTGCAGTCGCCCGTAATCGGCCCCGTGGTGTAGGAATTGCCTTTAAGCGTCCCGTTACAGCCTGTCACCGATGAGATGCTGAAGCCGGTATTCGGATTTACTGAAAAAGAGACTGTGCCGTCATAGTCAACCGTCTGAGGTGTCGAGGGACCTAGGCTGCCGCCTGAACCGGCGGAGGGAGTTACCGTATACGATGGCGAAGGCGAAAAAACGGCCGAGATCGTGTGAGCGGACGTGATATTGGTCAGCGGATAGCTGGCGACCGCACCTACCGAAACTCCATCCACCGTGACTTCGCTGACGGAGTAGCCGGAGGCAGGCGTAATCGTAAAGTTCTGGCTTCCTCCCTGGCTCTGGAAAAAAGTCCCGGCCGGAGATATCGATCCGCCTGTTCCAGCCGACGACGTCAGGGGGTAAATGACCAACTCAGGCGAATAGCTGCTTTGATCGCCTGAGCTGTCATAAGCTGTAACGGTAATATAGTAGACAGCCGGCGACAGGTTTTGCAACGTGGCGGTTGTAGCATTGCCGACGTTGAGGTTAGCGGTGTAGTGGCCGCTCGATGGCCCGTACCAGACTTCATAGCCCGCCACTTGTTCCGTGTCCGGGTCCCATGCGAGGTTGGCCTGGACACAATAGCCCGGCGGCGTGAAAAGCAGTGAAACAACAAGAATAGTGAAAATGAAAACGGAATACCAACTGGAAAACCTCTGTAAACTGGCTCTTAGATGGTTGAAATACCGCGACATAATAAATCCTTAGCCCTTGGCAGCAACGGAAGGCTCAAGGCAGTCCACTCTTTGCAAGCGTGTCGCGTCAACCGACCCGCCCTCCAACGGCCGGCCGGCATTCATTGCGGTCGGCCTTCGGGCCGGTTCACACTGCTCTTCGCCTTTCCTGTGTTACTGTTTGCTGGAAGGAATGTTGCCGCTCGATGGATTAGCAAAAATGATACCAGATATCGTATGATAGAGATTATGGTTCGCTTTACAGAAATTGATGCAAAAAACCGAAAAGGCGGCTATCGGCAGGGTTATTAAAAATACTTGAAAAACTGCTCTTCCTCTCAGGGAATCCTGATTACCAATTACAGAAATGTTAGAATCTTTTTACCCGGTCCTTGCTCCAATAGCGCCGCCAGGCGTGCAGGCTTCTTCATACGGCTGCGCATGCCTCAGCCGACACCCTTTTGTAGCAGGCATTGGCATCAACCCACGCTGTAGGCACGGCCTGTCGGGAGCTTGACGGTCTTACCTCACATGGGGCGGCCTGCTTGGCTGAAAGTCGGATTATGTTCGGACTTGATGGTAGAATAGGGAAGATCTGGAGAAAGTTTATTGACATCCGGGGCAGCAAATCACTATTAAGAACAGAGCGCGCCTGTAGCTCAGTTGGATAGAGCAACGGACTTCTAATCCGTAGGTCGAGCGTTCGAATCGCCCCAGGCGCGCCAGCGAAATCAAGGGGTTACCGCCAATCGGCAACCCCATTTTTATTGTTTTAGGCGGATGGGTGCATATAGGGTGCATTGGGGCGCAAAAAAATTTTCCGCCATCCTCAACCTGAACACTTTGGCCAAATGACCTTTGGAAGAGTACACATTTACTCAATCTGAAACTCATGAGTTACACCTTGGACGTTAGAGTCTTCGAGCCAACCGTTTCGCCTGTCTCGGGTCTTGATGTGCTGGGAGGCCCGGTGGAATCAAGTTCATCCACTTCGGACTTTTTGCCCCCTGGCATCCAATGAGTGTAAGTGTCGAGGGTGATCTTTACCGAAGAATGGCCGAGTTGCTTTGACACATCTACGATGTTGTCCCCCTTGGAAATCCTGAGTGTGGCGTAGGTGTGCCGGAGGTCATGAATCCGGATTCTTCGCAGTTTAGCCGTTTCCAGCGCTTTATAAAAAACCCCCTTCCGAAGATTGTTGATGTCGATCAGGGTTCCCCTCTCGCTATAAAAGAGCCACTCAGGAGGTTCACCCCATCCTTTCGCAAGAGCTTCCTTTTTGCGCTGTGTCAGGTAACTCGAAAGGACCGCAGCAAGCCTGTTCGACATATCGACTCGTCTGTCTTTGCCGCTTTTGGTGTACGTGATTTTCTTCCTTGAGAGATTCCGCCTTACCCAGATGAAGCCCCCATTAAAGTCGAGGTCCCCCGGCTGCAATGCAATCAGTTATCCCAACCGCAAACCCGTCCTGAGTGCGGTCAAAAAGAGCGGATAGTGAGGTGGATAATGCTTCTGTAAGGTTTCCTCCTGCCTGGCCTTCTCTTCCCACGTAAAGGGAGCCAGTTCGCTCAATTCCTCTTCGCTGTCGTCCTTTTTCTTTATAAGCCTGCCGGTCCTGAGTGCGGGATTGGTTTCGCTCCACTCCAACCCCTCCATGGTTCCGCTCGTTCCCCGTAGATATGTTGACTCACTCCTTCCATAACTGGAAGGGATGAAGTAAAATAAGCGATGACGAAATAGAAAAGGCATGGCTATTCCTGGCTCTGCCCATGTATTAGGTGGATCGTGCCAAATAATGTATGCCAAAGACTCCGACCCATGGCTGGGCGGTATTTATTCCGCTCATCTACTTAGAACTATTATCAAATTAGTGGATGACTAATAATGGACTTCCTTAAGGGTCTTCTAATCACTCTGGTAAATTCTAGTATCATAATAGGGATATGCTCTTTTTTATTAAAGAAATATTTTGAGAAGTGGATTTATAATGAATTCGAGAAAAGAAGGCGTATTGGTGCTATAGCCATTGAAAGACTAGAAAAACTATCACATATATGGTTAGAAAAAGAGATTGGTATTTATCCAGAGATATATGAAATAACATATCGACTTCACAATATTATTAAAGATGGTATAACTAAGCCAAATGCTTATAGTTGGGACCCAAATCTTAGACCATTATGCACTCATTTGACGGAGAATCTTTATAAATATCGTATTTTTTTGGATGACAAGATGTTTAATGCCCTTCACGATTTTAAACGCATAGTCCAAGATGCACTGATGATGATTGATATAAGTACGCGTAATGATAAGGTCTGTGATGTAACTGAGTATCTATCACAGTTAGATATATTTAAACATAAATATGACGAATTACATATTATATTTGATAAAGTATGTCGTCTTGTAAGCGAAAAGTTTAATGTCGCTAAAGAAGCAGTATGATAGTTGAAATAGTTGAAACAGTTCGCTTTAAGAATAAATTGGGTGTTCATGCTAGAACGGGGACACAACTTGTCAGAATAGCGAGTAAGTTTGAATCAGAAATACTTATTAAGCATGAGGGAACGTGTGTTAATGCGAAAAGTGTGCTTGACGTAATGACGCTAGTCGTGCCAACTGAAAGTGAAGTTACAATAATAGCTAAGGGCTCTGATGCTGAGCAAGCAATATCTGAACTTGTAAAATTGATAAAGTCAAAATTTGGTGAACCTTAGTGAATACCTTGGGTCCTGTGTGCCCGAAGGGCTTTATTTGTAAGGGTCTCTATATTCTCACATGCTCAGTTCCAGGCGTACAACACAAAATCGCGACAACCCTTGCGGGCTAGTACTTACTTGCATAAAAGCGCGAAACGATGTGTCCTGGGTTGATGAGATCGACTCCTATAAAATTAAACGACTCCGAGCGAGAGGCGCTGCGGTCCTGGACCAGAAATGGGAAGACCGAGCAACGAATGAGCCAGCG
>Ga0326728_10012166_pt1 | contig 19242 bp, 19 predicted proteins | sample MB3enrmetagenome_FD_207602 | JGI IMG/M metagenome (GOLD analysis project Ga0326728, IMG submission 207602) | Lab enriched peat soil microbial communities from McLean, Ithaca, NY, United States - MB31MN | ecosystem: Environmental > Terrestrial > Soil > Wetlands > Peat | place: USA: New York... | reverse complement strand
GGCATTGGCCAGCGTCATTCCCAGTGGAATGCCCAATGCCGAAGCCAAAATCGTGCTGCTGATTGAAAAGCGGAGCGATGCGGCAACGATCGTTATAAAATCAGCGTTTGCGGAGGCAATGAGGCGAAGTGCTTCGGAAAGTGCTTGTCTCAGGTCGCTCAATCTGTCATTTCCCGCTACTGCAGGTTGGAATGAATAGCCGATTGCCATTGACGGCATGATCCCCGATGAGCTCTTGTCCTTCGGACGAGCAGAGCCAGCGGATCAGCTGCCCTGAAAGATCTATTTTGGCAGAGGGGAAGCGGGCCGGATTTACCTGCATCGCTGAATAATAATTGATCAGATCCGGATCCCGCTCCATGAGCACTTTCAGTTTCAACTGATTTCGTCGGGCCAGATAGGTGGCGCGGTCGCAGATCGTGTATGCCTGTTTTTCATTCGCCATGGTCAGCACGGCGCCCATGCCTTGTCCGATCTCCAGGCGCCACGGCCCTGCGGCTTTGACGCCTGCCTTTTGCCAGAGATCCATCTCTCTTTTGTAGGTCCCGGAATCATCCCCCCGCGATATGAAAAGTGAATGGGTCTGTTGAATTTTCAGGAACGCCTGAGCAGCGCTCTTCAGCCCCTTGATGTGCGCCGGATCCGATGCGGGGCCCAGAATCACGAAGTCGTTCATCATGAATGTCCGGTGGTTGATTCCCCACCCGTCTTCCACGAATTTTTTTCGGCTGCCGGCTCATGCACGATGACCATGTCGACATCGCCGTTCGAGGCAAGTTTCAAAGCCTGACCGCTCCCGACCGCAATCACATCCACCTTGCACCGGCATTCCTTTTCGAAAACCGGCAGAAGATACGGCATGAGCCCGGAGTCTTGGACCGACGTCGTGGTTGCCAGTCGCAATCTTTCCTGACCGAGGGCGGTTGAGGCAGAGGCGAGGATTATAAGCAAAGCCGGATGCAGGATAAAACTGCGCACTTTTCCTGACCTGATCCATCCTGCACCCTGCATCCCGTCTCCTCTCTCCAGTTTAATTCGCATCAAGCAACTCGATCCGCTCGACCGCCTTCACGTCGCGGTCTGCGAAAAAATCGCCGGCAGGAAACAAGGTGTAGCGACCATCTCCGGCTGAGTCTTTTTTGTCCAGCAGAAGCATGTCCTGATTATCGCTTCGGTTCATGATTTCGCTCAAGCTCATGACCGAACGGTAGCCATCCTTTGCACTGGCCACCGCGATCCACTTCCCCAGCATGTCCGGACTGAGGTTCAGATTCGAGGCGATGAGATCTTTGAGAAGATAGCCCGAAACGTTCTGCGCTCCCTTGAAGCCCATTCCATGGCCGTATCCGACGTCGGGATAGGTCCTCTTTTCGACAGAAGAGGTTATGTCCGTGATGGTGAAGGAACCCGGTTTGCCCACGATTCGGACTTCAGCGGAATAAATATTCTGAGGTTTTTCTTTCGGGACAGCGCCGTGAAATGACTTGACCGTGATTTTGGACGGGTTGCTGATGAAACGAACGTTCAGCCGGTCGCCGGCACAGACCAGGCGCGGGACGTCGGGAGGTCCCCAGATCGTTTTGGCGCGGGCCGGATAAATCGGCTGCACATTTTTTGTAATCAGGATATCAAAGCTGTTCCGGTAATAAATCTCACCCCAACTAAATACCGCTTTGTCCCCCTTAGCGTTTTCGACGATCGCATACAGATCGACGGGTGGTGAAAAGGGATTTTCTGGGGATTTTTTGACTTTCTTGCTGTTCAGGATGTCATAAAGAGAACAGCCGCTGACGAAAAAGGCTCCCTTGAATCTCTGCTCGCCGTTTTCGATGCCCAATTCCTTGATTGCCACGCTGCGAAGGGGAAGCGAAGACAAATCAACCGGGCCTGGATCCTGCACTTCCCCTTGAATTAAGATGGAATTGAGGGTAAAGGCTTTGATTTCGGAATCGTCAAAAAAGCTGTTCGTCGACTGGTTGAGATCTTGCGCGTGCCCGCCGGCCGACAGCAAACCGAGCATCAGGAACAAGGGCATCCGTTTCATCGCATGGCCTCCTCAAACGTTACGCCGCGTTATCCTCTTTCGTACATGATCTTTCCGGTATCGTGGGTCTCATAGCCGCCCATTCGGGTCATGTTGGATTTGAATTCCTCCGAGCTCAGCACTTCGCGCAGCGCTTTCACGGTTTCGCTCGTAAAGATGTCGGAAGGAATGATCAGATCGAATCTCTCGGTCGCCAGAGGCAGGAAGTCGAGCCCTAAAAGTCTGACCGTGGCGTAGATCCCCACCCCTGCATCCGCCAGTCCGCTGAAGACCTCCAGCGCCACTTCCATGTGCGTGTGAGCCACCTTGTCATATCCGGAAATATCCGAAGCATTGATTCCGTTCTCCTTAAGCCGATAATCCAGCAGAACCCGGGTGCCGGAGCCTTCCTGTCTGTTTATAAACGAGATCTTTTTGTCGACGAGGTCGCTGAGAGTTTTGATCCCGAGAGGATTGCCCTTTTTCACAATCAGGCCCTGTTCCCTATGCGCCAGGTTCAAAACAACGACTTTCAGTTCCGGAAAATGCTTTTTGATGAACGAGTTGTTGTATTCGCCCGTTTCCAGATCGAGGAGATGGGATGTGGCTATGTGACAGCTTCCATTCTTGAGAGCGATCAACCCGGCAAGGCTTCCCACACTGGAGATCGAAATCGTGTAGTCCGGATGCAGCTGGTTGGTATTTTGGACGAGAAGCTCCAGCGCCAGGTCATTGCTTCCCGCAATGACGATCTGGTTCTCCGAGATGCCCTTCTTGGCCGGCAGGTTGACGCTTTCCCGGGCGCTGTTCACGACCCATTCGTCAATCAGCCCTTTGGGAAAGAGCCACTTGCCTGTAATCCTGGTGGCAGGGATCTTCTTTTCCTTGATCAGCCGGTATACCTGTTTTTCATTGATGCTGAGGTATTCGGCAACTTCTTTTGTGCTGAGCATCTCTTTAGTCATGGATTGAGGCCCCGATTCTTTGAAATTCAAACCTATGGCGACAAATAATAACGGCTGGAATGCTCGTGTCAACAAATTCCGCTGGCAGGACGGCCAGTTTTGCCATCATCCCGGGGACAGGCTACGCAATCCTCAATTATGCCGACTTTCGTAATTGGGGATTGCGTGGCCTGTCCTCTGAACTGTCGATTATCGTGGATATCCCAGTTTCCTAGAGCTATTTTTTAGAGCATGCGAAAAGTGCGTCAGCCGGCAGCGATCTTGTTCTTTGTCGTGGGGAATGCCGCCTTGGCCGCCCCCGCGGGAGATCATGGCGACCCCATCGCTCCGACTCTGCTGGCGATCATTGCGATTCTGGTGGCGGCCAAACTCTTCGGAGAGCTTTCCGAACGTTTGGGATTGCCTTCCGTACTCGGAGAACTGATCGGCGGAATCATCCTTGGAAACCTGGTGTTAATCAATCCAAGCTGGTTTTTTTTTGAGCCTCTGCGCATGACTCCTGTGCAGGGATATTGGCCGATTGCAGTGGACAGCCTGTCCCGGCTCGGCGTCATTATTTTACTTTTTGAAGTTGGGCTGGAATCGACCATCAAAGGAATGATGAAGGTCGGCGGTTCCGCGTTTATCGTGGCTGGGTTAGGAGTCATCGCACCTCTTTTCCTCGGCATGGGGGCGAGTTGGTTTTTCATCAAAGCGATACCCCCGGAGTTGGCCGGGATTGTCCCCGCTGGCTTTAGCCTTTCCTATGTCCACCTGTTTATCGGAGCGGTCCTTTGTGCCACGAGCGTAGGGATCACAGCTCGCGTTTTCAGGGATATGGGCAGGCTCCAAACCAAAGAGGCGCAGATCGTTCTCGGAGCCGCCGTGATCGACGACGTGCTTGGGTTGTTCGTCCTTGCCGTTGTTTCGGGAGTTGTCACGTCTGCAGAATCTGGTCAGCCGGTCGCGTTCGGGTCGGTGCTTCGCCTGGTGCTCGTATCCATCGCTTTTCTCGCGGGGACTCTGGTCGCGGGCGTATTTCTGGTCCCGCGCATCATGAAACAACTCTCGAGATTGAGAACGGGCGGAGTTGTGGTTGTATCCGCCCTGGTATTCGCATTCATCTTGGCGTATCTGGCAAATCTGGCGGGCCTCGCCCCGATCGTCGGTGCATTTGCAGCCGGACTTCTTTTGGAAAAGGTGCATTTCCGAGGATTCCGGGGGGAGGTGCAGATTGACCAGCTCATCAAACCCGTTGCCACTTTTCTGGTTCCGATCTTCTTTGTGCTAATGGGAATTCGTGTGCGGCTGGAGTCATTCGCCAACCCATCCATTATGGGATTGGCGGCTGGATTGACCCTGGCGGCCATCCTTGGCAAGCAGATTTGCGGGCTTGGAGCGTTGGAGAGGAACCTGGACCGGCTCAGCATCGGGGTAGGGATGATCCCACGCGGAGAAGTCGGGCTGATTCTTGCCAGCATTGGCAAGAATTTAAGGGTTATCGACGACTCCGCTTTTTCTGCGATTGTTGTTATGGTTATTGCAACAACTCTGATAACGCCACCGCTTTTAACGTTAGTACTGGGGCGCAGGGGAAGAAAGAAAAACTTGGCGGAGTCCGACGATGTGGCATCGAACGGCGTTTAAGAATACAGGGGGGCAGGATAAAGGCGTGCACCCTGTATCCTGCTACAATCCCATGAAGGAAATATCGACCATCAGCTCACTCCCGATTTCCTCCAGTTCCTTCCGGAGTTCAGCCATAGCGCACGTCTCGGGAATTTGAAGTCTGGCAACTGCCCTGAAAATCATCTCGCCCGACATGGGCGCGCTGGAGCACTCGGTCTCGAGCTCCTCGACATTGATGTTTTGGTGCGCTAAGGCGGCCGAGATCTGGTAGATAATGCCGGGCCGGTCCTGGCCGACGAGACTGAGTGTCGCCGTTTTCGTCAGTCCCTCCAAGGAAAAGGCTTCATCCCGGCGGATGATCACGGTCAATCCCTCGGAATCAAGTCCCTGAAGAGAGTTGACGAGAGTTTGCAGCCTATCTTCCGGCGCGCTTACGCGCAAAATACCGGCAAATTCCCCTCCCAGGCGGCACATTCGGCTCTCCAGCCAGTTGCCGCCATGATCTGCAATCAGCCGCGCCAGGGATTCAACAAGGCCGGTGTGATCCTTTCCCATGAGGGTCATGACCAATGTTTTCTGCATGTGGCACCTCGGAAGAAATCAGAATACAGAATACAGGAACCAGGAATCAGAAGACAGGAGTCAGAAGACCCCTCCTAACAACCCATAATGCCATTCTGGCCCGACTTCTCTCTTCTGCTTCTAGTATGCCATTTCCGGCAGGCAGAAAGAGGTTTCCAGCCGTTCGCCGCATTCTGAGCAGGCCCAGTCGATATTGAGCTTGCGGCATTTTACGCCTTTGTCTGTTGTCCACACGAAATTCCAGCTGCACCCGCATTTGGGACAGGTCGGGGAGGCGACGAGCCGGACCTTTAAGAGCTGATCCTTCGCCGATGGATTAGGAATCCGGAGTTGCCTGATTCTGAGGTTCGCGATCCGGGCTTCCCTGAGTTCGGCAAGAAGCGCTCGGAAGAATTTCAGCGAGTCTGAAGCCTTCTTGGCAGCCAGTTTCTTTCCGGCAGAAGTATGCATGTTTAGAGGAAGGCAGGAAGCATAGGTCAGTTCTTTGCTCAGATAGCCAAGAACTGTCGACCGAAGCGTGTGCCTTCGCAGGGCCGACTTGATGAAAAACCCGGCCACACCCAAAGCGCCGAACTTGGATAGAAAGTCTGCATCATGGAGAATGGCGGCAACCGCATTTTTCTTGGCCTTCTCGCGGTAAAGCGCTTTCAACCCGGCGAGGACCTGGCGGATCTCGGCGGTTTTCATTCCGGAGCTGGTCAGGAGTTGCCTGGCGATTCGGGCCGATTCCTCCTCCTCAATGGTTTCATCACTGTGGTATTTTCCGCCGGAGAATTTCCCGGCATCGTGGAAGAGGGCTGCAATGACAGGGATCAATGGATCGAGATTTTCGGCCTGAGCGAGCTGATAAGCGATCGAGGCCGCATGCAGGGTATGCTCCCAGAGAAAACTCTCCGAGTTGCCTTTTCCGCCTTCGTACTTGTATTCGGATTCCTGGATGAGTTTCCGAAGCTTGTCAATCAGTCCCGGGAATCGGGACTCGACCACGCTCGGATAGTCAAACGCTTGAATCGTCATAGGTCAGGCATTATCCCGCGTGCCATTCCGCGCGGTCAAGCCGATACTAAGAAATGCCCCGAGGCTTCCAGGCTTTTTCGGCTTGCGTTAAACATCCTGGCCGGCGGTGACGTGCCGGCGGGCCATGAGCGCAGCGCCGAGAGCGCCGGTGATCTGCGGATCGGGGGGCAACAATATTGGGCACCCCAGCCGGTCGCCCATAAGTTTGACGACAGCCCGATTCAAGGCCACGCCGCCTGTCATTGCGACTGGCGGCTTCACGCCGATGCTGCGCACGATGCCTGACACTCGGTCAACGATCGACTGGCAGATTCCGAGCAAAATCTCCCCCCTGTCTTTCCCTTTCGCGACATGAGAGATGACCTCGCTTTCGGCAAATACCGTGCACGTACTGCTTACGCGGACCGGTTTGGAGGCGAGCAATGCATAGTTGCCGATGTCCTCAAGAGAAATCTGCAGCGCGTGGGCCATCGTTTCCAGGAAACGGCCGGTTCCCGCCGCGCATTTGTCATTCATATTGAAGCTTTCCACCTCTCCCCGAGCATCGAGGCGGATGCCTTTGCTGTCTTGTCCCCCAATGTCGATAATGGTCCGCACTTCCGGAAGCAGCCAGTGAACGCCGACGCCGTGGCACATGAGTTCACTCCTGTGGCTTTGGGGAAACTTCAGATATTCCCTCCCGTAGCCCGTGCTGTAGACACAGATCACCTGCTCACGGGTAATTCCAGCTTTGACACACGCATCCGCCAAACAGCGAATAGCCTGCTCTTCGCCGCCCAAACCGGTCTTTATGACCTGAGATGAAAGAATGCCGCCGTCTCCAAGAACCACAGTTTTTGTCGTGTTCGATCCGGCGTCGATACCTGCATAGAACATCACTTGTTCTCCGCCTCCGGCATTTTCTTCAAGCCTTGCCTAGACTATTGTGCCAAGTATCCCCCGTCCACAACGTTGACGGAACCGGTGATATAGCTTGAGGCGGGGCTGGACAGGAGCAATACAGTCCCCACAATTTCCTCAGGTTTTGCGAATCGCCTCAGCGGTATCTGCCGGGCAAGACCATCATAGACTTTTTCCGAGGCCCTCAATCCTTTGGTCAACTCCGTTTCGAGATAATGGGGGGCAATGGCGTTCACTCGAATGTGATATCTGGCCCATTCGAGCGCAAGGCTTTTGGTCAGAAGAATGGTCCCCGCTTTCGAGGCACAGTAGGCGGGCGCACGAACAACGCCGGTAATGCCTGCGGTCGAGGAAATATTGACGATGCTCCCGCCGCCGCTTGCGATCATTTGTTTGCCGACGTGTTTGCAGCAGAGGAAAGTCCCCCGCAGGTTTACGGCAAGGATCTTGTCCCACTCCTCGATCGGCAGATCCTCTGTGGCCGTGAAGCTTAACTGCGAAATTCCGGCATTGTTGACCAGGATGTCGACCTTTTTGTACTCCGAGATCGCCTTGTCGACCATGCTCTTGACTTGAATCTCGTCAGACACATCTGCCCTCAAAGAAATGGAACTGGATCCGGCCTCCGACACCTGCCTTGCCGTTTCCTCAGGGTCGACGAGATCGGCGAGAGCCAAGGAGCAGCCGCTTTGAGCCAAGCACACGGCAATCGCTCTTCCCAAACCCTGGGCACTCCCCGTCACAAGTGCAACCTTTCCATCCAGTCTAAGCAAGTCGGAAGAATTCATAGGCAGTCTCCACCGGAACAATCCTGTGTATCATTTCACTTCTTTTTCGCCTGCAGCAATTCGATGAACGCTTCCATCTTGACCCGCGACTGTGCTTCCGAAAACGCCCGGGGATCGGCCATGTCGGAATCGATGAACAGGCTTGGAACACCCAGTTTCTCCTGGATGGCCACAGCCGCATCTTTCTGACCCATGGCGAAGCGCTTGCAGCTGTGGTTCTGGTGGAAAACAAAACCGTCCAGCTTAAATTTGGGAATATCGGAAAGAAGGGTGCGTACCCGCTGGTCGATACTGTAGTTGAGCCACACGTCCAGGTGCTTGTCGGCAAAGGCGGTCCAGGGATCCTTCAAATCCATTCGCCCGCCCCACACATACCGCAGATAGGTCTCGTACGTGAATATGATGTCTTGATCTTCCACATCGCTGAAGAATTTGAGGTTGTACCACATGGGAATGTTGTCCCACCCCAACCGGATCTTCTCGTTTTCGACCGCTCCTTTCCCGGCTTTCACACACTCTTTAGACTCTTCCAGGAGGCGCTTGAAAAACGCGATCGGCCTGGAACTGCCCAGCATCGCGACCAATGGGAAAACGTTGCCGCACATTTCCCGGCTGCCGACAGGGCTTGGCACTGCAGCACGTGTATCCAGCAGGTCGAGCCACAGCCCGGCGGCCTCGTCCGAAAGTTTCAAGGCCTCCAGAAACTTGTCTTCGTGGAACCGGACTCCCAGCTTGCTCTCCATGATCGGAATCAGCTCGCGGATCTGGCCGAGATAGTGTTGGCGCTGATCTTCCCTGACCGGAAGATCGATCATGGTGGCGTCGACCACAAACAGGGGGACTTTGAAAAACTCCCGAACGGCTTCCCACCACTTGACCTGTATAAGGCAGGGAATCCGGGTCGTGACAAGCATATCCGGGCGCGGAAGGCCCCCGAAAGGAAGTCCCGGATCTTGGATCCCTTTCCCGAGGACAATTCCGAGGTTGACTCGGCTATAGGAGCATAAGTCGTTCGAAAAACCTCTCTGCTCCGCCTCTTCACAGAATTCCTGCGCGCGCTGAATTGAGGCGATAATCGCCGAATAATTTTCCGGATATACCGGGAAAACGCCCATGGACCAAAAGAGCTCGATCGGCACGTTTCCGGACACCCATGCAATGGGGCGGCCTTCGGCCTGATGACGGGCTGCATCTTCCCAGTATTCTTTGAGGATGGTTCCTGCCTGGTAAGAAGAGTTCAGTGACCTTCCTTTTTTTGTCTGAGTGCTCAAGAAACCCTTCCTTTCACAATGTCGACAAAAGTCTGTACGCGAGTTCGCGCCTGTTCGCTTTCCAAAATAAATTCAGCATCCAGCTGCAGGGATGGAATCCCACGCTGCTGCAGGCGATCCCGGAAGATCGGGTAATCGTACTGGTCCTCGTCGGAATATTTTTCAACCACAAAAATAACGCCCTTCGAATGACCGCTCCCGAAACGGGCCGATAAGTGAAGCCATCTGGGTTCCAAAGGTGTCTTGTAGGATTCGGGTATCTTGCTCCAGTACCGCGCAATTACCTGCTCCACCGGATCCCCTGCTTCGGATACTTCATCCCAGAAATAGCGGCTGCCGGTCCCAAGGTCCTCGGAGCCCATGGTTGCCCCACATTGCTCGAGAAGCGGAATAAATGATCGATCGACAAGAATGGGCCCCGAAATGTGCAGCGGAACCAGACCCTGTCCCGGAGCGGCCTGCTTTGCACCGGCGGCCTCCGTTATTTGCCGCAGCAAATGGTTGTGCCGCTCCTTCGGAATCAAAAATCCGCTGAGGACGGCATCCAGGTAGGTCCCGGCACTCAATCGCTGCGGTGAATTCTCGAGCAGGGAAGCCGCTTTTTTCAGCAAACGGCGGTTCTCGTTGTAAACGGCGATGCTGCGGCGCAACTCTGCCGGATCGAGCGAACGGCCGGCGAGCTTTTCGAGTTGTTTCAGGAATTTCAGCATTGCAGATCTGAAAACCCGCTTGTTGGTCTCACCCTGCAAAACGGCGGGGACATCCACCAAGCCCGCCCATTGCGCCGGGATGTGGCGCTCCCAAAGATCATATAGCGTGCGAATCGAGTCGCTGCTGTTTGAGAGAGCCACACCGGCCAGATGTCCAAGATTCCCTTTCAGGCCCTGGTCGAATATGCTGCGACTCAGCCTGCCAGCAAAGACGGGAAGATGGGAGTCTGCCAGAGTAATGCTCTCGGCGGATCCCAACAGGCGCACGGGGACCATTCCCAGCGCGTGAATGAACTCCTCCGGGACATAGCTGTCGCAACATCCGATGACCCTGTGCCCCTCGCGGGACAGCTGACGAGTTGATTCGAGCGGGTCGGAGAGAATCTGTTCTAGTTCAGCTTGAATCACGGTATTTCCTTTCTGGGCAAGGTGGCAGCGCGGTGCGCTGCATTGAGGCGTTTATATATTAGTGCCGCGACAGAAGTCAAAGTTTTCAGCCTCTCGCGATTTTTGCTTTTCCCAGCTTTTCCATTGACAGACATCTTACTTTATGTTTTATATAAAAAACAATCGTTTTATATAGGGAACGAAAATTTTGAACTCAGCGCCCCCAACGTTTAAAAGAGTGCCGGCCGTCGACAAGTGTTTTTCGATCCTGGAGCTGCTTGCCGAATCCAAAGAACCCTTAGGCATCAGTGACCTGTCCAGGATTCTTGACCTGCACAAGAGCACTGTCTTTAACATCCTCCATACGCTAATAGATCTGAACGTGCTTGAAAGTCAGACTGACGGCAAATTCGTTTTCGGCACGCGGTTCTACGTGCTGGGGAACATGACGGGAAAGCGCTCGGCGGTGATCCAAACCGCGCATCCGTATCTGGAGAAAATCAACGAGCAGACCAAGCTCTCGGCATTCCTAGGGCTTCGTTCGGATTGTAGCGCCATCCTGGTTGACAAAGTGGACTCGGCATATGGCATTAAAGTGTCGTCGGAAATAGGGATGCGGATGCCCAGCCTGGCGGGCGCCGGCATCAAGGCGATGCTCTCACAGATGTCCGATGGAGAAATCGACGAGATCCTCGCTCGTACCGAGCTCAAAAGATATACGCCCAATTCTGTCGTCAGTAAGGCCGCCTACAAAAAAGAGATTTTCGAAGTGCGCAAACAAGGCATCGCCTACGATTGGGAAGAATACATAAAGGGGATGGTTGCCTTGGCCATACCCGTCAAGACAAATAGCAGAAATCTTCAAGTGGCCATCTGGGTTGTCGGACTAACGCACCAGGTGCCTGAGTCGTCCATCCCGGAATTGACGGAGTTGCTGAAATCGATTTCTCAAGATCTTAATTGCCGTTTGCAGTAAATCCAACCCGTAAGCCTGTGCAAACGAAGCCAGGACTATGGCGTTGCCGAGAGGGTCCCAAATGAGGTACGGAGAAACTGGGTTTAATCTGGAAGTCGATCTGTCCCAGGGTAAGAGTGAGAAGGCAGAAACCGACCCTAGCTTGACTGAAATTCATCTGGGCGGGCAGGGTACTGCCGATAGGATATTGTGGGATAGGGTCCCCGGCGAAGTCGATCCCTTTTCCCCCGATAATCTGCTGATATTCAGCACCGGCTTGCTGGATGGCACCCCTGTTCCAGGCGCCAATCGTACGATCGTCAATACGTTTTCTCCCATGACAAATCTGCATGCGCACTCGGTTATGGGCGGGTTCTTTGGACCGGAACTGAAGTATGCCGGATATGACAAAATAGTCATTCGTGGCAAAGCTCCTGATTTGGTTTATCTCTGGATAAATAACGATAATGTTGAAATACGGGATGCCAGCCATCTTAAGGGGAAGGGCTGCCACGAGACCGCAGAGTTTATCCGGAAGGAGCTGAAGCAAGACAAGGTGCAGGTGGCCGCTATCGGCATGGCCGGAGAGAACAGGGTCTATACGGCTTCGATCGACAGCAGTTGCGGCAGTGCGGCTCGGGGGCCCGGACCGGTTATGGGGGACAAAAGGCTAAAGGCCATTGCTGTGCGTGGGACAAAGGACATCGCCGTCGCCCGGCCGGCGGAACTGTTTGAGGTATGCAGGCGCCTGAATAAGGAACTTGCGGATAATCCGAAAGTCGGGGATTGGATGGCTACGGACGAGGATGACAGTTTCCACCATGACAATTTCGCCTGGGGCAATGCGCGCGTGCGCAGGAGGGGTTTTTGGAGCAAGGAACTCGAAGAGCGGTGGCGGAAACTAAAGTATGACCACATGGACCGGCAAAGGGGTTGCTACAACTGCCCGAAGGCATGCCACAACGTGATTTCCTGGCCGGGACGGAAAAGGTTCTCCTATAAGTGCTACGGAAAAGATACCTACCACATGGCGGCCTTCCAGGAATTGGACTTCAGCTACGACATGCTTGGTGTCGCCCAGGAGTATGGAGTTGACTCGTACTCAACCCCGCAGGTAATCGCATTTGCGCTTGAGCTTCTGGAAGCCGGCATTCTGACCGATAAAGATTTCCCGGGAATGCCTGCCGACGTCAGAGGCAGGTTTTTCTACCTCCTTGAAAAGATCGTGCGTCGCGAGGGGATTGGAGACATTCTGGCCAACGGTGTTTATCATGCGGCGCGGCAGATAGGAAAAGGCGCGGAGGCTTATGATCATAATACCGTCAAGAAATTCGAGCAGTTGCCTATAAAACTGAAAAAACTCAACCCCCCTTATTTCCTCATGATCGCCACGGGCGAGAAGATGTCCATCACCCAGATCGAAGGGTCTTTCCCCCAGGATCCCCTTCCCACCAGGGAGCAGAGAGAAGAATTCGTCAATAATTGGATCGCGTGTCCTGATGACAAGTTCAAAAAGTGGTTTTTGGAATGGGAAAAACGTGAAGTCTTGCCCATGGAAGCCTCTTGCGCCATTACGGATTGGAATGAAGCGATGCATTACATTGATGATTCCATCGGACTCTGTGGATTCGTGTCGGCGTTCAGGGGCCAATTTGGCGGGAGGACCGCATATCACGTGTGGAATATACCGCAATTGATCGCTCTGGCTACGGGCATGGATTTTGATAAAGAAAAGCTGTGGAAAGCTTTTCAAAGAAACCGGAATCTGGTCAGAGCCCTGAACGTAAGACGAGGGATGAGAAGAAAAGACGAGGTGCCTCCTGCCGATCACTGGGCTGTAAGAGACCACGAGTATGAACAGAAGCTCCTTGACGCCTACTATCGGTTCAAAGGCTGGAATAAGGATGGAATTCCTTCCAAAGAGACTCTGGACGGGTTGGGCATGGACTATATCAGGAAAGAATTTGAGCAAAAAGGGATTTTGGCGAGTTAGTGCACATTTTGCCAATCTCAAAAGAGAAATCTGGCATGAAAAAAATTATTAAGACAATAAAAACTATAAAAATTGACCCTTCTAAATGCACCGGTTGCCGGGCATGCGAGATGGCTTGCTCCACATTTCATGCCAAGCCGAAATATGCCACGATCAACCCTGCCAGCTCTCGGATCCGGGTTTTTTGGGATGAAGAGAATGACGTGTATGTCCCGATCCTTGCCGGTGAGTACACGCAGGCCGAATGTAATTCCAGATATATAGTAACCATCAACAAGAGGGAATACGGCGAGTGTTCTTTCTGCCGGTCCTCCTGCCCCTCCCGTGACCTCTTCAAGGAACCTGGCTCAGGTATTGCCCTGAAATGCGATGTGTGCGGGGAACCGATGCCGGAAGGGGGACCGATGTGTGTCCAGTGGTGTGCCAACGGCGCGCTGACCTATGCACCGGAGCGCACGGAGGAGATGGAGTTGCCCGAAGAAGAGGAAGAACCGGGGGTTGAAGAACTCTGATGGAAAAAGAAGCAAACTCGCTTGTTGGGGGGGTCCTGGTAGTAGGCGGAGGAATCAGCGGCGTTCAAGCCTCTTTGGATCTGGCTGCCAGCGGGTTTAAGGTCTATCTGGTGGAAAAAGCTCCCATGATTGGGGGCAAGATGGCACAGTTGGACAAGACCTTCCCGACGTTGGATTGTTCTCTCTGAATACTCGGCCCCAAAATGGCGGAGGCCGGTCGGCATCCGAACATAAGAGTCCTGACCAATACTGACATCGAGTCTGTGGAGGGGGAAGCAGGGAACTTCACAGTCACCGTGACTCGAAGGCCCCGCTATGTGAATGAAGATCTTTGCGTCGGCTGCAGAACCTGCACAACGTACTGCCCGCAGACACTTCCCAACTTTTTCGACGAGAACTTATCGCCGGCAAAAGCGATAGACATTTTGTGTCCCCAGGCTATTCCCGCCGTTGCTGCTGTGAACCGGGACGCATGTCTCTTCTTTCAAAACAAGTGCACGATCTGCATCGGAGTTTGCCAGGCGAAAGCGATTGACTTCTCACAGAAGAGGAAGAAAGGAGTCATGCACGTCGGGGCGGTAATCATCAGCCCGGGATACGAGATCTTCGATGCCAAAGCCGCCGGAGCGTACGGGTATGGAAGGCTAAAAAACGTCATGAATAGCCTGGAATTTGAGCGGTTGCTCAGCGCATCCGGGCCGAGCAAGGGGGAGGTCCTCCGGCGATCGGATGGGAAAGTCCCTTCAAGAATTGCGTGGCTTCAGTGTGTCGGGTCAAGGGACGCGAGGGTAGGGCATACCTATTGCTCGGGGATATGCTGCACGTATGCAATCAAACAAATGATTCTGGTGAAGCTCCATTACCCTGCGGCCGAGGTCGCGATTTTCCACAATGATATCCGGAGCTTCGGGAAAGGCTTCGAGGATTTCTACAATCGCGCCAGACAAATGCAGGGCGCCCGTTTCATCAGGAAGCGAATCTCCTCGATAAAGGAGAACAAGCGGAACAACAATCTTATCGTTACCTATGCATCGGACGGCCATACCATCGAAGAAGAGGAATTCGATATGGCTGTTTTGTCTGTGGGGATGAGCCCTTCAAAAGCCAATGGGGCATTGGCCGAGACATTCGGCCTCCCGCTCAATGGACACGGCTTCTGTCAAACCGACTCCTTCGCTCCCGCCGAAATCGCCGGCCGACCGGGCATTTTCGCCGCTGCCACATTCACCGGTCCGATGGATATTCCTGATTCGATCAGTTCGGCAAGCGGCGCGGGAGCCGCGGCAGCGCAACTGCTTTCCCCTCAGCGGGGCACACTGACGCAGATAAAATCCTATCCAAACGAAAGATTTGTGCAAGGCGAAGATCCAAGGATAGGAGTTTTCGTCTGCCACTGTGGGACGAATATTGCGGGAGTCGCCGACGTTGCGTCACTGGTGGCCCACGCTTCAAAACTCAAGGATGTTGTTTACTGTGAAGACCAGGTCGTGTCCTGCGCTTCGGACGCTCTCAGGAAAATCACCAAAGCAATCAAAGAGAACCGGTTGAATCGGGTTGTGGTCTCCGCCTGCACTCCCAAAGACCACGAAGAGGCATTTCGCGGGGCGCTTCGCGAGGCGGGGCTCAATCCATACCTCCTGGATATGGCGAACATAAGGGAGCAGTGCACCTGGGTTCATTATGGGAGCAAGGACGAAGCCAACCAGAAGGCAAAAGAGATTATTGCCATGTCGGTGGCCAGAGCTCGTAACCTGTGTCCTATCGAGGACATCAAACTACCTATCAATAAAAAGGGACTTGTGGTTGGAGGCGGCCTTGCCGGAATGAAAGCAGCCTTGTCTTTGGCCCGACAGGGATTCAAGGTTTATCTCGTGGAAAAGAATGAAGAACTTGGAGGTCAGCTGACGAAGCTCCATTACACGCTGGACGGAAGGGAGGTCGGGCCCTTCTTAAGGAAGCTGAGATCCGAAGTGGAAAGCGAAAAGAACGTTGAAGTCTTCAGAGGATATGAGCTGAAATCGTGCGCCGGATACGTGGGAAATTTCAAGAGCACGCTTGCCAGCGCCGCTACCGACAAAGCTGCGCCGGTAGAGTTGGAGCACGGCATCGTCATCGTTGCCACCGGAGGCAAAATACTGAAGCCCACGGAATACAGGTATGGAGAAAGCAAGAAAGTGGCAACTCAACAAGAACTTGAACAGATGATCGCCTCCGACTCTTTGCCCGGCAACTTGAAGCAGGTGGCAATGATTCAGTGTGTTGGTGCCAGAAATGAACAGCGCACGTATTGCAGTCGCATTTGCTGTGGCCAAGCGATTAAGAATGCGCTGAAGATCAAGGAACTGAACGAGAGTACAGAAGTCGTGATTTTCTATCGCGACATCCGGGCCTATGGATTTAGAGAGGACTATTACCTCCATGCGCGCGAGAAGGGCATCCTGTTCATCCAGTATGAGCCCGAAAGAAAACCGGAAGTTGACCTCCAGAGAGAAGACCTTTCATTGACTTTCTATGACTCAATTCTGGAGATGGAGGGAGAGCTGAATCCGGATTTACTCGTTTTAAGCACCCCCGTTGTGCCCGAAGGGAATCAGGAATTATCGCAATTGTTGAGAGTCTCCCTTACCGGCGATGGATTTTTCATGGAAGCGCACATGAAATTGAGGCCCTTGGATGTGGCGACTGACGGGATTTTCCTCTGCGGGATGGCGCATTACCCGAAGTACATTCCCGAAACGATCAATCAGGCGGATGGCGCGGCTTTACGTGCAGCGACCATTCTCTCGCAGGATTCAATCATAGCCAGCGGAGCCGTCTGTGAAATAGCGGAGGACGAGTGTATATCGTGTGGCGCGTGTATTTCGGTTTGCATGTACGGTGCTATTGAGTTTTACGAAACGCCAAACGGCAAGAAAGCCAGAATTAATCCTGTCCTCTGCAAGGGGGACGGGCTTTGTAATTCGAAATGTCCGACAGGAGCTGTCTCACTGAGGCATTTTATCGATGAGGGGATTACCGCCCAGATTGATTCGGCATTTCAGGCCTAGTGGAACGCTGACTACGCCGACGAACACAGGCAAACGCTCAGCGTCCGTCAGCGTTATATCGAGGCACAGGTATGGGTGCTATGGTTGGTGAGGAGAAGATACGGCTTGAGGATCGCGAATTCTCGCGAAAAGTAAGCGCGAAGGTCAGGAACCTTTCCCGCTGTTACCAGTGCTCCATGTGCAGCGACGGTTGTCCGGTGGCCTACGCGATGGACTATTATCCTAACCAGATCATTCATCTGGTACGCTTGGGATTAAAAGAAAAAGTACTGCGAAGCACGGCCATCTGGATCTGTGCGTCTTGTGAGACCTGCGCCAGCCGATGCCCGAACGATATCGAGATTGTTCACATGATGGATGTGCTACGGAGCGATTCTCTTGCAGGGGGCTTTAAGGGCCCGGCTCGGAACATATCCAGGTTTCACAAAATATTTATAGAGCAGGTCCGAAAGAAGGGCAGGATAGACGAAGGAAGTTTGTTGCTGAACTATGAACTGAAAACAGGCGACTTCCTCTCAGTAGAAAAGCTCCGGGAGGAGGGCGGCCTGGGCCTGGAAATGTTTCGCAAGGGCAAGCTCAAATTCCCCTCGAGGAAAAGGTATGCAGACAGATCTGTCAAAGAGATTTTCAAAAAGGTCCTTTCTCGGGGTTAAAGGCTTATCAACAGGGTGATTGAATGAGATTCGCATATTATCCCGGCTGTACCGCGACGTCGACATCCGTTGAATACGACGAATCCGTCAGAGAGACGTCACGGCACCTGGGGATTGAGTTGGAAGAGATCCCCGAGTGGACCTGCTGCGGAGCAACCTCCGGGCACATCATGAACAGGGAATTGTCGATAGCCCTGCCGAGCCGGAATCTGGCTTTGGCTAACCGGATGTCCTTGGCTATTGTTTCTCCGTGCCCCGCCTGCTCCACTCGCCATAAGGTTGCTCAATACGAACTCGCAAGAGACCCTGAACTGAAAGCCAGGATTGAGGAAGACATCGGCATCAATTTTGAGATTCCGCCGAAGCCGAGGCATATCCTCGAGGTTTTATACAGGGATGTAGGGATCGATGCTATTAAGAAAAGGGTTCGAAAACCCTTAAAAGGACTCAAAGTCGTTGCGTATTACGGGTGTTTCCTGGTTCGACCTCCGGAGATTGCGGGCTTTGATGATCCGGAGAATCCAACGATCATGGATGAGGTGATGCGGGCTCTGGGTGCGGAGGTCATTGATTGGTCCCACAAAATAGACTGTTGCGGTGGAGGATTGTCCATAGTCGCCCCTGACATAGTCAAGACATTGGCGGGCAAGCTTGTTGGCGCTGCATCGAAAGTGGAGGCGGATGCGATCGTGACTGCCTGCGGCATTTGTCAGGCGAACTTGGATATGCGCCAGGCAAGAACCACCAGCTCCCGGCCATTGCCCATTTTTTACTTCAGCGAACTATCCGCGCTGGCGTTTGGAACTTTGCAGCTGAAGCGCTGGCTGGCAAAACACCTGGTCGACCCTTCAGGCGTGCTGCAGAAGTTGGATTTACTATAAGGTTTGCTTTCTTCGGGAGCCAGGGATGCCTCGGATTAAACTGTCGGAGCAGGCAGTCTATGAATTCCAGTCCTCCATTCAGGTCAGGCCACAGGACATCAACCACGGCGGACATTTAGGCAACGACAATCTTATTTCCCTGGTGGGAGTTGCCAGGGCGCACCTGTTCCGCTCCCTGGGGTTCAGTGAATTGGACCTTGGTGATCGGCAGACCGGCATCATAATCAAGGACATGGTGGTCAACTACAAGGCTGAAGCCTTCATGTTCGACGAACTTCTCATAGAAACCCACATCGACGAGGTTGTGGGGAAAGGATTTCGTATGTTCCACCGGGTACGGAGGGACGCAAGCCTCATCGCTCTTGTTGAAACGGGCTTCGTTACGTACAACTATCCGGCGAAGAAGACCGTTCCCGTCCCGCCTTCATTCCTAAAAGCTCTCGATAGTCGGCAGACACGATAAGGGCCACAGAGTTCACTCTCAATTAGACTGCTGCGGAATGCCAGGTCAGCTCCGGACTGCCGGTTTGCAGGTTCGGCCATCATGTCGCTCCAGCGATGGCTGAAGAACAGCTCATCCCACATGCTTGGCAACTGTCTATGAGCTTCTGGGACCGGCGGTTACACTTGGTGATATTTCCACCGGGGTCGACGAGCAGCGAAGTATCCCGGGCAAGTAGCCCCTGGCATTTTGTGAATGTGCCGATCACTGAATGCCGCTGCGATCCCAATTACCCGAATTTGACCTCGTTTTTACTCACTACACAGCCTGACTTCTCCTGGTAAGTCAAAAACTCCAGAAAATATGTGAATTTCTTGAAATTCATCAATTTATTGTTTGCTTTCTATGTAGTGAGTAATATAATCACTGTATGTCCTTCGTCAGACGATACAAAAAAGGTGGCAAAACCTATCTTGCTGAAGTCGAAAGTGTGCGCATAAAGGGCCGG
>Ga0326728_10012164_pt1 | contig 19244 bp, 13 predicted proteins | sample MB3enrmetagenome_FD_207602 | JGI IMG/M metagenome (GOLD analysis project Ga0326728, IMG submission 207602) | Lab enriched peat soil microbial communities from McLean, Ithaca, NY, United States - MB31MN | ecosystem: Environmental > Terrestrial > Soil > Wetlands > Peat | place: USA: New York... | reverse complement strand
ACCTTCTTCTCCCAATTGGCGATGGCCTCGGAAACTTCCGGCCCGATGCCGTGGACTTGCTGCAACTCGGAGCGGCTGGCGCGGAGGATGGCGGTGGAATCGCCGAAGCGTTCCAGCAACTGCCGCGCGCGCACCGGGCCGAGGCCCTCAATCAGATTCAAAGCGACAAACGCTTCCCGGCTGTCCATGCGCCTGAGCAAACCCCATTTTCCCCGCCGGGGCAAGCATTTGATTGGCTCAATCCCCCATAAAAGTTGTTACCTGGTTTATTACTCAATTAACCGGTATTACCTAGTTCGATGGTTAATCCTTTTGCCACAAGGAGTTGCGACCGCGCCGCACGCAACTGATGCGTTTTTGCCTCCGCAATCGGTCGAGAATATGCCGAAGCATATCGCGGCTGACACCCGGACAGGATCGTTCCAGCTCGGTGATGCTGAATTGGGCTGGGAACGAATCCACCGCCTGTTCAATGAGCGCGGTTTTGGCCCCGCGCGGCGCTTTGATCTGTCCGGCGTGCTGCTCGAATTGGGCGTAACCGCGCCGGATGATGGCGAGAAGGAAATTGATCCACGGGGTCAGCTCGTGTTTGCCTTCGTGCCAGCGTTGGGAACTGCGGTTGAGACATTCGTAGTAATCCTCCTTCGATTCTTCAATCAGACGTTCCAAGCTGATGTAGCGGCCCACTTCGTAACCGTGCTGGTAAAGGGCGAGCAGGGTGAGCAGGCGGGAGACGCGGCCATTGCCATCGCGGAACGGATGGATGCAGAGAAAATCGAGCACCAGCCCGGATATGGCAATGAGCGGCGGGATATTGTCCTGATCCAGCGCGTGGCGGTAGAGGAGGCAGAGTTCAGCCACGGCGGACGGAGTTTGTTTCGCCGAAACGCATTGGAATCGAATGACTGGGGCGGCGCCGGGAACCAGTTGAATGACTTCATTGTCCATGCGCTTGAACTGCCCGGCGTCGCCGCTGGCGGACTGGCAGATGGCGTGCAGGTGCTTGAGCGTGTCCGGTGTGACGGGAAGTTTCTCGTGGCGCGTGTGGATTTCATTCAAGGCACGGCGGTAGCCCTGGACTTCCTGCTCGGAGCGGTCGCGCGGTTTCGAGTTGCCGAGCAGAAGCGGGCGCAGCCGGTCAGGGGCAATGGTGACACCTTCAATGCGGTTGGAAGATTCGGAGCTTTGGATGATGGCGGCTTCCCGCAGCGCCTTGAGCACTTGCGGCGACTGGCGGGTGAACAATTCTTGTTTGCCCTTGGCCTCGGCAATGTCATTGAACAACCATGCGGTGCTCATGGGCAAGACGTGGGCACGGAGGCGCTGGTTGCGGAAGGAGTTCATAGTCAGGATTTATATTCGGTGAAACTGTCGCCCGCAGTGTTTCGTCCGCGGGAAACCAGCGCTGCTCGGGAATGAGCGGCGCGCAAGGCGATTTCGGAAAGTGCGGATGCAGTGCCATGTGAGTCTGGCCGCGACACTAGCGGATCGGGCGCCAGTTGCAAAGACCGGAATGGCGGCGTTCATGCATCGCCGCGGGATTCAATTGCTCATTTTGTCCAGCTTCGTTTTCACATCATGGCTCCGTCATCGAAGGCGTTTCGGGCAAAGGGCCGTTTTCACCAGGGGTGCTTTTCTCCGGTTCAAACCACGGATAAAGCAGGGGCAGAATAAACAGTGTGACCAAAGTCGCGGTGATCAATCCGCCGATGATGACCACGGCGAAGGGCCGGGAGGTTTCCGCGCCGACCGCCGTGGACAAGGCCATCGGGAGCAAGCCCAAAGCGGCCATCAGCGCGGTCATCACCACCGGCCGCACGCGGGACATCGCGCCGTCGCGAACGGCTTCCATCATCGGCCGGCCGCCGCGCCGCAATTCGCGGATGCGCCCGACCAGGATTACGCCGTTGAGCATGGCGATGCCAAACAGCGCCACGAATCCAACCAGCGCCGACACGGACAGATTCAAACCGGCGAGGGGCAGGGCAAAAATGCCGCCGACCGCCGCGAAGGGCGCGTTCAACAGGATCAAGAAGGCCATCCAGCTCGAATCAAACGCGACGAACAACAGGAAAAAAATGGCGGTCAGCGTGATCGGCACGATGACCTCGAGCCGGCGCATCGCGCGCTGCTGATTTTCAAACGCCCCCGTCCATTCCAGCCGGTAGCCGGTCGGCAATTTGACCTCCGCGCCCACCTTTTCCGTCGCTTCGGCGATGAGCGAACCGAGGTCGCGTCCGCGCACGGAAAACTTCACGGCGGTGCGCCGCGCGTTTTCCTCGCGCCAAATCTGCGCAAAACCGGGCCGGGCTTCCACCGACGCCAGCAACCCCAGCGTGAGCCGCTCGCCGTTGGAGCCAAACACGGGAATTTTGCGGATGGATTCCAAATCCGAGACGGCTTTCGGGGTGAGCTTGACGACCAGATCAAAGGTGCGTTCGCCTTCCAGCACCTGGGTCGCGACCGAGCCGCCGAGGGCGGTTTCGATCACCTGCTGGACATCGGCGACGGCCAGGCCGTAGCGGGCAATGGCGGCGCGATTGACGGTGATTTGCACCTGCGGCTGGCCGAGCAACTCCTCGGCGCCCACGTCCGCCGCGCCGGGGATTCTTTTGAGGATGGCAACCATCTGATCCGACAGCGCCTGCAAGCGGTTGGGGTCTTCGCCATAAATCTTGACGCTCAATTCCGCTTTGATGCCCGAGACGGCCTCGTTCACGTTGTCCTCGATGTATTGGCTGAACTGGAATTGCATTCCCGGAATCTGCGAAAGTTTTTGGTTCATCGCTTCCACCAACCCATCGCGGGTGGGCGCGGTCTTCCATTCAGAACGATCTTTCAATTCCACGCCGCATTCGATGACGTCCCAGCCGTTGATGTCCGTGCCGTCGTCGGGCCGGCCCAGTTGGGTCACGACAATTCTCACCTCGGGAAACGAGGCCAGAATGCCGCGCACGCTTTGAGAGAGGCGGTCGGATTCCGTGGGAGAAATGGTTTCCGGCATAAAGCCGCGCACCCAAAGCGAACCTTCGTCCAGTTTGGGCAAAAATTCCGTGCCCAGGCCGGCCAGGACAATTCCCGCCATCACCAACAGCAACACCGTTCCGCCCAAAAACAGCGCCCGCGCCCGAAAGGCGCGCTCCAGTATCCGGCGATACACCTCGCGCAGGCGATGAACCGTCCACGATTCGTGTTTGGCAAATTTGTGTTGGAAGGCGAAGCTGGCCAGCGCCGGAACCAGGGTCAGGGCCAGAATGGTCCCGGTCACCAGCGCGAAGGTCAGCGTCAGCGCCATCGGTTTGAAGATTTTCCCTTCCACCCGCTGCAAAGTGTAAAGCGGAATAAACGCGGTCAGCAAAATGGCTTTCGCGAAGAGAATCGGGCGCCCCATTTGCGAGACGGCTTCAATAATGGCATGGGGCAGGTTTTTGATGCGTTCGCGCTTTTCCTCCAGCAAGCGCAGGAGATTCTCAATCACCACGACGGCGGAGTCCACGATGATGCCGAAGTCAATCGCCCCCAGTGAAATCAGGTTGGCAGGAATGCCGCGCCAATCGAGCAGGAGAAAGGCGCCGAGCAGCGACAAGGGCACGACCGCGGCCACGACCAGCGCCGAACGAAAATTGCCCAGCCCCAGGAATAAAATCAGCACCAAGAGCACCAGGCCGATGCCTTCCATCATGTTTTTTCTGGCCGTGTGCAGCGTGCGCTGGGTCAAATCGGTGCGATCATAATGCGGCACGAGTTTCACTCCGGCGGGCAGATAATGCTGGTTGATGTCTTCCACCTTGGCGCGAACGCGTTGCAAAACCTCGAGCGCATTTTCGCCGCGGCGCATGATGACGATGCCCATGACCACGTCGTCCTGATCCAGTTGGCCGGGAACGGTTTTCCCGACCCGGCCCAGGCGCAGTTGATGGCCGATTTGCACCGTGCCCAGGTCGCTGATTTTAATCGGCGTGCCATTGCGCGTGTCCGCGGCAATGTTGCGGATGTCGTCCAGATTTTGAATAAAACCCAAGCCGCGGACGATATACAATTCCGGCCCGTGTTCGATGTAAGAGCCGCCGGCATTGCGATTGCCGTTGGCCAGGGCGGTGAAAATCTGGCCGAGGGTAATGCCGTAAGACTTCAGTTTCGCCGGATCAATCAAAACCTGATATTGCTTGGTGGGTCCGCCGAAGCCGTTCACATCCACGATGCCCGGCACGGTGCGAAACTGGCGTTCGACTACCCAATCTTCAATCGCCTTCAGCTCGACCAGGGGAAAACCCTTCGGCGCTGCCAGCGTGTAACGGTAAATTTCGCCAACAGGTGTGGCGTCCGGCGAAAGGCTGGCCTGCGCGCCGGAGGGAAGGCTGACTTGGGAAAGAAGCTGCGCCGCCTGGTTGCGCACGAATTCATTGTCCGTCCCATCCTCAAACACCAGGGTGATTTGCGACAGGCCGAATTGCGACACCGAGCGGATGGAAGTTCGATGCGGAATTCCATTCATCGCGTTCTCAATCGGAATGGTCACCAGCCGCTCGACCTCCTCGGCGGCGTGACCCGGAAACAGGGTGATGACTTGGAAGGAAACATTGGTGACATCGGGATAGGCCTCCACCGGCAGCCGCCGGAAGGCCGAAATCCCCGCCAGGATGAACAGCGCCGTCAACGCCAGCACAATGGGGCGGTGCCGCAAGACGTAGAAAGTGATCCGGCCGATCATGATTTCTCGGTGGCTTCCAGCAACGCCTCCAGCAACAGGCACCCGTCGGTGACGATCTTCTCGCCCGCCTCGACGCCTTTGATGACCGGAACCCTGCCGTCCTGCTCCGCGCCCACTTCCACGCGCTGGCGTTGAAATTGTCCCGGCGAAGTCTCGACGAACAGATAGTAGAGGTTGTCCCGCACGAAAACCGACCGGGCCGAAATCTCCACCGCCGCTTGCGCGGTCTGCGCCGGCGTCATCACCACATCCGCCAGGACATACATTTCCGCCTTGAGCAGCCGGTCCGGGTTGCTGACCACGCCGCGGACTTTGATCGTCCGCGTGGCCGGGTCCAATTCGTCCCCAATTTTATCCACCACTCCTTCAAAAACCCGTTCCGGAAACGCCTGCGAAAAAATCCGCAACTGCTGTCCCGCCTGCATCCACGGCAGGTCGGTCTCGGAAACGTCCAACTGCAACCAAAGTTTGGTGGGGTCGCTCACGACAAACAACGGCGCGAAAAGGGCCGTGGCATTGGCCAGTTGAGAATCCGCGCGGACTTCCTGGCCGGGGTTGATGTTCCTTTGCACCAGCACACCGGCCAGGGGCGAGCGCAGCCAATAGATTTCGTTGGTGCTCGTGTCGCTGCCCCCATAGTTCGCCAGCCGGCCGGCCGCGCGATCTCTCTCCGCCAGCGCCGCGATGTAGGCGGCCTGCGCGGCTTCCACATCCTTCTGCGCGGCGGCTTCGTGCGCGAACAATTCCCGGGTGCGGTTCAGCGCCTTGTCCGCCGCCACCAAGTTGCCGGCCGCCGTGCGCGCATCCGCCAGCGCCTGGCCAAAATCGGGCGAATCAATTTCCGCCAGAGGCATGCCCGCGGTCACCGCCTGGCCCAGGTCCCCCGACACCGACCGCACACGGCCTGCCACCGGGGTGAAAATCCGCACGGTCGCGTCATCGCTCCAATAAAGACGGCCCGTGATATGTTCGAGCGCCAGTTTGCGCGTTTCGGCGGCTTGCACGGTAAGCGAAGACAGTTGCGGAGCGTTGGTGGGAAAAACAATCTTGCCGCTCTCGATCCTGGGCGCCGGCGCCGCCGGCGTCTCCGCAGGCTGTTTGCAGCCTGTCAGTTCGGTCACGGCCAGCAAGCCGGCCAGGCCCCATCCCAGGCGCGCCGCCAATTTGACATTTCGTGCTGGCATAAAAACTCTCGCTTACCGCGCCGCGTTCAACTCCGGCTCGGACACCACGTTGCGCGCCGCGCTCAAATCTGCCATCGCGCTGGCCGTGTCCGCCTGGGCTTGCGCCGCCGCCAGCCGCACCTCATTGTCGGTCCGCTCGGCTTCCAGCAAATCCACCAGCGACGCGCCGCCCTGTTCGTAGGCGAAGGCTACCGACTGGCGAACACTCGCTGATTTGGCGGCCGTTTGGTCCCGGTAACGTTGCCAGCGATTCCAGGCCTCGTCGTATGCGCTTTCCGCGTTTGCGATGTCCGCCATCACCTTGGCCTCGGCTTTTTCGAGCGCGATTCTCGCCTGCTCGCGCTGGGCTTCCGCCTCCCGGATGTTGCCGCCGTTTCGATTCCACAGCGGCAACGGAAAACTCACCCCGATGTTGAATGTGTCCACCGGCGGACCGCCGCCGGGCGGGTTGTGCTCCACTCCCAAAGAAACTGTCGGGTCGGGAATCCGATACGCCCTTTGCAACTCCAGATTGGCCGTCGAACCGCGCAGGTTGGCGGCGGCGGCGCGCACATCCGCTCGCCCCACTTCGGGTTTCAATTCATTGGTGCCCGCCGGAGGGATCGCCACCAGTTGGCCCAGGGACTCCGCCGGTGTCCAATGTCCGCGCGGTTCCTTCTCCCCCATCAATACTTCCACCGCAATCCGCGACTGAACCGCGGCCGCGGCGGCGGATTTTGCCTGAAGTTCAAATTGCTCGGCGCTGATTTCAATCTGCTTCTTGTCCGAATCCGAAATCGCTCCGGCGCGGAATTTGACCTCCGCCAATTCCGCCTCGTGCTGGAGGTAGGAGGCGGACTCGGTCAAAATCCGCGCGTTTTCCCCCGCCAGCACGGCGGCCACGTAGGCCTTGGTCACTCCCTGGTCCAGCAAGCGCCGCGCGTCCAAAAAAGCCGCCCGCGCTCCCAGGACGCCCGACTGGGCCGCCACCTGGCGATCCCGGCGTTTGCCGCCAATCTCAATCAACTGGCTGACTGCGGCCAGCGTGTCGTAATTGCGGGACCAAAACCCGTTGCCCAGCACCGTCGCGCTTTGCTGGCTGCCAATTTTGGCTGTGGACAGTGAAGCCGTGGGATTCGGAAATTCCCTGGCGACGATGACTTGCGCCTGCGCGGCGTCAATGCCGCTTTTCGCCGCCAGCAAATCCCAATTCCTTTGGAACGCGGTCCTCCTGGCATCCGCGAGCGCAAGGATTACCGGCTCGCCCGTTGCCGTGTTGGTCCCGAGGGTGTCCTCGGCCGCAAGGCGCGGCGGCATCCAGCCGAAAAGAACCGCAGCCAGTGGACAAAACAGAAATGTGCCGGTGAAATGAATTGGACCCACGCCACCCAGTAAACCTCAAATCGGCGTACATTTCATGTGGGGCGGCGGATAATTCTCTTGTCGGGCGCCGCCCTACACGCCGGACCCTCAGGCGGAGGGATGATTATCATGCCAGCGAATGGCTTCGCGAAGAAGCTCCGCGGCGTTGGCCAGTCTGAGCTTCGCCTTGATGCGGGCGCAATAGACTTGGATGGTCTTCATGCTCACCCTCAGTGTTTCGGCGACCTGCCGCGTTTGGATCCCCTGGCCCAGAAGTTGAAACACTTCCAATTCGCGATCGCTGAGTTGTTCAATGGGCGAACGATCGCCCACTGGCTGGCCATCCACCAGTTTTTGCGCCAGCAACGCGGCCATGTCCGGGCTGACGGAGAGCTTGCCCGCCAATACTTCGCGGATGCCGCCGATGATCTTCTCCGCCGTTTCGCGTTTCATAATATAACCCCGCGCTCCGGCCCGCAACGCGCGCTCGGCGTAAAACCTCTCCTCATGCATCGAAAACACCAGCACCGCGGCGCCGGCATCCAGCGCCTTGATGTTCTTGATCAGTTCGATGCCCGAACCATTCTCGATCGAGAGGTCCACAATCACCACGTTGGGCTTGGTGGAAGAAATCCTCTCCAAGGCGCGCGGGGCGTCGCCCGCCGTCCCGCAAACCGTCATCCCCGGTTGCTGCTGAATCAAATTGGTCAGCCATTCGCAGACCAGCGGATGGTCGTCCACGAGAAATATCTTGGTCATCGAGTCGTTCACGGTCGGATTTTCTCCGGCGACAATATGCAGGTGACCACGGTGCCGCCGGCCTCATCGCGCCGCGCCCCGAAGGTCGCTCCGATCATGCTGGCGCGATGCGCCATGATGCGCAACCCCATTCCGCGCTTTTCCGGCAGCGGTTGCGGCAGGCCGGTGCCGTCGTCTTTGACGGACAACAGGATGTTCTGATCGTCGGCGTCAAGCCGGATGGAAATGTTCTTTGCCTTGCCGTGCAGGATGGCATTGCCCACCGCTTCCTGCGCGATCCGATACAAGTGTCCGGCGGCGGCCGCGTCGTGCATGAACACGGGCGAATCCCCTTCCAGCCGGCAGGAAACTCCGAACAACTCGCTCGTCGTGCCGGCAAATTCCTCCAGCGCGCCCATCAAGCCCTCCGCTCCCATGTCCAGGGGATGAAGTCCCTTGGCCAGCTTGCGCGAAAGGTTGATGCCTTCCCGCACCAGTTCCACCACCTTCCGCGCCTCGGCGCTTTGCGGCAAATGCGCGGCCGAGAGCTTTTCTTCCAGCACTTGGCCGGCCAGCGCCGTGCCCGTCAGATGCTGGCAAAGCCCGTCGTGCAGGTCGCGGCCGATCCGCCGCTGCTCCCGCTCGCTGATCTCCAGCAACTCCCGCTCCAGGCGCTCGCGTTCGGCGATTTCTTCCTTCAAGGCCGCCGTGCGCTGCTGCACGCGCGCTTCCAGGCCCCGTTGCAACGAATGCAAAATCGTCAGCAGCCACACCACCACCAGATAAAACGCCACCAGTATCACCGCGTTCCAGGCCGGCACCAACGGACTGGAAAAAACCGCGCCGCGCGCAATGTCGCCGGCCAGGGACACCGCCACGCTCAAAATCGAAATAAAAATGGCAAAGCCACGTCTCAGGAACCACGCCGCCAGCCCGATCGGCAGCAGATAAAAAATCGAAAAAGAAGTCTCGAAACCGGTCAGGTAGTCCACGAAACCAATGACGGCGACAATGCCCAGCGCCAGCACCGCCAACAGCGTGCGGGATCGGTGTTCAAAGTTTTCAATCCATCGGAACATAAACATTCGCATTCGTGGCGCGGTGCCATTGTAACCGTTAATCTCAAAAGGCAAAGCGGGAAACCTGGCACTGGATCAGTCAGGGCGCAGGACAAATATCTTCGCCATCGTGGTAGGGCAGAGCTGCCGCTCTGCCCTGAATTCTAGGGCGGCGCGGCAGCGCCGCCCTACCAAAGACGTGAAGATTTTTGTCATGCGCCCGATCTGCGCCAGTCATGGGAGGCAGAGAACCCCCCGCTCTGACAACGCGCCTTGCGCCTCCGAACCGCCCGGCGCTTCTTCTCCCTCTCCTCCACAAACTTGTGGAGGAGAGGGACGGGGAGAGGAGGCTTCCTCTCAAGGCCCAAACCATGCTCTTGCGCAAACCATGCTCTTGTTTTTTTCACTTGTCCTGCCGGCGCGTGACAGGCAGGATTGCCCCATGCCGCGCCAATTGAAAATCGAGGATGCGGGCGCTTTCCGCCATCTGATAAACCTGGGAGATCGGAAAATGGGGATCTTTGTCAGTCCTCACTATTGACACTTTTTGAACGCCTCAACGCATGCCCCCTTCGTCGAGACTGAGCCATTTGATTCCCCTTGAAAGACGACGCCTCAACCGCCACAGACTCGCCGAAGCCCCTGTAGTCAGCCTCCACGTAAAACGTGGTGAATGTCGTGAAGTCGCTGGCTTCCAGCTTGCGCCCTGTCCGCCCTTCGCAACATGGAATCCACCGCCATCACCACCAGGAGCGATAAAGGCATGGGAAGGAGGGGCAGTATGGCTTGATGCAACGGCCTGTTCTTCAATCCCCGAAGGGATTGGATCACCCAGCCCAGCATTGGCCCGATTCCGAGAGGGCCTACGCTGGGTTTCCACAAGCAATGTTAAAACCCTGAAAGGGTTGCATATCAACGCCTTATGGATGGGATGCAACCCTTTCAGGGTATATGATTTCTCTGCCTTGCCCCCTGGGTAGCTCGTTCCTCGCAACCCAGGGCTGATTGATTCAATCCCTTTGGGATTGGCTGATACACACGATGCCGACCGGGACTGTTTCTGACATTCCACCGAAAACAGCGGGGAGCCGTTGTACCAGGACTTTTTGATTTCTTGATTTTCCAGCAACGAATTTGCTTGCAAATGTATAATTATAGGCTAAATATGCTTCAATTATCATTTAATCAGAGCGAAACGGTATGCCACGTTCACCAAATGCACAGCCGACGGTTAAAATCACCATTTCCACTTCGCCTGCCCTGTCGCGGGATTTGGACAAAGTGGTCACGACAGGCTATTTTGGAAATACTCGTTCGGAAGCGGCGGAACGGCTGCTGGCGGAAGCGATTCGCAATCTCCTTCGGGAGGGAACGCTCGTCCGAAAACAGCCAACGGACCTGTGAATTCGTTCAGGGTGGGTTATGCGCGACCTGCCCTTGGACCTGGTGGGAGCCTCCTCTCCCCGGCCCTCTGCTCCACAGGTGTGTGGAGGAGAGGGAGAAAAGGTGCGCGACGGTCCAGGGGCGATGGGCAGGTCCGAATGGAAATGGGAGGATTCCAATGGCCTGGGCGTCCATTACTTGGACATCTTGACAGGGGAACCACTTTATATGGTGGTTTTCGCTTTACTTTGCGTCGGGGATTTGGTTCACTGACGCAAGCCTTTAATTTATGTATTTAAAGAATTTAACGGTTTTGGGGTTTAAATCTTTTGCCGACAGGACTTCGCTGAATTTCCAGCCGGGGGTCACGGCCATTGTCGGACCCAATGGTTGCGGCAAGTCCAATGTATCCGACGCCATCCGCTGGGTGCTGGGCGAACAGTCGGCCAAGGCGCTGCGCGGCGGGGAAATGGCGGACGTGATTTTCAACGGCGCCGACTCGCGCAAATCGCTCAGCATGGCCGAGGTGTCGCTGACGATCAGCGGGGTGGATGAGGAACACCTGTCGGCGGCGGGGGTGGAGATCGCTTACAATGAGGTGACCCTGACGCGCCGGGTTTTTCGCGACGGGTCCAGCGAGTATTTTCTCAACAAAACGCCCTGCCGGCTCAAGGACATTCAGCAATTGTTCATGGGGACCGGCGTGGGACGGTCGAGTTACAGCATCATGGCGCAGGGCAACATCACGCAGATTTTGTCCAGCAAACCGGAGGAGCGGCGGATGGTTTTCGAGGAGGCGGCGGGGATCACCAAGTTCAAGACGCAAAAGAAAGAGGCGCTGCGCAAGCTGGAGGCGACCGAGCAGAATTTGTTGCGGGTGGCGGATTTGATTCGCGAGGTCAAACGGCAGATCGGCTCGCTGCAACGGCAGGCGGGCAAGGCGCGCCGCTATAAACAGCTCATGCTGGAGTTGCAGCATTTGGACACCCAATTGGCGCGGCATCAGTTTGATCTTTTGCAGGTGGAGATTCAGGTCCGCCAGGCCCAGGCGGAAAAATCGCGGGCCGAAGCGGAAATGATTTCGGAGAACGTCATGAGCCGCGAGACGGAAATCGGCCGGCGCCGGGATGAGCTTTCGGCAAAGGAACTGGAGATCAGCCAGGCCCAGCAGGAGGGCATGGAACTCAAGGGCGAACTGGACCGGCATGAGCACCGCATCCAGTTCAACGAGGACCGCATGCGGGACTGGCAGGCGCAAAACGCCCGGGCCGGCAGCGACATCGCCCAGGCGGAGGAACGCCGCCTGATTGCGGAACAGGAGTTGGGCCAGGCGAGCGAAAGGCTCGCCGCTTCGGCGGCCGCGGTGCAGTCGCATCAACAGGCCATGCAGACGAAAGGGGAGGCGCTGCAAGCCGTGGAAAACCAGTTGCGCGCCGCGCAGGAGGCCCTGCGCCAGGCGCAGACGGAGTCGTTTTCCGCCGCCCAGCAATTGAGCCGGGCGCGCAATGAAATCACCTCCCTCGATCTGCAAAAAGAGGGCAACGCGGCGCGGCTGGAAAAACTTTCTGCCGAGAAGGCGCAGTTGGAGGAGGAGCGGTCCGGGCTGGCGGCGCGCCTGCGGCAATTTTCCGCGAGTGTGGAAGCGGAGATGGTTCACGCGGAGGAGCATCGCGGCACGCTGGAGCAGCGCCAGCAGCGGCTGCGCGCGATTCAAGAGGAACTGGGCCGTGCGGCGCAGGAGATGGACGACTGGCTGCGCCAGCAGGCGGAGAACCGTTCGCGGCTCCATCTGCTCGAACAATTGGACGCCGAGCGGGAAGGCTTCGGAGCGGGGGCGCTCTCGGCGCTGAAGAACGCGGAGCAGGTGCTCGGGTTGCTGGCCGACGGCATGCGCGCGCCGCCGCCGCATGTGGTGGCGGTGGAGGCGGCGCTGGGGCGCCATTTGCAATTAGTCTTGACAGCAAGGGAGGAGTCCGCCCGGCAGATTCTCGACAGCCTGCGCGACAACAAATCCGGCCGGGCCAGCGTGGCCGCGCTGGATTTGCGCAGCGGGAACGGCCTCCCGGCGGCGGCGGTTCCGGCCGGGATGATTCCCGTCCTCAGCGTCGTCGAGGCGGAGGAGGCGGTGCGCCCGCTCCTGCAAGATTTGCTGGGGCACGCCGTCATCGCCCCCGACCTGGCGGCGGCCGGGGCGGCCTGGCGCGAGTGCGGGGGCGCGTTTGATTTTGTGACGCCGGCGGGCGAGTTGCTTGATCGGCATGGAGTTTTCACGGGCGGCTGCGCCGACGGCAACGGCTCGGGCAAGGCCCCGGCTTCGATTCTGGGGCGGAAGAATCAGATTGCGGAATTGCGGCTGGCGGCGGCGGCGCTGCAGGAGAGCGTGGCGGAAGCCAGCCGGCGCAAAGGCGCGCTGTTGAGCGAACAGACGCAATTGCAGGCCAGTTTGCAACAGGCCCAGACGGAATTGCGCACGCAGGAAGTGGCCATCGCCACGCGCCAGGGTGAATACAACGCGCTGCAAAATTCCGCCCGCGTGCTGGAGCAGAAAATCGAAACGGTCGTCTATGAGATCGGCAGCCTGGCCGCCCAGGAGGAGGAAGGCGCGGGCCGGAGGCAGAGCCTGGCCGCCCAGGCCGCCGCGCTGGAAGGACGCGAGCGCCAGGCCCAGGCGGCCTTGTCGGAATGGACCGCCGCCCTGGAAAATCTCCGCCAGCAGCGGGAAGCGGCCAGCGCGGCCTTGACGGAAACCAAAGTGGCGCTGGCGACCGAGGAGCAGTTGTGTGCGTCGTTCGCCAGCCAGAAACGGCCCCTGGAACAGCGCCTCGTCGAGCTGGGGCACCTGGTGGAACAGCGGCGGCTGGAAATTCAATCCTTCTTGGAACGCAACGCCCAGGCCGGGGCGGAAATTGCGGAATCGCGGCAGAAGATTGCCGAAGCGGGGCGCAAACGGGAGCAGGTCAACGCGCGGATCGCCGAATTGTCGGACCAAAAAAGCGCGGCGGAAGAGGAGATCGCGCAGGTGGACGAGGCCTTGCGCGGGCAGCGGCGTTTGCTGATGGAATTGCAAGAGCAACGCGGCGCCCTCGAGGTCGAGCTGGCCCAGAAAGACATGGCCGTCCAAAATTTGCGCGAGCGCGTGCGCGAGAAATACCAGCTCAAGCTGGACGACATCCGCAGCGAGTGCATCACCATCACGCTGGCCGACGAAGGCCCGCCCAAAGTCCACACCCTGACGCCGGAGGAAATGGCGGCCAGCGGGGTGGCGACGGATTGGGCGGCGGTGGCCGCGCAGGTGGCCGCGCTGCAAAGGCGCATTGATGAAATCGGGCCGGTCAACCTGGTGGCCATTGACGAATACGAGGAAACCGAGCAGCGCCATCAGTTCTTGACCACGCAAAACGACGATTTGGTCCGGGCCAAAACGCAATTGCTTGAGGTCATCAACCGCATCAACACCCAGACGCGCCAGATGTTCGTGGAGACGTTCGAGAGAATCCGCGACAATTTCCGGGCCATGTTCACGGAAGTTTTCGGCGGCGGCAAGGCCGACCTGATGCTGGTGGACGAGGGGGATGTTTTGGAATGCGGCATTGACATTGTGGCGCGGCCGCCGGGCAAACAGTTGCAGAGCATCGCGCTGCTTTCCGGCGGCGAACAGACCATGACCGCCGTCGCGCTGCTGTTTTCCATTTACCAGGTCAGGCCCAGCCCGTTTTGCGTGCTGGACGAAATGGACGCGGCGCTGGACGATGCGAACATCGGCCGCTTCATCCGCGTGTTGCACCGCTTTTTGGTTCACTCCCAGTTCATCATCATCACGCACAGCAAGCGGACCATCGGCATGGCGGACGTGCTCTATGGAGTCACCATGCAGGAACAGGGCGTGAGTAAAATCGTGAGCGTGAAATTCCACAAATCCGGCGAGGCGGACGCGGAACAAGAACCGCCGCCGCTGGAAGCCTCCGAACCCGCCGTCGAAAACGCCGCCCCCGCCGAACCCGAGGCGGACAACACGGAGGCGCGCGACGAGTCCAACGACGTGGTGATGGCGAAGTAATTCCCCCATTGCGGATTGCGAATTGCGGATTGCGGATTGCCCTTGACGGTAGGGCAAGAAACCGTCGAGCCGTGACTCGATTGCAGATTGGAACATTCCGTTTCACGACGTCCCATCGCTTTTTCCAGCCTCCCAGACCGGGGCAAAGGTTTTTGGCGGAAAGTGGCGCCCTGACAGAGCGTGTGATAATATGCATGAGTGGGAAGTCTGGACTTGAACGCAGGCACGCTTCTGCTGTAAATTAGAGCCATCAGCAAAGGAAAACTAAGACTATGAAGAACGTTCAAAAGACGCCTGCGTTTGCCCCAACCGGCAAACCGTCCGGGCAAACCACCGCCTTCACCCTCATTGAACTTCTGGTCGTGATCATCATCATCGCCATTCTGGCCGCGCTGCTGCTGCCCGTGCTGGGCAACGCCAAAAAGAAAGGCCAGCAAACCAGTTGCGTCAACAATGAAAAGCAGTTCACATTGGCTCTCTCCATGTATGCGGACGATTACAAGGACCGCTTCTTGCCGTATGCGATGAACGCAAGCGGCACCTCGGCAGGCGGCTTTTATCAGCCTCCCCTCAATGCTCCCTTCACGGGGCAGACTATGCAGCAGGCGTACAATGAATGCATTCAAGCGCTGAAAAGCTCTCTCCTGACGGTTTACGTAAAGAACGTGGCGATCTTCCATTGCCCTGGCGACACCCGAATATCCCAGCCCCCGGGCGAAGGCTATGCCTACCAGAGTTATTCCAAAACCCAGAACTATGCCGGCGACTCTTATGACAATTATTGGGGAATGGGCGCCAATTGTGAAAAAGCGGGTGACGTCCTTGCCCCGTCCATGACATTTGCGATCGTGGAGGACTGCGATTGGCGTGGGTTCAACGAAGGCACCTGGGTGGTTAATTGGATTCTCAACGCGAACGGTCCCGGTTCGTTCACTTGGGAGGATCCTCTGGCCATGTACCATGTAAACGTCAATATCTGGGGGTTTGCAGACGCCCATGTGGAGAGCCATCAATGGAAAGACCAAGCCGCCATCACGGGAGGGTTGCAAGCCGCCAAGGGCGTGCAAGTCGAAGGATTCCCCGCGGCCACTTCCGGCGGCGATTACGACTATGTCAGGAACCGCTTGCGGTTTCCCGGCTGGCAATAGGCCGGCTTGAGATCCGGGACGGTCTTTGAGCGGGAGCCGTTGAAAAGGAGCGCGGCGGAATTAACAGGCGCAAATCAGGTTTTGAAAAAGCAATCTCCATCGGAGGTGGGGACGGCTCGCCGAGCCGTCCGAGGTCGCCTCGGCGAGGCGACCCTGCCAAAACCTGATTTGCGCCCGGAATCAACCGAGGCAGAAGTTCGGACTGGACGTGAGCAGGCTGCTGCCGCAATGTGCAGCCATGTTCGCCTTATGCCGAAGACAAGCCGTATGAAGCGTCAAAAGGCCCCTGCGCTCGCGTCCATCGGCCAACTGCGAGGGCGCACCAACGCTTTCACCCTCATCGAACTCCTGGTGGTGATCATCATCATTGCCCTTCTGGCCGCCCTGCTCCTGCCCACCCTGGCCCAAGCCAAAGCCAAAGGCCAGGGAATCAAGTGCTTGAGCAATCTGCGGCAGCTTCAAATCGCCTGGTCGTCTTACACCACGGACAACACTGACAAGCTGGCTCGGAATATCCCCAGCGATATCGGCGGCGGTGGTTATGCCACAAGCGGGACACAAGCCAACGCCCAACCCGGCCAGCAATATGCCTCCTGGGTGCTGGGTGACGCCAGCAGCTCCGATGTCACCTTGCTCACCCACGGGCTGATCTATCCGTACATCGGAAATTGGCAGGCTTATAAATGTCCGGCGGATGTAAAAGTGACCACCGCGAACAGGCCGACCCTCCGCAGTTATGCCGCCAACTCCCAGATGGATGGCTACCCTCCCTGGCCCACCGCCAGCGGCGGCCAGGTGAACTTTCTCAAGCTGACGCGAATCAACAGCAGCTTGTCGCCGGCCATGGCCTTTGTCTTCCTGGAAGACAACCCCAACGACATCAACGACGGCTATTGGTGCCAGGACCTCTCCAAACCCAACCAATGGATCAACTGCCCCGCCAGTTACCATGTCCACGCCTGCTCCTTTTCCTTCGCCGACGGCCACGGCCAGATCAAAAAGTGGAGTGACAAGGGTATTTTCGCGGGTCTGAGCACGACGACCTCCGCCAACGGTTTTACAGCCGATCCGGCATCCGGTGACCTGGCTTGGGTGCAGGCCCGATTCACCGTCGTGGGCGATGAACTGGATGGGGATTAACTCCACTGGCTGGAGCCGCTCCCGGCGGGCGCTTTCCAGACCCCAGGAACAGGGCGAAGAATCTTGGCGGAAACCGGCGCCCTGGCAGCGCGTGTACAGATGTAGGCGAAATATGTGCTGGACATCGGACAGGCTGCTGCTGTAAATTCAAGCCGTACAGCATAAGATTTAAAAAAGCAAGGAATATATGAAAACTCAAAAACCGCCGTCGGTTTTTCCATCCGGCCAACCGGCCAGGCCAACCAACGCTTTCACCCTCATTGAACTGCTGGTGGTGATCATCATCATCGCCCTGTTGGCGGCCTTGTTGTTGCCGGTGCTGGCCAATGCCAAAGCCAAAGGCCAGGGGGCGAAGTGCATCAGCAATCTCCATCAACTGATCGTCGGCTGGACGTCTTACAGCTTGGACAACAAAGACCGGCTGGCTCAGAATCTCTCCGCTGATTGGGGAGGGTCCGCCACCGGGTTGGAACCGCAGTACCAGGCCGGCCAGTCCCAGGCCAGTTGGATTCTGGGCGACGCCACCAACGCCGTGTACCGCAACAACTTGATCTCGCACGGGCTGATCTTTCCCTACACGGGAAATGTTGGGATTTATCAGTGCCCGGCGAATGTGAAACCGGACCGCTGGGGCGTGTTGACTTGGCGCGCTTATTCCATGAACTGCACCATGGGGGTCACAGCCTCCACGGAGTGGACTTGGAACGGGACTCAGTTCCAGAATTACTTCTCCAAGGCTTCGGATCTCGCCCTCCTGGGGGCGGCCAGGGCTTGGGTGCTGATGGAAGAGAACCAGTCCACCATCAACGACGGCTCCATGTGTGAGGATACTCAACAGAGGCATGACGGATACCCGTACTGGGTTGACGAGCCGGGCCATTACCATGTCAACGCCGGCTCCCTGGCTTACGCCGACGGCCACGGGGAAATCAGAAAGTGGACGGACACAGGCATTCTGAACGACGTGCCGCAAAGTGGAGATGGCAGCATCCAGTGCGGTCCGCCGCCTTACGCGGACCTCAATTGGGTGTTGTGGCGAACCTCAATCCCTCTTCCTTGATCGGGAGTCGAGACGCTGGGCAATACCATTAACCGGCCGGGATTCCAACTCCACGACACCAAGCCGAGGGGCGGCCATCGGAACCGGCAAGGAACGCCCGGCCATCCTCAGATTTCGAAGACCTTCTCGAATTTGGTCAGGTTGCGCGGGCCGTTGCCGGTGACGCAGGCGACGTCTTCCAACCGGACGCCGCCCAGTTCCGGGTAGTAGAGGCCCGGTTCGATGGTGAGGACGTGGCCAGGTTTGAGGATGTCCACGGAGTTGTGGCTCAGGCGCGGGGGTTCGTGGATTTCCAAGCCCAAGCCGTGGCCGGCGCCGTGGAAGAAACCAGCCATGCGGCCGTTCTTTTTGCAGGTTTTGTAGCCCTGGGCCTGGAAGAATTCCTGGATGGCGGCGTGGATTTTGGCGGCGGCGGTGGCGGCGCGGATTTTGGAGAAACCGATTTCCTGGGCGCGCCAGACGGTGTCGTAGAGGCGGCGGAGCGGTTCGCTGGCGCGTCCGCGGACGACGGTGCGGGTAATGTCGCCAAAATAGCCGGTTTTCTGGGAACGCGGGAAGACATCCAGGATGATCGGTTGCTGGCCGCGCAACGCGCCGTGGCCCTGCTCGTGGGGGTCGCAGGCCTGCCGGCCGCAGGCGACAATGGTGTGGCCGGGACGGCCGCCGGCCTGGAGGATGCCCACGTCAATGATGGAACGAATTTTCTCCGAGGTCAATGGGACGCCGTGGTACATCAATCTGCCGTCGCGCGCGATTTTGGAGCTTTTCAGGGCCTGGATGCCTTCGGCCAGGCCCACTTCGGCCATGATGAGGGCGGCGCTGATTTTCTTGATCTCATGGGCGTGCTTGCACTCGCGTTCGGGGAAAATGCCGCCCTTGATGACGCGGACTTTGATTTTATAGTTGCGCAAATCGCGGGCCAGGCCGAACGGGAAATTGGCCGGGACAAAGATTTTGCGCAAGCGATGCTCGCGCAGGAGGAGGTTGATGACGGCGGCCATGCCGGGACGTTTGACCCGGATGCGCCGCAGTTTTTCCAGGCATTGGCTGTAGGAGGTGACATGACAATGGGGCACCTTCCTTTTGACGCGGTCCAGTTCCAGATCGTTGACCACGGCGTGACACTTGCCGTCCACGCGCAAGAATATGGACAGGTCGGGCGCGAACAAGCCGACGGCGTAAAGCATGTTCGCATCGTGCTCGCTGTCGGCCACGATCATGAGATTTGGAGGATGAGGCACGGTTCGGCGCCGGAGGAGTTCGCCGGGTATAATTTGAATTGAAAAATGACAGTTCCTGTTGCAGCCGGATCCAGATGGGCCGGTCTGCGGCAAATTGATTTTTACACGATTTCTTTGACCGAGGCAGGCGACGGCATGCCCGGTTGCGAGTTTGTTGGCTCGAATGGATGAAAGCAGTTTTCG
>Ga0326728_10012163_pt1 | contig 19246 bp, 16 predicted proteins | sample MB3enrmetagenome_FD_207602 | JGI IMG/M metagenome (GOLD analysis project Ga0326728, IMG submission 207602) | Lab enriched peat soil microbial communities from McLean, Ithaca, NY, United States - MB31MN | ecosystem: Environmental > Terrestrial > Soil > Wetlands > Peat | place: USA: New York... | reverse complement strand
GGACCCCCCCGGTGCAGCAGTGATTTTAGGACTTGCGCGGGCAGGGAGCCGGCACTATCGTGACACAGTTCCCTGGATCGCGGGGTGGAGCAGCCTGGTAGCTCGTCAGGCTCATAACCTGAAGGTCAGAGGTTCAAATCCTCTCCCCGCAACCAATTTTCCCAGTTGCCCCGCGGGCCGTGGCAACGGGGTTTTCGCCTCTTTACCCGCGCGCGAATGTCTGCCAAGCTAACCGCGCGATTTTTAGCATGACAACGATGCCTCTCGATCTGACGAGACTGAAGGTCCTGCCATTGGCCCAACGCAAAAGCCTCGCGCGGCTGGAGGACGTTCTCATCGATCCCGGCGCGGCGCCCCCGCCATGCCCGGAACGGAACCTGGATCAGATCCGGCGTTGCGCGGGCCACATCGCCGGCGCGCGGCGGCATGGCGCGGCCGTCATGCTCATCTATGGCGCTCACCTCATAAAAAATGGCGCGGCCGACATCCTGATCCGCCTGCTGGAGCGAGGCTGGCTGACTCATCTGGCCACCAACGGCGCCGGCGTCATTCACGATTGGGAGTTTGCGTATGCGGGCGTCTCGACCGAGAGCGTCAGGGACAATGTGGAGACGGGCACCTTTGGCGCCTGGGAGGAAACAGGCCGCAACATTAATCTGGCTCTTCTGGCGGGGGCGCTGGCCGGCGCCGGGTTTGGCCGCAGCGTGGGGCAATTCATCAGCCAGGAGGGCGTGACCCTCCCCACGGTGGAATCGCTGGAAGCCGCCCTGGTCGCCGCGCCGGGCAACGCCCTCGCCCCCGCGCGCGCGGAATTGCTGCAGGCCATGCGCGTCCACCAATTGGCCGACGGGCGGCACGAGCTCAAGCATCCCTGGAAAGGCAGCAGCGTGCTGGCGCAGTGTTTTCGCCTCAATGTGCCGCTCACCGTCCACCCCGGCATCGGCTACGACATCATCGCCAATCACCCCATGTTCAACGGCGCGGCCATTGGCCGGGCGGCCGAAACAGATTTCCGTCTTTTCGGCGGGGCGGTGGAACAGTTGGACGGCGGGGTCGTGCTCTCGGCCGGCTCGGCCGTCATGGGACCGCAGGTTTTTGAGAAGAGCCTCAGTTGCGTCAACAATCTGCGCCTGCAAGGCGGCCGGGAAATCGTGCGCGGCCACAACTTCTACGTGGTGGACTTGCAGGACGGCGGCCGTTGGGACTGGAGCAGGGGCGAACCGCCCAAGGACAATCCGGCCTATTACCTGCGCTTTTGCAAAAGCTTTTCCCGCATGGGCGGCGCCATGCATTATGTGCAATGCGACAACACCGTTTTCGTCCACCATTTGTTGCGGGAGCTGGAGAAAAAGGGGTGAGCTGTGACGAGGCTAACCCTCCGGGTTATCCAGCAGCTCTTGCAGTCGGGCGGCCAACTCCGGCGGCAATTTGTCGCGCCAGATTCCGTCAATCAATCCCACGTCCATAAGATCGCGGAGATGCATTCGGTCTTTGTCCTGGAATGAAATCAATTTCATCCGCACCAGCGCATCAAGCGTCAGGATGCGAAAAAACGGCGCATCCTCGGCCTCGGAAACATCGGGCGCCGGTTCAAAGTATTGAGGGCGAACTTTTTCTCCCGCCAGAACAATGTGGACCGCGTCGCGGGCCTTGGCCCGGGGTCCATCCAGAAACATTTCAATTCCGGCAACGTGACGGCGAATAAAGCCGGCTTGGGACAAGGCGGCGGCAGCGGCCTCCAAATCGGAGCGCCGTAAAAGGATATCCACATCCTGGGTGTTGCGCACCGCCGCTTCGTCCACGCGCGACACCCACGCGGCAACGGCATTGCCACCGGCGACAGCATACGGCACTCCCGCGCCAGCCAGGGCGGCAGCAGCGCGTTGCAGTCGTTCGCGGACCTTCTCCACAGCGCGAATCATCCTTTCCCATGAAACATCCGCCAGCGGCATTTGGGACATACAATCAGGTTCCAACTCACCGGAACAAGGTCGGCTCGAAGCGGCCGGATGCCAAGTAGAATTCTCAACCGGTGTTCATGTTGGTTGGCCGTCCTAAACGTTTCTGCTGATCTTAATCTTCTTCGCGCAATGGCGGATTAAGATTACGATTAAGATTAAGATCGGGAACCGACATGGATTTTTTGGCGGACAATTATGATCTGGCGGCGACGCTGGCTTCCGGCCAGGCCTTTCGCTGGCGCTGGCTTGATGGTGCCTGGGAAGGCGTGGTGGCCGGCCGCTGGGTCCGCTTGCGCCAGGCAGAGGACCGCATCCACGCCGAAGCCGCCGTGCCGGTGGAGGATTGGGATTGGCTCCGGCATTACCTGCAACTGGACATCGACCTTGGCAGAATCTTCCAGACCTTTCCGCCGGATGAACCCCTGCAAAGCTCCATCCGCTCCTGCGCCGGCTTGCGCCTGTTGCGGCAGGACCCCTGGGAATGCCTGGCTTCCTTCATCTGTTCCTCCACAAAACAAATTGTGCAAATCCAGCAAATCATCGCCCTCCTCTGCCTCCGCTTCGGCCAGCCGCTGCCCGTGCCCCGCGGCCATGAGCCGGTCCATTCCTTTCCCGATTTCCGGCGGCTGGCGGAGGCAACGGAGTCCGGCCTGCGCGATTGCAAACTGGGATTCCGCGCGCCTTACCTCCTGGACAGCGCCCGGCAATTGCGCGACGGCCAGGTGGATTTGGCCGCGCTGCACGGCCTGCCGCTGGAGGAAGCCCGCGCCCAATTGCTCCGGCTGCCCGGCGTTGGCCTGAAGATCGCCGATTGCGTGCTGCTGTTCGCCTACGGATTTCAACGGGCCTTCCCGGTGGACGTTTGGATCATGAGAGCCTTGCGCTGTCTCTATTTCCCCAAAAGACGGGTCAAGCCGGCGCGCCTGCGCCATTTCAGCCAGACGCATTTCGGCCCCCACGCCGGCTACGCCCAACAATATTTGTTCCACTACATGCGCACCGGGGGAAAAACGGTCGGAAACGCCACCGCGCCGCAGACGGCCATTCAGGCCGCCGGCGGTTCTTCGTGACGTTCAGCGAACCACTGGCGTAAGAACCTCAGATCGCCCGCGTCCTTTTCACGGTGCGTGACAATTTTCATCCGCCACAGCAAACGCGGCGAGGCAAACGGAATCGGAACGCCGTCCACCTCGCGCACCACGACGTCTTTCGCCGCTTCCGCATAATCAATCCCTCCCGCCGCGCGCATCAAGTCCACAAGAATCTCATCCGCAACGCGAATCACATTGTACTGCTGCAACTCGCCGGCTCGCAGTTCCTGTACGGCATTGTCCGGCAGAGTCGAAAGCGCGGAGAAAACACTCGCCTCGTTTTGCGCATCAGCCGCGACCAATAGGTCCACGTCCATGGTGCGCCGGTTATAATTAGCTGCAAGGAGCGCAAAGCCTCCCACCACCACGTATTTTGCGCCCCGGCGGTTGAGTTCGCGGCACAGGTTCCGCAAATCTTCGACCGTTGGCTCGCGAGGTTCTAGCTCCTGGGACGCGCGATCATCCGCCATAACCACTGGTCCGCTTCCTCGTGAGTCTTGAACCGATACACGCCGCGCGGCACACGCACCCCCCCAAACGCTTTCCGCCAGGCAATCGATTCGGCCTTATTGCTCGTCTTTGTCGAAAGAGCCTCCGGCGCATGGGTGCGCCGGCCGACGACGCGGTCAATGCTTTCCTCGGTGTTGACCAACGGTTGTTTCACGATTGAGAACTTAGCCGTCGTCGCCGCCTCAATCAAGCCTCCCTTTGGCTCCCCAAGAGGCCCCTCGGACTTTTCTTCCGGCTACCCGGCAAAAGACGCCCCGCCGCCTGTGGCAGATACGCGAGTACAATGAGCGCAAGTGTCTGTGCCAGCAGGAGTTCCCGGTTTTCCTCTGTCTCGTGGCACACCGTATGCTTTTTGCAACCGGGGATTGACCTATGCCAAGAACGCATTATGACCGGACCCGACACGCACACAGCAGACGCTCGAGCACACCCCCGACCCAGGCACACCATTTGTCTGCCTTGCGGTTTGCTGGGATTTGAAACAGTCAAGAACTACGCCCTCCACCGCAACGGCCAGGAGAGTCCGCTGCTGCGCTTGGAGATGCTTGAGCCTCCCTCGCATTGGTTCTTCGTCCTCCCAGCCTCCCTGGCCATGCCGGATTATCAGCCGGACATTGCCGATCAGGACGTGCGGTTTTTGGGACTGAAGGAGCCGGCCGACGCCTTGCTGCTCAACCTCGTCACCCTGCGACCCGGGCGCGCTTCGGTCAATTTGCAGGGGCCGATCGTCATCAATCGCCATTCCCTGGTTGGCAAACAGGTCATTCCCAAAAACGCCGCGCGCTTCAGCCCGAACCATCCGTTGACCCTCGCCATCAATCACCCCCTTCCCTCCTGCGCGGCCGAGGCGCCGCAGCCTGCCAAAAGCCTCGACGAGGTGCAGCCCCAAGCCCAACGCGACACCGCCCCGCAAGCGAAGTGGAGTGATGGCATCGTCGCTGAAGTGGCTTTCTGGGACACGTGGTTGCGAACCAAAGGCTATCTCTGGCCGGACGATTTCAAACGCCGGATGAATCCCGCCACCCCGGTCAGCCCCGAACTTGAGCGGATTCTGGATCAAATCCCCGCCGACCCCGTCCGGGTCCTGGATGTGGGCGCCGGTCCGCTCACCGTGTTCGGATACACCCATCCGCGCAAAAGGATTCTCCTGGAGGCCGCCGACGCCCTGGCCAGGGAATATGACTCCCTCCTTCAGAAATATGGCATCATTCCGCCGGTGCGGACCATGCGCGCCCTGGCTGAAAACCTCGCCTGCCATTTCGCCACCGATGTCTTCGACCTGGTCCACGCCAACAATTCCATCGATCATTGCGCGGCGCCGGTTGAAGCCATTTGTCAAATGCTGGCCGTCGCCAAATCCGGCGCCCCCGTCCTCCTGCGCCACGAGGAAAACGAGGCCGACAACGAAGGCTGCAGCGGTTTCCATCAGTGGAATTTTACCGTCGAGCAAGGCCAATTCATCATCCGCGGCAAGGGCCAGGCCTTCAATGTGACCGATTTGCTCAAACCCGTCGCGGTGGTGGACGCCTGCCTGGACCGCCGCCGGGTCACGGTGCAACTGCGCAAATTCAGGGCCATTCCCATCCAGGCGCCGGCTTGAGCAGACCCGCCCGTTGCCACTGCCAGACCAAATGACGCATCCCATATGAAAATCGAAAGTGAACCGCTGACAGAAGGCTTGTTTGGACAAGTCTTTGTTTGGATGCTGGAAGTATTGCCTTACCTCTCTTCCATTGGCGCCAAACCTTCCTGGTGCATCCGCACGAAAAATTATGGGTCTCCCCCCGACGACAATATTTTCCCGGGAATACTCCGGCTCAAATACGAACCTGCTGAACCCAACGGGGAGACGGTTTCTTTTGAGGATTTGAAACGCAGTCAAATGTACCCTTACCAAAACGACTTTGCGCTGGCAAACAAAATGTGGAATTCCTTCTTCTCGTTTACTGACGACGTTCTGGAACGCAGCGAACAATTCTGCCGGCAACATTTCAAGGGAGAGACCGTTTTGGGAGTGCATTACAGGGGAACCGACAAAAATACTGACGGTAGTCAAACAAATCCCGTCACCGCGGAGGAGTTTTTGCTGGTGCTGATGGATTTCCTGTCGGCCCATCCTGAAATCACCACCATCTTCGTGGCAAGTGACGAGGCCGCCTTCGTGGAAAACATCGCGCGACTCCGCAAGATCGTCCAGGTTCCGCAGGCGCGTTCCGGCGACGGTTCTCCCCTCTGGAACCACCACTCACCCGAGCAAAACCAAAACGTCGCAAAAGACGCCATCCTGGACTGTCTTCTTTTGTCGCGCTGCGAATATGTTCTCAAAAACATGTCCGCCCTCTCCGCATGGTCAAAAATCTTTAATCCAGGACTGAAGGCCTTTAGTATCGCGGCCAGCAAGAAGCCTTGGTTCCCGGTGGGCTACATCCCTCCTTACGTCGGCGCCAATCCCTTTGTCAGAACGATTCTCGAAAGGATACAGAAAGACAGCTTCAAACCCTCTCTGAATGCTGCGGAAATGGATGCGTCCATGGCCACGACAGCGGGACAGCCGTACGATGCTGATGAAACCATGCTTGTGACCACGCCCACCTAATTGCGTTGGGCCGATGCTTGCCTGGCCTCCTTTGCCAGGTGCGCAGGTCTTCGTCTGGTCACTTTTCATGCCGGCCTCTCCTCTTTGAACGGTGTGGATGCTCTTCCGCCTGGAGCCCAGGACGCCATCGGATGAGAATGCCGTGCCGCCACATGGAGGGATGACAAATCCTCATTGCTCTTGCCGCGGGATTCCCGCATAAATCTTACTCATGCTGGCCCGCGTCTTATCCGCCGCTGTCAACGGCATCGAGGCCTTCCCCGTCGAGGTGGAGGTGAATTGCGGCTGGGGGGATACCCTCATCGTCATCGTGGGCTTGCCGGACGTGGCGGTGAAGGAATCGCGCGACCGGGTCTCGACTGCCCTGAGCAATTCCGGCTTCAAAATCCCCATGGGCCGCACCACCATCAATCTCGCCCCCGCCGATGTCAAAAAGGAGGGGCCCAGCTTCGACCTGCCCATCGCCGTCGGCATGCTCGCCGCCAGCGACCAGCTTCAGGCCGATCAACTGGACAACTTCGTCATGGTGGGAGAGCTGGCCCTGACCGGCCAGGTCCGTTCGGTCAAGGGCGTGCTGCCCATCGCCTTGCGCGCCCGGGCCGAGCACAGCGCCGGCCTGCTCGTGCCGGTGGAAAACGCGGCCGAAGCGGCCGTGGTCGATGGCTTGCAAGTCATCCCCGTGCGCGACTTGCGCGAAGCGGTCGCCTTTTTGGAAGGCGAAACAAAAATCGAGCCGGCCAAAGTCGATCTCACCCAAATCTTCGAGCAATCGTTCACGGACGAAATCGACATGGCGGAAGTCAAGGGCCAGGAATCGGTCAAGCGCGCCCTGGAAATCGCCGCCGCCGGCGGGCACAACGTCCTGCTCATCGGGCCGCCCGGCACCGGCAAGTCCATGCTGGCCAAGCGGCTGACCACCATCCTGCCCCCGCTCACTTTGGAAGAGGCGCTCGAAACCACCAAAATCCACAGCATCGTCGGCTTGCTCAAGCCCGGACAGGCCCTGGTCACGCGCCGCCCTTTCCGCACCCCGCACCACACCGCCAGCGACGCCGGTCTCCTGGGCGGCAACATCAATCCCACCCCCGGCGAAATCTCCCTCGCCCACCACGGCGTGTTGTTCCTGGATGAATTGCCCGAATTCAAGCGCGGCGTGCTCGAAACCATGCGCCAGCCGTTGGAGGAAGGCCACGTCACCATCTCCCGCGCCGCCGGCAGCATGACCTTCCCCGCCCAATTCATGCTCGTGGCCGCCATGAACCCGACGCCCGACGGCAAAATGCCCGGCGAATCCCGCAGTTCCCCGCGCGAGATTCAGAATTACCTCGGCCGCATCTCCGGCCCGCTGCTCGACCGCATTGACCTGCACGTCGAAGTGCCCCAGGTAAAGTTCCGCGACATCAGCGCCGAACGCACCGGCGAGGATTCCGCCGCCATCCGCCAGCGCGTGGTGGCGGCGCGAAAGCGCCAGCAGGAACGCTTCGCCCACAAGCGGACCATCACCTGCAACGCCCGCATGGGCCCGCGCGAGTTGAAGACCTTTTGCGCGCTGGACGATGCCACCCGCGAACTGTTGAAATTCGCCATGGCGGAATTGAACCTCAGCGCCCGCGCCTACGACCGCGTCTTGAAAGTGGCGCGAACCATTGCCGATTTGGCCGGCGCGGAAAAGATCGGCAGCGATCACATCTCCGAAGCCATCCAGTACCGCTCGCTGGACCGGCAGATTTGGACGTGAAAACTGAAGGAGATACCTTTCACAGTCTTTCGCGCCTATAAGCTTAAAACAATCGCGCACGCCTTCCTCAGCGGAGCAAGAATCCTTGCCCATTTGCCGGGCCATGAGTCCGAATTTCCAGCGTGAGTTGTCATCGGCCCAGCGGAGCCGGCAGGGCAGCATGAGGTCGCGCGGTGATTTGGGTTCTCCGCTCATAAGGGTTGCATGCCAAAGATTTGCCTCCACTTGCGTTCCTTCTCCTCGTCAGTCAGCACGGGCGCGGCGGATTTCGTCTCCGCTTCCGATTGGGCGGCTTTTAGTTCCCGCTCCTCCCTGCGGAGATGCAAAGCGAGCTTTTCCCGGTCGATGCGCAGCCACTCGGCGAAGTGATCGCCCCGGCGCAAGGCCACCAGATCGTGGCAAACCTCGCGCAACAACTTCCAGGCGGCCTGATCGTGCTCGTTTTCAATCAACTGGCGAGTGGCGACGGCATAGCGGCCCAGCATCCAGGCCGCCAGCTTGTCCCCCAGCGCCTGCTCCCCAACTTTGTCCAGTTCCGTGCCCTCGGACACGATGCGCTGAGTCTCGGCCAGGGTCGCCTGGAGCATTTCCCAGTCGTGATAGCCGCCATGTTTCCATTGCGAGAAATTTTCGTCATTGATTTCGTGACCGCCGAACTCCCTGGCCAGCAGGGCTTTGACCTCGTCGTTTGAATTCAGCCAGGCCATGATGTCCCGGCCCTTTTCACCGTTTTGCAGGCGGAGATTAATTTGCTCACGAAGCGGAGCGGGTAATCTGGCGATTTTTCCATTTCGGCTCATATCTTGGCGCGGGTTTGGGGTAATTTTTTTCTTTTTTTGGTCTGAATCGCTCTGAAACGGTCTGAATCACCCTGAAAACAGCCCACAATTCAGGGTTGGGGGAATATGCCCGAACAATTTGCCAACATCCATATTCATATATTCACTACAGCAATATTATAGTTTGTATATCGTTACGTCAACACCTTTCTTAAAGATTTTTTAAAAAAGCCATGAGTTTTTGCAGGCTTGACTTATGGCCATATTGCTGTATTTATTGCTTATGAAGACAACGATTGATTTGCCTGATGAAATTCTGCATCGGGCCAAAGTCGCTGCTGCCGAGCGTCGCACCACCCTTAAGGCCCTGATATTGGCCGGACTGGATCACGTCCTCCGCTCGATCACGCAGGCTCCAGACGCCCAAGCGGCGGCGCTCGACCGTCTGCACAAAGGCCTGCGGCTGGCAGGAAAACCCCTGACCCGCGATCAAGCCCATGAACGCCAGCAGGTTCCTTGACACCAATATTCTTCTTTACGCGTACGACCGGGAGACACCCGCCAAACGGTCCGTGGCCCTGCGGCTGGTCGAGCAAGGCTGGAGCGTCCCGGGTCAAACGGCCATCAGTGTGCAGGTGTTGCAGGAAATGCACGTCAATCTTGAGAAGCGCGGCGTGGCGAAGTCCGAGGCGGCCCGGATCATCCGCGACTACGCCGCATGGCCCGTGGTGGACAACAGCCTGAAAATCCTTTTGAGCGCGCTGGACGATCAGGCCCGGTGGCGGCTGTCCCTCTGGGATGCGCTCATCTTGGCGGCCGCCCGCGCCTCGGGCGCCAGCGAGATATTCACCGAAGATTTCAATCATGGCCAGGACTACGGTGGCATTCGGGCCATCAACCCGTTCCGATGATCGATCCGGCGGAAAGGGGCAACAGCCGTAGCGCGGCAAGCCGCAACCAAAGCGCTGAGCCTGAATTGAACATTTGCCATTGAGAATTTCCCACTTGTCATTCGGCAAGGGATGACCAGGAGCTCTAACTGGGTTGCGAAACGATCAAACATGGGCGCGGCGGCTTGGCCATGCTGCTGCGCGACGCACGAAGAAAACGAAAATATGCAATTATGCGGGACTGACCCTGCACGATGACTGACCCTTTCATAATTCCTTGATTCCGAGGACCGACCCCTTCACCGACCCCTTCATGACCCCTTCATTGAGGGCCTTCCGAGCAGGATCAGCAAGCACCCCTTGTAAGACATTGTCAATTGTTAGAACTGACCCCTTGACCCCTTGACCTTGATGTCAACGTGAATTCTCCCATGGTCAAGCCAAGACCGGGAACTGCCGTTAATTCCGGTCAATCCCGCTGAAACACCGTGTATCGGTAGATCCCGAAGGATCGCATATCCTGCCAGCGCATATTGTTGCGAGTTTCGTCCCCGTTCAACCGGCGACCGGGCACCCAGCGGCCATCCACGTTCATGCTCTCGTCAAAGCTCCCCAGCAGCACTCTGCCCGGCCCGGGTGTGTTCGGCGTGAAGATGACGCTCATTGGCCCGCCCACAAATACATACTCGCCGGGGCCTGAGTTAATGACCAGGCGGGCGGGCGATGTGTTGGTAAAAACAGAACGTCCGCCGAATTCCCCGAAGCCGCCACCGCCTTGGCCACCGGCGCCGAAACTGATCTTTAAAGTGTAATCGCCCAGCTTCAATTCCTGCGGCGGAGCGTTGGTGTCATCCATCGGCTGCAGGAAGGCAATCGTGCCCTTGCCTTGATTGTCGAGAATCACTGGCGCCAGGTAATCCAGGATGGCGTAAGTCTGGGCGAGGGGGTCGGGCGCCGGCGGCTCATGGGTCCCCTGCGTTCGCCCCCGGCCACCACTCCTGCCCTCGATACCAAACGGTGAAAAGCCAATGGCATTGAACTTCAAATAAGCGATGAGGGCATTTTGCGAAGCTGGCCCGCGACCGTTGGCTTCGGGAATAAACAGCGGATTGCCGTTCCGGGTAAAGCGTTCGCACGTCTCGGCGAACTGCGGCAGGTAGAGGTCCGGCGCCAGGATGTCGATGCTCGGGGCGCCAAACCGCCATACGTCATGCACTTGGGCCTCCGGGCAGCCACTGGGATACTCCCCCGGCCGCGGGCAGCCGGGCTGCTGCAGCCAGGTGTTGACATACATCGGGATGTCGTATTCCGCCTTGCCCGCGGCGGCCACCTTGTTGACGTACCTCGAGTAGCGCCAGGCCATGAAGATTTCGTCCACCGGCCAGCTTAACTGCCGCCACAGGATGTCGCGTTCCTCTGGCGTCAAGTCGTCGAATCGTTTGGCCGAATCCGGCTTGCCCGGACCAAACACTTCCTCCCAGATGCCCGAGGTCTTGAAGCCGTTGCTGGCCCACAGATCGCGCAGTTCCGGCGCCAGGGTGTCCTTGTGCTGCGCGAGATAGCGCATCAAATCCTTGGGCACCGGCTTGGCGAAGGCTTCGTTGGCAGCGGCAATGTGGTCCCGCGAGTCGCCGAGGACACCGACCTCGTTCTCCACCTGCATCATGAGGACCGTGTGCTCCTTGCCATCCACCTCACGAATGTGGCGCATCAAGGCGGCGTAAGCCCGCGCGTCGGCATCACCAGTGGCGTCGCCAAAGGTGGAGAGAATGTTCAAGGTCTTGCCGGCGCGGTCTTTCACCCACGGGAAGCGCTGCGCGTTGGTCTTCACCCAGCAAGGCTGGTAGGACGACTCGCCATTCTTCCAGCTTCCGAACCAAAGAAATACCAAGCGCAGGTGATTTTGCCGGGCGTCCAGGATGCAATCATCGACCGAAGTGAAATCGAAATGGCCTTCTTGCGGCTCGATGAGTTCCCAGGAAACAACCGCGAGGACGGTGTTGAGGTTCCTGTGCGCGAGCTGGGGCCAGATCGCCTTCATATATTCACGGCTCGATGAACTGGAATTGTGCAGTTCGCCGGCCAAAACCAGGAATGGTTTGCCATCCACCACCAGTTGGCGCGCTCCGTGCCGGGTTTCCAAGTGCGGCCGGGAGAGGTCGGCCGCCGCTTGCGCCGTCTCCGGGGACGTCAAGTGCGCGGCGGCCAGGGCGAGGCAGATTGCGAGGAGGTTTGTTTTCATTGTCATATCATTGTTTGGTAATTTCATTTGTGGACTAAAATCGGGTCCCAGGCGCGGGGAAATCGCACCGGCCTGCTCTTTCCAATGTGGAACTCAGGGTTCGATCGGACATCAACACTTGGAGTTATCCATTCATCTTGCTTTTCCCAAGAATACAAAGATGAATTCATTGCTTTTGCAAGAAGTTTGATTTTGCATCTTCCGTAGCGCGGCAAGCCGCAACCAAAGCGCTGAGCCTGAATTGAAAATGTGCCATTGCAAATTTCTCACTTGTCATTCGGAAAGGGATGACCAGGAGCTTTAACCGGGTTGCGAAACGATCAAACATGAGCGCGGCGGCTTGGCCATGCTGCTGCGCGACTCGCGAAGAAAACGAAAATATGCGATTATGCGGGACTGACCCTGTACGATGACCCTTCATAATTCCTTGATTCCGAGGACTGACCCCTTCACAGCGCTGAGCCTGAATTGCAAATTTGCCATTGAGAATTTCTCAGTTGGCATTCGGAAAGGGATGACCAGGAGCTCTAACTGGGTTGCGAAACGACCAAACATGGGCGCGGCGGCTTGGCCATGCTGCTGCGCGACGCGCGAACAAAACAAAAAAATGCAATTATGCGGGACTGGCCCTGCACGATGACCCTTTCATAATTCCTGGATACCGAGGACCCTTTCACTTTTTATGTATCCGACACCTTAGCGCCCTTGCCGAGGCGAAGGCAGGAGAATATCCAAACAGCAAGGGTAGAGAACAGTAAAAGAGAAACGGAGGGTTCTGGCACAGAGGTGGGTTCCGCGAGCCAAGCTCCGCCTTCGTCAATTAATCCGTAGGTGCCATTTTGAATGCCAGTATCGTTAGGCAAGGCCCACGTCTCCCAATTTTGCGAACTACCGTTTTGCCAAACGGCATTCATTCTTGTAATCATGGTGGGCGTCCATGTGAAACCTCCCAGCAAGTATGACGGGTCAATCCCGATTGCCACGTGATATGTGCCAGCAACAGGGTCCGACAGAGTAACCGAAACAACATCCGACATTGTGCCGCCAGCAGACGAGGGTGAATCCAAGACTATTGTGCCAGCCAAGCCGTGTGGGTCACCATCGGTTGATTGCCACACGTAGGTTGTGTTTTGAGCTTGCAGCTGTGCATACAGAGCCATTGTAATGGCTAGAGTTGCAAACAATGATTTTGTTGGTTTCATATCAATTCATCTTTTATCCTCTTGCGGACACGGCTATGAACCCGCCCACGCCTATCAATTTGGTTCGCAATGTAACCCTTAATCCAGCCTCGATTTACTCACCAATCCAATCGCATGTCAATACACTATTCTTGCCAACAAAAGTGCAATAAACGGTGAGCTGAAGCCTGGTCCGGATGGATAATAAGGTCCTCGATGTTTGCTGGTGATCCTCAAACTGTAGGGCCGGCAACCTCTCGCCGAAAAGGAATGGATGCATCGGCACAAGACCAAAGCAGATGAAGAAGCCGTATCGGTATGTCCGCGAAGTGATGGACGGCGAGCACGATTATATTGAATCAGACCAGCCCGATCAACCGGCATTCGTCATCACAACAAGCGAGAATATCAAAAATATTAGAAGTGCCCCAATGATGCAACCGCATCCCCACCAACGACAAGTTCGGATAATCAGTATTCCCCACAGAAAACAAAGCAGTAAGTTCAACATGTGAAACCATGCCATGAAGTCGGCTAGTGAATGCACATATTTATAGTTTTCCCCTCTCATGAAAAAGACAATCCACACAAAAAACGCACTCGATACGATTGGAGGACATAGCAAGACCAAGGTGATAAACCCTGTCGCTCGCCTGGAAAGAAGCTCTCTTGCGGTGTTCGGTTCCTTCCCCCAAGCCAAGCCAATATTTGAATTGGGCTGCATGAAGCGACGATAATCCCACCGCCCTTGAACTGCAAGTGTCGAAAGTGAAGTTGCTGACGGCACGAACAGGCTCAAACGACCACGTGCGAGTGATCTTCCCATCGATACGCACCCCCATTTTCCCGGGGTTTAGAACTAGGAAAATGCCTTGAGAAATGATAATCCCCACCCCATATCTACTATAGGGGTGGGAATATTATCTCTCGTCAGATTCAATAGCTTTCATCACTTGGGTAGATCAGAACGCGAATGTGAGGGGATGGATGGGAAAAGGACCAAGACTTGGATAGTTGTCGGTCTAATACGTCATATCACTGACTTAAACTAAGCACGCCAAGCTTAAACATAGCACATCGTATCTTTAAAGGAAGCCCAGTTAATCTTACATGTGCAGCACCATATAGCGACTGGAGGCACGGTCCAGGCTCCAATCTAAAGGATAAGGTCAGTTACGATTATCATACTCGCAATAATTGAAATCCTGTCAAAGTTCTAAATGCTAGTAGGCGGAAGCATCGGCCATTCCGTCAGCCAGTTGTCCCCGTCATCAAAGTTCATCTTATACACACCGTGTTTGTGACCAGTAAAAAAGTGTCTGTATGGAGATAACTGCATTTCACAATGCGTGATAAAGTAGTCACACATAGTAATAGTATCATGCAATCCCGCCTCAGTTAAGCTGTATGCACCAGCAGTCTTGAGTTCGAAGCCATCCGGCTTTAGCACTACGACTACATTATTTACGAGTGTATCGGAAAAGATACATACGTCTGTATGTGCCACTGCTTTATCACGCCATGTTATATGCTCATGATGTAATGCTCGATATGGAGCAGGTATCACGGTGTCGTCCAGACAAACAATACGCTCTGATACAGTGATGTGAGATTTTGTAAAAGGACGTGCGTAGCAGATTATACCGGAGTATAGGAATGCTTGTTTTATTTCTTCGGGTAATTCAGGATGGGTTAATAAATACATCAATGCAACGCGGGCTTGATTAAAGGAAGAATGAGCGATAGTGTAACGCCATATCACTACACGCTCTTCATGGGTGGGTGCGCTCATATAATAATAATTAAGCTTAATTCTGGTCCTCCTCCCCGTTGATAGTCAATTAAAATGGTTAATCGAAATGGCATCAGCATTAGCCGTGCCTAATGACTGGTGTGGATCGAAGAAGGGGAAACTGGACTGTTTTTGCATCACCAGCAGGATCGTGGCTTTATTCCATCCGCCATTCCTGCTGCTCGGGGACCAAGGCTCCGGATCCAGAAGGCTCCCGAGGACGGGCAGTTTGGCCGTTTGGTCGGGATTATAATTGCGGTGGTTAGGGTCAAATATGTTGAGAAACAGGGCAAATGCAGTGTGTAAGCGGTGTAAAATCAACCGTTTACGAAAATCCGTGCCAGAGGTGGTTAAACGGTTCATATTATACTGCTCATCGGGCCGACCGGCACGGGCAAGTCCATGCTGGCCAAGCGGCTGACCACCATCCTGCCCCCGCTCACTTTGGAAGAGGCGCTCGAAACCACCAGAATCCACAGCATCGTCGGCTTGCTCAAGCCCGGACAGGCCCTGGTCACGCACCGCCCTTTCCGCACCCCGCACCACATCGCCAGCGACCAGATCTCCGAAGCCATCCAGTGCTGTTCGTTTGGCCACCAGATTTGGACTTAATACCATCTCCAGTTCGCAATTGCACTATGCCGCTCCTACGGAGCTTTGGGCCGCGGCTAACAGGCCGTGTAAAAAGGACGTTCTTGTAGGAGACGACGTAAGGAGTCCCTGATCATGGCCTCCTTTTCGTGGAAATTTGAGCCTCCTCACGTCGTCTCCTACAGGAGTTAGTTGTTTTTTAACGGGCTGCCAACAGTGCAGTTCCGGACTGCAAATGGTATGAGGGTTTTTGATTGGGCAGAGCGGATTTCAGCGTTTCGATATTTTGCCTGCCGAATTGTTCAAGGACGGACCTGTGAGGCTCAACTGGTAGCGGGGAAGCAGTTCGACGCTCCGAAGCGCGACGACAAAGGGAGCGTTTCCAAAATCCGGGCGGGCTTTCTCAGCCATGTAAATCGGCGCATCTTTGCGCAAGGGAAGGACCTGGACAAGGAGGTCTCCTTTTAGAATCTCAGGTCCGTAACGACGCAGGCCAATGTCCAGCGTGTTGCCGTTGTAGAAGTCGTCGGCCAGCAGCTTGCCGTCCAGCATCACCCGCGCGACATCCCCAACGTAGTCAAAGCGAAGAAGGGGATCCGTCTCAAGATCGAGGCCGGGCGGCAGGGTCACGCGCCAGACCGCCGCCTTGGCGAAATCGGCGTCCAGCGGGGCGGTGGCAACGGGCTGGTTGATTTTGCCAATGGAGATTGGGCGCGGCGGCCCGTCCGCCTGCACTTCCTTGAAACCAGCCTGGCATTGCGCGAAGCGCAAGGCGGCCGGAGCATAACGCTGAAAGATGCCGTCGCTGCCGGATTCGAGGGCAACGCCCCGGCAGGCCAGCAACGGAGGCGCCGGATAGATGCCGACGTTGAGATCCGCCGCATTCGTGGAGGTCAGGCGCAAGGTGTCTCCGTCAAGGACCAAACCGGCCCGGGTGAGAAAAGCCCGTTCGCGTCCCTGGCAGCCGCCTTTCCAAAGGGTGAGCGAGTCTTTAGTGTCCAGCAACACAATCTGGAGCAAGCGGCCGTCGGCCAGCGGCCTTGTCGCCGCGACGCCCCTGCCCGGCTGGAGTGTGATGGGGGAACTGTCCGGGCTGAACGCAAACTGCGCCGAAACGCCTTCGGTTTCCGCGAAGAAGACCGTGCGCGCGTTGGCTTCGTCGATGGCCGTCAGAGGCTGGGCGGTGGCCCAGGCCAGCCGCAGACCCTGGCCCAGATCGAGATTGAAAGGCCAGATGAAGCAAACCCCGGACGGAATGGCAACGGGTTCTTTCGGAAAGACCAGAGGACCGGAAGGCAGGCGAATGACAAACTGCGCGCCGTTTTTGGGAGGCAAGGTTTGGAGGCGCTGATAATTGTTGACGAAGACGAATCCGCCCCTGCCATCGGACCTGACGCTCCAGCGCAAAGTGTCCAGATCGCTCTTTCCGCGCGGCCGTTCGTCGGGCAGGGTGGCGGGCATTCCGGCCAGTTCCGGCCCCCATTGGTGAAGGAAGAGATGAAGACGGCGCAGGCGATGGTACTGGTCGTGGATTTCGCCATACTGGCCCAAAGGGGCCTGGTAGTCATAATTCTTGACTGGCATGTCGTTCCAGAAGCCGGTGGCTTGGGATTCCATCAAAGTGCTCAGTTTGCCATCGGGATTCACGCCGCCGTGGTACATGTAATAGCCGGGCAAAGTGCTGCCGGACCCCAGTTTCACCAGAGTGGTGGCCTCGGCGTCCCGCGGATCGACCAGGATGCGGCGGTGGTAGCTGCTGATCATGCCGCCCCCAATCTCGCAGGTCAGACAGGGATACTGCATGGCGTCCGGAGCATCCAGCCGGCCTCCGTCGCCCGGCAGATCGGCGTTGCCGGCATCGTCAGCGCGGAAAGCGGAAAAATGAAATCCTTTCCAATAGCCGGCCGGCATTGGGGTGAGGACCCGGTCCCAAAATCCTTCCGCATAGACGCCATAGAGCGGAATAATCTCGCCGAATGGCATGTCCCCCGAAGGCTGGTTCCAGCCGGTGCGGGTGTAGATGGGGGCGTCAAGGCCCGCCTCCCGGCCGATTCGTTTCAGCGTCAACAAATGTTCCGCGGGGCCGCCGTATTCGTTTTCGAATTGGATGCCGATGACAGGGCCGCCATCCTTCCAAAACAGTCCATCGAGCTGCCGGGCGATTTCGCCATAGAGGACTTTGACCTTCTCCAAATAATTGGTGTCATTGGAGCGCAGCTTCCAGCCCTTTTCCAGCAGCCAATCCGGGAACCCGCCGTTGCGCGCCTCACCGTGGTCCCAAGGGCCGCAACGGACAAATGCCTTGAGGCCAACCTCCTGGCAGGTTTGGATGAAGCGGCGCAGATTGCGCGAACCCGACCAGTCAAACTGCCCCTCGATCTCCTCCTGATGGATCCAGAAAACGTAGGTGGCAACGATATCGATGCCCCCGGCCTTCATCTTGAGCAGCTCTTCGCGCCATTCTTCCGCCGGGTAGCGGGAGAAGTGGAATTCGCCCATCACCGGTGTCCAACGCCCGCCGTCGAGCAAGAGGCTGCGGCTGTCCATCGTCAGCGTGGCGCCGTCGGGGCAGCGCGACTGGCCCATGTGAAAGCCCTGGGTCACGGGCGGCCCCGGCGCGGCAATGGTGATGGTCTGGCCGCCCGCAGCGGTCGCGGCAATCAGGACGGCCAGGCATCCTGCCAAGGCGGGTTTGGGAAGGTGAAATCCGTTCACGAGGGGCGCATTGTTTGAGAGTCATCCGGTGCCGCCGGAAACTGCAAGCGGCGTCAGCCGCTTGCAGTCTCCGCTCATCACCTCAAGTTTACGTCTGAATGAATTGCAGGTTCACTCAGTGCCAAAGAGCCGATAGTACTTTTGCGCGCCGGCAATGGATACTGTGGCGGTGTACTTGCCCAGAGTGCCCGGTGTGACGTTGGCCCAGTTGCCGCCGCCACTGAGGGTGGTTGCGCTTTGGAGTTGCACCGCCGGATTACCCACCCACTTCAGGGTCATGGTGGGGGGGGTTGCTCCTGCGAGGACGATGTTGCCAACGCCGGTTCCGGTTATCGTGAAGTTGTCAAAGTTGTCATCCCCGCCGCCACTTCCAATGACAAAGACCAGACCCGCGCCGGTGATGACGCCGGCCAGGGGCGCGCTTGCCGGCGATCCAATGACCGCGCCCGAGGGGGTGATGGTGAGATCATCCCAATTGGCGGCAGCGGTGCTGAACGTCAGGGTGTCGGTCTGGAAACTGCCTTGCGTGACAGAGAGTGGAGACGAGCTGGCGTACCAATTGGTGGCGCCGTTGGCGGTCATGGCCACGGCCCAGTAGGCGGCGGCATTCCCGCCATTGCCTTCCAGACTGACGCTGAAGGTCAGAGAGCCGGGGAACCCTGCCGGATCGATGTTCGGGAAAGGCAGTCCCGACTGGTTTGTGTCCAGCAACGTGTCCGTGTAGTAGGCCACGGTGATGGGGGTTCCATTATAGACGAAGACCGCGCCGTCGTTGCCAGTGTTATAGTTGTAGAGGCTGGCAGGCGACTGGTAAAACGCCTCCGTCCAACCGTCCAGCGCCACCGAATAATTGCCGGACGCCGTCGGATTGAGCCAGGGGAAAGTCTCGACATAGACGGTGCCAATCGGCGGATTGTTGACCGTCAAGGTGGTGCTTCCCGGGCCGTAATAACTCTCGCTGTCGCTCTCATCGGTGCCTTGCCCGTTGGAGACGAAGGCGACGACATCGACGGTTCCCCCGTTGCCGCCGACCTCGTTGGTGGTGACGCCGGCGATGGTGAGGATCGGCGTGGCCGAGCCTGAAACCACGGCCCCGTCGGATAGCGTGCCGTCATGCAGCGTGTTGCCGTTGAGCGTCCACCGATAAGTGAAAGGCTCCG
>Ga0326728_10012161_pt1 | contig 19253 bp, 17 predicted proteins | sample MB3enrmetagenome_FD_207602 | JGI IMG/M metagenome (GOLD analysis project Ga0326728, IMG submission 207602) | Lab enriched peat soil microbial communities from McLean, Ithaca, NY, United States - MB31MN | ecosystem: Environmental > Terrestrial > Soil > Wetlands > Peat | place: USA: New York... | reverse complement strand
CGTCACTCAAGACATTGGCCATAGCTACGAGGCTAACGCCTCGTGCGCTTGTCAATGTCCCGGAGGGTGTCTCCGTTGGCCGGTTTTCAGGTGACCATCATTGGCCGGTTTTGGGTGACCACTGAGGCGAATGCCGAATTTTGTGGGGATTAGGGGCAGGAGTTTCGTACTAAAGTAGAGGTTGACGTGGTGCATGGACTGCGTGGAAGATATTCCCGGGCATCCATAACATCGTCATCTTCGCGCACTCGGGTGGGGAGGAAAACTCATGGCTGAAATTCGGACGGACTGGGTCACCTTGCAGGTTGCAGACGGAACTATCATGCGCGCGTACGTGGCGAAGCCGCAAGACGGCCACCCGCGCGCCGGGCTTTTGGTGTTTCAGGAAGCCTTCGGCGTGAATGCGCATATCCGTGACGTTGCGGAACGCTTTGCGCGCGAGGGATACCATACCCTTGCCCCGGAGCTCTTCCACCGCACCGCGCCGGGTTTCGAAGGGTCTTACACCAATTTCGAGGCGATCATGCCTCACATACGCGCCCTAACGGACCAGGGCCTCGAGGCCGATGTGCGCTCTGCTTTCGCGTGGCTGCGCGAGAATCTGCGAGCCTCGGAGACGCCCATCGCCTGCATCGGGTTCTGCATGGGCGGACGAGTTTCCTTTCTCACCAATTCCATCCTGCCGGTCAAGGCCGCCATATCATTTTATGGTGGCGGCATCGCCCCGAACCCCATGAGCCCCGGCTTGCTCAACCGCGCCGGCGATCTGCACGCGCCGCAACTTTTGTTCTGGGGGGGCTTGGACAAGCATATTGGCCCCGAGCAGACGCACGCCGTGGCAGAAGCTCTGCGTAAGGCCGGCAAGCCTTTTGTGAATGTCGAGTTCTCGGACGCCGACCATGGATTTTTTTGCAACGTGCGCACCAGTTACAACCCCGCCGCCGCCCAGCAGGCCTGGGCGCTAACCCACGCCTTCCTGAATTGTTATTTAGGGAGTTGAACGCGAGTGAATCACGCCGTTTCGGCGGTGGTGAGCTTGGGTTCGAGGGTCTTGACCGCCGGCTTGCCGCGCCGCGCGACCAGCCAGAATCCCACTCGCAGTGCCAAAAGGAAGGCCACCAGCGCGCCGTAAAACAGCGGCTTGCGCACGTCCGACTTCACCAGCCAGTAGTAATGCACCACGCCGGCGACGGCGGTAACGTAAACCAGCCGGTGCAACGCTAGCCAGCGCTTGCCCCCCAGGCGGCGAATCCAGCCTGCCGTGGAGGTCAAGGCGAGAGGAATCATCAGCACGAAACCTGTGAACCCCGCCGTGATGAAAGGCCGCTTGCGCACGTCTGCCAGCATATCCGTCCAGTCAAAAAACTTGTCCAGCCCAATCCAGGTGCTGAAGTGGAGCAGCCCGTAGAAGAAGGCGAACAAGCCGAGCATGCGGCGAAAGCGAATCACTTCCGGCAGCCGCAGGAGCTTGCGCGCCGGCGTTACCGCCAGAGTGACGACGACAAAGATCAGCGTCCAATCGCCTGTCTGGTGCGTGATGTACTCGATGGGATTGGCGGTCAGGTGGTGGTGGAGCGCCCGCCATACCAACTGACCCAGCGGGACTAGGCACAATGCGAAGACCGGGAACTTGATCCATTTGCTGCGGAGAATTTTTCGCAATCGCTCACCGTTCGTAGCTGGTTGATGGGGCGCTGTAGCGCTGAGCTTTAGCTCAGCACGTGCCGGCCTCCCGATAATATCGGGCCAGGTTCCGGCCGGCGCTACCAGGTTTTTCGTCAACCGCTCAGAAATTTTTGCGCAGGTCCATGCCCCCGTAGAGCGACGCGACCTGGTCATAACCATTGAACATCAGCGTGGGGCGCCGGAAAAATTCGCCCAAGCGGCGCTCCTTGGCCTGGCTCCAACGCGGATGATCCACCTGGGGGTTGACGTTGGAATAAAATCCGTATTCGTTGGAGTTGGACAAATTCCAAGTGGTGTCCGGCTTTTTTTCCACCAGCTTGATTTGCACCAACGACTTGATGCTCTTGAACCCATACTTCCATGGCAGTACCATGCGCACCGGCGCGCCATCCTGATTAGGCAGTGTTTCTCCATACATCCCGAAGCAGAGCAGCGCTAGCGGGTGCATGGCTTCGTCCAGCCGCAGCCCCTCCACGTACGGCAAGGGGATTCCCGCGACGCTCCCCAGCGGCATCTGACCCGGGCTGTAATAACTTTCAAACGCCACGAATTTTGCCTTGGGCTGGGGCGACACTTCCTTCAGCAGCACGTTGAGCGAATAGCCGACCCACGGCACGACAATCGACCAAGCCTCCACGCAGCGGTGACGGTAGATGCGCTCTTCGAGCGGCGCCAATTGCTGCAACTCCTCCACCGTGAAGGTGCGCGGCTTGTCCACCAGCCCGCTTACTTTAACGCTCCAGGGTGAAGTGCGAAAGTGGGTCGCATTCTTGGCGGGGTCTTCCTTTCCCGTACCAAACTCGTAGAAGTTGTTGTAATGCGTCACGTCATCGTAGGGTGTCACCTGCTCCGTGGTGCTGAACGGACTCTTGGCTGCCACATTCAGCTTGGTTCCTGCCAAGACCCTTTGCGAGGGCCAAGCCAACTCCTTCAGCGTACGCCCCGCCAGCGCCCCCGCCGTCACTCCCAGCGCGCCCGCCAGGAATTTTCGCCGGTTCAGATAGAGCCACTTCGGAGTGATCTCTGACGAAGGAATTTCCGACGCCTTTTTTGTCAGCATCTTTCACCCTCTCTGTCTACGGACAAGGTCATTACACAACTAGACGGCACCTGCCCGCGCGATCAACCAGCCAATCTCCAGTTTTGGGTCCGCCCCCACATACTGTATACCAATTGGACGCTGGACTATTCCCTGAGGATGCATTTTTTCCATGCATTTTAGCGCTGAGGGAACACGCTGGGCAGCCCCTATCGGAATTCCTCCGGGTGGATGTTGCCAATTCCCTTTAGAAAGGTTAGCTTGGGGGCGGTCCAAAGGCGTTTCGCCGGTTTCAGAAAATTCGGGTGGGTGAGATACGGAAGGCGGTGCGGTGAGAATCGTTAGCATTGGTGAGGTCCTTTGGGACGTCATCGGAGATAAGGAATACCTCGGCGGCGCGGCGCTCAATTTCGCCGCCCACGCCGCGCGCCTGGGGCACACCGTATTCTTTGTGAGCGCCGTGGGCAAAGATGAGCGTGGCCGGCGCGTGCTCGAGCGCATGGCGGAAATCGGCCTCCCGACGCGTTACGTCCACGAGATTGTGACGCACCCGACGGGCGTCGTGACGGTCGAGCTCGATCCGGCCGGGGTGCCGCGATTCACCTTACATCACCCCGCGGCTTACGACGCTCCGGAACTCACGGATGGCGACCTCGCGGAACTCTTATCACCCAAACCTGATTGGATTTATTTCGGCACCCTCTTTCAAATGAGCCCGCAAGCCCGGCAATTGACCTACCGGTTAATCGATTCCCATTGTGGCGCGCGGCTTCTGTATGATGTCAACCTGCGCAAGGACTCCTACACGGCGCCGCTGGTGCGGGAACTGATGGCGCGCGCCCAGGTTGCAAAACTCAATGAGGACGAGGCAACGATGATCGACCAGATGTTCGGTCGAGCGTCACCTTCGCTGGAAGCTTTCTGCCGCGCCTATGCGCAGGAGTTCGGTTGGCAAGCGGCCTGCGTCACGCGCGGCGAAAAGGGTTGTGCGATGCTGGTGAACGGGGAATATGTTGAAGCCCCAGGCTATACCGTGCAAGCCCGGGACACGGTGGGAGCCGGCGACGCCTTCGCCTCCGCCTTTGTCCATGGCATGGGCAGGCAATGGCCCCCGGCGGAAATTGCCGACTTTGCCAATCGCGTCGCCGCCCTCGTCGCCAGCCGGCCCGGCGGCACCCCCTTCTGGACGATCGAAGAGGCGCGGGCGCTCCGCTAGGTGCCAGGTATCAGGTGTCAGTAAAAGCGAAGCTGGTGGGCTTTCTTCCTTGCCGGGGGGGCTGCAAATTTTAAATTATGGTTTCCGAGCCTGACACCTAATACCTGACACCTAGTTTTCAAGCACTTTGTCCAGTTCCGGCAGTGACGTGATGCGTGGGCATTCGGCGCGGGGGTAAGCGCCGACGCGGTCGATGAGCACGCCGTGCAAGCCCGCGAGTTGCGCGCCGCCTACGTCAGTGGCGTTCGTGTCGCCCACAAAGACAGCCTCGTTCGGCGCCACTTGGGCGCGGGCGAGGGCCAACTGAAAAATCTCGGGATGCGGCTTCTCTACCCCCACAATCGCCGAGTCAAAGACAGCCTGGAAGTAATCGCGCAAGCCCACGTGTTGCAACTGGTCTTCAATGGTGCCGATAGAATTGGAAATGACCCCTAGAAAGTAACCCTGCTCCTTCAGCGATGCCAGGTAAGCGGGCGTCTCCGGCATCACCACGGACCACGTGCGGATGTTGCGGAAGCCGTCAGCCACCAGGCGAATCAAGCGCGCGTGTTCGGATTCCGGCGCGCCGATTTGACCCATCAACGAGGTGAGATATTCAACCCAGTAGTAATGATCGATCGTGCGTGGCACCTCACCCTTGCGAATTTGCGGCCACAGCCACACGTCGAGCTTCTGCTTGGCGGCGCGCTCCGCGGCATGGAAATCCTCCACGCGCGTCGGGAAGCCCGCCGCGGTCAGGTCGCGTGCCCGTTCATCGAGCCGGGGATAAAGCAGGGTGTTCCCCGCGTCAAAGAAAATGGCGCGAATGCATGTTGATTTCATTAAGGAATGGCTCACGAATTAGAATCCAAGCCTGGGTTACCACCTTTAGCTTTTCATGATCGCTCGAATCTGTTCTTCGAGTGCGGTAAGCTTATTTTGAATAATATCCCAGATGAGTTCGGCGTCCACTCCGAAATACTGATGGATGAGAACATCGCGTAGCCCTGCAATTTTCTTCCAATCCACCTCCGGATGGCTTAAACGAACAGCTTCCGGAACTGTCTTAGCAGCTTCCCCTATCACCTCAAGGTTTCGGATCACAGCATCGAAGGTTTTTGCGTCTCCTGCAAACGTCGCCGCTGACATCCCAGACGTATATTTCCGGATTTTCGTGATCGCCTGAAGGATGTCTTCCAGATAAACCTTATAATCCCGGGGCATGGATGGTCTCGTTGAGAATTGGCTCTCGAAGCCTCGGCTTAAGGGTATTGGCCAGCACCAAGTCCACCGGGCAGGCAAACAGGTCTTCCAGGTAGGCCTTCAAATCCATATAGGCGTCGAAGGATTTCTGATCAAACTCGACAAGAAAATCCAGATCGCGGGCCGACGTGCTCTCGCCGCGGGCGACTGAACCAAACAACCCAAGACTCCGCACCCCGAAGCGCCGAATGTGATCACGGTGCTCGGTCAACTTTGCCAGGACCTGCTCTCGTGTGAATTGCACCTCTGCCCTCGCTGATAACGACCCAGTGAAGTCGCTATCTCAAATGGTAGTCGAGCCGAATCGGTTAATCAACATGTTCCCACATCTCTTCAATTGGATGTCTCGGCCGCAACCCCCATCCGCGCCTTAGCCCATGAGGGAAATGACCTTGACCCCTCTCCGGCTTACCACTAGATTAGGTTCATTCGCTATTTATGAAGGATGGGGTGTGATTAAAGCAAGCAACGCGTCGTGGTGGCGAATCGGATTACCGGTATCCCTCGGCGTTTGCCTGCTGGGGACCTTTGGGCCGCTTCCTCTGCGCGCGGCGCAATCCGTGGCGAAGCCCGCGGAAAAGGCGCCCGCAACGCAAGTCTCCACGGACGCCGACGAACAGAGCGCCCTCGACGATGCCTTTCGGTCAGCGGAAAACAATCCTCAAGTCCTCATCAAGAATCTGGAGGCGTTTTTGGCGCGCTTCCCGAACTCTTCCCGGCGGGAAGTGGTCTTGCGCACGATTTGCACTTATGCCCTGCGGGCCAACGCGCCTGACGTCGTTGTGCAATACGGCCAGATGCTCCTGGAAAAGGCGCCTGACGACCCACAACTGTTAACTTTGCTCATTGAGGCGCTGGGCCGTCAAAATGACCCGGCCAGCCGCACCCGCGCCATTAATTACTCCTCACGTCTGATCGCGATCACGGAGAGTCAGCGCGACCGGGCTGCTGCCATGGTGACCAGCAAAAATACCCCGCAGCAATGGGCCGAGCACATTGCCACCCTCTATGCCCAGCGCGCCGGGTTGTATCGTGATTCCGGCGACCTCGATAAGGCCTTTGCCGACGATGAGAAGAGCTATGCGACTTACCCCACTGCCCGCGTGGCCGAGCAACTGGGAGATGCCGCGTGGAAGAAAGGTGATTCTGCTCACGCCTTGGATTATTACCTCACCGCCTTTGTCTTTCCCGAGAGGAGCCCTGACCCCGCCCATCGCCAGGAGGTTCGCCGCAAGCTCGGCAGCGTGTATGTGGCGCAGCACCATTCCGAGCAAGGTTTGGGAGATCTGGTGCTGTCGCGGTACGACGCCCTCGTGCCACTGCTCGCCGAACGCTTTTCCGGTGGCCAGCCGCAAAACCCCGGCCGCCACGATCCCTTCGAGTTCATCCTAGAGAGGATGGATGGTACTCCGCTGCCCCTGGCGGATTTCCGCGGGAAGGTCATGGCGGTCGATTTCTGGGCGACCTGGTGCGGCCCATGCCGCCTGCAAGGCAAGCTCTTCGAGCAGGTGGCCCAGAGTTTCCGAGCAGATCCCAACGCCGCTTTCCTGTCGCTGAATACCGATCAAGATCGCGGCGGCGTGCCCGCCTTTCTCAGGCAGGAGGGCTGGACTCTGCCCGCGGCCTATGCTCAGGGCCTGGATCAACTCCTCCTGGTGAGCCAGCTCCCCACGGTGATAATTTTCGATCGCCAGGGCCGGATCGTCTATCGCGAAGAGGGTGTAAACCCCGGAAGCTTCGCCCAGGAACTGAGCAAGCACCTGCGCGAGACGCTCCGAACATCAGAAGACATCAAACAGTAGGCGCTTGATCCGGCATTTGACCTTAGAAGGCTCGACGCGCCTCTGCTCAAGCCGACTGGGGCTGCTTTTTGGTCGTGTAAGCCGTAGAAGGGTGTAAAATGAACGATGAATTTGCGAGATTGCAAGCTGAGAGAGGTGGTCAGGGTTGATGCAACTCACTGTTCCCATTCCGGAGCGACAGGATGCAGTGCTTTTGCCGGCTGGCGTTTTTCACTGGACTGAAGAGGAGTTCTTCTGCTTCTGTCAGGCCAACCGCGACCTCCGAATCGAGCGGTCGGCAAAGGGGGAAATCATCGTGATGTCGCCTGCCGGAGGTTACGCGGGTTACCAAAGTGGCGAGGTATTTCGGCAGCTTAGCGATTGGGCCATGAAGGACAAGACTGGCTTGGCCTTTGACTCAAGCACCGGGTTTCGCCTCCCGAATGGCGCCATGCGGGCTCCAGACGCAGCGTGGGTACGGCTTGCGCGACTCCAGGCCCTGAGCCATAGGGAGAAGGAGCAATTCATTCCACTCTGCCCCGACTTTGTGATTGAAGTGGCATCGCCCTCGGACACATTATCGAGCCTCAGAGAAAAAATGAACGAGTACCGAGCTTGTGGTTTGGGGCTGGGATGGCTGATCTTGCCGGCGTCCACGCAAGTGGAAATCTATACTTCGTCGGGAGTGGAGGTGCGCCCCTCACCGGAAATGCTGTCTACTGACACCACACTTCCGGGGTTTAAGCTGGATTTGACTTCCATCTGGAAGCCTCCGTTCTAAGCAATGGGACGTTCGGCTGCCTATAGGCGAGTAGGCGGTAACCATGAGACAGTAAGTAGTCGCCTTTAATCTTCAACCGGCAATCGCTCTTCCAATTTCTGCTTCTCGTCTTCGCTTAGGAACGAAGCGCGCACGGCATTCCGGCATAACTCCGCCAGCGTGTCGCGGCTGAACTCGAAGCAGCGGGCGGCTTGCAGAAATTCCTCCTGAAGGCTCATCCCAAACATGGCCGGATCGTCGGAATTGAGGGTTACCACCAATCCTGCCTCCAGGAACTTCGGCAGCGGATGATCTTCGAATCGCGCGATCAAGCCGGTGGACACGTTGCTGCTGGGGCAGACTTCCAGAGGAATCCGCCGCTCCCGCAGCAGGGCCATCACGTTGGCATCGCGAAGGGCGGTCAGGCCATGGCCGATGCGCTCCGCGCCCAGCAGCTCGACGGCGTCGCGAATGCTTTCCGGTCCACAAGCCTCGCCGGCATGCGCCACGCGGTGGAGCCCCAGGTCGCGCGCCTCTTCAAAAATATCGGGAAATAGTCTTGCCGGACCGCCTGCTTCGTCGCCGCCAATGCCGAAGCCCACGACCCCTCGCGAACGGTAGCGCGCCGCCCAGCGCAGCACTTCGCGCGCGTGGTCGGTTCCGAAGTGCCGGATGGCGTCGAAAATCCACTTCACCCGCACTCCGGTGCACGCTTCCGCCGCTTCTGCGGCCGCCGCAACCGCCTCAAAAACCGCGTCCACCGGTTGCTTCTTCCACAGCGCCACCCCGGCGGCAAAGATGATTTCCGCGTAGGACACGTTCTGCTCGGCCAGCCACTCGATCAAACGCGTGGTCACCAAGGCGTAATCTTGCGGAGCTTCGATCAGCAAGGTCACAAGCTTAAATGCCGACAGGAACGCCCGAAAGTTCCCGTAGCGGAAACCCTGCCCGCGGCGGGCGGCGATCCACTCGTCTACTTTCTGCCTCAGCCCAGGCTTGTTCTGCGAGAGTTCGAGCAGGGTTTCCGGGCGCACCGCCCCTTCCAGGTGCAGGTGCAGCTCGACCTTGGGCAATCGCGCGATGAAAGACGAAAGAGAGGGTTCTAGTTCAAGCATGCGTACTGTTTTCGCGGGGGCTGGGTTCTGGGGGCTGGGTGCTAGGGGAGTTCCCCAACACCTAGCCCCCAGCACCTAGTACTTGCTTGATTTAATTAGCGTACGTAACTGGCTGTAGGTCGCGCTTTGATTTCAACGACTTAAAAATGCGCGAATTAATCCAAGCAAGTACTAGCTCCTGTTTTTGTCATTGCCCGGGAGGGTGAGGCCGGCCGGCGTTCAGCCACGCCGTGTACCAATAGGAGCCGGCATCGTGTGCCGCCGCATTGATCTCACGAACCACGGCTGGCCCCACCTGGTTGTAAAAGCGGTCGTAATATTCGTCGTTATAATCCGTCAAGCCTTCCCTGGCGCGCAAATCGGACCAGATAATGAGATTTACCCACACGTTGGACGCCAGGCAGGTTTGAAAAGCATATTCCGTCGGATCATCGATCTTCACGGCATTCTCAGGATGCATGATGAAGAATTTTGAGTACTGATCCAACAAGTGGATATCAAACCGGGCCGACAGGCCTGTTTGCGAGGTCAATTGGCCATCGAAATTCTGCGTGGTGTGCAGAGGGTCATGGGCATCCGCCACGTAATGCGCCAGCGCGGCAGCATCCAACTTCACTTCTTCCCAATTCCCGGCCTTCATCGCCTTGGTGAGGCGCAGACTGAATTCGCCGATCTGCCAGGGCAGCATGCCATCGCGATTGATGCGATAGGAGCCGAATTTCTCCTTCGCGCGCGCGTAATCATGCGGCAAGTCCGGGTAGGGGAAGACTCCGTACTTGTCCAGGTAGATGTAGTGCCGCATGCGCTCGTAGCGATCTTTCTTCATCAACTCGTCGGGATCATTGGCGTGTTCAACCAGAAACGAGCGATTGATTTCAAAAAAGGAACGGATTTCCGGAGGCAGGGTTTGGATAGCCCAGGTATTGACGATATCGTGCGCGGTCGGACCCCAGGCCAGCGCGAGGTTCGGGCGGGCCAAGAACAGCGCGAGTAGGGCGAGCAGCAAGATGAGCGGACGGGGTCTCAGCCCCGCTTTGCGCAGCCCCAGAAGAACTCTGCTCCTGGCAGGCTCCATCGGTCGACGTCCCTCCCGTATCTGTCACCCCCGGCTGATTCTATCGCAATTCCTTCCGTCTGTCTTTTCCAGGCGGAAGGGCACTGGGGGAAAACCCTGGGCTTGGCCTCCTCCACCCCAGCACCCGTTCAGGGCGAAGGGAGCGTCAGAATCGACTTGACGTCCGCCGGCGTGCGCGGCGCCCCGCCGAATTCCGAATGATGCCGGCTGTACGTCAGGTAGATGCACAGACCGATGACCAACCACACCAGGAATCGTAACCAGGTTTCGAGCGGGAGGCTGGCCATCAAAACAATGCAGGAGAGGATAGAGAGAATCGGGACTGCCGGTACCCACGGCGTGTGGAATGAGCGCCGGCGCTCCGGTTGCGTCCTTCGCAGCACCAGCACCCCCAGCGAAACCAGCACGAACGCGAACAGGGTGCCGATGTTGGACAGGTCCGCCAAAGTGCCGATGTTAAATAATCCCGCTGGGATGGCGACGGCAAACCCTGCCACCCACGTGCTGATGTAAGGCGTCAGAAAGCGCGCATGGACTCTTGAAAAAACCTGCGGCAGCAGGCCGTCGCGCGACATGGCGAACCACACGCGCGCCTGCCCCAATTGAAAAACCAGCATCGAGCTGATCATGCCCGTCAGCGCGCCGATGGAAACCCACTTCATCACGTTGGGCAATCCGAGCGCCATCAGCGCGTTGGCCACGGGCGCGGCGTTGCGCAAGGTTGGCCAGTGCTGGACACCTGTCAGCACCAGTGCCACAGTCACGTAAAGGGTGGCACAAATCACCAATGAGGCGATGATCCCGAAGGGCACATCCTTCTGCGGATTCTTGCACTCTTCGGCAGCGGTCGAAACGGAATCAAATCCAATGTAGGTGAAGAAGACAATCGCTCCGCCGGTCAGCACCCCCTGCCAGCCGTTGGGCATGAAGGGTTTCCAATTGGCAACGTGGATGAAACGGGAAGCGGCGATGATAAAAATCATGATCGCCAGAATCTTCACGCACACCATGAGGTTGTTGGCGCCTGCGCTCTCGCGAATCCCGATCACCAGGATTACGGTGAGGATCATTACAATAAGAAATCCCGGGACGTTGAAATACGAGCCTGTGCGGTGTAATGAGTCGTCAAACACGGGACGGCTGATGACGGCCGGGATGTGCAGCCCAAAGCCCGCAAACAGTCTGTCAATGTAAGCAGAGAAGCCCACCGCCACCGCCATGTTGCTGACGGCGTATTCCAAGATCAGGTCCCAACCGATGATCCAGGCCACAATCTCGCCGAGCGTGGCGTAGGAATAGGTGTAAGCGCTGCCCGCGATGGGAATCATGGAGGCCAGTTCCGCGTAGCACAATCCCGCCAGCGCGCAGGCAATGGCCACCAGCAGAAATGACAGCGCAATGCCCGGCCCGGCGCCCGGCCGCCCGGCGGTCCCGAGCGCCTTCGTCCCGTGCATTATCAAATCCAGCAGCGGCGCTTTCAGAATCGAATGCACTTCCAGTACTTCCCCCGCCGCCGCGGTGCCGGTGAGAATGAAAATGCCGGTCCCAATGATGGCGCCGATCCCCAGCGCGGTCAGCGACCAGGGTCCCAGCGTCTTGCGAAGCCGGTGCCCCGGTGAATCGGCGTCGGCAATCAGCTTGTCGATACTCTTCTTCTGGAAAAGTTGGCTCGCCAAGGAACTCCTTTTGAGTTGCAGGCAGTGGGCAGATGGCGTCCGATAGGTGGCAGGTGGTAGATGGTATATGGGGGAAAACCAGGCCTTTCCCACCTACCACCTACGACCTACCACCTACCTCCTTCACACTCACGGCTGTCCTTCTATTTGCGCCGCGGCGCCACGCCCGGACCCTTCTTCTTGACCTTGGGCTTGCGAGAGCCGCGCGGCTCCGTGCGCTTCGGTTTGAGCGGCCGCTTCTTGCGCGCCGCGCGCTTCAGCTTCTTGCGTTCTTCTTTATCCTTGATGTTTTTGGTGTTCATTAGACCCTTTCCAGCCCGGCAAAGCGCTCCACCATTTTCTTTCGGCCGTACCCCGGAAAGCTGATGGTCAGCTTGCTGTCCTCGCCGTCTTCTTCACATTCCAGAACCGTGCCGATGCCGTATTTCGCATGTCGCACTTGGCTGCCCAGCTTCCAACGCTGGGATTGCCGCGCGCTTCCTGCACGGCCCTTTCCCAGCGGCCGGCCGATGCCGCGCTCGCGTAAGAATTGTTCCGCACCGGCGATTGAGTTTACGGCATTTTCCCAAGTTGTGCGAGCTTTTGACGCAGGGGCGCCGACAGGTTCCAAAAGGTCGGTGGGCACTTCGTCGAGAAAACGCGAGCGCCGGCTCCCTTCCATCGAGTCTCGCCCATACGTGCGCCGCTGCCGCGCCCAGGAAAGCGCCAGCCGGTCGCGCGCCCGCGTCATGCCCACGTAGCAAAGCCGTCGCTCCTCCTCGATGGCCGCGTCGTCATCCAGGGAAAGCTTGTGGGGAAACAAACCTTCTTCCATCCCTACCAAAAAGACAAGGTTGAATTCCAGCCCCTTGGCGCTGTGCAGCGTCATCAGCGTAACGCGCGCGCGTTCGTCGTAATCATCGGCGTCGGAGACCAGTGCGGCGTGGTCGAGAAACTCCGCCAGCGTGATGCCTTGCTCTTCCGCCTCCACCGCGGCGTTCACCAGTTCCTGAAGATTCTCGATGCGGTCCTGCGATTCCGGCAGATTCTCCTGCTCCAGGATTTTCACGTATTCGGAGCGGTCGAGAATGCTCTTGAAGAATTCCCCCATCGGCAAGCGCGCCTGGTCGACCATCAGATGCTTCATCAGCGCGTGGAAAGCCGCGAGCGCATTGAGTGCGCGCGCCAGCAGCCGCCGCGCGGCCAATTCGTCCTCCAGCGCTTCCCACAAAGTGAGCTTCTGCGTGCGGGCGCTCGCCTCGATCGCACCCAAGGTAGAAGCGCCGATTCCCCGCGCCGGGGTGTTGATGATGCGCTGGAGCGCCGTCACATCCCGCGGATTGCTCGCCAGCCGGGCGTAAGCCAGCACGTCGCGAATTTCCGCGCGCGCATAAAAACTGAACCCGCCCACCAGGCGGTAAGCAATGCCATGGCGGCGCAGGGATTCTTCCAGCACGCGTGACTGGGCGTTGGTACGGTACAGGACGGCTACACTCTTGTTCGTATCCTGGGCGAGAGCTTTCGCAATCTCACCCGCCACATACAGCGCTTCCTCGTCGTTATTCCACGCTTCATAGAGGCCGATGCCATCGCCGCCCGAGCGGTCCGTCCACAGGGTCTTTCCTTTGCGCTCCCGATTGCGGCTGACCACTGCCCCGGCCGCGTCGAGGATCTTTTGCGTGGATCGATAGTTCTGCTCCAGCCGAACCGTCCGGGCATTGGGGTAATCCTTCTCAAAACTCAAAATATTTTGAATGTCCGCCCCACGCCAACGGTAAATCGACTGGTCCTCATCGCCCACCACGCACAGGTTCTGATGCAGCAGCGTGAGTTGCCGGATCAATTGGTATTGCGTGCGATTGGTGTCCTGATACTCATCCACCAGGACGTACTGGAAACGCCGGTTGTATTGCTCGCAGACGTCCGAGGCTTTATAGAACAGCTCCACGGTTTTCAGCAGCAGATCGTCAAAGTCCAGGGCGTTCGCCTGCCGCAGCTTCGCCTCATAAAGGCCAAAGAGCGCGGCGATTTTTTCCACCGGATCATTTGCCGCCTGCTGGTACATCACCTGGGGCGTTACGCCATGATTCTTGGCGTAGCTGATCCGCCCCAGCACGCTGCGCGGCGAGGCGACCTGCTCCCCCAGGCCCAGTTCTTCGATGCAAGCCTTCATCAGCCGCTGCTGATCGTCTTCGTCATAGATGGAAAAATCGCGGCTATACCCCAATCGGTCGATATGCCGCCGCAGCACGCTGACGCAGAAGGAATGAAACGTCGATACGTGCGGAGCCCCGGGGCGCAGCTCCACGCGTCCGCCCAGCAGCTTGGCCACGCGCTCCTTCATCTGCTCCGCCGCTTTGTTGGTGAAAGTGACGGCCAGGATGCTTTCCGGCGGGACTCCCTGGGTTTCAATCAGGTAGGCAATCCGGTAAGTGATGACGCGCGTTTTGCCGCTGCCCGCCCCCGCCAGGATAAGTAACGGCCCCTCGGTTTGTTCTACCGCGGCGCGCTGCTGGATATTGAGTTGGTCAAGCAGATTCGACATGCAGGTTTGGGAATGAGGCCGTTTCCCTCGCGGGCGAAGATTCGTGTTAAGCCCGAAAATTCATTGTACACGATGCGCGGAGCCGCCAACAAATTTTGGGCGGACACGAAACCGGTCGCGGCGAATCGTCGTGGAGCTGTCGAGTGGCGTGCTGGGGTGATGGTGGTTAGCAACCCCGCCACGGTGTGGTTGTCGGCTTTCTGAATCTCGTAAAGCGCCAGGGAGCTGTCTTTCCCGCCACTCCAGGAGAGGAAGATGTCTTTTGACATGGTAGTTGGTCCATTAAAAAGAAGTTAGGAGCTAGAAGTTAGAAGCGAGAATCCCCGGCCCACGCTCTGACTTCTAGCTCCTCGCTTCTGTCTCCTGCCTGCTGCCTCTACCGCCCCGGAAAACTAAACCTTATGCCGGCGAGGAAGTTGAACGGCAGCGATGGGTACCCCAAAACTTCCTCATACTTCTGATCCAACAGGTTGTCCATCCTGCCGTATATTTCCACACGGCGCGGCAAGCGGTAGGAAAACCCGCCGTCAACCCGGGCGTAACGCTTATCCGGGAACAAGCAAGGCAGGTCAAGATCGCAGGCGCCGAGTCCGTAATTCGGCTCGACGTCCAGAACCGCGCCGCGGATGTAAGCATTGGTGTTGAGCATCAGGTTGCCATGCTGCCAGGTGAGATTGTATCCCGCAGAATTGCGCGGCTCGCCGATCAATTGTTGCCCCACTTGCAGCGGCGCCAGCGCCAGCGATGATCCGTTGAGGGAGAGCACTTCCGTGTTGTCCCGGGTATACTCCACCGACATCTGCAACGACTTTATGGGATGAATCTGGAAGGAGATTTCCGCCCCCTGGGCGCGCGAGTTGCCGAGATTACCGGATTCGAACGAACTCAGGTTGGTCAGCGACCCTCCCAGCGTCACGATCTGGTCTTTGAAATGGTTATTGAAGTAGGTGGCATCCAAGACCGCCTTGCCCTGGAAGAATCGTTGCTCGATTCCCGCATCGAAGCTGATGCTCGTTTCCGGTTTCAGGGCAGGATTGTTGGTGAAGGCCAGGTTGAAACCGTCCGGCGGGCGGATGCCGGTGCCGAAGCTCGCGTGCAGGCGCGTTCCATCCATTGCACCGCCATGTGAATCTCGCAGCATATACGCCCCCGCAATGCGCGGATTCACTTTCGCCACGGTACTGGGAGGAAGCAGCGGGCGGGGGACGGATTCATCGGCGGGCAGCGAGTTGGTGCGCAAATCATCCACGCGGACCCCCGTGGTGAGATAGAGACGGTGCGTGGGGCTCCAACGATTCTCCGCGAAGAAAGCCCAACTGGTGCGGGGAAGCACAAAGGGCACGCCGTTCGTATCCGAGATGTAGGTGTCTTCCACCTGCTCGCGGTTGTATTCAAACCCCGCCACGAAAAAATCCTTGTTGGAGACCGCCACTTCGCTGCGCGTGTTCAGAACCCCGCGCAAATTGTTGGAGTAGGAATCTCCATAGGGTGAACGGAAATAATAATCGTTGGTAGACACGCTGACGCTGGTGACCTGCTGGAATTTCGAAGTGAACTGCTCGGAGTAATCGCCCCCCCATCCAAACAGGTTTTGCTTGTCACGGGAGTAAGTGTCAATTCCCGTGAAGAGATCGTCCGGGTCGGACCCGTAAGGGCCGGGCGCCCCGGCGTCATTGGCATTGCCGAAGAAGTGGAAATCCAGCCGCCGGCGCGGGCTGCGGTGATAGCCGAGGCTCAGGGATGCCGTTTGGTCGCGGTAATTGTCGTTCTGAACGAGTCCCCCGGAGTTGAAACGGGAAACATCAAAGCCCCAGTTCAAGCCGCCGGTTGCGCCACTCCCGTTGACGACAAAACGGCGGGTGGTATAACTCCCGCCTTCCGCCTGCACGGTAAAATGCGGAGTCCCCTCACCTTGGGTGGTGACGATCTTGATAACACTGGTGACGGCGTTCGGGCCGTACAACGCGCTTTCCGGACCGCGCGTTACCTCGACGCGCTCCACGCCATCGGCCGGGAGCGGGGCGAAATCGAAGGCGCCGCCAAATTCGTTCAACTCCATGCCGTCGACCATCACCAGATTGTAATTGGATTGGCCACCGCGCACATAAACACCGGTCACACCTCCGTAGCGGCCCGTCTGGCTCACCTCGACGCCGGGGATTCCGCTCAGAACATCCAGCACATTTAACGCGGCGCGATCTTGGATGTCTTGCCCGGAGACCACGGAGACGGAGGAACCGACTTGCGATGCCAACGCGTCCTCCAGCGAGGCGGAAACCACCACTTGCTGTTGTACGGCGCTCAATTGCAAGTGCAGATCGAGGGTGTGGACTTCCGCTCCGCGAATTTCCACTTCCATTTGCGGGGAAGCAAGTCCGGGCGCGCTCGCGGCCACTTGGTACTGTCCATCCGCGAGGCCGGCAAACTTGAAGGCTCCCTGGGAATCGGTTGGGCATTGGTCGAAGACGACCAGGGATCTGAGCAGGGTCACCTCGGCTTGTGGAACCGGGCGGCCGCTGGGGTCGAGGACGGTTCCCGCCAGCGTTCCCGCCAGCGCGGGGGTCGCTGAAAAGAGCACGAAAAGCGCGCCCACCACAAGGTGCGGCCAAGCTACCGGGTGGGAAGAGATTTTATTTCTAAAGGGAATGGCCGGGGCTCGCAGGCGCGCGTCCCGGATCTTAAGTTCGAACTGCATCACAGGAGACTCCTTCTCCCCGTTCTCACGACGGGGCGGGCGGAAGGAATCCCAGGGGGGAAGCGAAAAATGAAAAAGCCTCCCTATTCCTCGAGGTGGAATCGGAAGGCTTCGCAGTCTTCCCCAGGACTCTTTCCGTCGAAGAGTTAGGTTGAATAAGAGTCCCCGGGCAGGTTTCCTGGCTTTCGGGTCATCACCGCATCCTCAGCCTTCCCCTTCTGCGCAGGGCAGAACAGTGGCCGTCCGTCGACTGACGAACTGTGAGGACGCGGCTCGCCGATCACAGTGGCGGGACCGCGGCCGATTTTAACGGCCTTTCCTTTTCCCCCGTTGTTCAAACGGGGCACCGCAGGAACTCGCGTTGTCAAGACACCAACAACGTACTGGAAATTAGCACTAGGAACGCCGCGCTGTCAATGGGGGCTTAATTTCGGTGGGTCAATTTGCTGAAGAGACGGCGGAATTTGTCCGGCTCTTATCGGCATGCCGCCAAGGTAGGGCGGAATGGCGGGATCAGCCCGCCGCTACGATCGCCTTAATTTACCCAGCGCCCGTCTTTGTCTTTCCTCTCCCGGTCGCGCATGTACACTTCGAATTTTTTGCGCATCTGGGCGCGCCGCCATTCGTGATACTGAAGTTGCCAACGATAAGGAAGAGACCAACCACGCAGATAAAAGTACCCAAAGAGCATACCGCCCAAGTGCGCAAAGTGGCTGACGCCGGAGCCGGGGCCGCCGAAGGAGCTCACGAATTCAATGGCCCCCATGATGACCACGAACCACTTAGCCTTGATGGGAATGATCATGTAAAGATAGATGGGTCGATCGGGCCAAGTCATTCCATAAGCGAGCAGGAGCCCATACACAGCGCCGGAACATCCGATGGTGATCGAGGGCACGGCCGGCCGGAAGATCGCATTAAGAGCTACATCCACAATTCCCGCGCCGACGCCGGTAAGAAAATAGTAGTAGAGGAATTTCTTGCCCCCCCAGAGGCTTTCGAGGTCTGACCCAAACATCCACAACGCGAACATGTTGAAGATGATGTGGAACCATCCTCCATGGAGGAACAAGTAGGTCACCAGTTGCCAGACGTAAAATTTATGAATGACCAGGTATGCGTTAAGCCCAAACAGTTCAAAAATGTCGTTGAAGAACTCCGAATGGAAGATTTGGAGGGGGACGTAAGTGAGAAGAAAAACCGCACTCGTGATGATGATCAGCCTCTTGACCATCGGCGTGAGCGGCGGCCCGAAGGAGTAAGCGACTTGGCGGTAAGGCGACATCAATAAAAGCGTACCACAAGACTCGGGATTCAGGGGTCGGGACTAGTACTACTACGTTAAATTATGGAGCTCGATTACTCGTGCGAATTTTGCTTCCACAATACGCACAGCGTCCGGTCCAAGTGAACAGCAGCCGTTGGATTTCACGGCGCGTCTGTGGCAGGGTCCACCCAGAAGTTTTTTTTGCTGCGCAGCTTTTCCAAGGTGAGGAAAGCGTGCGCCAGCATCACCAGCGTGACGTGATGGTGCCAGCCTGTCCAATTGCGGCCTTCGTAGTGGTCCAGCCCCAACTCCTCCTTGAGTTGCTGATAGTCCTGTTCGATCTGCCAGCGGCTTTTGACGATACGCACCAGCCGCCGCAGGGTATAGTGCGCCGGCAAGTCGCAGAGAAAGTACTTGGTAGGTTCCTTCTCCCCGGGCGGCCATTCCACCAGCAGCCAGACTTCTGGGTGAGGTGGCTCGCCCTCGTGGAAGCCGTGCGAAGGCTGGACGCGGCAGGCGTAGAAGCGCGACTCCAACCAACCCTTCGTGCCTTCCCGCCAGCGCACGTGCTTCCAGCCGCAGGCCTTTTCCGCCACCTCGCGCACCGACGGGGGCCGCTGGTCGCCATAGTGATAGGCGGTCGGCGGCCGCCCTCGACCCCGCGCTTTCAGTTTGTGCACTTTCGGCGGTCGCATCCACACGCCCAAGCTCGAAGGGATGCCTACAGCATAGAGAAGGTGGCGAGCTTCCAGTCCGTCGCGAAACTCGGTCACCTCGCCGTAACCCGCATCGGCCAAGACCACCCCCGCCCGCAGGCCCCAACCCCGTGCTTGGTCGATCAATTCCAGCGCCAGTTGCCACTTGGTCTGAAACTTTACCTCCTTGGGAATGCCCGCTTCCTCGCGGCGCTGGGGATCCTGTGTCCAGTTCTCCGGCAGGTAGAGTCGCCAGCCCAGGATTGTGCTCTCTTCCGGTCCCGCCTGGTGCAGGCTCACCGCCACTTGGCAATTGGCTGTCTTGCCCAGCGTGCCCGAGTATTGCCGCGCTACACCCACCGAGTGCTGACCTTGTTTCGGGAACCCCGTGTCGTCGATCACCCACACCGGGTCGGGAACCAATTCCGCCGTCATGCGCCGGGCCAGGCGTTCCCAAATCGGCTGCCAAAGCCAAGGACTCT
>Ga0326728_10012160_pt1 | contig 19255 bp, 15 predicted proteins | sample MB3enrmetagenome_FD_207602 | JGI IMG/M metagenome (GOLD analysis project Ga0326728, IMG submission 207602) | Lab enriched peat soil microbial communities from McLean, Ithaca, NY, United States - MB31MN | ecosystem: Environmental > Terrestrial > Soil > Wetlands > Peat | place: USA: New York... | reverse complement strand
GCAGTGCCGGTGTCGCTGGTCGGGCCGGCGCTGGCGCTGAGCTGGCTCGGCCTCGACAACAACCTCTACATCCAGATCGGGCTGGTGCTGTTGATCGCGCTATCGGCCAAGAACGCGATCCTGATCGTCGAGGTGGCGCGCGAGCTGCGCGCGCAGGGGCGGCCGGTCGCCGAGGCAGCGGTGGAGGCGGCGCGCGCCCGCTTCCGCCCCATCGTGATGACGTCGCTCGCCTTCATCCTCGGCGTGGTCCCGCTGGTGCTGGCGACCGGCGCCGGCGCCAACGCGCGCGCCTCGATCGGCGTCACCGTGTTCTCGGGGATGCTCGCCTCGACCTGCCTGGCGGTGCTGTTCACGCCGTCGTTGTTCGTCCTCCTGCAGCGCTTCGCCGAATGGCGCAGCGCCCGCGGCGCGCGCGCCGCGCCAGCCGCCTGAGCGCCGGCGGCCGCAAAACCGCCGTATCGCCAACGCGCTCCCGATCCTATATAGACGGCGCTCGCTCGCGGGCGGCCTTGGGCCGGCCGCGGCGCGCAGGAAGTGCTGAGTCAAAGGCCCGATGCCATGCCTCCTAGCCGCTGGACGCCGGACAGCTGGAGAACCAAACCGATCGCGCAGGCGCCGGTCTACTCGGACGCCGCCGCGCTCGCCGAGGTCGAGCGCCAGCTCGCCGGCTATCCGCCGCTCGTCTTCGCCGGCGAGGCGCGCAAGCTGAAGGCCGCGCTCGCCAAGGCGCAGGCCGGCGAAGCGTTCCTGCTGCAGGGGGGCGACTGCGCCGAGAGCTTCGGCGAGCATTCGGCCGACAACATCCGCGACTTCTTCCGCGTCCTGCTGCAAATGGCGGTGGTGCTGACCTTTGCGGCGGCTTCTCCGATCGTCAAGGTCGGGCGGATCGCCGGCCAGTTCGCCAAGCCGCGCTCGAAGGACGCCGAGACAATCGACGGCGTGACGCTGCCCGCCTACCGCGGCGACATCGTCAACGACATCGAGTTCAACGCGCCGGCGCGCGCCCCCGATCCGCGCCGGCAATTGGACGCCTATCGCCAGTCGGCGGCGACGCTTAACTTGCTGCGCGCCTTCGCCACCGGCGGCTACGCCAACCTCGAGAACGTCCATCGCTGGATGCTCGGCTTCGTCCAGGACAGCCCGCAATCGGAGCGCTACCAGGGCGTCGCCAACCGCATCACCGAGACGCTCGCCTTCATGCGCGCCATCGGCCTTGACTCGGAAGCCAATCCGGAGCTGCGCGCCACCGACTTCTACACCTCGCACGAGGCGCTGCTGCTCGGCTACGAGCAGGCGATGACCCGGCTCGATTCGACCTCGGGCGACTATTATGCGACCTCCGGCCACATGGTTTGGATCGGCGACCGCACCCGCCAGCTCGACGGCGCGCATGTCGAATACTGCCGCGGCGTGAGGAACCCGATCGGCCTGAAATGCGGCCCGTCGATCGCCACCGACGAGCTTGCGCGCCTGATCGACGCGCTCGATCCGAGCCAGGAGCCGGGGCGGCTGTCGCTCATCTGCCGCTTCGGCGCCGACAGGATCGAGACGGCGCTGCCGGCGCTGATCCGCGCGGTCAAGCGCGAAGGGCGCCGCGTCCTGTGGGTCTGCGACCCGATGCACGGCAACACGATCAAGACCGCTTCGGGCTACAAGACCCGGCCGACCGACCGCATCGCCGCCGAGATCCGCTCGTTCTTCGCCATCTGCAAGGCCGAAGGGGCCTACGCCGGCGGCGTGCATCTGGAGATGACCGGCAAGGACGTCACCGAATGCACCGGCGGCGCGCGGGCGATCTCGGAAGATGACCTGCGCAACCGCTACCACACCTATTGCGACCCGCGGCTCAACGCCGAGCAGGCGATCGAGGTCGCTTTCCTGGTGGCCGAGCTGATCAAGCGCGACCGCCTCGCCCAGCCGGCGAGGCCGGTGGAGGCGGCGGAGTAGGGCGGCCCCGCGTCATCGCCATGATCTCGTCGGTGGTCGCGCCTCTGAACGGCCGCCGACGGCTGATGTCCTCGAGCGCAAGCAGGTAGGCACCGGCGTCGGAGAGCGCCTCCGCTCGCTCGCCGCCTTGCGCGCGCTGGGGCGGTGCATTCGTCTCCTTGTCTGTGAGTATGCTCGCCAATACGAGCTCCGGAGCGTGAAAGGAGGCAACGCGCCGATTCGCGTCGTTCATACAAGCCGCAATTCAGTCGGCGAAAGGGCCGGCGTCGACAGAGGGCGACGGCGGAGGTTCGCCTCCGCTCGTGACTGGGCGCCGGCTCGAACGGCGTTTCCGCGCCAGGCCCCCGATTGCGCTGCGCGCCCGCCTCGCGCAAAATGGCCCCATGCCCGCTCCCGTAGACCGCCTCGTCATCGCGCTCGCGCAGATCCCCTCCATCGTCGGCGACATCGACGGCAACCTGAAACGGCTGCGCCAGGCGCGCGCCGAGGCCGCCGTCTTCGGCGCCGACCTGATGATGACGCCGGAGCTCTATCTCGCCGGCTATCCGCCCGAGGACTTGGTGCTGAAGCCCGCCTTTCAGGAAGCGTGCCGCGCCGCCTGCGAGGCGTTGGCGCGCGACACCGCCGACGGCGGGCCGGCCGTGCTCATCGGCCTGCCCTGGGTCGAGGACGGCCAGCTCTACAACGCCGCGGCTCTGCTCGACGGCGGCCGCATCGACGCCGTCCGCTTCAAGGTCGACCTGCCCAACTACGGCGTGTTCGACGAGAAGCGCGTGTTCAAGCCCGGCCCGGCGCCGGGGCCGGTCGCCTTCCGCGGCGTGCGCATCGGCGTGCCGATCTGCGAGGACATCTGGACGCCCGATCCGGTCGAGTGCATCCTCGAGACTGGCGGCGAGATCCTGCTCGCGCCCAACGCTTCGCCCTACGAGCGCGACAAGCTTGCCGTCCGGCTCGAGGTCGCGGCCGCGCGCGTCGCCGAGAGCGGCCTGCCGCTGATCTACTTGAACGAGGTCGGCGGCCAGGACGAGCTGGTGTTCGAGGGCGGCTCGTTCGCGCTCAACCCCGACGGCGAGGTCGCTGTCCAACTGCCGACCTTCCGCGCCTGTGTCGTGCGCACCGTGTGGGAGCGTGGGCCGAAAGGGTGGCGCTGCGTCGAGGGGCCTGACGAAGCGGTGGAGCAGAGCGACGAAGGCGACTACGCCGCCTGCGTGCTGGGCTTGCGCGACTATGTCGACAACAACCGCTTCCCCGGCGTGACCCTCGGCCTGTCGGGCGGCGTCGACTCGGCCTTGTGCGCGACGATGGCGGTCGACGCGCTTGGGCCGGCGCGCGTCCATGCGGTGATGCTGCCCTATCGCTTCACCTCGGCGCAATCGCTGCGCGACGCGGCGGCCTGCGCCGAGGCGCTGGGGATCCGCTACGACGTGGTCCCGATCGCCGAGGTCGTCGAGGCGACCGAGCGCGCGCTCAAGCCGCTGTTCGCCGGCAAGCCGCGCGATGTCACCGAGGAGAACATCCAGAGCCGCGCCCGCGGCCTCATGCTGATGTCGATTTCCAACAAGTTCGGCGCGATGGTGGTCACCACCGGCAACAAGTCGGAGCTGTCGGTCGGCTACGCGACGCTCTACGGCGACATGAACGGCGGCTTCAACCCGATCAAGGACCTCTACAAGATGGAGGTGTTCCGCCTGGCGACGCTGCGCAACCGGTGGAAGCCGATCGGCGCGCGCGGGCCCGACGGCGTCGTCATCCCGCCCGACGTCATCGCCCGGCCGCCCTCGGCCGAGCTCAGCGAGAACCAGAAGGACGAGGATTCGCTGCCGCCCTACCCGGTGCTCGACGCTATTCTGTACCGCCTGGTGGAGAAGGAGATGCGGCTCGCCGACATCGTCGCCGAGGGCTTCGACTCCGAGACGGCGCGGAAGGTCGAGCGGCTGCTCTATCTCGCCGAATACAAGCGCCGGCAGTCGGCGCCGGGGGTGAAGGTCGGCGTGAAGAACTTCGGCCGCGACCGCCGCTACCCGATCGTCAACCGCTTCCGCGATTCCGGTTCGCCGTTGCAAGCCCCCGACGCCTCGATCGCGCCAAAGGGGCAAGCGGGGACGAGCGAGCGGTTTGAGGAGTAAGGGCGCGGGGGCGGCGCCCTTTCGTCTCGCCCGCGCGCGCGGCTCGGCGAGCGCGCCTTGGGACGCCCGCGAGTTCGACGGTTGGCGCGCCGTCCTGCCGCAGATGAGCCGCTGCCCGCCCGATAAGCAGCGCGCCGGTCGGCCGGCGCGCGAGATTGGCGAGCGAGCGCCCGGCCTTGCGGCGATCGAGGGCGAGGCGGCGGCAGGGTCGAGCTCTGGTCGACGACGAGCGCCGTCATCGTCGCCGACCAGCGAAATCGCGGCGACCGTTTGATCAGACTATTGCGTGTTGGTCTAAAGTTGTAGGCTTGATGCCGCCAATTGTTGCAATGCTGCCGAAAATTGTTGCAACCTTTCGATGCGCATCGCCACACGCTGGTCACACTATAATGCTTAATGTTTACCAAGGCCTGCGCACAGCGACTTCGCGGCGCGGCTGACAGACTTCGTCAAACGTCATAACTGTGGAGATTTATGATGCGCATTCTTTTTGGCACCGCTGCGGTGGCCTTTGTTATTGGCGTCGCGGGTTCGGCCTACGCGGCCGAAGCGACCGGGGTCGTCAACAGCCTCAACTCGGCGAACGACATGGTCACGCTGGTCAATGACACGACCTCCAACCTCGCGAAGGGCGTCACATTTCCGAACTACACTGTTGGCGAGCAGCTTGTCGAACACCTGAGCCCGCTCGGGCAACGTCTGCCAGGATGTTGAGAAAGCGAACAACGTTTGCGTTCCGATTCTGTTGCGTCCCGTGAACGGGCGGCTTCTTCGATAGCCCGCTGCGGCAAGACGAGGGACGCGACGGCGATTAAACTCGCCAACTGACCAGAAGGCCAAGCCGCCGGCGTTCGCGCCGGCGGCGTTGCCGCCGCCGCGCCGCGATGGAGCGGCGCGCTTGGCTGTGGAGTTCAAACCATCGCAACGCCCGCCGCGCCGGGCTGAGGCGCGCGAGAAGACGACGCTCCATTACGGTGACAGTGCATATAACGGCCGCGCCCGCCCATCGTTGGTGGCCTTGCCTCCATGGCTCGCTTTGCTTTTGTCGTCACCCCTCGCTTGTCCCAATACGATTAAATGCACCGTCATCGTAACCCTGTCGCCGCAACCCCAGGTCTGCCGCGGCTCGCCCGACGGTTCGGTGTGAAGGAGGGATAGCTGGCATGACGGTTGCATATGATGCCTGGGGCCACGCGACCACCGCCGGCGCCCGTCGACGGCGAGCCCGCGAGAGAAGAAACGAAGGGGGCTCGTTCTTCCCCTCGCAGGTCTGCCCGCCGGCGCCCGCGGAGGCAGGCAAAGGAGAATAGGATGGAAGGCTTCTACGCAGGCCAGAAGGTCATCTGCATCGACGACGCCGGCCAGGACCAGCGCGTCGTGCGCGAGTGCGGCGGTCGGCTCACATTCTCAATGACTTACACCATCCGCGGCGTGATCAACACCTATTCCGGCGGCCGCGTCGTCGGCGGCGTCCTTGTCGAGGGCATCTATGGCGAGGTCCACGTGTGCTACGGCCTGCGCATCGAGCACAGTTGGCGTCCCGACCGCTTCGCGCCGCTCGGTGACGAACCGATGGAAGTCGAGCGGGAGAGGAAAGTGAAGCGGGAAGAAGAAAAGGCGCTTCAAGACCACCGATGACGGCGCAGCGATGGTTGACGGAAGCAGAATCGAATGGACCAGCGCGACCCTGAATTCGAACCGCGCGCAACAAGACGACAGGCAAGATGCGCGGCCGGTATTCGCGCTTCCGTATCCCCGTAGAAGAACAGCCACGCAGTCGTCCGATCCTCGCCCCGCATCGCAGCCTCGTGATTCCTTTTCCGCCCAAAGGAATCACTGACCCGCCACAAACTCCACAAAGTTCTCGGGCGAGTTCTTCGGCAGCCTGATAGCGCCCACCACCTCCATCGCCGACCGGCGCCGTCGGCGCCATAGCCGAAAGGGATTCGCTCGAAATCCGCCGTAATTCTGGGCGAGACGTTCCGCCGTCGCCTTGCGCGACGGGCGCCTCACGCCTTCGCCGCCCTTCGGGCGCGCCTTGACAGCGAGGGGACTTTTGCTAGGCCATGCCGGCTCTGCGACCAACGGACAAGCGGCGTTGACGGCTCGGGTCTTTCCCGGCGGCGGGATCGGGACGGGAAAGGCGGGGCGGCTCATCGCCGCCATGGCGCTGGCGATCGGCTGCGCGGCGTCGTTCGCCGCGCCGCCGGCCGGCGCCGCGGCCACCGACAAGCACGGCGCCTGGGAGACCCGCTGCGAGACGCCGCCCGGCGCGGCCGCCCGGCAATGCGCGATCGTCCAGAGCGTCGTCGACGAAGACCGGCCCAACATCGCCCTGGTCATCATCGCGCTGAAGACCGCGGACCGCAAAAGCCGGCTGCTGCGCGTCGTCGCGCCGCTCGGCGTGCTCATCCCCACCGGCCTCGGCCTGAAGCTCGATCAGACCGATTTCGGGCGCATGAGCTTCGTGCGCTGCCTGCCCAACGGCTGCGTCGCCGAGGTCATGGTCGACGACAACCTGCTCGAGAAGCTGGAGAGCGCGCAGACCGCGACCTTCGTCCTGTTCCAGACGCCGGAGGAAGGAATCGGCGTGCCCGCCTCGCTCGCCGGCTTCAAGGAGGGCTTCGAGCAACTGCCGTGATCCCCCACAATGCGGCCGGAAAGTCTGCTATAAGCCGCCCGTCCGCCAGCCGGAGCCCTCATCGATGAAAGCGAGCGCCCTTTCCGCCAGCCTGCGCCTGGCCCTGGTTCTCGGCCTGGCGGGCGTTTGCGGCGCCTGCGGCATGATGGACACATTTTCGCCGTCCGCAACCAAGCCCAGGGGGACGCCCCCCCTCCAGCAAAGCCGAGACACCGCCGAATCGGAGAAGATCGTCAAGCTGCCGTTGAGCGCCGAGGATCTTCAGTGCCCGACCGTCGACGTCACCGACGAGGGCTCGACGCTGCGGGTGGGCGGCACCGACAACGCCTCGGTGCGCTACCAGTTCAACATCACGCAAACCGCGCGCGAATGCGAGCCGGAAGGCGACAAGTTCGGGCTCAAGGTCGGCGTGTCCGGCGAGTTGCTGGTCGGCCCCGCCGGCTCGCCCGGCGCCTTCAGCGCCCCGGTGCGCCTCACGGTGGTCAGCGAAGTCGACAAGAAGACAGTCTATTCAAAGATTTACAAAGTGGACGTCGACACCGCGGGCGCCGCGCAGGCGCCCTTCCGGTTCGTTTCCGAGACGATCGTGCTGCCGATGACCCGCACCGAGCTCGACGAGGACTACTCCATCTCGGTCGGCTTCGACGCCGGCAAGGCCGCCCCGTCCGAGCCTTCCCACAAGCACAAGGCCGCCAAGAACTAAGAACGCGCATTGACAAAGCCTCCGGCATCGGGCTTGCTCCCGCCCGTCAGATGAAGACACCCAGCGGAAGAGTCCGGAGAGCTTCGCGCTTTCCGGCGCCGAAGGCGCAACCGCCCCGGAAACGCTCAGGCCCAAGGACCGTTGGGTGATGACGCTCTGGAAAGCGGCCGACGCGATGGCGTCCGCCCACCGAAGGGGGTAACCGCCGTTCGCCGGCGGGAATCTCTCAGGTCACGAGACAGAGGGGGCGCCGTCGAGATCGCGCGCGCTTGGCGCGGCTTTGACGGCTGCGCTCTTGTCTCGTGACCGGTGGACCATGTCGGAACCCGCGATCCTGCGCACGCCCCTTCACCGCCTGCATGTCGAGCTCGGCGCCCGCATGGGCCCGTTCGCCGGCTACGACATGCCGATCCATTACCAGACCGGCATTCTCGCCGAGCATCTGCACGCGCGCGCCGACGCCGGCCTATTTGACGTCTCGCACATGGGACAGGCCGATCTCGTCGGCCCCGATCACGCGACGACCGCGCGCGCGCTCGAGCGCCTGTGCCCCGCCGACATTCTCGCCCTCGCCCCCGGCCGGCAGCGCTACGGGCAGTTCCTCAACCCCGAGGGCGGCGTCGTCGACGACTTCATGGTCACCCGCCCGCCGGGCGCCGACGGGCGCTTGCGCCTGGTGGTCAACGCCGCGCGCAAGGCGGTCGATTTCGCGCTCATCGAAGCGTCGCTGCCGAACGAGGCGCGCCTGGTCCGGCTCGACGACGCGGCGCTGATCGCCCTGCAGGGCCCCGTCGCCGCGCGCGTTCTTGCGCGCCTGGCGCCGGGCGTCGGGGTCGAGGCGATGGCGTTCATGAGCGCGAAGCCGATCCGCTTCGACGGGTTCGAGACGCTGACGTCGCGGTCGGGCTACACCGGCGAGGACGGCTTCGAGATTTCGCTGCCGGCGCGCGACGCAGAGGCGTTCGCGCGCCGCTTGCTCGGCGAAAGCGAGGTCGCGCCGATCGGCCTCGGCGCGCGCGATACGCTACGCCTGGAGGCGGGCTTGTGCCTCTACGGCCACGAGCTCGACGAGACGATCGATCCCATCGAGGCGGGCCTCGCCTGGTCGATCCAGAAACGGCGCCGGATCGAAGGCGGATTTCCCGGCGCGCCGCGCATCCTGGCCGCGCTCGCCGGCGGCCCCGCCCGCACACGCGTGGGGCTCAGGCCGGACGGGCGCGCGCTCGCGCGCGAAGGCGCCGAAATCGTCGACGCCGCGGGCGCGACAGTCGGCCGCGTCACCTCCGGGGGCTTCGGCCCGAGCGTCGGCGCGCCGATCGCCATGGGCTACGTCGCGAGCGCCCTCGCCGCGCCGGGGACGCCGCTCTTTCTCATGTCGCGCGGCAAGCCGCTCGCCGCGCGCGTCGCGCCCCTGCCCTTCCATCCGCACGCCTACCACCGCGGCTGAGCGTCGCCGCTGAACGAGGAAAGAGCCGATGTCGGAAATCCGCTACACCAAGGACCACGAATACGTGCGCGTCGACGGCGACATCGGCGCGGTGGGCATCAGCGACCACGCCCAGCGGCAGTTGGGCGACGTCGTCTTCGTCGAGCTGCCGGCGCTCGGCGCCAAGTTCGTCAAAGGCGCGGGCGCGGCGGTGGTCGAGAGCGTGAAGGCGGCGAGCGACGTCTTCGCCCCCGTCAGCGGCGAGGTCGTCGCCGTCAACGCCGAGGTCGACGCTGAGCCCAGCCTGATCAACGAGGACGCGCTCGGCCGCGGCTGGATCCTCAAGCTGAAGCTCGCCGACCCGAGCGAGCTCGACGCCTTGTTGAGCCAGGCCGACTACGACGCCTTCCTCGAAACCCTCGAGTGATTCGCCATGCGCTATCTGCCGCTCGACGATTCCGACCGCGCCATGATGCTCAATCGCGTCCGCGCCGCCGACATCGACGCGTTGTTCGCCGACATTCCCGTCGACCAACGGATAACGGGCCTCGTCGAATTGCCGAAGGGCGCGGGCGAGATCGAGGTCGAGCGCGCGCTGACGCGCATGGCGGCGAGGAACGTCGCGGCGGGATCGGTCCCCTTCTTCCTCGGCGCCGGCGCCTACCGCCATCACGTTCCCGCGACCGTCGACCACCTGATCCAGCGCTCCGAGTTCCTCACCAGCTATACGCCCTATCAGCCGGAGATCTCGCAGGGCACCTTGCAGGCGCTGTTCGAGTTCCAGACCCAGGTGGCGCTGCTGACCGGCATGGAGGTCGCCAACGCCTCGATGTACGACGGCTCGACCGCCTGCGCCGAGGCGATGCTGATGGCGCATCGTCTCACCGGCCGGCGCAAGGCGGTGCTGTCGGGCGGGCTTCATCCGCAATACGCCGACGTCGCGGCGACGCTCGCGCGCATGGCCGACGACGAGGTCGTCCGCCTGCCGCTCGACGTCGGCGCCGGCGAGGACCTCGCCGCGGCGATCGACGATCAGACGAGCTGCGTCATCGTCCAGACGCCGGACTTCTTCGGCAATCTGCGCGACCTCGCGCCGATCGCCGCCGCCGCGCACGCCAAGGGCGCGCTGCTGATCGCCGCGTTCGCCGAGGCGGTCGCGTTCGGCGCGATCCGCCCGCCCGGCGCGATGGGCGCCGACATCGTCGTCGGCGAGGGCCAGTCGCTCGGCGGCGCGCTCAATTTCGGCGGCCCCTATCTCGGCCTGTTCGCCGCGCGGCTGCAGCACGTGCGGCAAATGCCGGGACGCCTGGCGGGCGAGACGGTCGACGCCGACGGCCGGCGCAGTTTCGTGCTGACGCTGTCGACGCGCGAGCAACACATTCGCCGCGAGAAGGCGACGAGCAACATCTGCACCAACTCGGGGCTCTGCGCCCTCGCCTTCTCCATCCACCTCGCGCTGCTCGGCGAGGCGGGCCTCCGCCGCCTCGCCGCGGTCAACCACGCCAACGCGGTCGAGCTCGCCGAGCGGCTCGACGCCATTGAAGGGGTCAGCGTGCTCAACGAAACGTTCTTCAACGAGTTCGCCATCCGCGCGCCGCGTGAGGCGGGCGGCCTGGTCGAAGAACTCGCGCGGCGTGGGATCATCGCCGGGCTGCCGGTGTCGCGGCTGGCGCCGGACGCCGGGCTCGACGACCTGATCGTCGTCGCCGCGACCGAGCTGACGACCGCCGCCGACCGCGCGGCCTACGCGACCGCGCTCGCCGAGAGCCTCACGAGCGGGAGAGACCGATGAACACGCAAGGCCGCCCCACCCAACCGACCTCCGAAGGCCCGACGCGCCGCGGCTCGTTCACCGGCAATCGCGCCCTCGAGATGGAAGAGGCGCTGATCTTCGAGACCGGCCGGCCGGGAACCACCGGGGTCGACCTCGAAGCGCCCGTCGCCGTCAAGTCGCGGCTCGGCGCGCACGCGCGCGAGGGCGAGATCGGCCTGCCCGGCCTTTCCGAGCCGGAGGCGCTGCGCCATTACGTCCGCCTGTCGCGCAAGAACTATTCGATCGACGCCGGCCTCTACCCGCTCGGCTCGTGCACGATGAAGCACAACCCCCGCCTCAACGAGAAGCTGGCGCGCCTGCCCGGCTTCGCCGACATTCACCCGTTGCAGCCGGTCTCGACCGTCCAAGGAGCGCTGGAGCTGATCGACGCGCTCGCAAGCGCGCTGCTGACCATCACCGGCATGCGCGCGGCGGCGATGTCGCCGAAGGCCGGCGCGCACGGCGAGCTGTGCGGCATGATGACGATCAAGGCGGCGATCGCGGCGCGCGGCGAAGAAAAGACGCGCAACGTGGTGCTGGTTCCCGACGCGGCGCACGGCACCAATCCCGCCTCGGCGGCCCTCATCGGCTTCTCGGTGCGCGCCGTGCCCTCGGGCGCGGAAGGCGTGGTCGAGGCGGACGCCGTGCGCGCGGCGCTGGGGCCCGACGTCGCCGCCATCATGCTCACCAACCCCAACACCTGCGGCCTGTTCGAGCGTCATATCGTCGCCATCGCCGAGGCGACGCATGAAGCCGGCGCTTACTTCTATTGCGACGGCGCCAACCTCAACGCCGTGGTCGGCAAGACCCGCCCCGGCGATCTCGGCGTCGACGCGATGCACATCAACCTGCACAAGACCTTCTCGACGCCGCACGGCGGCGGCGGGCCCGGCGCGGGGCCGGTGGTGTTCTCCGACCGCCTAGCCGCCTTCGCCCCGGTCCCGCGCGTCGTCCGCGAGGGCGACGCGCTGCGGCTGGTCGAACATGCGAACGGCGACGAATTCGGCCGCATGGCCGCGTTTCACGGCCAGATGGGCATGTTCGTGCGCGCGCTCGCCTACATCCTCTCGCATGGCGCCGACGGCCTCAAGCAGGCGTCGGAGGACGCGGTCCTCGCCGCCAATTACGTGCGCGCCTCCGTCAGCGACCTGATGTCGGCGCCGTTCGGCGACCGCCATTGCATGCACGAGGCGCTGTTCGACGACCGCTGGTTGAAGGACTCCGGCCTGACCACCCTCGATTTCGCCAAGGCGATGATCGACGAGGGCTACCATCCGATGACGGTCTATTTCCCACTGATCGTCCACGGCGCGATGTTGATCGAGCCGACGGAATCGGAATCGAAGGCGAGCCTCGACCTGTTCATTATGACGCTGCGCGATTTGGCGATGAGCGCGCTCGCCGGCGAGCGCGAGCGATTCGTCGGCGCGCCCTACCACGCGCCGCGCCGCCGCCTCGACGAAACGCGCGCGGCGCGGCAGCCGATTTTGCGCTGGATGAAGCCCGCGCCGGCGCCGATGGAATGAGCGTCGCGCGGCGCGGCGCCGCGGCGCTTGGCGGCGCGCCCGCTTGCGCGCATACTGGGCGAACGGAATTCGAAACGGCAGGGAAGGCTGCGCGATGATCCGCCAACGGACGGCGCGAATGGGATCGGCGATCGCCGCGAGCCTGCTCATTGTCGGCTCGCTTGTTTTCGCGCCGGCGCGCGCTGAGCAGCCGCCCGCGGCCTCGCCGAGCTCGGTTTCCTCGGCCGCTCCGGCGCCCGCGCCTTCGGCGACGCCGTCGCCCGCGGCGAGCGCCTCGCCCACGCCGGCCTCTTCCGCGAGCCCCGCGTCGCCCGCCGCGACCCCGATCCCGACGCCCGCGCCCTCGACCCCCGCAACCCCGACGCCTAGCCCCGCGTCGACGCCGAGCCCTGCTCCGACGCCGAGTCCCGGGCCGGAGCCAAGTCCCGCGTCGGGGCCGAGTCCGGTTCCGACGCCGAGCGCCTCGCCCGCCGCGCCGAACGCCAGCAGCGACACGATGGGGGAGACGATCGATCTGTCGCCGCGTCCCGCCGCCTATTTCGAAGGCAAGGCGGACCGCGACGAGGTCTTCAGCGCCATCGTCAGCGCGATCGGCCAGATCCGCGACGAGATCGCCAAGGCGGGGCTGAAGCCGGCGGGCCGGCCGATCGCGGTGTTCCTCGAGGCCGACGACGTCGGATTCAAATTCCGCGCCGCCATCCCGCTCGAGTCGGTCCCGGACGGCGAGACCGCGCTCTCCGACGCGGTCAAGCTCGGATCGACGCCGGCCGGCAAGGCGATGCGCTTCGAGCATCGCGGCGCCTACGACGACATCGACGCCACCTACGAGGCGATCACCGCCTATCTCGACGAGAAAGGGATCGAGGCGCAGGACGTGTTCATCGAAGAGTACCTCAACGACGTCGACACCCCGGACGACCCCAATCTCCAGGTCGACATCTTTGTCCTGCTGAAATGACCAACCTCGCGGCGGCGGTCGTCTTCGATCTCGACGGCACCCTCACCGATTCCCAGACCGGCATCGTGCGCTCGGCGCGCTACGCGCTCGAGCGGTTGAACGCGGCCGACGGCGCCGATTTCCCGATCCCTCCCGAGAGGGAGATGACGTGGATCGTCGGCCCGCCCCTGCGCGGAACCTTCGCCAAACTGGTCGGCGCCGAGCGCGCCGAGAGGGCGCTCGGCTTTTTCCGCGAGCGCTATTCGACGATCGGCCTGTTCGAGAACGCGCCCTACGACGGCGTCGTCGCGGCGCTCGAAGACCTCGCGGCGCGCGGCTATCGGCGCTTCGTCGCCACATCGAAGGTCGAGGTCGACGCGCGCCGCATCCTCGATCATTTCGACCTCACGCGCCACTTCGACGGCGTCTACGGCTCCGAGGTCGACGGCGGGCGTTCGGTCAAGCGCGACCTGCTCGCCTACCTGTTGGCGCGCGAGCGCGCTGGCGCGCCGCAACGCGCGGTGATGATCGGCGACCGTCGCTTCGACGTCGAGGGCGCGCGCGCCGTCGGCCTGCCGACGATCGGCGCGCTTTGGGGCTATGGCGGCGCCGAGGAGCTCGCGGCCGCCGGCGCCGATCCGCTGATCGAGACGCCGCAGGAAATCCCCGCGGCGGTGGCGATGGCGCTGGCGCGGGCCGCCCAGACGACGCCGCGCGAAAGTTGACGCCTGCCCTCACCCCAGCCTTCTCCCGCAAGCGGGAGAGGGGGAGGAGGCGCCGTTGATCCCTTCTCCCGCTTGCGGGAAAAGGTGGCGCGAAGCGCCGGATGAGGGGTCGCGCCTCACGCGTGGCCGACCACCGGCTTGGGGCGATAGAGCTCCTCGAGGCGCGCGATGGCGCGCGCGTCGAGCTTCAGCGACAGCGCCGCCGCCGCGTCCTCGAGATGATGGGGCTTCGAGGCGCCGACGATCGGCGCGGTCACGTAGGGCTTCGACAGCAACCAGGCGAGCGCCACGCTCGCCGGCTTGGCGCCGAGCTTCTCGGCGACCTCAAACACCCGGCGGCGGATCGCCTCGTCCTGACGCGACCCCAGCCCGAGCTCGCGCGCGTAGCCGTCGGTGCGGCCGCGCACCGTCGCGGCGCCTTCGCCGACGCCCGAGCGGACGAGGAAGCCGCGCGCCATCGGCGACCAGGGAATGACGGCGATCTTCTGATCGGCGCAGAACTTCAACATCTCGCGCTCCTCCTCGCGATAGACGAGGTTGTAGAAGTTCTGCATCGAGACGAACTCGGCGAGGCCGCGCTCGCGCGCGAGCGAAACCATGCGCGCGAACTGCCACGTCCACATCGACGAGGTGCCGACATAGAGCGCCTTGCCGGCGCGCACCACGTCGCTCAGCGCCGCGACCGTCTCCTCGATCGGCGTGTCGTAATCGAAGCGATGAATCTGGTAGAGGTCGACGTAGTCCATGCCGAGGCGCTTCAGCGAAGCGTCGATCGCCTCCATGATGTGCTTGCGCGACAGGCCGCGCGCGTTCGGCCCCGGCCCCATCGGATTGAATACTTTGGTGGCGACGACGACTTCCTCGCGGCGGGCGAAGTCTTTCAGCGCGCGGCCCAGCACCACCTCGCTGGCGCCGAGCGAATACATGTCCGCGGTGTCAAAGAAATTCACGCCGAGCTCGAGCGCCCGCTTGATGAACGGACGCGCCGCCTCCTCGTCCAGCACCCATTCCCGCCACTTGCTCGAGCCGTAAGTCATGCAGCCGAGGCAGAGCCTCGACACCTTCATGCCGGTCTTGCCAAATCGCACGTAATCCATTGGGTTCGTCCTCCGCCCTACGCCCAGCCCGCGACTATAGACCGCGCCTGCGCGCCATGCCAAAAGGCGCGACGCCGAATGGAGAACGAAAGGTGGCGGCGACGAAAGGCGAAGGACGCGTCGAGGCGAAGCGCCGCCGCTGGGACTTCTGGATCGATCGCGGCGGCACCTTCACCGACGTCATCGGCCGCGACCCGCGCGGGCGACTCAAGGCGCGAAAGCTGCTCTCGGAGAGCCCCGCCTACGCCGACGCCGCCATGCAGGCGATCCGCGACCTGCTCGGCCTCGACGCCGAGGCGCCGATCCCCGCCGCCACGATCGGCGTCGTCAAGATGGGCACCACCGTCGCCACCAACGCGCTGCTCGAACGCAAGGGCGAGCGCACGCTGCTGGTCGCGACCAAAGGCTTCCGCGACGCGCTGGAGATCGGCTATCAGGCGCGCCCCCACATCTTCGCGCGCGCCGTCGTCAAGCCCGAGCGGCTCTATGCGGGCGTGGTCGAGATCGACGAGCGCGTGCTGGCCGACGGGACGGTCGAGAAAGAGCCCGACCTCAACGCGGCGCGCGCCGGCCTCGCGCGCGCCAAGGCGGAAGGGTTCGACGCCGTCGCCGTCGTCTTCATGCACGCCTACCGCTATCCGCGGCACGAGCGGCTCGTCGCCGAGCTCGCGCGCGCGCTCGGTTTTTCGCAGGTCTCGGCGAGCCATCAATGCTCGCCGCTGATCAAGCTCGTCGGGCGCGGCGACACCACCGTCGTCGACGCCTATCTGACGCCGATTCTATCGCGCTACGTTCGGCGGGTGTCGCAGGCGCTCGACGCTGAGCGCGCCGGCGCGCGCGTCATGTTCATGACGTCGACGGGCGGGCTCACCGCCGCCGAGCTGTTCGCCGGCAAGGACGCGATCCTCTCCGGGCCGGCGGGCGGCGTGGTGGCGATGGCCGAGACCGCGAGAAGCGCCGGCTTCCGCCGCGCGATCGGCTTCGACATGGGGGGAACCTCGACCGACGTCGCCCATTTCGACGGCGCCTACGAGCGCGCCTTCGAGACCGAGGTCGCCGGCGTGCGCATGCGCGCGCCGATGATGCGCATCCATACCGTCGCCGCCGGCGGCGGCTCGATCCTCCATTTCGACGGCGCGCGCTTTCGCGTCGGCCCGGATTCGGCGGGCGCCGATCCCGGCCCGAAAAGCTATCGCCGCGGCGGCCCGCTCGCCGTCACCGACGCCAACCTGATGGTCGGCAAGCTCATCCCCGACTGTTTCCCCAAGATCTTCGGCCCGCGCCAGAACGAGCCGCTCGACGCCGAAAGCGTGCGCGCCGCCTTCGTCGCGCTCGCGCAAGAGATCGGCGACGGCCGCGGCGCCGAGGAAGTCGCCGACGGCTTCATCGCCGTCGCCGTCGCCAAGATGGCGGAGGCGATCAAGAAGATCTCGGTGGCGCGCGGCTATGACGTCACCCGCTACGCGCTGAACTGCTTCGGCGGCGCCGGCGGCCAGCACGCCTGCGACGTCGCCGACGCGCTGGCGATCGAGACGGTGCTCATCCATCCGCTGTCCTCGCTATTGTCGGCCTACGGCATGGGGCTCGCCGACATCCGCGCCCATCGCGAGCAAGGCGTCGACGAGCCGCTCGGCGACGAGGCGGCGGCGCGGCTCGCGCCGCTGGTCGCCAAGCTCGGCGCCGAAGCGGCGCGCGAGGTGGAGGGCCAGGGCGTCGACGCCGCCGCGATCAAGCTCAGCGCAAGCGCGCAATTGCGCTACGCCGGCTCGGACAGCGCCCTCGAAGTCGCTTGGCGCGGCGCGGCGGCGATGCGCCGCGCCTTCGAGAAAGCGCACCGCGCGCGCTTCGGCTTCGTCGATCGCGCGAAGCCGGTGGCGGTGGAGGCGGTCGCGGTCGAGGCGATCGGCGGCGCGGCGCGCTTTTCCGAGCGCGCCCGCGCGATCGCCGCCGACGCGCCGCCGCCCGTCCCCGCTTCGCGCGCGCGCTTATTCTCGCACGGAAGCTGGCGGGAGGCGGGCGTGTTCCGGCGCGAGAATCTGGCGCGCGGCGCGCGCGTCGCCGGCCCGGCGCTAATCATCGAGCCGCACCAGACGATCGTCGTCGAAGCGGGCTGGCGCGCGGAGATCACCGCGAAGAACCACGTCGTGCTGCGGCGGATCGAGCCGCCGGCGCGCCGCGCGGCGATCGGCGCCGCCGTCGATCCGGTGATGCTGGAGATCTTCAACAACCTCTTCATGTCGATCGCCGAGCAGATGGGCGTGACGCTGCAGAACACCGCCTATTCGGTAAACATCAAGGAGCGGCTCGACTTCTCCTGCGCTTTGTTCGACGCCGAAGGACGGCTCATCGCCAACGCGCCGCACATGCCGGTGCATCTCGGCTCGATGGACCGCTCGGTCGAGACGATCATCCGGGCGAACGCCGGCCGCGTCCGCGTCGGCGACGTCTTCGCCCTCAACGCGCCCTACAACGGCGGCACGCATCTGCCCGACATCACCGTCTGCACGCCGGTCTTCGACGACGCCGGCGAGGAAATCCTTTTCTGGGTCGCCTCGCGCGGCCACCACGCCGATGTCGGCGGAATCGCGCCGGGCTCGATGAGCCCGCGGGCGACGACCATTCACGAGGAAGGCGTCTACATCGACGAATTCCTGCTGGTCGAGCGCGGACGCTTTCGCGAGAGCGAGCTGCGCGCGCTGCTGGCGGGCGGGCCCTATCCGGCGCGCAACCCGCTGCAGAACGTCAACGACCTCAAGGCGCAGATCGCCGCCAACGAAAAGGGCGCGCGCGAGCTCCGACGCATGGTGGAAGCCTTCTCGCTCGCGACCGTGCAGGCCTACATGGGCCACGTGCAGGATAACGCCGCCGAGAGCGTGCGCCGCGTCGTCGATCGGCTGAAGGACAGCGCCTTCGCGGTCGCCACCGACCAGGGCGCGGTCATCAAGGTGAGGATCTCGGTCGACCGCGCGGCGCGCGAGGCGACGGTCGACTTCAGCGGAACCTCGCCGCAGCGGGCCGACAACTTCAACGCGCCCGAGCCGGTGGCGCGCGCCGCGGTCCTCTACGTCTTTCGCGTCATGGTCGACGACGACATCCCGATGAACGCCGGCTGCCTGAGGCCGATCCGCATCGTCATTCCGGAAGGCTCGATGCTCGCGCCGCGCTACCCGGCCGCGGTGGCCGCGGGCAACGTCGAGACCAGCCAAGCCGTGGTCGACGCGCTGTTCGGCGCGCTCGGCGCGCTCGGCTCGGCGCAGGGGACGATGAACAACCTGACCTTCGGCGACGCGCGTCGCCAGTATTACGAGACGATCTGCTCGGGCGCGCCGGCGGGGCCGGGCTTCGACGGCGCGGCCGCCGTGCACAGCCACATGACCAACTCGCGCCTGACCGACCCGGAAGTGCTGGAGTCGCGCTTTCCGGTGGTGCTGGAGGACTTCCATATCCGCCGCGGCTCGGGCGGGCGCGGACGATGGAGCGCCGGCGACGGAACGCTGAGGCGCATCCGCTTCCGCGAGCGCATGGAGCTGGCGCTGCTTTCGGGGCGGCGCCGGGTGCGGAGCTTCGGCGTCGACGGCGGCGAGCCGGGCGAGTTGGGGCGCAATACCGTGCGGCGGAACGACGGGCGGATCGAAGAACTGCCCGGCTGCGCGCAGGCCGCGCTGGAGGCGGGCGAGGGGATCGAGATCGTCACGCCGACGGGTGGGGGGTGGGGGAAGCCGGACTGACGCCGCGAGCAGTTTCGGCGGCGCGCGAGGCGCTCGCTAAGAAGGAGCGCGCGAAAGCCTGATGGTCAGTAGCGGAGCTGCTCGTGCGCCAGCGCCGCCTTGAGGAAGCGGAACAGGGCGAACAGCGCGCCGAGGATCAGCGCGCCCTCGAGCGCATGGGTGATGAAGTCGCCGAGCTGGAACAGGCCGCCGAACGCCCAGCCGGCCGCGCCCGCCGCGCCGACGAACTCGGTGCCGACCAGGACGGCGACGCTGACGAGCGTCGACACGTTGAGCCAATTGATCGAGCCTTTGGCGTGCACGGGGTGCGCTCGCGCGGCGTTGAGACGGCGCCACGGCTATACCATCGGGCGGCGGCGCGCAAGCGCCGCGCCACTGGCCGCGCGCCGCCCCTTCGGGCGGCGGCGCTATTGACGCGCGGCGCGCCTCTTGCTTTTAAGCCGGCGCAAGACGCGCGGGGTCGCGAGCCCGCCGACGAGGAGACCGACGCCATGTCGCATTGGCCCCGCCACGCCAGCATCGACGGCCCGATCGTGATGATCGGCTTCGGCTCGATCGGCAAGGGAACCCTGCCGCTGATCGAGCG
>Ga0326728_10012159_pt1 | contig 19258 bp, 17 predicted proteins | sample MB3enrmetagenome_FD_207602 | JGI IMG/M metagenome (GOLD analysis project Ga0326728, IMG submission 207602) | Lab enriched peat soil microbial communities from McLean, Ithaca, NY, United States - MB31MN | ecosystem: Environmental > Terrestrial > Soil > Wetlands > Peat | place: USA: New York... | reverse complement strand
GACCACTGGTCTTGTCAGCTTCGCCGTCGCGCCCGCGAACGGCGCCGCAATCGCCGCCGGCTTCGAATTCGACGTGCCGGCGCGCTTCGACACGGATTCGCTGGCGATCAATCTCGCCAGCTTCGCGGCCGGCGAGATTCCGTCGATCCCGCTGGTGGAGGTGTTTCTGTGAAAACACTTCCCCCCGGCCTGCAGGAGCATCTCTCGTCGGGCACCACTACCTTGTGCTGGTGTTGGAAGCTCACCCGCAACGACGGCACGGTGCAAGGCTTCACCGATCACGACGGCGATGTCGCCTTCGACGGCGTGAACTATGGCGCGGCGACCGGCTTCACGGCGAGCGAAGTGCAGTCCTCGCTCGGCTTTTCGGTGGACAATCTCGAGGTCTCCGGCGCGCTGTCGTCGAGCGATCTCAACGAGGACGAGCTGGCGGCGGGCCTTTACGACGGCGCGGCGATCGAGATCTGGCGCGTCAACTGGGCGAGCGTCGATCAGCGCGTCTTGATGCGCAAGGGAACGCTTGGCGAGGTCAAGCGCGGCAAGACGGCGTTCAGCGTCGAGGTGCGCGGGCTGATGCAGCAGCTCAACCAGCCGGTCGGCCGCGCCTATTGCTACGCCTGCGACGCGGACGTGGGCGACGCCCGCTGCACCATCGACCTTACCAATCCGGCCTATAACGGCACGGGCAGCGTCGCGAGCGTGACGGACAATCGCCGCTTCGCCGCCAGCGGGCTTGGCGCCTTCGCCGACCAGTTCTTCTCCGGCGGCAAGCTCACTTGGACCTCCGGCGCCAACAGCGGCGGCGCGATCGAGATCAAGCGGCATGCGCTCACCGCCGGCACAGTTTCGCTCGAGCTGTGGCAAGCGATGAGCGAGACTATCGCCGTGGGCGACACGTTCCACGTGACGGTCGGATGCGACAAGCAGTTCACCACCTGCCAGGCGAAGTTCGCCAACGCCGCCAATTTCCGCGGTTTTCCCTACATGCCCGGCAACGACGCGCTCACCGGCTACGCCAATTCGCAAAGCGATCTCGACGGAGGCAGCCGTTATGGCAACTGACGGCGCCGCCATCGTGGGGGCCGCGCGCGGTTGGATCGGCACGCCCTATCGGCATCAGGCGAGCCTCAAAGGCGTCGGCTGCGATTGCCTCGGCCTGTTGCGCGGGGTGTGGCGCGAGCTGAAAGGCGAAGAGCCCGAAACGCCGCCGCCTTATTCGCAGGACTGGGCCGAGGCGAAGGGCGAGGAGACGCTCTACAAGGCGCTCAAGCGGCATCTGAGGGAAATCCCCGCGGCCGCGATCAAGCCCGGCAACGTGGTGCTCTTCCGCATGCTGAGCCACGGGCCGGCGAAACATTGCGGCATCGTCGCTGAGAAGGACGGCGCGCTCACCTTGATCCACTCGCGCCAGAACAAGCAGGTCAACGAGGAAAACTTCTCGGCCGCTTGGCGCAAAAAACTGGCTTACACCTTCGAGGTGCCCTGATGGCCGCGCTCGTTCTCGGCATCGCCGGCCAGCTGCTTGGCCCTTCGCTGTTCGGCGCGACGGCCTTCACCGCTTTCGGGACCGCCGTCAGCGGCGCGCAGCTCGGCGGCGCGATCGGCGCCTTCGCCGGCGGGATCGCCGATCAGGCCTTGCTTGGGCGTCAAAGCCCGCAGCGCCTCAGCGATCTCAACCTCACCACCTCGACGGAAGGCGCGCCGGTCACCCGCATCGACGGCACCATCCGCGTCGGCGGCCAGCTGATCTGGGCGACCAAGTTCAAGCAGACGAGCGGAACGACGGGCGGCAAAGGCGCCTTGCTCGGCGGCCAGACCACCTACAGCTATTCCATCTCCTTCGCCATCGGACTGTGCGAAGGCGTCGTCGACAAGCTGGGCCGCATCTGGGCCGACGGCAATCTGATCGATCCGACCAACGCCGATTACGGCCCGCCAACCATCCGCTTTTATCAGGGCAGCGAAACCCAAACCGAAGATCCGTTCATTCAGGAGATCGAAGGCGAAGGCAACACGCCCGCTTATCGCGGGCTGTGTTACGTTGTGTTCGAGGATTTGCTGCTCACCCAGTTCGGCAACCGCATTCCGCAGCTGCAGTTCGAGCTGATCCGCGCCATCACCGCCGACCGCAACCCGGACGCGCTCGAGAACGTCATCGCCGGGGTCAATCTGATCCCGGGCGCGGGCGAGTTCGTCTACGCCACGACGATGGTGGATCAATATGACGGCAACGGCGTCAGCAAGCCGCTCAACTTCGTCAACACCTCGGGCGAAGCGGACGCGCAATTGGCGCTCGACGATCTGGCGGCCGTGGCACCCAACCTCAAATCGGTGTCGCTGGTGGTCGGTTGGTTCGGCAGCGATTTGCGCGCTGGCAATTGCACGATCCAGCCCAAGGTCGAGATCGCGTCGCGAGATACCTACGGCGTCTACGTCGCCAGCGACGGCGTGACGAAAAAGACCGATTACGGATGGTCGGTGAACGGAATAAGCCGCGGCAGCGCCGCCGTCGTGTCCTATATCGGTTTGTTCCCGGCTTACGGTGGCACGCCGTGCGACGAGTCGGTCAAGCAGATCATCGCCGCGATCAAGGCGAAGGGCTGGAAGATCACCTTCTATCCCTTCCTCTTCATGGACATCCCGCCGGGCAACACGCTGCCCAATCCTTATTCGAACAACGCGGCAACGGTGGGTCAGCCGGTCTATCCCTGGCGCGGGCGCATCACCTGCTCGCCGGCGGCCGGCTATGCGGGAACCGTCGACAAGACCTCGGCCGCCGCGACGCAAGTCAACGCGTTTTTCACTGGCGCGCAGGGCTACAACGCCATGGTGCTCACTTACGCCAACCTGTGCGTGGCGGCGGGCGGCGTGGACTCCTTCATCATCGGGTCCGAGCTGCGCGGTCTGACACAGGCGCGCAGCAACCAGACCACCTATCCGGCTGTCGCTGCGCTCAAGAGCTTGGCGGCGAGCGTGAAGGCGATCGTCGGTTTGGGCTGCAAGGTAGGCTACGCGGCCGACTGGTCGGAATGGAACAACCACCAGACCGGCGATGCGCCCGGCGCGGTACTGTTCAATCTCGATCCACTGTGGAGCGACGCGAACGTCGACTTCATCGGCGTCGACAATTACCTGCCGCTCAGCGATTGGCGCGATGGCACCACCCATCTCGACTACAATCCCGCCGGCCCGACCAGCCCGCACGACGAGACCTATCTCGCCTCCAACATCCAAGGCGGCGAGGATTACGCCTGGTACTATGGGAGCCCGGCCGATCGTGACGCGCAGAACCGCACGCCGATCACGGACTCGACTTACAACAAGCCGTGGGTATGGCGCGCCAAGGACTTCTGGAACTGGTGGAACAATTCGCACTACGACCGGCCAAGCGGCACGGAGAACGCCTCGCCTACCGCGTGGGTGCCGCAATCAAAGCCGATCCGATTTACAGAGTTGGGCTGTCCCGCGGTCGACAAAGGCGCCAATCAGCCCAACGTCTTTTACGATCCCAAGTCGAGCGAAAGCGCGCTGCCCTATTATTCGAACGGCTCGCGCGACGATCTCATGCAGCGCGCCTTTCTGGAGACGCATTACAATTATTGGACAGTCGCCGCCAACAATCCGATATCGTCCGTCTACGGCGAACCGATGGTCGATACGACCACGATTTCCGCCTGGTGCTGGGATGCGCGGCCTTATCCGTTCTTTCCGGGCCGCACGGATCTGTGGCAGGACGCGCCGAACTACACCATCGGCGATTGGCTGAACGGCCGGCTCGGCGCCGTGCTGCTGAGCGATCTGGTCGCGGAGATCTGCGAGCAGTCCGGCTTTTCCGCTTACGACGTGTCGGACCTCTCAGGCCTCGTCACCGGCTATGCCCGCACCTCCACGATGAGCGCGCGCGACGAGCTGAGCTCGCTGGCGACCGCCTTCTTCTTCGACGCCGTCGAAAGCCAAGGCACCGTCGCCTTCTTGATGCGCGGCCGGCCCAGCACCACCGCGCTCGACGAAGACGATCTGGTCATCGATCTCAGCGGGGAGCCGAACTTCGGCTTCCAGCTGACGCGCTCCCAGGACTTCGACCTGCCGCTCGTCTATCGCATCACCTTCATCGACGCTTCGAACGGTTACGAACAGGGTTCCTACCGGGCCAAGCGGCTGATCGGCAATTCCAACCGCATAGAGGACACGCAAATCCCGCTGGTGATGGACCGCACCCAGGCCGGCGGCATCGGCGACCGGCTGATCCAGGAAGCCTGGCTGGAGCGCGACGGCGCCGCGTTCAAATTGCCGCCGTCGTTCCTCGCGCTCGATCCTTGCGACGAGGTGATGGCGACGCTGGGCGGCCGCGCCCGCCGCATGCGCATCAAGGAGATCGCCGACAGCGAGGGGCGGGCGCTGACCACGGTGGCCACCGATCCCTCGCTTTACGACGCCATCAGCGGCGCCGCGCGCACCGTAAGCGAGACCAGCCTGAACGTCTCCACTGGCCGCGCGCTCCTGGTCTTTCTGGACATGCGCACCCTCGCCGACGGCGACACGGACTGGAATCCGCACGTCGCCGCTTACGCCGATCCGTGGCCCGGTCAGGTGCTGCTTTACAAGAGCTTGACGGGAGCGAATTACCAGCTTGACACCGCCATCGCGACGCTGGCGACCATCGGGGCGACGACGGCCGATTTCTATTCGGGGCCTACCTGGCGCTGGGACAACGTCAACAGCCTTTATGTGCAGCTCGTCAACGGTGCGCTGTCCTCGACCGACGCGGACGGCGTATTCAGCGGCGAGAATGCCTTGGCCGTGCAAAATCAGGACGGCTATTGGGAAATCCTTCAGTTCCAAACCGCGACGCTGACCGGCTCCAACACTTATCAGCTCACGGGCCTTTTGCGCGGGCGCCTCGGCAGCGAAGAGCAGATGCGCAATCCCGTGCCGGCCGGCGCGCGCGTGGTGCTGCTCGACCAGAATGTCGTGCAGACCTCCCTCACGCAGGCGCAAGCGCGCCAGTCGTTCAGTTGGACCTGGGGACCGCGGGACAAGGATATCTCCGACCCGGCCTATCAAAGCGCGACGCAGCAATTCCAGTGTGTCGGGCTGATGCCGCTGTCGCCGGTCCATGTCGGGTTTCAGTGGGATAGTTCGGGCGATCTTACGATCAGCTGGATGCGCCGCGATCGCGCCTTGGCGGCGGCGAACCTCCTGCAGAACGACGCGCCGATGAGCGAGCAAAGCTTGTCCTTCGACGTCGACATCCTGAACGGCGCGAGCGTGGTGCGCAGCTTCAGCGCCTTGCCGCAAGAGAGCTGCCTCTACACCGCAGCTCAGCAAGCGGCGGACTTTCCGTCCGGCTTGCCCAATCCGCTGGTGGTGAACGTCTACCAGAACTCGGCCGTCGTCGGCCGCGGCTGGAGCAAGACCGCGCAGCTCTACACTCGATAGGTTAAACCATGACCGATACGACACCGCGCCTGCAGCTGCCCGAGATCGCGCAGATGCAGGAGATGAACGAAGTCAGCTGGAACGAGACGCTCGTCCAGCTCGACGCCTTTGTCGATCTTTATCTGCTCGGCCTGTTCGTCAACACGCCGCCGACTTCGCCCAACGACGGCGACGTCTATGTCGTGGGCGGCGCGCCGACCGGCGATTGGACGAACAATGCCTATAAGATCGCGTATCGCATCGACGGCGCTTGGAACTATTACGTGCCGTTCAACGGGCTGCGCGGTTACAACAACGGCGACGGCAAGTTCTATGTCTATGTCAACGGCACCTGGGCCGACTGGAATTCGCTGATCAGCGCCGGCGAAGTCTCGGTTGCCTCGGCGGCGACAACCGATCTCGGCGCTGCGGGATCGCTCTTCGTGCAGATCACCGGCACGACGGCGATCACCTCCTTCGGCACTGAGACGAACAAGCTGCGCTTCGTGCGTTTTGCCGGCGCGCTGACGCTGACCTACAACTCCGTTTCGCTGATCCTCTTGGGCGGGGCCAATCGCACCACCGCGGCGGGCGATGTCGGCATTTACGCGTCCGACTGTTCGGGCAATTGGCGCGAGCGCTCTTATTTCCGCGCCGCCAACGATCCCGGCGATTACGCCACCAATTCCGGCGCCGGGACGTTCGCCAACAAGACGATCAGCGGCGCCTCCAACACGCTCAGCAACATCCCGAACAGCGCCTTGGCGAATTCCTCGATCACCATCGCTGGGCAGACGGTCAATCTCGGCGGCTCGCAAGCCTTGGCCGCGGCCAATCTCTCCAACGGCGCCATCGGCACCGGCTCGGTGCTGCTGTCGAGCCAGCTCGGCGCGGCCAGCGGCATCGCCACGCTGGACTCTTCCGGCCATCTGACCGGCTCGCAGTTGCCGAGTTCCGTGGTCGGCACCCTCAATTATCAGGGTACCTGGAACGCCAGCAGCAATTCGCCGGCGCTGGCTTCGGGCACCGGCACGAAAGGCTTCTATTACGTCGTCTCGACCGCCGGCACGACGACGCTGGACGGCATCGCGCAATGGAACGTCGGCGATTGGGCGGTGTTCAACGGCACGACTTGGAACAAGTTGGACGGCGTTGCCAGCGAAGTGTTGAGCGTCAACGGCAAGACCGGCGCCGTCTCGCTCGCGGCCTCGGATGTTTCGGCGCTGGCGCTGTCGGGCGGCACGCTGACGGGCAATCTGCAAACGCCTAGCCTCAGCATCAACACCGCCTACGATCCCAACAACGTGCTGTCCGTGAACGGCGCGAGCGCGCTGTTTTCCGGTTCGGGCAACTTCAATTTCACGGTCAACAAAGGCGGTTCGACAGGCGCCGCGTCGGATACCGCATCGATTATCTTCGAAGATGGCTTTTCGGGGCGCGGCCAAATCGGGCTTTGCGGCGACGACAATTTCCATTTCAAGGTATCGTCCAACGGCACGAACTGGTTTGACGCGTTCGATATCAATGCGAGCTCCGGTCTCGTCACCGCCAATTACGGCATCGCCTTGGCGGGCTCGACCAGCGGCACGACCACTCTGCAACCACAGGCCGCGGCCTCCGGCACGCTGTCACTTCCCGCCGCGACCGACACGCTGGTCGGGCGCGCCACCACTGACACACTGACGAACAAAACGTTGACATCACCCACCATCAATGGCGGCGCGCTGTCCGGCACATTCTCCGGCGCGGCCACGTTCTCCGGTGCGATCACGCATAGCGCGGCGATCACTTATGGTGGCGTGACGCTGAACAATGCCGTCACCGGCACCGGCAATATGGTGTTGTCGTCCAGCCCGTCACTGACATCGCCGTCGTTCTCGACGATCTCGAACACCGGCACGCTGACGCTTCCCGCCGCGACCGATACGCTGGTCGGGCGCGCTACGACCGATACGCTGTCCAACAAATCGTTTAGCGGTGCGACGAATTTTCCCGGAAACTCCAGCATCAGCTCCAGCGGCCAGTTCATTTGCGGGGCTTCTGGCGGCGGTACGTCGGCGGCTTTTCAGCTTTATTCCGCTAACCCCGCCATGTGCTGGTATGCAAGCGGCCAGGGTACGGATCAGAAATGCTGGGATTTGCTCGGTCAGGGCAACCTCGTTTTCCGCGCGGTAAACGATGCGAACACCGCGGCCACATCCTGGCTGCAAGTGACCCGCAGCGGATATAACATCAGCAGCATTGGTTTTGGCAGCAGCGCGCCAGTCGGTTTCGGAACCATCTACCCACTTTCCGGCTGTGCCATCGACATCGTCGGGCATATCTTTCCGCATTCGGACAATAGCTACAATCTCGGCTCCGCGTCGTATCGCTTTGGCACCGTCTACGCCGCCACCGGCACGATCAACACCTCGGGTGCCGCGACCAAGACCGGCGCACGCGCGCTCAATGCGGCCGAGATCGCGGTGGCGAAAACGCTCGCCACCAATGTGCGCGTCTTCCGGTACATCGATGCAGTCGCGAAGAAGGGCACCGACAAGGCACGCTGGCACGTCGGCATGATTTACGAGGATGTGGTCGCCGCCTTCGAGGCGCAAGGTCTCGATCCGATGCGCTACGGCATCGTCTGCGCCGATCCGGCCTTCAAGACTGTCACCACGCCGGTGAACGATGCAAACGGCAAAGCGGTGATCGATCCCGACACCGGCCGGTCCGCGACGGAAGAAAAGTCCGTTCCCGATCTCGACGCCAACGGCGCGCAGAAGCAGATTCTCGGCCTGCGCTACCAGGAGCTGGCGCAGTTCGTCCTCGCCGGCCTTGCCGCGCGCCTCGCCGCGCTCGAAGCCAAAGCCGGCTGACCGTCCGTACACGGAAATTCCCCAGAAACCAAGGAGACTATCATGACAGACGCCCAACCCGGCGGCGCAAGCACGCTGCCCTTTTCCTCCAACATCAACTGGACGCAGCTGGTGGGCCTTTTGGCCACGCTCTTGGCGCTGTTCGGGATCAATCTCGATCCCCACACCCAAGCGGCCATCGTCGCCGTCATCGTGGGCGCGACCGCGGTGGCGACCTGGGTGCTGCACACCTTCGTCAATCATCCCAACAACGTTGAGGCGGCGCAGTCGCTGGTGGCCGACGCCGTGAACGCGGCGAAGAAATCCGCGCCTGTGCTGGTCGCCTTCGCCTTCGTGATGCTGACGGGGCTCGGCGGCTGCGCCGCGCTGAGCGACGCCGCCGCTTCGCTCGCCGCCGCCGCGGTTTCCGGCACGCCGGCGCCAGGCCAGGCGAAAACCGTGTTCGGCGCCGAGCTGACCTTCGATTTCCTGGTCGAGGAAGCGCAGCAATATGTCGACAGCGGCCTGGCCACGCCGACGCAGAAGGCCGCGATCCACGACGCGGTCGTGAAGGCCGAGGCGGTGAACAAACAGGCGCGCGCGGCGGCGGAGACCGGCGGCAATGCCGCTTCGGCGACGCTGCTCGCCGCGCTCAACGCCGCCAATCTCGATTTCGCCCAGGCGCTTTCGGCGCTGGGCGTTTCGACCGGCTCGTGAAAGGACAAGACCATGACCACGCAATCCATCATCACCGACATCAACGACGCGGTGGAGATCGCCAGCAAGATCGCCGCGGCGGTTTCGACCGTCGTGCCGGGCGCCGCGATCGCCGGCATCGCGCTGTCGAAAATCGTCTCGGTCGGCGAAGCCGCCGCGACGGGATCCGCGGACGCGGTGAACTACATCGCCAACTTGCAGGCGCTGGCCGATAGCACCTCGAACCCCACGCCGGCGCAATGGGCCGCGCTCGACGCCCAGACCGACGCCGACGTCGCCAAGCTCGAAGCTTCCACGGCCGAGCCGTCGTCATGACCGCGCCGGCCGGCGAGGCGCGCTTGGCGCTCAAGGCGCGCCTCGCCGCGCACGGACTGTGGCTTTGCGCGGCGCGGCTTCGCCTCTTGGCGCTCAAGGCCGGGTTCGATCTCAATCAGCCGCGCGTGCCGGCGGGCGATCCCGCCGGCGGGCAATGGACGAGCGGCGACGATGCCTTGTCGGCGGCTATGACAAGGCGGCTATTCGTGCCGCGCGTTCAACGCCTCGCGGGCGCGAGGCGGACCGGCGCCGTCGCGCGCAATATCTTTCCGAAACCGCAGCCGAATTGGCCCAAGGGCTGTATTCCCTTGGCGCAATCGGCAGACGGCGACGGAGTGGACTGGAACAAGCCTACTGTGCACACGAACAGGGAGACGACGCCGCAGGACGAGCAAAAATTCGTCGACGGGCATGGCTCTGATGCACAAGATCTGGCTCAGGCCCTGAAGCGCGGATCGAACGCGCAGGAATTCCTGACCTTATCGAGCATTGAAGCACATTGGGGCGTTGCTGACGCCGCAACCAACGCCAACAATTTCTTTGGCGTTCACAACATCTCCAGCGGGCCGTTCCCCAACCAGATCGGCACTTATCTGGCATCAGGTCACGACGGCGTAGTGGGCACGATGTACCCCTGCTGGCTGTCCCCCAACGATGCCCCTGGCGGCCGGAAACCGGTCGCCGTGTTCCCCAAGGACACCGGCTATATGGATTCCGGCTCTATCGCCGTCGGCAGATTGGAAAATCTCGGCGGCGACTACTCGAACCCGGCGACATTCTTCACTAATATCCACAAGTCGGGCTGGGCTATAGGCACGCCGCTCGCCGCTTATGTGAATCTACTGATGGGACGATATCGTCATTTGTCGGGTTATTGAATTGCGCAAGGAGGCAGTATGCGTCTGCCGATCTGGTGCATAGCCTTTCTCTTTCTGACGACGGCGGGTCTTGGAGACCCTGTTGCCAGTTCGCTGCCGAAAGGAGAGCCAGTTGCCACCTCGACGCATCTTTTGACGTATGACCAGGACGAGGCGCTGGTGAGGCTCGCATTCGCGCACAGCGTCCGGCATTTGAAGCGTCATGGCACCTACGGCTTCGACGGCTATCTTCATGATGACCGAGATCGTTTTGACTTTTTTGTACTGTTGGGCTCGGGCTGGGGGCCACCCGGCATAGAAGATCAAGGGATGCTGGCCAGTTATACCGTCGACAGACAAACGGGGGATGTCTGGGACACCTACGCCGATTGCTATGTCGTGCATTTCCGCGCCCTGACCAAGATGCAGAACGAGATGCGCCGCAAGGACGGAATTACCTGGCGCAAGCGCCTTCGCCCTTGCTGATCCCTAAACGCCGAGAGCCCGCGATCTCTCGCGGGCTCTCGCTTAATCGACATGCGACCCCACGCCGGCGCAATGGGCCGCGCTCAACGCGCAAACCGCCGCCGACGTGACGAAGCTCGAAGCCGCCACGGTCGAGCCGGCGTCATGACCGCGCTGACGGGCGAGGCGCGCTTGGCGCTCAAGACGCGCCTCGCCGCGCACGGGTTGTGGCTTTGCGCGGCGCAGCTTCGCCTCTTGGCGCTCAAGGGCAATTACAATCCCAACCAGCCGCGCGTGCCGGCGGGCGATCCGGCCGGCGGACAATGGACGAGCGGCGGGGGTAGCGTGGATTGGAAAAACCCGGTCAAGCGCACCAATAGAGGCACGACGTCGGACGACTGGAAGAAATTCGTTCAAAATCACCGCGCCGATGCGGAGAAGCTGGCCGCGAAGCTCGGTCACGGATCGAACGCGGGCGAATTTCTTGCATTATCGAGCGAGGAATCGAACTGGGGCCTGGCCGAGGCGGCAAGCAACGGCAACCATTTCTTCGGCTACCATAACGGCAAGGCCGGCCCCTTTACTGGCCAGATCGGGACCTATCTCACCTCCGGCAAATACGGCGACCCCGGGCAGTTACTCCCCGTGTGGATGCCGCCGTTGCCCGACAGCGATTCGCGAAAGACAATTCCGGTGTTCTCGACCACAACAGGCTATGTCGACTCTGGAGCTTATGTGGTCGGCAAATTGGCCGAACAGGGAAAAGACTATTCGAACCCGGCAACGTTTTTTGCTACCCTCCACGCCTTGGGCTGGGCCAAGGATACGCCAACGGCCACTTACGTACACACCATGCTCGGACGATACAAACTCGTTTCCAAATATTGACCCGCGAAGGGGCGCGATGCGCCAGGCGTTATTTCTCATTGCATTCTGTACGGCTGTCGCGGCCGGTGCGCAAACGCCGCCGCCCATCCTGACGCCCGAACAAGCGCAAACCCTTGTGACATTGGCTTTCGAGCATCAGATCGCTTTTCTCAAAGGCCGTCACGGTCCGTATTTTCCACAAGGCTATTACCCCGCGGGTTTCGACGAGCGCTATTATTGGTTCGATGTACTCGGTGGCGGGCCAGGCAGCGTCAATCTCGGGCGCTTTGCCGTGAACAAGCTGACGGGCGAGGTGTGGGACACCTTCCTCGATTGCCATGTTGTGCATTTCCCTGCGTTGACCCGCATGCAGCGCGACTTGCGCCGTCGTGACGGCCTTTCCGCGCACGAGCCGCCCGGCACGCCTCATCGCGGCGAGAAGCCGCGTGCGTGTTGAGGCAACTGTGACGCTGTCGACCGGGGATAAGCGATAAACCTCGCACGCTGGTGTAAGATCGGTTGGACGGTGTTCACCCATCTCGTCGCCGCCGCGTTCGGGGCCGTTGCGCTGGTCGCTGCCATTGACGTCGCCTTCGGCCCGGGGATGATCGCGTGCGAGGATTCCTCCGATGTCGTGTCGCACGGCCCCTAAGGCGAGAAGATTCTGCGCAAGGAAGAAACCTACGATGGCTGGGGCGGCTCGGCGAGGACGTCGTTTTATTTGCTCGAACCCAACGGCGAACAGCTCGGTCCTTTCTTTCACTATTCGTGGGGTGAAAGCGATCCCGTCTTCACCTGGACGGGCAAGGATATGCTCACCGTTACTGTGGCGCATGTGAGTAGCATCGAAACCGAGCTGCCGCAGTTTGGCGACACGACCATCATCTACCGGATCGGCAGCGTTTCGTAACCCCCAAACGCCGAGAGCCCGCGATCTCTCGCGGGCTCTCGCTTGATCGACATGCGGTGCTACGGGGAGGGGCTAACCGCGAACCGCATGCCTCAAGTCTCGAAACCAGTCAGAACTGCACTTCACCGATGAAAGCGCCGGTGTAGGGGTTCACTTCGACGAACACGAGGTTGCCCCAGCGGTTGTAGGTCTTGACCACGTAGCGACCCTGGTACCAATAGGGATCGCCGACGAAGCGCACGAAGTGATGGGCGCGCAGCGCGACGAAGATGCGGTCGCGGCCGACATAGGCGCCGTCGCGGAACCCGGGCTGCCAATAGCGGTCGTGCCGCACGATCACAGGGTGGGCAGGGCGATGCCAATCGTAGGCCTGGGCCACGGTGGCGCCGGTGGCGGCAAGAACCGCCGCGGCCGAGACGGCCAGCAGAAACTTCTTGAGGTTCATCGTCTTCTCCATTCGGGCGCGGGGCCCTTGCTTGGTTGGGAACGGCGACTTGCCGATCCGATGGAGGCGACCATAATCGGGCGCGTCTGAACGACCTCTGGACAAGCCGTTCATGGCGGGTTCATCTGTCGGGTTCTAGGAAAAGCCATGCGCGCGCGCGTTTCGGGCCTCATTTTACTCTTGGCACTCGCTTCCTCGGGTTATGCCCAGGACCGGCGCGCCACTCCGCTCGACCGTCTGTTGCCGCAAATCCACCGCGCCACGCCCGGCACGTTTTACGACGCGGAAGGGCCTTATCCCGGTCCCGACGGCCAGTTGCGCTATCGCCTCAAATGGATGACGCCGGAAGGGCGCATCGTCTGGTTCGACGTCGATGCGCATGACGGTCGCGTCTTGAACGGCGTCGTCGCGACCCCGCCGCCGCGTTTGCGTCCAGGCGGATTTCCGGCGGCGCGGCCTTGGCCGGGCGGCGGACGCGGCAGCGGGCGCGGCGGCGAGCGCGGCCACAACGATCGGCGCGGTCCCCACTGAGGAGTCTCGATGCGAATTTTGCTCGTCGAAGACGATCTCGATCTGCAGCGCCTGTTGAAGAAGGCGCTCGTCGATGCAGGCTACGTGGTGGACACGGCCGCCGATGGCGAGGAAGGCCATTTCCTCGGCGACACCGAGCCCTACGACGCGGTGATCCTCGATCTCGGCCTGCCCAAGATGGACGGCGTGCGCGTGCTGCAGCAATGGCGCAAGGCCGGCAAGACCATGCCGGTCTTGATCCTCACCGCGCGCGACCGCTGGAGCGACAAGGTCGCCGGCTTCGATGCCGGCGCCGACGATTATCTCGCCAAGCCGTTCTACACCGAAGAGCTGCTCGCCCGGGTGCGCGCGCTGCTGCGGCGCGCCGCCGGCATCGCCACCGCCGAGATCGAGATCGGGCCCTTGCGCCTCGACACGCGCTCCAGCCGCGTCACGCTCGACGGCAATCCGGTCAAGCTCACCTCGCTCGAATACCGCCTGCTCGCCTATCTCGCCCATCATCGCGGCCGCGTTGTCTCGCGCAGCGAATTGGTAGAACATCTCTACGATCAGGATTTCGACCGCGATTCGAACACCATCGAGGTCTTCGTCGGCCGGCTGCGCAAGAAGCTGGAGGCCGATCTCATCCAAACGGTGCGTGGCCTTGGCTATTGCCTCGACGATCCGTCGGTTCCTCGCAAGCATCCCGCTTAAGGCGAAGCCCAATTCGCTGGCGGCGCGACTGATCCTGGCCGCGGCGGTATGGTCGTCGCTGGCGCTGGCGGTGGGCGGCTATGTAATCTCGAACGCCTTCCGCTCGGCGGTGGCCGACAATTTCGACGCCTCGCTTGCGACCGATCTCGACGGCATGATCGCCGCCGCCGAGCCCGATCCGGAAGGCGGCGTGGCGCTGCAGAACCGCTTTCTCAACACCCGCTTCTTGCGCGTCTATTCCGGGCTGTACTGGCAGATCGTACCGGCCGAAGAGGGCGGCGAGATCGAGATTTCGCGCTCGCTGTTCGACCGCACCCTCAAGCTCGAAGACGCCACGACCGACAAGAACCTGACTTGGGGCTATGCCGACGGGCCCGAGAACCAGCGACTGCGCATCTTGGCGCGCAAAGTGTCGTTTCCGGTGTCGGCCACGCCCGATCCCAACGACTATCGCCAATACACTTTCATGGTGGCGGGCGATCTTTCGGGCGTGGAAAAGGAGATCGCCGCTTTCAACGGCACGCTGATCCGTTCCTTCCTCGCGCTGCTCGCCGGCCTGATCGTCGCCGTCCTGCTCCAGGTGCGCGTCGGGCTGCAGCCGCTGCGCAAGGTCGGCGAGGCCTTGGCGCGCATCCGCTCGGGCGCGGCGCGGCGTCTCGAAGGCGAATTCCCCGCTGAGATCGCTCCGCTCGCCGCCGAACTCAATTCGCTGATCGAGCATTCCGCCGAGGTGGTGGGCCGCGCCCGCACCCATGTCTCCAATCTCGCCCATTATCTCAAGACGCCGCTCAGCGTCTTGACGAGCGAGGCCGACGCTTCGCCCGGTGCGCTGGCCGAGGCGGTGAAGAAGCAAGTGGAGGTGATGCGCCGCCAGGTCGATCATTATCTGGCGCGCGGCAGAGCGGCCGGCGCGCTCGACGTGCTCGGCAACCGCACACAAGTCGGCCCCGTGCTCGAGGACCTCAAGCGCGTGCTCGATCGCATCCACGAGGCGCGCGGCATCGAGATCGCCGTCGATTGTCCGGCCGCGCTTTGTTTCCGCGGCGAGCGGCAGGACTTGGAGGAGATGGCGGGCAATCTGATGGACAATGCCTGCAAATGGGCGCGCGCGCGCGTCGTGGTGAGCGCGGCGAAGGACGGCGGCCAGTTCACGCTGTGCATCGAGGACGACGGCAGCGGCCTGGCGCCGGAAGACCGCGCGCGGGCCATGGCGCGCGGCGAGCGGCTCGACGAAAGCGTGCCCGGCTCGGGGCTCGGCCTTCCCATCGTGCGCGACATCGCCAAGCTATACGGCGGGGCGCTGGACCTCGCCGAAAGCCCCTACGGCGGCCTCAAAGCGATGCTGAAACTGCCGGCGATCGGGTAAACTCCGGCAATCTGGCGTTAACAATAAGTGGCTATTGTCAACGCAGGTGTTGTGCCCGGATCGGAGCTCGGGGCGTCCATGCTCACATCGGAAAAGACAGATTTACTGCAATCCTTCCTCGGCGCGCTGCCGGGGCATTTGGCGGCGCGACTGGCCAAGGCGGTGGAAGTCGACCGGCTGACCGACGGCACCTCGCTGCCGCACAATCTCATCCTCGATGGCCTGCGCCCGGCGTTGCGCCGGGGCGACAACGCCCATCGCACGCCGACGCCCTTGCGCTTGTTCTGCCGTCCGTTCGAGGACCTCTTGGTCGACGGCCCGCGCAAGGAGAAGCAGAGGGGCCGCATCCTGCGCGCCAGCGTGACGCCGCTGTGGACCTGGCTCGCCCAGACGCTGCTGCCCGCGGAGAGCAAATCCTATTACGACGAGGTCAAGGCCGCGGTGCTGGCCTACAAGTTCGACATCGCCCAAGCGCGCGCCGAGGCCTTTTGGCCGGTGGCGGGTGAGGCGGTGCTGAAAGCCATCGCCAAGGACCGCAAAGCGGCGCGGCTGCGGCTCAACGGCGATGACGGGCTCGGCGATGTCGAGGAGATGGCGCTGATGCTTTCGGCCGGCAGCCGGATGGTCGAAGTGCAGGCCATCATGCCCAAGCCTGTGCCGGTGTTGAACGAGGACCTGCTCTGGCGCCTGCGCGGCATCTACGACGCGGTGGTCGCAAGCGTGCCCGATGCCGCCCCTTACGTGCCGGTGGTGACGATGGAGCGCCTGGCCAAGCCTTGGGAGGCGCTGCGCCTGGCGCTGCTCCTCACCCATCAGACGGTGGACACGTTGATCTCCGCCACCGACATGGGATTGGTCGGCGATCTGTTGTTCGCCGATCTCGAGCATTATCGCGGCGCGATCCATGGGGCGCACCATCCCAACTTCGACGAAGGCGCGCTGCTCGCCAATCTTGCGGCCTTCACCGACATCTCCAGCGCCGTGGTCAAGGAGATCGACATCCGCCGCGACGGCAAATGGGGCAAGCGCCTGCTCAAGGACCGCGCCGCGGTGGGCGCGGTGATGGACGGCTTCATGGAGCGCGCGCCCAAGGAGATCGCCGCCGCCTTGCCGGTGCAGAAGAGCGGTTTCAGTGGCAGTGCACGGCTGCCCGATTTCTCGCGCCAGGTCGATCCCGACCGGCACGCGCGCGCGCTGCGTTACGCGCGGCTGATGGGCGGCTCTCGGCATCTCGCCGCCGCCGCCTCGTTCGGCGCCAAGCTGAAGGACGCGATGGACGAAGCGGGCTCCGTGCTGCAGCGCTACAACGAGGACCTGGTGAAGGAATTGCGCAGCGCCGAGGGCGCGCGCCGCGAAGTGGTCGAGCGTCAGTTCGAGCTTTGCACCACTCTGACGTCGATCGTCTTCAGCGAGGAAGAGGCCGAGTTCCTGCGCCGTCGAGGCAAGGCCGCACTCTCCGCGGCGGCGTAGTCCGCCTTATCGCCTTGTATCGTGAAATAATCTCACGCGCCGGCCATGGCGAAAGCGCCGTCTTGCGCCACGGCCGGCAATCCGCCTGAGACAAAGCGGCGCAAACATCCTAATAATGACACAGTTGACGGAAAATATTGCGCGGTCCTTTCAGGGGGGTACGATGACAGACGCTTGCATGCGGCGGCTTATGGGCGCGGCCTTGGTGGCGGCCGCTTTCGTGTTCGCTTCCGCCTTCGCCCAGGACACCTCGGCGCCGCCGTCGCCCGCAGCCTCCAGCCCGCCCGCCAAGTTCAAGACGGTGACGCGCGAGCTCGTCGTCGATCCAGACGGTTCGTTCACGGTCACTGCCCACACCGAGCTGCAGGTGCTTAATCCGGCCTATGTCGCCGCGCTTTCGCAAGTCTCGTTGAACTACATCGAGTCGATGCAAAGCCTCGACGTCAAAGAGGCCTACACGCTCAAGGCTGACGGGCGCAAACTGCCCGTTGCGCCGTCCGCCATCATCACGCAGCAGGCACCGCACGCCATGACCTCGCCGCTGTTCAGCGACATGAAGGTGAAGATCATCGTTTTCCCGGGCGTCGAAGCGGGCGATACGTTAGTCTACACCACCGTGGTGCACTCCAAGCCGCAAATTCCCGGTCAGTTCACCTACGACACGGTCTTCCCGCCGAGCCTTGCCTTCGACAGCGCCAAGACGACGGTCACGGTGCCTGCGAGCCTGCCTTTGGCCGTTGACGCGCAGCTGTTGGGCGTCGAGACGAAGAAGAGCGCGGACACGATCTCCTATGCCGCGTCCTACGCAAACCCCGCGCCGATGCCCGACGACAATCAGCCGCTGTCGCTGTTCGACCGCGCGCCGCGCCTGTCGTTGTCGTCCTTCAAAAGCTACGACGATTTTGCCGCGGCCTATGCCGCGCTCGCCGAGCCGACAATCGTGCCGACGGCGGCGATCAAGAGCAAGGCCGACGAGCTTGTCCAGGGCGCGCATAACCGCCGCGATCGGGCCAGGAAGATTTACGATTGGGTTTCGAGCCATGTGCGTTACGTCGCCATCGAGTTCGGCAACGGTTCGATCGTGCCGCACGACGCCGACAGCGTGCTCGCCAACGGCTATGGCGATTGCAAGGATCACGCGGTCCTGTTCGTCGCCCTGCTCAAAGCCGCGGGCATTGCGGCCAATCTCGTCCTGATCAACGGCGATAACGCCTACAGCGTCGCCAAGGTTCCGACTAGCGGCGCCTTCAACCACATGATCGTCTGGCTGCCCGACTTTGCGCTCTATGCCGACACCACGGCGCGCACGCTGCCGTTCGGATACTTGCCGCGGGAGGAATACGGCAAGACCGTGTTGCTGATCGGCGCGAAGTCGCAGGCGCTGCAACGCATCCCGGCGATGACGCCGGACGATTCCGTCATCCATTATGTCGCCACCGACAGGCTGGATGACACCGCGCATGTCACGGGCACCAACGCGACCACGGGAACGGGCGCCATTGCTGGCTTCCTCAAAGGCATTGGCGAGCTCATTCAGGCGGGAGGGGGGGCCGCTTTTTCTGCTGATATCTTGAAGGCGCACGGCATGCCGCGTGGCGTAGGTGCCTACACCGCGCCGCCTCCGACGGAGCTGGCGGACAGTTATGCCGTCGAGGGCCATTACGCGACGGCCGGAAGTTGGCGCGGCGTGTTGGAAGAGCGTCCTTTCCTGCCGCCTGACGGTTTGCATCTGGTGACCATGACGGGCAGCGTGTTCCTGGGTCCTTTGGGCGACGAGAAGTTCAAGGCGGCCGCGAGCGTGCCTTGTTACAGCGGCCGTTACATCGCGGATTATACGCTGCAGCTGCCGAAGGCCTTGCGGCCCGGGGATTTGCCGGCCGATACGACGCTCAAGACGGACCATCTCGCGTATTCCTCGCAATGGAGCACAAGCAAACAGAGCATCACCGTGCACCGCGAGTTCACGGCGAACTTCGGCGCACAACTTTGTGGCGCGGACGTCATGCAAGAGGTGCGTGCGGCCATGGTGCAGATTGCCAAAGATTTGGAAGCCAGGGTGACGATCAAGAACACCGCGCCTTCCAATCCGCCGCCGCCTGTCCAATAGCGCTGCGGGCCGGCGCGCGCGCTTGCGCGAATCACTTCTTTGCGAGATTGCTTGGAAGCAGGCGCCTAAAAATCAAGCAACTGGCAATTACAGCGACGACGCACGGGATTGGGTAGGCTCCGCGCGCCGCATTTGGCTCTTTCATTGCGGCACAGCCTGCGTCAGAATATACCGGGGGCGTTGGAGGGTTGTATGACGCCTCAAGGCGCGTTCGAATATCTGAACCGAATGGCGGGCATCGCGCCCACCTCCTTGCCCCA
>Ga0326728_10012158_pt1 | contig 19260 bp, 13 predicted proteins | sample MB3enrmetagenome_FD_207602 | JGI IMG/M metagenome (GOLD analysis project Ga0326728, IMG submission 207602) | Lab enriched peat soil microbial communities from McLean, Ithaca, NY, United States - MB31MN | ecosystem: Environmental > Terrestrial > Soil > Wetlands > Peat | place: USA: New York... | reverse complement strand
TTGCCATTTCCTGTAGGCCGCGTGCCCTCACGCGGCGTCTCCAAGGAATTTTAAAACACGATCTCAGTGCGCGCTGATGTCCCCCGAGCCGGTCACGTGTTTTCGCACCTGGGGCGGATTGCCAAAGTAATGGACGTCGCCGGAGCCGGTGACGGTCGCATCGAGTTCTTCGGTGGCGCGAACGGTCACGTCGCCCGAACCGGTCACATTGACCTGGACACTTCTGGCGGACAGATCTCCGGCCCGCACGTCGCCCGAACCAGTGACTTCCGTGCTCAAGTGGCCGGCGGTGCCGTTGAGGGTGATATCGCCGGACCCGGTGACTTTGACACGCATCTCGCCCGCCTTCAATCCAGTGGCGTGAATGTCGCCGGAACCTGAAACGAACACGCCGTCGAGTGTGGGCACGGTGATCTTCACTTTTACGTCGTGGCTGGTGCTGTAGGACTGTTTGGAATCAATATTGAGAGTGTCGCCATCGACTGTTGTGTTGATTATTGGCACGATGTTATCGTCGGCGGTGACCGCCACGGAAACGCCGGAACCGACGGTGACGTCAACGTCGGGCGAGCCAGAGAGGTTGATTTTCGAGAACGAACCGACGTTGCGAGACTCCGTGATGATGTTGCCGGAGCCGTGGATGGCGTTGGGGTTGCAGTCACCGACGGTGACCAGACCAAGGCACAGAAAGGGCAAGGATGTGATTCTCATATCGTTGATACACCCCTGGCGGCGAAAAAGTTTCAAAAAATCGGCAGTGCCATGATTAAAACCGCCCGGTCGGGGGACCGGGCCTACAGGGATACCGCTTCCGGCCATTTCCTGTAGGCCGCGTACCCTCGCGCGGCGTCTCCAACGAATTTCAATATACGCTCTCGCTGGTCGTCCCCCTTTCCACGGTGACTTCGAACCAAGTGGTGGTTGGCTCACCGACGCGAATCTCCCATCCGGTCTCGGTTTTCCTGGCAATAATGGGATCGCCGATGGGCCGGCCGGATCCGTCCAAGGCCCTGGCCGAAACTTTCGTGGCCTGCTCCAGGTTCCGGAGGGTGACCGTGCCGGTGACAGGTTCGATCAAAGTGGGTGAGTGCCCTTGACTGGTCAGGCGGGCATGGGGGGCGTCCCATTGCATGCCAGTGTTCTCAACGCGCGCGCACGCCGTCAGGAGCAATCTGCTCGCGCGGGGAATGGGTTTGGGTTCGAGTGAATTGACGACAATGGCACAGAAGTCGTTTGTGACATTGGCCGCCAGATTTGACACGCGCGGGTTATTGGCTTTGACAAACCCAATCAACCCCTGCGAACGCGGGCTGTCAATTGTCACCAAGCCAGTTTGACTGGAGTTCGTGGTCCAAACCAGTTGCCCGGTATCGCTCCGGTACGGGCTGGAAGTGCCGGCCCTGATGGCGGCGGCCGGTTCTCCGGCAAGGGAGCGGATGCGCGACCCGTGCAGCAAGGGCACGGATAACGGGAAACCCGGCGTGAAATAAGGCCGCTCCGTGGCTGAAAGAAGCCGGCTGTCCCAGACCTGTTGGCGGGAGTAAGAGCGTTCGATGGTTTGCCTGGCAGGTTCAATGTCCCCGCGGAGGAACATCAAAGCGCCGGCTGCCATTTGCGGCATTTTGATGGGATCCAGCGACATGTCGAAAGGGTCGCCGATGTACGGACTCCAATCCGGATCGCGCTTCATTTCAAAGGTGTACCAGACGACCGCGCTCCAATCCAGGAAGCCAGCGTAGGCGGCCAGGATCGGAATCCCTTCGCAAGCAAACTGATTTGGGAAGGGATGGTTGACCTCGCTGACGGTGTAGGGTTCGCCGGCAACGGCGGTGCGTGAAAGTTCGAGGACGGTTGAGTTGAACGGATCGTTAACCATCGGAGCGATCTTGAAACTCCTCTCGCCCGGGTGTTGCCAGTAGGTGTGGCCATCGACGATATCCAACAGGGAGGTATCCGCCACCAAAGGATAACCGGATCCTGAGTGGGAGTGATCCGAGGTGGCGATGATCGGGCTTTTCACCTTCAACGTCTCTTTCAAATAGGACCGCATCTCCAGGAAAAACCCCGACTCCAGTTCCGAGAAAAATTTGCACTCCGTGTAGTAGCGTTCCTTTGGAGCATCATGGATCGCCGCGCCCTTGAGCCGCGGGACCGGCTGATCATTGGTGACGCCCGCCATTTCACGAAGTTTGCCCAGTTCCGCGGAACCGAGGTTTTTTTGCAACCACGCGTTGTAAAGGCCGGTCAACTCCTGGTCGTAGGCATTGTTATTGCTCCAGCCAACGTAAATGGCGTCCTCGTTCACGATCTCCACCACCGCCACGCCTGGCTCGTTCACGTAAGCTTTCTTCGTGTATGGGTTGATGTGTGTCAGAAGCTGCCGGGCGTAATCCTTTTCCAATTCGATCAGACGCGTGTCAAACAATAAAGGCCCCTTGCCGATGCGGTTCTGGGTGACCAGCACGTTGTCGCCAGCCTTGGCGCCCCGTCCGACGTTGAGGTTCAGGTCCACATAGATGCCGCGTTTTAACAGTTCCGAAATGAAGAAATCCTCCTTGTCCAGTTGCGCCAGATCGAAGTGCTGGGTGTCATCCCGCGTCGCGTCAATTAACCCGCGCGGCGCGGCCAGGTCCAGGAAATGCAGGCGGACAAGATTCACGCCGAAACGCGCGAGGGTCGCCGCCCACATCGGCGCGTCCTCCTTGGACGGGATTTCGACCGATCCGCGGCTCCACTCCGTGAGATTGAATCCCCAGAAGCGAATGGGAGCGCCGTCGGGTTTGACGAGGTGGCTGCCCTGAACGCGAATGAAGCCGTCCTTGCCGGCGGGTGCAGTCAACAGGAATGACAGATTGATGACCGAGTCCGCGCATTGGCGGTGATTCATCGTAAAAGGCTGAAGCTCGATTGCGGGCGCGTTGGACGCGGCGATTTGAGCCGGGGCCTGCGTTCGCGCAGTGAAAAGCACAACAATGGCGGCCAGGATGGTTAACGGGTTTCGCATGGAGATCAGGTCGGTTGCGGTCGGTGGAAAACTTCAATTCTCAATCGCATATATTCCCTCGCTATTCCGCCTTGGCTCCCAGGAACTTGCGCGTGGCCTGGGTTCGCGAGCGCACGTGCAGTTTGTGATAGACGTGCCGCAGATGCCAGCGCACCGTGCCGTCAGTAAGACCAAGCCGGGAGGCGATCAGCTTGTTGGGAAGACCCGCGGCCACCAATTCGAGGATTTCGCTTTCACGCTGGGAAAGACCTTCCACCTCCGCCGCCGCGGTCACGGGTTCCTGGAACGAGACAATGACCTTGCGGGCAATTTCCCGCGACATCGGCGCGCCTCCCTGCCGCACTTCGTGGATGGCGGAGATAAGTTCCTCCGGCGCGGAGCGCTTGAGAATGTAGCCGCAGGCGCCGGCGCGCAAGGCCTTGAAAATGCGTTCGGTGTCCTCATAGACGGTGACAATAATAATCTGGACCGAGGGCAGCGATTGTTTCAGCCGGGCCGTGCATTCAATGCCTGAGACGTCCGGCAGTTGAATGTCCATCAACACGATGTCCGGCTGAAGCTTGCGCATCTCTTTGAGGGCTTCCTCGGCGGTCGCGCAAGCAAAGACGCATTCGCATTCCGAATCCGCCCTGACAAATTCCATGAGGCTTTCACGGATGACTTTGTTGTCCTCAACGATGGCGATTCTGGTCATAAACTCTCAGCGCAACGGCATGTCAAACCGCACCGTCGTTCCCTCGCCGGTTTTGCTGGCGACTGCAAACCGTCCCCCCAGTTTTTTGAGCCGCACCCGCATATTGACGATTCCATCCATTTCTTCCGTTGGGCCGGTCTCGCCCCAGCCGCGGCCGTTGTCGGCGACGGTCAGGCGGATTTGGTCCTGTTCAAGCTGGATGTTCATGCTGACTTCTGTGGCTCCCGAATGGCGCACAATGTTGGTGAGCGCTTCTTTGAACGCAAGAAACAACTGGTGGCGATGCTGCGAGTCCACCGCGTGGTCATCGGGCATAAACGGGCGTTCGAGGCGCCAGGCGATGTTCGCCAATCCCAGGAATCGCTCCGCGTAAAGGGAGAAATAGCTGACCATCGAGGCCAGCGAATCATGCGTGGGGTTCATGGCCCAAACGATTTCATCCAGTGCCGTCACCATCTGGCGCGATTTGTCGCCCATCTGCTCGAGATAGCCGTTGCGCGTGGCAGGGGGCGCGGCGCCTGATCGCGCCCGGGCCACCAACATCGTGATTTCAGTCAGGCCCGATCCCAGTTCGTCGTGGAGGTCCTGGGCAATGCGCCCCCGTTCCTGCTCCATGAGGTGCTGCTGCTCGACCTTTTGCCGTTCCTGGATTTGGATTTCAAGTTCCGCTGTCCGCTGCTCGACCTTGCGGCGAAGTTGCGTAATCCAGAGCACGGTGACAGCCAGCACACACGCGAGCGCGCCCAGAATGATCAGGAGCCTCTGCAGCGTCCACCACGGCGGCCGCGCCAAAACGGCGATGTCCGATGGCGAGTCGAGCAGCAATTCGAAGGACGCAACATCCTGGCTGGCGCCCTGGCTTGAGTATGTTCCCGTCAGTTCCAGTTGACTTCCCACCGGTATGGAGCGGACACTGGCATCGGCGCCCGGCAAGCGGGCTAAAAATGATCGCAACCCGACTCGCATTTCCAAAGCTTGCTCCGCTGGCGTATTCCTTTGATTCACCAGCACGGCTTTTACCCGGACCCGCGTTGAATCCAAATCGGCGCGAACCAGATTGTCCGAGCTTAACTCTCGGGCTTTGGGAAGGGCGCCGTGTCCGGTCTTTCGCGCCGCCGCCTCGCGCAAAACAGGAGAGCCGATGCTCAATTCCGAAAAACCAACCGCATCCACAAAATCGCCGGCTTGCAGGTCCGTCAAATGCTTGGCGACAAACCGGACGCCGCTATTGCCATCCATCATGAAGCATTCCGAGTCCCGAATATGGATGATCTGCCCGGAAACCCGCACGCGCTGAAAGACGCTGGCCTGGGGGTCGAAGAGCAGCAGTTCGGACGCCCTTTTTGCGGGCGTTGAAAACAAATCCGCCGGAGCCGGTTGGTCCACCGTGACATCCGCGCCGTTAATCCGAACCTCGTCCACTTTGACCCGGTGGGTCACGTAATCCCAGGTGGCGAAAAGACATCCCCGCACCCGGATCAAAGCATCTTCGTAACGCTCCAAGTCCCGGCCTTTGAGGCCCGCAACGCGGATCTCGGCTTTAATCCTTCCATCCGGGGTGAGCAGAATCACGCCATCATCCTGGACGGAGGTGAGGATGCCTTGGATCTCCACATATTGTGCGTCCAAGCTGCCGTTCATCAATTGATCCCGGGTGGGATGAAGCGGCTCCGGGAAGTCTCCGGCGCCGAGGGTTTGTACCCGGCGCGCATTGACAACCGGAGCAAACATGCTTGGGTCGGTCAGGCCTTCGACTTCCAAAAACTCCCCGATCCGGGGCGAGTCTGAACGGCTCTCCGAGAAATCAATGACATAAATCCCACGGGTTGAATCCTGGATGGTGAAGGCCTGATGCTCCGGCAGAACAGAGGTAATGACGCCCCGGATTTTAACCGGGTATCCGCGCTGGGCTTCCTCGCGCTTCAAGCGGTGGATTTCAGAGGCGTTGACCAGCAGCGGAAGCCCCGGCGCGCTGGTCTCTTTGGTTTCAGCGGCTCCCGGCTGCGGTTCCATAAGGGCAATCTCCCGGCCGCTTGGGACTAAGAGAATACTCAGAGCTCTCTGGCCGTCGAGCGTGGAGGCGCCCTGACCAAACCCCGTTGCGCGCACGCGGCGATTCAAAAGCATCGCCGAAGTGAGGCCGGAGCCGCCGGGGACCTCGCCCCTCATGCGTCCCGTTCTGGCGCTGAGTTCCAGCTTCAAACCATCAGGCTCTTCGCTCGCGAATGTCACCTTCCCATCAACTTCCACCCATGAGCCATCTTCCCCTGGGCGCAAGCTTTGGCCAATGGCCAAGGGCTGCGGTGTGGGGAACGCCGTCCGGCCGATCACCCTTGCGCGCAAGGTGGGTTCGCCCACGAAAAGCTGGCTGCCGTCATCGGATGTCGTATGGAAAATATAAAGGCCATCCCTTGGAACATCCAGGAAGCCCGTGAAAAGAACCCCCACATGCTCGGGCCGGGTCATCACGCGCAGATCAAAGTTGTTGATGGTTCCGGTCGCCAGCGGTCTCAGTGAATTAAAATCAGGCAGAACTTCGCCTGGGACCTCGGAACATTGATAAGCAAGGCCGTTGACCCAATTGCTTACGCCGGTGTGTGCGTCCGTTTGGATCCGAAAGAGCACGGAGTCGGGAATTCTCTGGCGGGCCAGCTCCGGTCCTTGATAATCGACCTCCAATCCATATTTCTCGACCCCATTGAACCACTCGACTCGAATCGGGTTGCGGCCGGCCTTTAAAAAAACAGCGCCGGATTTCTCAACCATTCCGTGGACGCCGTCGTTGTTGACGACCGGCCCCTTGGCTCCGATCTTGAAACCGCCGCTGGTTGGCGTGATTGTGCCGTTTCCGTCCAATAAAACTCGTTGTCCCGCCTCCACGGGCTGGCCCTGCAACTCCAATTCCAACTCCTCGGCGCCGGAGTCATCCTTCCAAACGAGTTTTCCGCTCGCTGGATTGGCCCACCAAACGTCCCCTTCCATATAAAAAGAGTAGCTGGCCGTCGGCGTTTGGGAGGCCAGAAGGCGGATTTGGCCGACATTGGTGACTTGGGCTGAAGCCTGGGGCGTCAGAGCATCATCGGCACGCGCCACTTGGGCGGCCAAAGCCAGGGTGAATATCCATGAGACGTAAACCCCGGACCAAGGCCAAATCAAAAACATCTGGCGCATGAGCACAGGGTATCGCTTGAGGTTCGCCATTGCATCACAAATTGTTCCCATAAAACCGGCATCCTGAGTAGCCTCGCAAATGCGAGGGGTCCCCCTGGCACTCGCCAGAACCATACCTTTGTGAGGCTAGGCAAAAGTGGAAAGAAAGGGATAATTGATCTAATTAGCCAGTGAACGATACCTGTAAACCCGAATCGTCCCGCCGAGCGAACGAGGGCCGAAACGAGCATGAATGTCCTTCTTGTGCCTTGCGGCGCCGATGTGACATGGGTTTTACGCTGATCGAGTTGCTCGTCGTCATCGCCATCATCGCCGTTTTGGCGGCGATGCTCCTGCCCGCCCTGGCCAGGTCTAAACAGGCGGCTCAGAGCACCCAATGCAAGTCGAACCTTCACCAGTGGGTTGTGGCATTTAATATGTACACCACCGATAGCAGGGACTATTTTCCGATTGGCTGGACCTCCGGGAACCCGAACTCGGTGTGGATGGGAGCCTGCGCGCCTTACTATAAAAACACCAATATTTGTCTGTGCCCCGTCGCTATCGTGCTCCGGAGTTCGCTTCCGGCCGACGAGCAGCTCTCCACGACGAGGGACGCCACGTTCTGGTCCTGGGGACAAATGGGCGTGAATGGGTATCCGATTGAAGTGTGGGGTTACGCCGGGGAGGAGGGCAGTTACGAATTCAACGGCAATCTTTACGGTTTGAAAATGTCCATCGCAGGCCCGCTGCATATCACCCCGGTATTTGGTGATGGCCTATGGGACGGAACCACACCTAATCCGGGTGACGCGCCGCCCACAGCGCAAGGCATCCAAGCTCCCGTCCAGGACGGCGGCTTGAGCGAATTTGCACTGGTCCGGCACGGCGGCAGAAATCCGGAGAATATGTCCTTTCTCGATTCGTCCGTCCAAGCCATCGGCTTAAAGCCGATTTGGTCGTTGAATTGGTCTCCGGGGTGGGTCCCGGACCCTCCTGCTCGCTGGCCCGTGTGGATGAACTCGTATAATTAGCAGCAATCCGTGTCCGTGGCTTTTTGGTATTAAAACTAATCCAATCAAACTATGAAAAAATTATTGGCACTCATCGTCCTTGCCGCCGCCCTTTTTGGCGCACTGCCGCGGGCCTCGGCCGGATCCACCATCATTTATACAGAAGACTGGGGGACCACCAATGGAGGCGGAAATTTCGCAGCCGTGGGTTGGACTCTCATAGCGCCGTCGGGCGGTCCGCCGTATGAGGGCTTCTACCCGGCCACGGGCGCGGCCGACTCCTCCAGCGGCAATCCATTGCCCAAGAGCACGGTTTATTTCACCGGCTTGACGGCGGGGCAAAACGGGATGTTTTACACCGTGGCCGGCGCCGGCGGCGGAAGCGGCGGCGACTCCTCCTTCACCGCCATTGACCCGACGCAATACAAGAATGTGACTCTTTCCGTGGAAGCGAGCGACGAAGGCAGCAGCGCCGCCAACTACTTTGCGGTTCAAGTGGGCGGGGCATGGTATGTGTCAGCCACCGCGCTGACAGGCTCCGATCCAACTTACCCCGATTTCACGCTTACCAGCACACCCTACACCACCCTTGCCTCCGCTTGGAATCAATTGACCATTGGTGCCAATAGCGTCACGATCGGTTCCGCGGCAACGGCGAATTTGTCCGGTCCAATCACCGGCGTTGGCATTGTTCAGGTTGGTCCCGGCGGTTGGAATTACAACGAGGTGGTGATTTCAGCGACTCCATCCCCCATCGTTTATACGGAAGACTGGGGCACTACCAATGGAGGCGGGAATTTCACGGCCGTAGGTTGGACTCTCGTAGCGCCTTCCGGCGGTCCGCCGTATGAGGGCTTCTACGGGGCCACGGGCGCCAGCGACTCCTCCAGCGGCAATCCATTGCCTAAGAGCACGGTTTATTTCACCGGGTTGACGGCGGGGCAAAACGGGATGTTTTACACCGTGGCGGGAGCCGGCGCCGGGACTGGCGGCGACTCCGCCTTCAACGCGATTGACCCGACGCTGCACACGGGCCTGACTCTTTCCGTGGAAGCGAGCGACGAAGGCAGCAGCGCGGCCAACTACTTTGCGGTTCAGGTGGGCGGGGCATGGTATGTGTCAGCCACCGCGCTGACAGGCTCCGATCCAAGTTATCCCGAGTTCACGCTTTCAAGCACGCCCTATACGACCCTTGCCTCCGCGTGGAATCAATTGACCATTAACGCCAATAGCGTCACGATCGGTTCCGCGGCGACAGCAAATTTGTCCGGGCCAATCACCGGTGTCGGCATTGTTCAGGTTGGTCCTGGCGGGTGGAATTACAACGAGATCATCATCTCAGAGTCTGTTCCATCGACTTCCGCCCCGCCATCCGCCACAATCTATGCAGAAGACTGGGGCACGCCCTTCTTCAATGCCACGGGCACCCAGAACGGGGCCGCGGACTTGGCCGATGTCGGCTGGAGTGCGTCCGGCATTGCCTACACCGGATCGTACGCGGCGCCCGGGAGTATCGACCCCGGCACGGGTGTGACTTTTCCTCCTCCACCCCTTGGGAACATAAATGGCACGAACAACGCCCTTTATGCGTCGCTGGACCAATCCGACGGCTATATCGGAGTTATTTACACCACCGACACAAACGGCCCCGGCACTGATGGCGACTCTACGTTTACCGATATTGATCCGGCCAATTACCCAGGCGGCTTGGTGTTCAACATGGAGTCGCAGTTCAACTCCACCACCCATGCGACCAACTATTTTGCGGTCCAAATCGGCGCCGTTGCAGGAGTTGGCGGACAGTGGTATGTCTCGACCAACGGATTTACGAACAACGGTCCTAATGCGGTCCCTATTTTCGCGCACAGCAGTTTGGTTTTTAATCCCTCGTCCAACTATTGGGATACCCTGACATTCCAGGAAGGGGCCTTAAATCCTAGTGGCTCGGTTACCATTGGCGGTACGGCGGCGGACAATTTGTCCGGTTCGATCACCGGCGTTGGCATCGTGGTGGTTGGGGACCCGGCCTACGCTGGCGGCACCACCGGTTACGGCATCAATTATGCCACCTATAGCATTACGACGCCCCTGGTTAAGCCGACGGGCGCCGTCGCGCCAAAGATCGATGCCCCAGGCTTCAGCCAGACAGCTTATGCAGGAGGGACGGCGTCGTTTGCGGTGGATGCATACGTCGGCACACCTACATTGACTTACACCTGGACATTGACGGCGCCTGGCGGCTCCACAACGACTCTGAAGGACGGTTCCACTGGAACCGGGTCCTTTGTCATTGGGGCGACCACCAGCCTGATCACCATTTCCAATGTCAGCGCCGCTGACGCGGGAAGTTATTCAGTAGAAGTGGGCAATCTATATGGCGCGGACTATAGCACCAACTACACGACCAATACTTTGACCGTCAATCCTCTGCCGAGCGACATTTTGTACGCGGAAACATTCCCCTTTGTGGGACCTTTCCCCACCGGCGAGTCCCCGGCGGCGGTCGGATGGGTTGCCGCGGTCCCGGCCACGGACAATCCCAACCGTCTTGACGAAAGCGGAAGTTTGTATGCCTATGAAACGACTGCCACGACAATCGGCTTCTTCACCTCAAGCGCCTTGGACGTACCTGGGCTGTCAGGATTGGCGTTTACCAACATAAATCCGACCAATTTCCCGTTTGTGTCTTTTCGCGCGACAATTGCCGACCCGACTTCCGATGCCACCGTGAGCATATATTTTGCGGTTCAGATGACGGGAGGCCAGTGGTATTCGAGTTCATCCCCCATCCAGTTATCGCCGACTCCCGCCACGTACAACACCTACGGGTTGCAATTCAATCCAGCCGCCTTGGAGTGGAATACGCTGACAGTCAGCCCGAGTTCTGCCACCATCGGTCCGGTTGCCACCGCCGATCTGTCGGGAGACATCACCGGCGCCGGGCTGGTGTTCGCTTTCACTGGCACGGCTGCGGAATACGATGTTGACAATTTCCAGTTGGTGACAGATTCAACCCCACCCGTGCTGGCAAGCTTCCCGTCCCTGCCGGACGTGCCTTATCCGCAGACGGTTTATACGGGCGGCGGCGCATCCTTTTATTTTACCGAAGCCGGGTCGATTCCTCTCACCAACAACTGGGAGTTTAAAAACGCTTACCTGACCGACGGCACGACCGCCACGGGATCCATCATCAGCGGATCACAGACCACGGAACTCACCATACAAAACGCGGGCAGCGCCGACGCGGGCGGTTATGACCCAGTTGTCTCCAACCCGGCCGGCACGACGGATCTTGGCAGCAGTCCAAACGATGTCTATGGGCTTCCAACCTTGACGGTGAACCCGCCGCCGCTTGGGCTGATTTACACTGAGTCTTTCCCTCTCTATAAGCCCGCGACTGCAAATCAGCCCTTAAGCATTATTGGCTGGACGAACCAATCGGACGTTCCGAATCGCATTTACCAGATCGGCAGCGCCTTGGTTGGCACGGGGGCGGCTTATGCTTACGAAGCGACCCAGACCAATTCCCTCTTTTACGCTTCCACGGCGAGTGACACCGGCTATTCGGGATTGCCGTTCATCGCCTTCGACCCTGCAAACTATCCGGCCGGCAGCATCGGGTTTTCAACGAGCATGGAGGCGGGCAACTCCGCTTATACCAACGCCTCCGCCTCATTCGCCGTCGAGCAGGGCGGCCAATGGTATGCGATGGCGACACCGGTGGAACCGGCGACCTATTCCCCCGCCACACCGTTGTCCACAACGTCCTTTACCACCCTTCCTGCTTCAGGGCCGCAAATATACAGCCCCTTGGCGTCGCAGTGGAAGACTCTCACCCTTGTTGGCACGGCGGGAGTCATCGTGGGGGGAACGCCGGCCCAAAACTTGAGCGGGCCGATCACGGCCGCGGGCTTGTTGTTCCAGCATTTTGGCGCCTCCGGCGCCTCGCTGAATTACAATTCATTCACGATTCAAGCCACCGGGACGGGCAGCCTCATCGGCGGCATCAACATCGGCCCCATTGTCAATGGTTCGGTCACTCTGAACTGGATCGGAAACGCGGCTGTCAACGTGCAAAGCTCAACGGACTTGATCCATTGGCAGGATGTCCCCGGCACTTTGGGCGGGCATACGCTGGCGGTGTCTGTCAATGGAAACCAGCATGTATTCTATCGGCTCGCTGACCATTGATCGATCCAACCCCTCCAGAGGGCCACAAGCGGTTGAGGCCGCTTGTGGCCTCGTTTGAATCACGCGCTTTCGAAATTGATGAACAGTGCCTTTTTTTGTGACTGGATTTGACCTGCGGAAACTGGGTTTGACGGCATGCCTTGCCGTTCTTGCTCCCGCCATTGCCGCCGCGGACTGTCAGACCATCACCATTTCCGATCCAAAGGCCCCTGTAACCGATGGCTTCCACATGGGCCAGGCGCGCAGCCCGGACGGCGCCACGTTGACGCTTGACAGCGACAGCCTTCTGCTCAACGGCAGGCGATGGACGCCGGTCATGGGCGAATTCCACTTCGCCCGCTACCCGGAGAACGAGTGGCGCGAGGAACTGCTCAAGATGAAGGCGGGCGGCGTTGACATCGTCTCCACCTACGTTTTCTGGATTTATCACGAGGAGATTGAAGGACAATTTGATTGGTCCGGCTCACGCAATTTGCGCCGCTTTGTTCAATTCTGCCAGGAAGCCGGCCTGAACGTCTTCGTGCGTTGCGGCCCTTGGGACCACGGCGAGGTGCGCAACGGCGGCCTTCCCGACTGGCTCTTGAAAAAAGGCTGGAGAACGCGCGACAACGATACGAATTATCTCGACAAGGCGGGAATCCTGTATGGCCAGATCGCGCGCCAGTTGGACGGGCTGTTCTGGAAGGATGGCGGGCCGGTCATCGGCATCCAGTTCGAAAACGAATACAACGGTCCGGCCGAACATTTATTGACACTCAAGCGGATCGGACGGGAAGCGGGGCTTGAGGCGCCGATCTACACACGCACCGGCTGGAACCAACCCTCGGGGCGGATGCCATTCGGCGAACTCATTCCTCTCTATGGCGTCTATGCGGAAGGCTTTTGGGACCGCGTCCTCACTCCCATGCCCGCCGGCTATTGGAAAGGGTTCCATTTTTCCAATTTCCGCGCGGATGACGCCACCGCTGGCGGGATTCCCGGCCAAGGCGGCGCGCCAGACCCGCCGGACGCTCAACGCTATCCCTATCTGACCTGCGAAATCGGCGGCGGCATGATGAACAGCTACCATCGGCGCATTCTCATCAATCCCAAGGACATCGAGTCCACCACGCTCATCAAGCTCGGCTCCGGCAGCACGTTGCCCGGCTACTACATGTATCACGGCGGCGTGAATCCCGAGGGCAGACTGACCACCTTGATGGAATCTCAGGCCACGGGCTACTGGAACGATATGCCCGTGAAAAACTACGACTTCCAGGCCCCGCTGGGCCAATATGGCCAAATCCGCGAGCAATACCACCTCCTGCGGCGCCTCCATCTTTTCCTTCACCAATGGGGCCCGCTTCTGGCCGCCATGCCGGCCACGATGCCGGATCAGCGCACGCGCGGACAAAATGATGTTGACACCTTGCGCTGGAGCGTTCGTTCCGACGGCGGGAGCGGATTCGTTTTCGTGAATAATTATCAGCGCCTTCGGCAAATGCCTCCGAAAAACGGCGCGCAGTTCGTGATCCATCTTCCCGGCGGCCCGCTGGCGTTTCCAGATGATCCCGTGAGCATTCCGTCCGGCGCCTGCCTCATCTGGCCGTTCAATCTGGATCTTGGCCAGGGCGTTCGCCTGAAGTGGGCCACCGTGCAACCGCTGACCGCCATTGATGATGGCCGCGAGCGCACTGTCTTTTTCTCGGAAACCGAAGGCGTTCCCGCCCAATTGGCCTTCGCCGCGGACGGCCTCTCTGTTGCGACGACAACCGGACGCCTCTCCCGCGGTGATGCCGCCAGCGTGATTCGCGGCATTATGCCGGGAACGGGCGTCGCGGCCAGCTTCCACCTGGCGGATGGCCGCTCCCTTCAAATCGTTGTGCTTGACTACAAAAACTCCCTGGGCCTTTGGAAAGGCAGCCTGCGGGGACACGACCGGGTGTTTCTCACGCGCGCCGGCCTTGTCCTGGATGGAGACACTCTGCGTTTGACTTCCTCTGACCCGGCCAGCCTCGACGTGGCTGTCTATCCCCCTCCCGCCTCGCTTAAATCCGGGGGCCGCGACGTTAAACGAAGAACCGACGGCGTCTTCCAGCGCTTTGTTCCCCCGGCCCAACAACCTGTCAAATATAACGCCACTTTCGAGCAAGTGCGCTCCGCCGGGCCGCCGCGGGATATTCCCCTCGGCGCAATCCAGCAACCCGTCGCGACCGCTCCGCTGGATGCGGATTTTGAAAAGGCGGCGGTTTGGCGCGTCGAAATCCCGGCCGATATTGACCTCGGCACGGATCCTATCCTTTGCTTTCACTACGTCGGCGATGTCGCCCGCGTGACGTTGGACGGCGGGTTTATCACCGATGACTTTTACAACGGCGCCGAGTTTGACATTGGCCTGCGCCGTCATGCTCCCGCCATTCTGAACGCCGGCCTTCGTATCGCCATTCTGCCCCTGCGCAAAGACGCCCCCGTCTATATCGCCGAAAGCGCGCGCCCGGATTTCGGCAAAGCGGCCAGCATTGCGACTCTCCAGCGCGTCGAGATTATTCCCCGTTACCAATTGGACCTCACGGCCCGATGAACGCCGGGTAACATGTAACAGCAATATATTCAATGTGTTGTAACTGGCGCGTCCAATGGGATTTGAACTTGCAACCTCCTGATCCGCCGTCATCCATTTGCCCTGATCGACATTTTTAGTACAAACCACGTTGCCTCTATCAAGCTTATCCCTATTTACTGCATTATGCCGGTCCGGTAGTTTTCATACAGTGTAGGACTGCCAAAGGAATCATAATCAGGTGTGAATATGTCCACTTTAACACAAAGCCTCAACGAGCCAGCCAGCCGATTGAAGCAGAAACAATCGGCGTCTGCTTCCGCCATCCAATCCAACCCAAGTTTCAGAATAGGAGACGCGATGAATTATAGGGCATGGGTTGCGAAGGCGGCGAAACAGCCGATGGTGCTCGAAACCGTTGATCTCGCGCCGCTCGGCGGCGAGGACGTTGAAGTCGCTGTCGAACACTGCGGTTTGTGTCACTCCGATCTCTCCGTCTTGAACAATGACTGGGGCATTTCGCAGTACCCCGCGATTCTCGGGCACGAGGTCGTAGGTCGGGTCACGGCTGTGGGTCCGAATGCCAAGGGACTCAAGGTAGGCCAGCGCGTTGGCATCGGCTGGAACTCGGGTAGCTGCATGCATTGTCACCAGTGCATGTCGGGAAGCCATCACCTTTGCCCGCGGGTGCAAGCGACCATCGTCGGTCATCGCGGCGGGTTCGCGACCCACATTCGCTCGCACTGGGCTTGGGCCATCGCGCTTCCCGAAAAGCTGAATTTCGCCGAAGCCGGGCCGCTTTTTTGTGGCGGCGTTACCGTCTTCGCGCCGCTGACCATGTACGCCAAGCCGGCCGATCGGTTAGGCATCATCGGCATCGGCGGGTTGGGGCACATGGCCGTGAAGTTCGCCGCCGCATACGGCTGCGACGTGACAGCGTTCACGTCGAGCGAAAACAAGTTCGATGAGGCGAAGGGTTTCGGCGCCAACCATGTCGTCTCGAGCAAAGACTCGGCGGCGATCAAGAAGCTCGGTGGCAGCTTCGACCTCCTGATCAGCACCGTCAACGCGACGCTCGATTGGGACGCGATAATTGGCACGCTCGCCCCAAACGGCCGGCTGCATTTCGTCGGGGCCGTGCTCGAACCGATCCCGGTCGCCGCCTTCTCGCTCATCATGCAGCAGCGCAGCGTTTCCGGTTCGCCGACTGGCTCGCCGGTGGCGATCGGGGCGATGCTTGACTTTGCTTCAAGGCACAATGTCGCGCCGCAGACCGAGCACTTCCCGATGAGCAATATCAACGAGGCCTTCGCCCGGCTTGAATCAGGCAAGGCCCGTTACCGCATCGTGCTGGACGCGGATTTCTGATCCGATTGAGCCTCAAACCATCGTCAGAAGAAAGCAACACGACTCAACTCGAAAAGAAGGTGTTATACACCGCCAAAGCCCACACCACAGGCGGCCGGGACGGCGGCGCCTCTCACAGCTCTGATGGCCGCTTGGACGTCAAGTTCTCGGTTCCTGGCACGCCGGGCAGCGGCACCAATCCGGAGCAAATGCTCGCCGCCGGTTGGTCGGGCTGTTTCATCAGCGCGATAAGGGTTGTGGCCGCCACGATGAAGGTGAGGCCTCCGGCTGACCTGGCCGTTGACGCTGAAGTGGACCTATGCACAAATAGCGACGGTTACTTCCTCCAAGCTCGCCTCAACGTCAGCTTGCCGGGTTTGGAGCGCGATGTCGCCCAGGCCCTGGTGGATGCCGCGGACCAGACGTGTCCGTATTCCAAAGCCACGCGCGGCAACATCGACGTTGTGATTAACTTGGTCTAAGCGGGAACGGTCGGGATCTGCCCTGCCCGCGCTCATCGGGCAGGCAAAATGGGAAAAAGGTATGAGTGCAAAAGGTATAGAATGCCAAACGGCTACCCGCGGGAGAAATTAAAGCCCGGTACGAGATAGATATTACGATTCATTCTGCTCGGTGTGCTCAACAACGAGTCGAGTCGCCGCTTCCACTCCGGCGGCGATGTGTTCGTCAGTGACGGGACAAAGGCCCTTCCGCAGGCCGATTTCGGGCAGTCCGAGGTGATCGAATTTCTTCAAGCCGGCCAATTCGAGCGTTTTCCGCGCGCAATTCAAGGGACCGCCATCAATGACGAGGATGCCTTCCGCCTTCTTGCCCTTGACTATGATGCTTTTCACACGCCCGCCACTACCCGCCAAACACGACATTTCTGCTACGCCCGCGCGGGTCAATTCGCGCGCTATCCTGTCAGCCGGTTCACCCGTGTCCGAACAGCCGGAACAGGCATAGACCACGGTGGCCGGTTTGTTCACGGTTCGGAATTGGAATAACGATATTCATAATAAAACAGCGTTCGTCCAGATCGCATGGCCGTTCTTTGATTAAAGTCAACGGATTGGGCTTTTAGTCGCGGGTTAAAAATTGGCTTGAACCTTGACCTGGGTCAATACGGCCGGGCAGTTCATACGCGAGAATAATGACGTGAAAATGACCGTTGAATCAACCGCGCCGGACAGGTCCGCCGCAGTATCATCGGAAGACAAAATCGTTGGTTTTGCAAACAAGCGGCTGAACCGCGAACGGAAAACAATGGAAGCGATGATTCGCATCCATTGTCGGGATCATCATGCCCCGGTGAATGGAATTTGCGGGGAATGCCAGCAGCTATTGGATTACGCCGCCATGCGATTGGAACGTTGCCGGTTTGGCGTGGAAAAACCGACGTGCGCGAATTGCCCGGTTCACTGTTATCAACGCGCGCGGCGCGAACAGGTCAAGGGGGTGATGCGCTACGCCGGGCCGCGGATGTTATGGGAACGTCCTGTCATGAGCGTGCGCCATTGGCTTGATGGTTTCAAAAAGGCGTCGGCGACGTAATTCCCGCATCATGATTTAGCCGAGTGACGGTGCGCCGGCAACTCTTTTGGAGGAGTGGTGTTATTCAATGCGACGCAATATCCTTGGACGGAGCCAATGTGTCGCGCACCATCGGCGTTCCGGGCACGCCCAACGACACGGCGCGGAATAAATCCGCGTTCGTCGGCAAATGGCCGGGCTTCTTTGAGCCAGTTCAAGGAATTAAACGAAAAGATGAATTTTTGACCCAGATCAATGCGCGAACCGCCTTGAGGGTCTATGTTGAACGCATGAATGAACGACCTCTTATCGATTCCGGGTGCGAAAAAGTCTTGTCGCTGCCCGGCGAAACGCAATACGCGCCCAACGGCATTGTCAGCCGCACTTTGCTGACCACGCCCAATTCACGCACGGTGCTGTTCGGTTTCGCAGCCGGCCAGGAATTGACGGAACATACCTCCACCCAGCACGCGCTGATTCAGATATTGTCGGGCGCCTGTGAATTTTCCCTGGCGGGAGTGCCGCGCAGCCTGAAAACCGGCGACTTGTTGTATATGCCGCCCAATCTTCCGCATGCGGTGAAGGCCACAGAGCAATTCTCGATGCTGTTGACATTGTTCAAGCCAGCCCGGACGCCGGATCCCGCGCCTCAAATCCAACCTGCCTAGGCCGCTCAACCCCGAACCCTTTCTAAACCGGTGTTTGGGAAATGCTTTTCATTCGCCAATCCGATGCTCCGCCGGCGCAACCCGCGCCCGTGACGACTTGTAGCGGCGCCTCCGCGCCTGGCTCGTCGTGTCGTCGTGGCCCGGCTTGCCCCTGAACACGTTTGCCGGACAACTTGAGAGCCTCTACGGCTTCCTTGGATTCATCGGCGTTATCACGTTGGCGATCATCGGCATGCTTTACGTTGGCTTTTATATTGTGCAACGCGGTTCCGTCAACGTCCACAGGGTCAATGCCACCGGAAAGGAACAGATCATCCACATCTTCCGCACGGGTGATTCCTTTGCCGAAGTGACACTGGCTTCGGAAAAGGGGTACCCCGCGGACGCCCGTGCGCTGGAAGCAACACAGTTGTTGCTCGTCCAGAAGGACGGCATAATTGAATGCTCTCTTGCGGCGGAATCTCTGAGAATAGCCAATAAAACGCCCCTCAATTATTCCTCAGCGCGCTCAAGCCGCCCAAGCAACAGGCTGATTTCAGGTCCGATTCGTTTAAGTTGTTCGCGGTGGACCGAAGCGAGCTTTTCCAAGACTTCTTCGCCGCGACGGGTGAGTTGAACGAGAACTTGGCGGCGATCCTCGGCGGACGGCTCACGGGCGGCCAATTTCCGCGCCACCAACCGATCAATCAATCCAACTGCGCTGTGATGGCGCAGTTGCAACCGTTCGGCCAACTCGCCTACGGTGACCTTGTCGCGTGAAGGAAAACCCTTGATGGCCAGCAATGCCTGATACTGTTGTGCCGTGATGCCGGCCGCCTGCGCGGCTTCCTCGCTGAATCGGATGAAACGCCGCAGGGCGTACCGAAACGCCGCAAGCGTTTCATACTCCGATTTGATAAGTTGCCTGGGTCTCGCCATCGATGGCCAGTCTAATAGAGACGCGTCCGAAGCCAACTCTTGTTTGACATATATCTCAGCACGATATAATATGCGGTTGCGTAATGCAAACTGAATCAGTCATTCCGTCCGTCCTGAAGGGCAGGCCGGCCATCACCGCCGCCACCGTTAAAGATGAATTGGCGGACTTCAGCACCGACCGCCGTGTGCTGCTCTTATCCGCC
>Ga0326728_10012157_pt1 | contig 19261 bp, 10 predicted proteins | sample MB3enrmetagenome_FD_207602 | JGI IMG/M metagenome (GOLD analysis project Ga0326728, IMG submission 207602) | Lab enriched peat soil microbial communities from McLean, Ithaca, NY, United States - MB31MN | ecosystem: Environmental > Terrestrial > Soil > Wetlands > Peat | place: USA: New York... | reverse complement strand
CGTGGACGGCGGCGGCAATGTTCTAGGAACCACATATATCTCCGGCACGGGGCAGGGCGGATTGGGGGTTCTGGTTCCGGGCAACGTCGTCGCGGTTGCGGGAGACGGCATCTACAAGGGATCGGTGCTGGATGGAAACCCGGCCACGGCGGCGTCGCTCTACCTGCCCACGAGCGTGACCCTGGACGGCGCGGGCAACCTGTACATCGCCGACTGCCTCCACAACCGGGTGCGCAAGGTCACGGCCTCGACGGGCATTATCTCGACCATCGCCGGCAACGGGAATCCAACCTATACGGGCGATGACGGACCGGCCGCGAACGCGACTTTGAACGCTCCCTCGGGCGTGGCCCTGGATGGCGCGGGCAATCTCTACATTGCGGATACCGGCAACAACGTTGTCCGCAAGATCGCGGCCTCCACCGGCATCATCACCACGGCGGCCGGCAACGGCACGCTGGGGAACGCGGGCAACGGCGTGGCGGCAACCTCGGCCGAACTCAATCAACCGGAGGGCGTGACCGTCGATGGGAGCGGAAACCTGTACATCGCCGACACTTCGAACCATCTCATCCGCAGGGTGGACACGCTCACGGGCGTTATTTCGACGCTGGCGGGAATCGGGACCACGAATCCGGCGACGGGAGAGGGAAGCTACTCGGGCGACAACGGGCCGGCGATCCAGGCCGGACTGAACTTTCCCTATGCGGTCGCCTTCGACGCTGCCGGCAATATGTATATTCCCGACTCGAAGAACAACGCGGTGCGCGTGGTTGCGGCGGCAAACGGCGTCGTAACGGCAAGCAGCATCATTACCACATTTGCCGGAAGCGGCGCGCCGGGCTTCTCCGGCGACGGCGGAGCGGCGACGGCGGCCCAACTCTGGTCGCCCGAGGGCGTCATTGCCGACCCTGCCGGCAATCTCTATATCGCGGATACGCAGAATGCCGGCATCCGCAAGGTAAGCTCGACCACCGGATTCATCTCCACCATCGCCCAGAGCGGCGCTGGCGAAGCGTTCAACGGCGGCGCACTCTCAACGGTGAGCCTCTACGGGCCGATCGGGCTCTTCCTGGATGGCGGCGGGAACCTCTACTTCGCCGACTCCCTGAATATGAATATCGAGGAGATCCAGAGCAACTTCGCGGCTCTGGACTTCACCAGCGGCCCCAATGGCACGACGATCTCCGTCCGCCAGGGAGAAAAGTCCGCAACTTTGCTCCAGGAGGTGGAAAACGACGGGAATGCGCCCTTCAATGTGACCGCCATCAGCTTCGGCACGAACGCCGCGCTCGATCCGGCGGCGACCACCTGCGTGCTGAGTCCCCCATCGCTGGCAGTGAATGAGGATTGCGAGATGGGCGTGGTCTTTGCGCCTTCCACCACAGTGGCGATTCCCCCTCCCGCCACGGAAGAGCAGTTGACCGGCAATATAGACGTGGCCGCCAGCACAGTGAACACGCCCATGGAGATCGAGGTAGTGGGGATTGCCTCGGTCGTCAACGCGACCTCGACCGCGCTCACCTCCAGCCTCAATCCCTCGGGATTCGGACAAGCCGTCACCTTCACCGCAACCGTAACCACAGGCGCGGGGACCGGCACTCTCACCGGCACGGTCACCTTCACTGTGGACGGCGCCGCCGCGGGCTCGCCGGTCGCCCTCAACGCAGCGGGCGTGGCCGTGTACTCGAGCAGCGCGCTCACGGTGGGAGTGCATAGCGTAACGGCCTCGTACAACAGCGATCCGGGCCACTTCGCGAGCACTTCAACGCCGCTGACCCAAACCGTGCTGGAAGGCACGATCGTCACCCTCGCATCCAGCCTGAACCCATCGAATGCGGGCGCGGCGGTCACGTTCACGGCAACGGTAGCGGTGCCGCCCGGCGGAGGCAGCGTTCCCCCGGACGGCACGGTGGTCTTCTCCGACGGCGCGGCGACGCTGGGCAGCGCCACGCTCAACGCGGCGGGGGGCGCAAGTCTCACAACCTCGACGCTGGCCAACGGAGCGCATTCGATCATCGCAACCTATCTGGGGGATGCGAGCAAGCAGATTCAAGGCAGCGCTTCGACGATTCTCGTTCAGGATGTCGTGGTGCCGGGGAAGGTCTCGCTGGTCTCGAATCCCAACCCCTCGAACTACGGAACGCCGGTCACGTTTCTGGTGGCGGTAGCTCCCACGGGGATTGCCTCCGCCACCGGGACGGTAAACATCCTGGATGGAGCGCAACAGATCGGAAGCAGCACGCTGGTGGGCTCGACGGGCCAGACCACCTTCACTACCTCAACGCTGGCCGTCGGCTCGCATTCCATCACGGCAGCCTACCTGGGAGATTCGACCTACAGTCCCAGCACCTCGGCAGTGGTCACGCAGGTGGTGAGTCAGGCGCAGACCTCGACGGCCGTGGCCGCCCCGGTTCCGAATCCGGCGATTGCGGGCGGGCCCGTGGCTATCACGGCGGTGGTGAAGGTGACCGAGGGCGTCTCCACGCCGGCGGGCACGGTGGCTTTTGCCAGCGGAACCACAACTCTGGGATCGGCCACGCTGGGGGCATCGGGAACGGCCACCATCAGCTCTACCTTCGCGGCCGGGACCTACGCCATCATCGCCACCTATTCGGGCGACGCCAACGACAGCGGAAGCGTCTCGGCGCCGTATTCGCTGACGGTGCAACCGGCAACCACGGCGACCGCGGTAACGGCCAGCCCGAGTCCCGCCGTAGTGCAATCCCCGGTCTCCTTTGTCGCCAAGGTGGCGGGCAACGGCGGAATTCCGACGGGCAGCGTCGCCTTCTCCGCCGATGGCGCAGCGATGGGAACCGCGACTCTGGACTCAACCGGGGCCGCGACGCTGAGCTATGCGGCGCTGGCTCCCGGAACCCACTCGATCACGGCCAGCTATGCGGGGGACGCGAACGACTCGACGAGCACGTCGCCGGCCATCAACCTGGTAGTGACGACCATACCCACGGCTACGGCTTTGGGCACCTCGTCGACGACGGGCGCATCCGCGCAGGTCACTCTGGTGGCCGCGGTCGTCGGCACTGCCGGCCCCACGCCCACAGGGACGGTCACCTTCAACGAAGGCACCACGCTAGTCGGATCGGCCGCCCTGAATTCCAGCGGAGTCGCGACGCTCATCCCCAATCTGGCCGCGGGCACTCACACCATCGTTGCTGTTTATAGCGGAGACTCGATCCATAGTCCGTCCACATCGCAGCCGGCCACGGTCTCCGGCACGCCGGCCGGCTTCAATCTCACCGTCAGTCCCTCCGCCGTCTCCATGGCTACCGGGCAGAACGCCACCGTCGCCGTGACGATAGCCTCGCTCAGCGGCTTTGCCGACGCCAACATCGGGCTGGGCTGCGCGTCGCTTCCCGCGGCGGTCACCTGCCACTTCTCAAGCGTCAGCGTAGATCTGGCGGCGAACGGCAGCCAGACCGCGCAGCTCACCATCGACACCAACAACCCGCTGAGCGGCGGCGCGTCGGCCCTGAACGCGCGCCCAGAGAACCGAAGAGCCAACCTTGCCGGCTTTTCCATCTCGCCCGTCTTGTCCATCCTGTCCCTGGCTCCCGGCATTTTCTTCGGCTGGATCTTGCGGCGATTCCGCAAGCGCCACAGCGCGATCTTCACCGCCGCGCTGGTTGTGCTGCTCTCCTTGGCCGCCGTGGTGGCGAGCGGCTGCTCCGGCTTCAGCCAGGCCACAGCCACGCCGGGCACTTATGTGATCCAAGTGACGGCCACGGGCACAAACAGCGACGTGATCCACTACCAGAATCTGACGCTGAACATCACCAAGTAGGGCGAACTGGCGAAGCAATACGCGGGAAACGGATGAGGAGCTTCCATAGTCTCGGGAAAGAACGGCCCGTCGGGCGAGGGCCACGGCTTGGCGGCCGCGCGATCTTCGGCTCGGTTCTCCTGGCGGTTTGCCTGGCAGGAGCGCGCCCTCTCTCCGGGCAGGTGGCGCCTTCGGCCGAAGCCGGCAACGCCAGGCTGACTGTGGGGGCGACAGCGACTGGCTATTCCCTGGAATATGGCGCGAGAAGGATGCTCGGCGTGGCTGGCATCGCCGACGCCGACGCCAACCGCCGTATCGGGATTGAAGGCGAGGCGCAATGGCTGATATTCCACCAGACAGCCAACGTCCACACGACGACCTACTTGATCGGCCCCCGCTACCACCTAAACTTCGGCAGGTTCCAGCCCTATGCCAAGGGCCTCGTGGGCTTTGGCCGATTCAATTATCCGTATAACCAGGGCCAGGACAAAGACCTGGTGATTGCGCCTGGGGGCGGGGTCGACTTCCGGCTGACGCGCAGGATCCGGCTGCGGCTGGCCGACTTCGAGTATCAATACTGGCCGCAGTTCCACTTTGGCGCCCTGTCTTCCTACGGCGTCAGTTCCGGCATTCGCGTCCGCATCTTCTGATCTTGTTGCGCAACCAGGCGCGGAGGCCGGTCTCCGACGCCTTGCCGGCTCCCTTTCTTAATAATTCGGCATTGAGTTTTCCGGCATTTCGCCGTATGATGACCATGCAGACGAATTTGTCCGCCATGTTGCCGTGAGTGTGCCGGCTGGCGGAGAGAGGAGTGGGCTTACAGCCCACTTTTTATTTGGGGCAAGGCTTTGGGGCGGGAATCCGGGGCAGAGACCCTGGAAAAGGGCCGCCAAATCGTCGGGGTGGTTGAGCGGCGTGGGAACGGGGCCCCCGGCGAATGACTTTTGTTCGCTGGGGTGTTGAGAACGATGGCAGTCAAGCTGGACGAAATCCGGGCAGCGGCGGCAAGAGTGGCGACCTCGCATGGGCTGGACGTGGTGGACGTGGAGTTCGTCGGCTCTCGAAAGGAGCGCACCGTCCGCGTCTTCCTCGAGAAGAACGCCGAGGGCCGCGCGCAACTGAAGGCGGCGGTCGCGGCGGGGGCCAAGGGACTTCCCGAACGGCTGGTTGAGGGCAGGTTGAGCGTGGAGCAGTTGTCGGGCATTACCCACGAGGATTGCGAGGCGTTCAGCCGGGATTTCGGAGTTTTGCTGGACGTGGAAGACCTGATTCCCGGCGCGGAGTACACGCTGGAAGCAAGTTCTCCAGGGCTGGATCGCAAGCTGACCACCGCGGAGGAGTTTCAGAGGTTTGTGGGAAGTCTGGTGAAGATTCAGACCTTTGAGCCGATCAGCAACAACCGGCACTGGCAGGGTCGATTGGCGGCCGGCGCGAAAGCAGAAACCAAGGCAACTGTCACGCTCGACCTCAACGCGGTCAAGCAGAACAGCAAGACAAGAAAGACAGGCGCAAGCACCATCGAGATTGCGCTTGACAACATTGAAAAGGCGCAACTGGTGCCGGAGATTTAGCCGGCAGGCCCCGCACCCCTCAAACCAATCACCTGAACCGGCCGGGAACCTGAACCGCATCCCGCGCCGACCGCCAAGCGAGAGAGCAAGCAAAATATGGGCAGCAGCGTTTTGTACCAGAGCATCGAGCTCCTGAGCCAGGAGAAGGGAATTGACCCCGCCATTGTTGTAGGCGCGGTCGAGGAGGCCATCGCCCTGGCCACGCGCAAGTTCTATAAGACCCAGGAAAACATGCGCGGCGAGCTAAACAAAGAGACGGGCGCAATCACGGCCTACATCTACAAGACGGTGGTGGCGGACGCGGAGGCGGTCGAAGATCCGCTGAACCAGATCACGCTCGAAGAGGCCAGTCAACTGGCTCCCGGCGTGGAGGTGGGCAGCGAGATCCGGCTCTACCGCGACACCAGTCCCCTGGGCCGCATCGCGGCGCAACTGGCCAAGCAGGTCATCTTCCAAAAGGTGCGCGAGGCCGAGCGCGACACGGTCTTCAACGAGTACGCCCACCGCGAAAACGAGGTTCTCAACGCCACCGTGAAGCGGATCGAGGGTCAGGACATCATCTTCGACCTGGGCAAGGCGGAGGCCCGCTGCCCCAAGCGCGAGCAGTCGCGCCTGGAGCAGTTCTCCATCGGCGAACGGGTCCGCGTCGTCCTGCTCAAGGTGGACCGCGCCGCCAAGGGCCCGCAGGTCATCGTCTCGCGCGCCGCCCCGGAACTGGTTTCGAACCTCTTCCAGTCGGAGGTTCCTGAGATCTACGACAATACGGTGACCATCCGCAACATTGCCCGCGAAGCCGGCGAGCGCACCAAGATCGCCGTCCAGAGCCGCGACAAGGACGTTGACCCCGTGGGCGCCTGCGTGGGCATGAAGGGCATGCGCGTCCAGTCCATCATTCGCGAACTGCGCGGCGAGAAGATCGACATCATCGAGTACAGCGACGAGATCACCACCTTCGCCCAGAAGGCCCTCCAGCCGGCCAAGGTGAGCCGCGTCTCCATCTCGGATCTCGCTGAAAAGCAGCTCGAAGTCATCGTCGATGACACGCAGCTCTCCCTGGCCATCGGCAAGAAGGGCCAAAACGTGCGTCTGGCGGCCAAGCTGCTGGGCTGGAAGATCGACATCAAGAGCGAAGAGGAGAAGCGCCAGGAGGTCGAGCAGCAGATGCAGGCTCTCTCCGGCGGTCCTTCCACCCCCATCGAGCAGGTCACCGAACTGGGCGACGGCATCATTCAGAAGCTCATTGCCGCCGGCGTCACCACCGTCGAAACCCTGGCCGACATGACTCCCGAGCAGCTCGAAGAGATTCCCGGCATCGGCGAAAAGACCCTGGAGCGGATCAGCGTGGCTGTGCGCCACTACTTCGGCCACTTTGAAGAGGGCGAGGAAGGCCAGGAGCCCGAGACCGGCGAAGACGAGGTCCCTGAGATGGAAGCCGGCTACACGCCAGTGCTGGAGGAGGAGACCGAGGCGGTTCTCGATACAGAGCAGGCAGAAGCCGAGAACGACGCCTCAGTCATCGCGGAAGCGGAGAGCGTCCGCGATGCCGAGGGAGAAACCGAGTACCGTACCGGGGCCGAGGCGGCAGTGGAGGAGATTCCCGACGAAGCGGAAGTCGAGACCCTGGAAGACCGGCCGGCCGAAGCGCTCGAACAGAATGCTCAGAGCGCGGAGCAGCCGTTGCAGGAAGAGACTGAAAGCGAAAGCGCAACATCGAAGGAGCGGGCGGACAAAAGGGACGGCGCTTAAGATGCGCCGCCTTCAAGGTCGCCCGGGCAACAATCGAACTCTCAACAACAGCCATTGCCATGAGGTAGTCCGCCGCAGCGGACGACTAGCGGCTAACGGCTTTGGGCAGCACATTTTGAAAAGAGGCGGATGAGTAAGGTTCGTATCAACGATCTCGCGCGCGAGCTGGAAGTCAAGAGCCGTCAGATTCTCGACGCATTGGCGGAACTCGGCCTGGACAGCGGCAAGACCCACTCCAGTTCGCTGGAGGAACACGAGGCGGAGAAGGTTCGCGCGCAGTTTGAGCGTGGATCGCGGCCCGGCGGTCAGGGCGCCCCCGCGCCCTCGCGGGCCTCGCAGGTCATCACGCCCAAAATCGATCTCTCCCACGTCTCCAAGCCCGGCGACGCGCTCAAGGCCGTTTTGGCCGCCAAGCTGAAGGAAGAACAAGAAGCGCGCCAGAGCCATGTACCCGCTGCCCCGGTGCGCACGCCGCCGCTTCCGCCCGCTCCGGCCCGGCCCCCAGTCCCTCCAGCCGCAGCCGCCGCACCGCAACCAGTCCGGCCGGAACCGCGCAGGGTCGTTCCTCCGCCGCGCTCCGCGCCGCCCATCGTCGTTCCACCGGCTCCGCCCGCCATCGCCTCCCGGCCGCCTGCCGGTCCGGTGGTTGCCAAGGCGCCAGCAGGCGCGGCTGCCCAGGCCCGTCCGGTAGTCGTGGTTGCGCCGCCGCCAGCGGTTGTGGTCAAGCCGCCCGTCGCGCCGGCCGCGCCCCCAGCTTCCGCTGTGACCCCTCACGAAGACCAGCCGCACGCTGGCGAAGCCCCAGCCGCTCATGCCGTGCCCTCTGTTGCCGCCTCGGTTGCCCCCGAGCCCGTCGCGGCCACTGCGCCGGTTGCGCCTCCCGTCGCGGTCACGCCCACTGCGCCGCTTGCGCCGGCCTTCCCTGCGGTTGAGCCCGCTGTCGTTGCCGCTCCGCCGGTCCATGATGCCCTCCCAGCCGCGCGGGAGATTCTGGAACCGATCCCCGCTGTTGGGGACGAGCCGGTGGCCGCTGCCCCGCCTGTCCCGGCCGCGACGCGTCGCGCTCAGGGCCATGCTCATGCTGCGGCGCCCACGCCGGCCTTGCCTGCCCGCCGCATGGTCATGCCCCAGACCGGCCCGCGCCCCGTCTACAAGGCGCCCAAACTGGCTCCAACCGAGGCCGCTGCCGCGGGAGCCGGCGCCCAGGCCGCCGGCGCAGGCATTCAACGCGGCAAGCCGATCTTCGACCGCAGCAGGCCCTCAGGCGCTCCTGGCAGCCATTACCAGCGCGCTCCCGGCGGCCCACCCGTCCCCGGCAGCCAAGCTCCCGGGGGCCCACGCCCCAAGCATCCGACCCGCACCACCCCCGGCGGCTACGCCGGCGCTAGCGCTTCCGGTGCTCCCGGCGCCTATCCCGGCTTTGCCGCGCGTCCGGGCTTTGGAGCGCCCCGTCCGGGGGGCTTCGGCGGCCCTCCCCGTCCCGGCGCCGGCGCGCCGTCAACCGGCGAGATCCAGCGCCCGGCGCGCACTCCATCCAGAGGCCGGGGCGGCCGGACCCAGCAGTATCCCAAGACCAAAGAAGGCCCGATGAAGGGCTTTGTGCCGCCGCCCCGGTACAGCGGAGTGCAATACGGCGGCGAACCTCTGCCCATCACCCGCGAGATCACCGTCACTGAGGGCATCAGCGTAAAGGATCTGGCTGAGAAGCTCGATGTCCGCGCCAAGGATCTGATCGCCACCCTCCTCATGAAGGGCGTCTTCGTCACCGTCAACCAGTCCCTCGACGCCGAAATGGTCAAGGATGTCGCCGCCAAGTTCGGCGCCGCAGCCAACGTAATCAGTTACGAAGAAGAGATCGCCAACCAGGCCATCGAAGAGGTTCTCGAAGCCGACAACATCGACGAGCTCGAACTCCCCCGCTCCCCCGTGGTCACCGTCATGGGGCACGTCGATCACGGCAAGACCTCGTTGCTTGACGCCATCCGCAAGACCGACGTGGCCGCGGGCGAGGCTGGCGGCATTACCCAGCACATCGGCGCTTACAAGGTCCGCTTTGCCAAGGAAGGTTCACCGGCGTACGGCCGCGAGATCGTCTTCCTCGACACCCCAGGCCATGAAGCCTTCACCCGCATGAGAGCACGCGGCGCCAAAGTCACCGACATCGTGGTGGTGGTGGTGGCCGCCGACGACGGCGTCATGCCCCAGACCCTCGAAGCCATCGACCACGCCAAGGCCGCCAACGTCCCCATCATCGTTGCCGTCAACAAGATCGACAAGCCCGAAGCCAACCCCGAGCGGGTCAAGAAGCAGCTCGCCGACCGCGGCCTCATCCCGGAAGAGTGGGCCGGCGCCGGCCAGGAGGGAACGGTCTTTGTCGAAGTCTCCGCCAAGAAGCTCATCAACCTCGATCTGCTGCTGGAGATGATCTGCCTGGTCTCCGACCTCCGCGCCCTCAAGGCCACGCCGGGCCGCAAGGCCGTCGGCTCGGTCATCGAAGCCAAGCTCGACCGCGGACGCGGCGCAGTCGCCACCGTCCTGGTCCAGGATGGCACCCTCCACCTGAACGAGAGCTACATCGTGGGCAACACCTTCGGGAAGGTGCGCGCCATGTTCGACGACCGCGGACGCTCGATCGAGGAAGCCGGCCCGTCCACCCCGGTCGAGGTTCTCGGCTTGGAATCCATACCCGACTCCGGCGACACCTTCCTGGTCGTGGCCGACCGCGACAAGGCCAAGGGCATCGCCCAGTACCGCAAGATGAAGGAGCGCGACGCCCAACTGGCCAAGAGCTCCCGCGTCTCGCTCGAGGGCTTGGCCGAGCAGATTCGCCAGGCCGGCGTCAAGGATCTGCCCCTCATCATCAAGGGCGACGTCACCGGTTCGGTCGAGGTTCTGGCCGACTCGCTGGTGAAGATGTCCACCGAGAAGGTGCGCATCAAGGTCATCCACTCCGGCGTCGGCTCCATTACCGAGAGCGACGTTCTGCTGGCCACCGCCTCCAATGCCATCATCATCGGCTTCAACGTCCGCCCGGAGCGCAAGGCCGCCGAGCTGGCCCAGCAGGAGAACGTCCAAATCCGCCTCCACTCCATCATCTACGAGCTTCAGGACGAGATTCGCATGGCCATGATGGGCCTGCTCGAACCCGCCTTCCGCGAGAACTACGTGGGCCGGGCCGAAGTCCTCAACGTCTTCAAGATTCCCAAGGTGGGCACCATCGCCGGCTGCCGCGTCCAGGATGGCGTCATCCGCCGCGACGCCGAAGTCAAGGTCATGCGCGGCGCGGAACAGCTCTTCAAGGGCAAGATCACCTCGCTGAAGCGTTTCAAGGACGACGCCCGCGAAGTTGCCAACGGCATGGAGTGCGGCATCGGCCTGGGCGGCTTCAGCGACCTCAAGGAAGGCGACCTCATCGAGGCCTTCTCCACCGAAAAACTAGCCGCCGACCTGGGCGCGCTGACGAGCGCAAAGGCGTAACGCCACTCAGCCCCTCCCAACTTCAGAAAGGCCGGCCCGCTCTTCGCCAAGAGAGGCGGGCTGGCTCCCTTCGCTTTCCTTGCACAAACCGGTAGCCGCACCGGTACAATCGCGATGATCGGGCCGGGAAGCTGCAGAGGCAATCCGGCCCCTGCAATCCCGCGCGCAGGAATCCTGCCCTATTCGCCGTTAAGTCCTGTAAGCTGTCTTTGTCGCTTCCTCTTCGCCGGAGTTCCCCATCGAATCCGGCAGAACCTGAATCCCCCATCGGCTTCTTCAAAGGAGAGAATCATGGAACCCGAAAGCACCAACCAGCCCGACTCCGCCCACCACAAGAAACCCACCCCGCCGACTCCGCCACCCCAGCCGCCCGCGCCTCCGCAGCCGCCCACCCCCGGCTCCACGACCTACACCCTCGTGACCGAGCCGGATCAGGGCCTCACCGCCATCTACAATCTGCTCTCCTCGGCCAAGAAGTCCATCGACATGACCATGTACGAGCTCAACGACCCGAAGGTTACCGCCATTCTCACCTCGGCCGCGGCCAAAGGCGTCGTCGTCCGCGTTATCCTCGACCAGAACAACGAGAAGGCCAGCAACACCCCCACCTACAACACCCTCACCGCCGGCAAGGTCGCTGTCCATTGGGCCAACCCGGCCTACGCCTGCACCCACCAGAAGACCATCGCCATCGATGCGGCCACCTCGGCCATCATGACCCTCAACCTGACCCAGGAGGACTACGCCACCACGCGCGACTTCGCGGTCATCACCAACGACCCCGCCGACGTCGCCGCCATCGAGGCCACGTTCAACGCCGATTTCACCGACGCCGCCATCAACCCGCCCACCGGCGACAACCTCGTCTGGAGCCCGACCAACTCGCGCGGCGCCCTCACCGCCCTCATCGAGGGCGCGGCCAAGTCCCTGCTCATCTCGCAGGAGGAGTTTGACGACACCGGCATCCAGACCCTCGTCGAAGCAGCCCTCAGGCGCGGCGTGGCCGTCACCCTCGTCCAGGAGAACATGGGCGGCAAGTACTCCCCAGTCCTCACCACTCTCAAGAGAGCCGGCGCCAGCATCGCCACATACAGCTCCCGCACGGGCTACTACATCCACGCTAAAACCGTCCTGGCCGACTACGGGACGGCGCGGGCCAAGCTCTTCGTCGGCAGTGAGAACTTCTCCACCGATTCGCTGGACAAGAACCGCGAACTAGGCCTGATCCTCTCCGACCCTGCCTGCATGGCGGGCGTTGAAGCCGCCATTACTGCCGATTACAACGGTGGAACCAAGTTCTGAGAGTCTCACCGCCGCCAAGGCATGATGCCACAAAGCGGCTCAAAACTGAAGCGGCCCATGCCTGCGCCCGAGGCGTAAAGAGGCTTTCCTGAACCCCTGTGGGACGTTCAGCCCAGCGGTGGCGTCCTGCTATTATCAGGCAGTCATGACCGGTGGTCGCAGTTTCGGTGGAAAGCGAGAGTGGCTGGCGCGCGGGTTGCTGTGGAGCGGCGCCTCTTTCCTGCTCTCGCAACTTCCGGCGCGAGATTCGCTCCTGGTTTTGAACTATCACCGCATCGGGAACGGCGATGACGATCTTTTCGACCCAGGAGTCTTCTCGGCGACCGGGGAAGAGTTCAACGATCAAATCTCCTTTCTGAAGCGGCGCGTTTCGCCGGTCACTCTGGAAGAGGCATTGGCCTTCATCGACGGCTCTCTCAAAGAAAAGGCCCGAGGCTGCCGCGTGCTGATCACCTTCGACGATGGGTACCTGGATAACTACACCGTCGCCTATCCTATCCTGCGCTCGCACCGCATGCAGGGCGTCTTCTTTCTCGCCACCGGCACGGTTGGTTCCTCTCAGGTTCCCTGGTGGGACCACATTGCCTATCTGGTAAAGACTGCGCGAAGGCGCGTCTTCTCTCTCCGCTATCCGGGCGGCTTGACCGTAGACATCGATCGCAACGGCTTGGCGGATAGCTTGCAAGCTATCCTGAAGTTATATAAGAGGCCCGAGAATGGCGACTCCGCGCGCTTTATTCGGGAGTTGGCGGAAGAGGCGCGGGGGGAAGACCCGCCCGCAACGCTGCGGCGCTTTTTGAGTTGGGACGAAGCCCGGGAAATGATTCGCGGGGGCATGGCGATCGGCTCCCATACGCACTCGCACCATGTTCTCAGCCAGTTGGAGCCGGCGCGGCAACTCGAAGAGCTATCCCAGTCGCGGGCGATCTTAAAGGAACAACTTGGTATCGAGGCCGATGTGCTTGCCTATCCCGTCGGCCGCAAGGTGAGCTTTACCGGTCAAACTCAGATGTTAGTGCGAGACGCGGGCTACCGCGCAGCGTTTTCGTCCTATGGCGGCACAAATACGCAGGGGAAAACATCCCCTTACGATGTGAAGCGAACCAAAATGCTGGGCCAAAGCTGGGGCCGCTTCGGGGTTCGAACCGCTGTCTGCCGGTCCACGGGCAGCTACTGGCCTTGATGGCCTTGCGTCATGCCTCGGCGCTCGCGTTCAGGAGAATCGAGAGATAATCGTGTGCGAGACTAAAATGCGATTGAAATATGATTAATTCTACGTATAGTTACTAAATTCTTCAGGATCGACTAGGTAAGCAGATCGGTCGGCTGACGATCCGGTCTTTCCGCCATTCGAGCCGGCCTCTCGCGGGGCCGGCTCCATCTCGCAGGCTTCAAGTGGGATTCCAAAAGCCAACGAGACTCTTGCGGTTCCAAAGCTTTTCCGCAAGCAGTTTCAGCCTTGAGCGCACTCTGAAGCCTCGAATCTCGCAGAGTAAAGCAGAAGAGTTCTGAATTCGTCGTCAAGCGCCGCGGTGGCTCAAGGGCCCCAATTCATTCTTGGCCTGTAAAATCACCTGTCAATAGTCCGCCTTCGCCGTATCTCCGCGCAGTTTGGCAGTCTCCATCGGCCTGTGAGTTATCAAAAGTAGAGATGATATTGGCCTTGACACGGAAGAGGCTGCTGGTTCGAAATCCAGTCGCGGCTGCCATATTCATCACCAACTCAGGCAGAAGTTAGCATCGCCGCGCCATTCCTCCGCAATCCTATTTGGGGAGCTTCTTCGCCGGTTTGGCCGCCTTGGGTTTTTCGCCCTCCAAGTGCCCCACGGGAATCGGACCCAGGTCGGGGCCGGTGCGCTTGACGATGGTGTCGAGCATTGCATAGCTGATGGTGCGCAGCGAGGCTGGCCGGGTGACGCCGGTGGCGGGATCGACGGAGAGATTCTCGCCATTGGCGATCTGGAAGCTGAAAGTGGGCAAGTTACTGCCACCGGGGCCGGGCTGGAATCCCGTGCGCACCGGCAGATAGCCCTGGATGGGATGCAGCCGGAAGGCCGTCTCATAACGATGGCGCTTGAGGCTCCAGGTAAATACGCGTACCTGGTCGAAATCGAAGGGCAGGCCGGACTGGGGCGGGCCGAGAACGGTCACGTACTCGGGAACCTGGTTGCTTGCCGTGCCGGAATCGGGATCGGTGACTTTGGTCAGAATGTAAGCGCCCACGATCCGCTGGCCTTCGGCATAAACGCCGATCGCGTCCGGCACATCCACATCCACGCGGCCGCCAAGCAGCCAGCCCGCGTGGCCCTGGTCGTCGCGGACCAGCCACCAATCCTCCATGACTATCGGCGGAGCAGCGGGCGCGGCGGGGGCCGGCGAAGCGCCGGACGCGACCGAAAGAGACGGCTTTGCGGCGGAAGCGGAAGCTGGCGCTTTCATCGAAGCAGACGCCGGGGATGGGCCATTTCCGGGCAAGGGAGGCTTTGGGGTCGTTCGTTTGGCGGGCGATCCGGAGCCCGGCGGGGGCGACTTGGGAACCGAGGCGCGGGCCAGAAGCTGCACCTTGGCGTTCGCGGTCAGCAGATAGAAATGATCCGTGTCGCGGCCGGGCAGGATGTGGAGATAAATGTCGTCGCGGACCGTAGCTGTGGCCACGACCGGATCCTGTTTGTGCTGGGCGGCGAGCTGAACAAAAGCATCGTTGGTCTGGGCGTCGATGACGGCGCGCTCTTCAATCCAGCCGATCTCGTTCTTCTGGGTTCTGACCTTGAGGAAGCGCCGGCCGCGTTCGAGGACTTCAAGCTGCTGCCCGTTCACTACCTCGGCCACGCGATTGGAGACGGCGGCTACCCGGTCGTGGAGGTACATCTGGCGGGCGGAGACGTACACCGTCTCGTGCCGCTGCTGGTGAAATCGAGCGCATCCGCAGGCCAGCGCCAGAAAACTCAAAGCCAGAAACAAAGCCAGCCTCGGCGGCAAAGACACCGCAGCCCGCGGGCGCGGGAACAGATGGACGGAGGAGGTTGAAGATCGCGTGAACACAGCCGGTGGCGTTCCTCTTGAGGATAGCAGAGTCACGGGCGGAAAACCGGGACCGGAGGTCGGGCCGGAGTCGCAAGCTGCCCTGGCCACTCAAGGCGCGGAACGAGACGCCAAGATGGGAAATCGAACCACGCGCATTGGATGTCCTGGTCCGCGGCGCGATACATTGATGAGGTGACGGACAATCTCATTCTGATTACGCTGCTGGTCAAGCTGGGCGTCGTGGCCTCGGTGGCCAGTGTGCTGGCGCGGGTGGTGACCTTTCGCCGGCTGTTCTTTGCCGAGCGGCGCAGTCGCCGGCAAACCCTGGCCTTGCTGGCCTTTTTTCTGGTGCCGCTCACGCTGGGGGTGTGGGTGCGGCTGGCGGTGCCCAATTTCCTGGCCGCCGACATTTCCTTTGAAGCCGTCATTCTGCTGGGCTTGCTGCTGGGGCCGGGCTGGGCCGTGCTGGGCGGGGTGGTGTTGTCGGCGCCCGCGGTCTACCACCACGAGTTTCTGGCTCTGCCCTTCAATGCCTCGCTGGGGTTGGCGGCGGGTCTGCTGGGCCGCTTTGTCGGGATGGAGGAGATCTGGTCGTTCACGCCCTTCATTGACCTGAGCCTCTACCGCTGGGTGCGCCGCAATCTGCGCCAGCCGCGCATCGATCGCCAGTTCCTGATGCTGTTTCTGATTGTGGCGGCGGAGGCCTGCCGGGACTGGATCGCCCATGCCTTTCCGCGCCGCCTGTTTGCGCTGCTGGCCAGCCATTGGTGGTTGCAGGCGGCGGTGTGGCTGAGCGCGCCCATCGTGGTGGGCATCGCGCTTAAGGTGTGGAATACGCTGCGCATCGAGCTCAAGCTCGAAGAGCAGAAGCGGCTGCTGCTCGAGGCCCGGCTCGACGCCTTGCAGCGCCAGATCAACCCCCACTTCCTCTTCAACACGCTCAACTCCATCGCTTCGCTGGTGCGCATGAATCCCGAGATGGCGCGGGAGATGACGGTCAAGCTGGCCAATATTCTGCGCGCCCTGCTCAAGGACCACGATACCTACGTGCCGCTGAGCGACGAGCTGAGATTCACCGACGACTACCTGGACATCGAGGTGGTACGCTTCGGCGCCGACAAGCTGAGGGTGGAAAAGGAGATCGATCCGCGCACGCTGGGCGTTCTGGTGCCCAGCATCCTGCTGCAGCCCCTGATTGAAAACAGCATCAAGCACGGGCTGGAGCCGCGCCTCCACGGCGGCACGGTGACTTTGCGCAGCCGCCTCGACGGAGACCGGGTGCTGATCGAAGTGGCCGACGACGGCGTGGGCATGGGCAACCGGCCGGCCTCGGCGCTCGGCCGCTCCGGCGCGGGCATCGGCATGAAGAATGTGCAGGAGCGGCTGGAAGTGCTCTACGGCAACCAGGCGCGCTTCGACGTGGTCAGCAATCCTGGGCGCGGCACGCTGGTCTCGATCGAGATTCCGGCGAATCTACCGGGCGCGGTTTGAGGGGCAAATCCCCGTCAGCCCCGCAAAAAGTCTTTGACCTTCTGGACGATTACATCGCGGCTAACATCGGAGATAGCGTCGGTCAGCGGAATCTGCTTGGGGCAGGTATCGACGCAGTTCTGCGCGAAGCCGCACTCATGGATGCCGCCGTCGCCGGCCAGCGCTCGCAGGCGGTCCTCTTTGAAGACCTTGCCGGTGGGGTGATTGTTGAAGAGCTTGACCTGGGCGATGGTGGCCGCGCCCACAAAGCCGGTATCCTCGTTGAACTGCGGGCAGACATCCATGCAGCAGCAACAGGAGATGCAGTTGGAGAGCGGGTAGTTGGCCTCCTGCTGCTGGGGATAAACGCGCGGGCCGGAGCCTAAGTCGTAAGTCCCATCCACGGGAACCCAGGCCTTGACGGCCATCAGGTTCTCGAAGAGGACGTTGCGATCGACCTGCAGGTCGCGGACCAGGGGAAACTTGCTCAGCGGCTCGACGCGGATGGGCTGTTCGAGATTTTCGACGAGCGCCGAGCAACCCATGCGCGCCTTGCCGTTGATGCGCATGGCGCAGGAGCCGCAGATCTCCTCCAGGCAGCAGGAGTCGTAAGTTATAGGCGTGGTCGGGCGGCCGCCGGCGGTCACCGGGTTGGCGGCGATCTCCATCATGGCGGAGACGACGTTCATGCCGGGACGCCACTCCAACTCGAAGCTCTCCCACACGGCGGGAGCATCGGGGCTGGCCTGGCGCTTGATCTCGAATGCTACGGTTCTGGTTGCCATGATGTTCCTCATTCTTGCAGTAGGACTTCAATTACGCATTTCGGTAGAAGCTTGATCTCTCCGGTCTGCTGGTTCTTTGTTGATCCGCTCGCCGAAAACAAAGGAAATAGTAGAGTGGTGAAGCGACCCAAATCAGGCCAAGGAAGAAGGGAATCAGAACAATTCTTGCGATGGTTGGAATTTCGGGATTGCCGCCAAAATGAACCAGCATCCGAAGGTGCAGATACACGCACGCCAGGGTGGTCACCATAAAAATCGTCCAGAGCGTCAGGAACAATGATCGCGAAGCCAAAAGTCGAGCTGCAATCGACGGATCCGCGTTCAGGCCGCGAATTCTGGGAATCAACAGACAGAGGAGCAGGTCCAAGAGAATGGCGCAACTCGCCACCGTGTCCAAGGTCAGCCGTGCGATGGTCGAGTGTTTTGCGTACTGTCGTGTCATTCGCTTCTCACTTCAGGTTTAGCGCGAGTCCTGAGCTTCTTCCGGGGCTGAAGCCCCAACTCCTTAGCGTTCGGAATTCAGGGGCCTGAAGGCTCCTGCTCCCTCCGTGTCCAAACTGCTAGGCCGCGGTGTAGCTGCGCGGGCGCGGCTTGATGTACTGCGTATCGACCTCTTCGTACTCGAAGCGCGGGCCTTCGGGCTGGCCGGTAAAGCTGGCCTTGGTGGTCTTGAGGAACTGCTCGTCGTTGCGCTCGGGAAACTCCGGCTTGTAGTGCGCGCCCCGGGACTCGTCGCGCAGAATCGCTCCCTGCACGATGGCGCGCGACAGCTCCAGCATGTTTTTCAACTGGCGGGCAAAGGCGAAGCTGGTGTTAGCCCACTGGCTGCGGTCGCTCAGGTTCACGTTGTTGTAGCGTTCGAGCAGCTCGACGATCTTTTCGTCGGCCTGCTTCAGCCCTTTGTTGTGGCGGATGACGGTGGCGTGCTCGGTCATGGTTTGGCCCAGTTCGCGCCATAACTTGAAGGGGTTTTCAGTTCCTTCGTTCTTGAGCAGCTTGAAGTTGATCTCCGCCTGGCGAGTTAGCTCGGCGGCATCGCCGCAATCGCCGTCCGGGCATTCCAGGCTATGCGTGTAATGGAGCGCATTCGGTCCCGCGCGGAAGCCGCCGAAGATGCAACTGACCAGCGAGTTCGCGCCCAGGCGGTTGGCGCCATGGTACTGATACTCGCACTCGCCGGCGGCAAAGATGCCGGGAATGTTAGTCATCTGGTTGAAGTCCACCCACAGGCCTCCCATGGTGTAGTGCATGCCTGGAAATATCTTCATGGGCACGTCGCGCGGGTCTTCGCCCACAAACTTCTCGTATATCTCCAGAATGCCTTCGAGCTTGCGGTTGAGCGTGGCGCGGTCGATGTGAGTTAGGTCGAGATAGACCATGGGCTGGCCGTCGAGTCCCAGGCCGAGCTCGTAAACCACCTTGTGGATGGCGCGCGTGCCCACGTCGCGCGGCACGAGGTTGCCGTACTTGGGAAACCACTCCTCAAGGAAATAGAAGCGCTCGGACGCGGGAATCTGCTGGAAGGGGCGCTTGTCGCCGGCCTTGCGCGGCACCCAGATGCGGCCGCCCTCGCCGCGCGCCGACTCCGACATGAGGCGCAGCTTGTCTTCGCCGGGGATGCAGGTGGGATGAACCTGGATAAACTCGCCGTTGGCGTAGTACGCGCCCTGCTGGAAGACCGCCGACTGCGCCGAGCCGGTGCAGACCACGGAGTTGGTGCTCTTGCCGAAGATGGCGCCGATGCCTCCCGTGGCCAGGATGATTGCGTCGCCCGCGAAGGAGCGGAGTTCCATGGAGCGCAGGTCGAGCGCGGTGATGCCGCGAGCCGCCCCTTTCGAGTCGAGCACGGCGGAGAGAAACTCCCAGCCCTCGTACTTTTTCACCCTGCCGTCGGACTCGTGGCGGCGCACCTGCTCGTCGAGCGCGTAGAGCAACTGCTGCCCGGTGGTGGCGCCGGCAAAGGCGGTGCGGTTGTAGAGCGTGCCGCCGAAGCGGCGGAAGTCGAGCAGCCCCTCCGGGGTGCGGTTGAAGGGCACGCCCATGCGGTCGAGCAGGTCGATGATGGCCGGCGCGGCCTCGCACATGGCCTTGACGGGGGTCTGGTT